>Ga0307994_1000339_pt1 | contig 33815 bp, 4 predicted proteins | sample EllFjometagen261_FD_203171 | JGI IMG/M metagenome (GOLD analysis project Ga0307994, IMG submission 203171) | Marine microbial communities from Ellis Fjord, Antarctic Ocean - #261 | ecosystem: Environmental > Aquatic > Marine > Unclassified | place: Southern Ocean | collected 2014-11-02 | reverse complement strand
TTCTCTTCTCTTGAAACTTCTCCTCGTTCATTAATCACTATCCGTACCACTTCCTGATCCACTTCCACTGCTTGAGCTACCGCTGCCACTTTCGCTACCGGAAGAACTGTCGGCTACCTTTTTACTCGCGACAGCTTTCTTCGTTGGTCCTCCAGTCTTTTGCTCAGATGTCTTGGTGCCTCCTGCTGTTTTTTTTGCTCCCTCCTGCTTTGCCGCTGCTTTTTTCACTTGTGCAAGTGGTTTTTTGGGCGCAGGTGGTTTTTTTGGCGCAACTTTTGTCATTGATGGATTCTTCTCGTCGTCCGAGTCTGACGAGTTGTCCATGGGATCATCACTTCCGCTGCTGCTTCCACTACTGCTTCCGCTTCCACTGCTGCTTCCGCTGCTGCCGCCGTCAGCTTTCTTCGCGCCTCCTTTATGATGGTGGTGATGATGCTTCTTCTTTTGCTCGTCGGCCACACTCTTCGATTTTTGTGACGGTGGTGGTGGTGGTGGTGGTTGTGAAGATTTACCCTCACCTCCAATTACCATTTGATCCTCTTTGGTCGAGTTCGTTTGCTGCTTGTCTACTTCCATGTTGACATCGGCGACAACGTCGCTGTCCGAATCATAACTGCTGACACTAACATCACTCGAAGATGAAGAGGACGACGAGGACGACGAGGATGTGTCCGAGCCATGCTTCTTCTTGTGATGATGAATTTTCTTAGCAGCCATGCCTTGCATCGGTGCACCAACTCCAGCAAGCATCTGTGCAGATGCTGTCATGTTGTTGTTCTTGAAGTCCATCATCTCATCATTACCCGAGTCTGCCGATTTGCCTTGCATCAAACCTGTCTGCGGTTGTGACTTGGACGCAGGGACGATCTTTGCCATGTTGAATGGACCTTTTTTAGCTTGGAACAAAAGAGCAGCTGATGGCGTTGCAGAAGATCCACCATTTGGCATTGCTGCTGCAAGCTTCTTCTTGTGTCCAGCCAGCACTGTTGCACCCATGCCACGAATTTTCGATTGATTGGCTTTGATACGGGACCACATGAGCTGCCTGGTTGTGCGTCTTCTTTTGGCCGCGGAACAAAATTCGTGCACAAATACGACACCGTAGTACACGACACTGAATATGAACAAAAACATGACCAGATACGTAATAACTTTGCCACGAATTTCGTACTCGGGGACAATAGCACGCTCAAGAATGTAATCTGAATCAAACATGATACCAGCCAGCACAATGACACATGCGGTCATCAACAAAGCGCTCTCGACCACGTTGTAGTTGAACGGGGAGAAGGCATGTTTGGCCATCAGCTTTTCTTGCTCGTCAATTTGCAAGCGCATGCTGTGCATAAGTTGGTAGTACGCCTTACCATTAATACGGACAAGCAGCTGCGCGCGCTCAAGCTTCTTGATTTCTCGGAGAATTGTCTCCTCTGCCTCTTGACGAACAATCTTTGCTTTCTCCAACATCCCCATGAACGGATCGTTGTCGACGTGATATGAAAATGCCAAGAAGACGACGAACAGCGTAATGGCCATTTGGAAAGTCGGGTAGTTGCGAAAGTAAATTCCAAAAAAGACGAGAAAGAACTTTTTGCCAATAACAACTAATGCCCACCAGTGCTTGTCTGGTTGATACGGAAAGTACATTTTACCAAACATTTTACGTGTTCCAAAATTTTTGTTGGTTGCTGGATCTTCACCACGTCCGTGCGCACGAAGCATTTGATCTTCAATAATTTTGCGTTTTCTTCTTTTGAATACAATTAAAATGTACAAGGGGAAACCAAGACAGTAGAACATGAGGACTCCAAGTGCATACGGCGTAAGACGAACTTGGACACCTCTTGGATCACCACATTCTTCCATCGGCTCAGCAGCAAGAAATTTGCGCCCTGTAATAGGTTTCGTATCAATGCAATTGAAGATGGAAAGAGCCGCACGACAAATGCCAAGGTAGAGAAAGTAAATGAGCGTATTAATCATGGAGACCACTTGCGTGGTCAACGGAAGCTCATTAATTCTTGCCGCTCGTTTTTCTGCCTTGGTCATTTTTTTGTCCATGCATCGTTTGCAGCCGCGTCGGAAACCCAAGTATGCCATTGCGAGCGTCACAAAAAGACCACCAATAAACGGAAGACTGACTTTTACCCACCACTTTCGCTCGAACGTGACCCATCCTTGGGCCATGGGCAGGCACTCGGGCGCTGCAAGATCAATATCAAATTGGAAAATGGCAAACCACTTCAACATAATTTTAAAGTCATTTGGCCACTGTGCTTTGCTTCTAGCAAACAACGAGACAACTTGGAAGTAGTCAACTCCAATGTTAATGATGGTCGTGTTGACGTTCATTCTTCTCATGACAACCATCATGGCCGTACCTAGAATCGCACCCAAGACGAGCATGAGTGGAATGAGCCATGGTGTCTCTGGGCAAGGTTGACAAACTCCATCTAATCGGAAGTGCGTGCCTGGGTTGCATTGACTGCATCTTGGTGCAAAGCAAGTGCACCCGGAACGTTTTCTGGCTTCCGCCAAGTACAACTGGCAAATGTCACTTTTCATCTTGCCAGCAGCTTTTAGATCCATGACAATCTTTCTAGTCTCTGGGTATTCTCCATTTTCATCGGGATCGTTAGGTCCATCGAGAAGTATTCCGATTTCATCGGAACACTCATCCTTGAAACCATCTACGTGATTATCAGGCAGGAACATGTCATCAAACTCGCATGCATGTGGCTCCAAACTTGTTTCAGTACCCGGAACCAAAGAAACGACGGTTGGCAAGGTCCAATGCACTCGATTGCACACGCGGAGTTGTTTCCCTGAGACTATATCACGCTGCAAATAGTACGGCTTGTAGTAGCCCACATATCCATCTGCGTTGTTGCAGACTCCACCCATATTGCACGATTCCGGTGGTTCACATGGCATGATGTGAGGACAGATAGTACGATTCGCGTCCATTGGCACGTCATCTCCGTTATTCAGTGTGACGTTGCCTTTCACACGTGTTGGATGGCAGAACGTGCCTGGACGCGTGCCCTCTCCGCAGATGAGATCAAGTTCTGGGTTGCCCTCTTCTTCGTTACCAAGACAGACTTCTGGAATTGTATCGTATGCATTTGGAAGTTTGTTGACCCACATACCACCAGCACCTTCTTGACCATCGGAGTCAGTACCCGTGCCAGACACCTCCTCACCTACTGGTGTTTCGCACTCTTCTTTGGTGTATGAGTACACCATGGCATCTGTCATATCATTGTAATCACAAAATTCGTTCAAACAGCACTTAGCTTCTGTTCTGCAACCTCCATCTTGACAAATTGTTGGTGGAAGAATGGAGAATCCTCGATTGGATACTGGCTCGCTTGTACCAAAATTAGAATCATAGGTCGCGTGACACTTAGCAGCGTACACACTTTCAATCGCATCAGGGATGTTTGGATGCCGCTGAATGTAGTTCCAACACTTTGCACAGTACTCACCAATTCTACCGTAGTACTGTTCGAAGCATCGAGCATCAAGAGCAATGTCCATGGTGACCAACTGTGTTGCTACATCAACTTGGATTCTCTTGCGACCCACTGTCGTTGGAGGTACCAGACACGACAACATTGGACGGCCGGAGTATCGCCATGGATGCTTTGTGTGAGGATGCCACTTTGCATCAAGGCATGATTCATACGAAGGTGGTCTGCCATCTTGATATTCGTGCTTCAGAGTGATGTTCAAAAAGTTCAAATCTGGCACTTTGCAAATACCAAAGCCCGAATCTTCACCACCTGAATAGCACTTGGCTGTCGCCTGGGGGCAGTACTTGAACTCAGCCCAATTTGTGGAGTCGCTGACTGAGATCCCATCTGGACGAGGTTTACACTGGATTATGTCGCCGTCACCACACGTTTCTGCATTACAAAGTTTCTCGCTGCTGTATTTTTCTGGAACATTTGCAAGATTTACCAATGGCTCTTCCTCACCAAAGTTTTCTCCAAGAATGTAGAAACGCCATGGGACCTCCAACTCTTCTCCCATTCTTTCTCCTCCAATTGCGGCAATGACACCAGACAAGGATGCTGAATCAATATCTGGACCAAATCGAGTGTCCAAAATATCAGGCACCGAATATTCAAATGTCTTGGGATTTGAAGCTCTTCCGTAGACGTCATTTCTAGACTCGAGACGTGCAAGACGTCTCGAAGCATGCTCACGTTTTGAGAGGCGACGGCGCGATGCTCCTCCAATTGCCAAGTTTGCATCGTCAGATGCTGCTGCGAGCACCGGCAGAGACTGTTCCAGCACTGCCTCGGGGTCTAAGACGACAACGTTCACGTCACGTGTTCTAACTTCGGCATGCGAGGCACCAACGCCCGCTGGCACCTCGAGCGTCATTCGTTTATGAGTTCTGTGTGTTGCTTTCTGCATTTCATCGCAACCGTTGGAACATTCTTGTGGTAATCCAGTTTCGCCCGAATAGCCACCGCCTCCTGCAGCGTTTGTGATCGGGTTGTCGTTAATGTCGTACTTGATTTTGCCCCGGCAAAACTGGTCACAGTTTTCATATACGGTGGACTCCATAATTTTTTGTTCAGCATCATGAACTAAGACTAATGGCATGCTCTTACCAAAATTCTCACCCGCAAGAACAAATGTTGATTTAAATTCACATTTTTGTTTGCCGTCTCCATCAAGATCTGCAACAATAAATTTGCCACATCCACTGGTTGGAAAGTTGTATTCACCTTCCTCTCCAGACGCACTGTCACCTTCTGCTGTAAGAGAGTCAATTCGAGCACGGGAATATGAAATGTTGATCATAGTTGGTCCTACGTACACGTCATTTTCATCGAAATTGCTCGCATCAGCCTTATAATCGAGGTACTTGGCGTAATCTTCCGGTTTCACTGTCTGTTCCTGAATTTCAAGACCGAACTTTAAATTTTGACCCTCACCCGGTTTCAGTTTGAACTTGAGATGTCTGTGACGATCAAGTTTGCTGTCATCAAATTCTGTTCCTCGTCCCATCTCAGTCTGTGAAGCTGGCTCAATCTCACTCTGGTCTAATAACCATTTGCTCCAAACGCCCTCTGGTTGCACCACATGGGAGCCAGCAGCGACCGATTGCTTAGCAGATTGACTGCCAAAGTTCCTGCCTTCGACGTGAATCCAAACATCTTGATTTCCATTGAAAGATTTACCCGATGTCGGAAGACCTGGACCTCTTTTCAGAGCTGAGGACGGCACAATAATTTCACCCTTGTAGTTCGTACCATGATCAGCGATGATTTCTTTTCCATTCAAAACGACAGGACCATTCTCAACGAACGTAATTGTGTAATTTTCATGCTCAACCCATATTTTACTAATTACAGGAGCATCAAAGTTGTACACAATTGGGTTGCTCGCATCATAGAAATCTGAAATATCGATACCTCGATTGCCGTTGGCCCATGTTGATTTAATAGCATGAATGTTTGGTTTACTGGCATCGGTGTCATTGTGATACACCCGTACATCCACGTCCAAGCCTTTGCCCTCACCCTCGGACATGATACATTCAATTTTGTAGTGGTCGTGGTAGGTAATGGGGCAGTTCACACCTGCAATTTCGACAATGAGTGCATCCTCCACACTTCCTGATTCTTCCTCGGTACCTGCGTACAATCCGTTCAGCGGAATACTGTACGACAAGAGTGAAGAAGGTTCTTTACGACCAAAGTTGTATCCTGTCAAAGTCAGTTTGAAACCACCTTCAGTATTTGCATTTGGTACACCATCAGCATCTGGCTCAGCTACCACAGAAATCAAATCTGGTGGTAAGTAATTCACCGAACATTCTTTGCTGTCTGAGTCTTTGCAAGTAGATTGTTGGCCTGCAACAGAGAAACTAATTTTTAAGTTATCAGGATCTTCGCCGTCAGGAATTTTCACGAAAAGTACGGACTGCGAATAGGTAGACACAGACACGGGAATATTAAACCCATCAAAGTTGTACTTTCGCTTGTCAGAGTTCTCTTTGTACTCTGTACACCACTTCGTGATATGTGTCATTTTGTTCTTTTTCCACTTGTCTGCTGTCATTACAAGATCAAATGAAGGGCGGAATTTTTCCAGACCCGTCTTTCCGATGACATCTTTGAATGCCGCAAGTGTATTACCTCTGGCATATTGAATATCATCCAACATACGTGTGCAGTATTTTGTAGAAAGCAAACCAATTTCTTTCTCAGTTGGATCAGTTTGGAATGCTTCCACCATGTCTCCACAGTCGACCGCTTCCGTTTCCACTGTACATGGACGTCCTGCTGATATCAAATCACTTTCACGCTGGAGCATATCAGCTCCTCCTCGAGTGAGCAAAACATAACCGAATGGCACCATTGGCGAAGTAATGTATTGATTGTGTACCTCGTTCGTGTCTTCATGGCGAGTTGTGGAATCTCTTCTTTGGATCATTCCTTCCTCATCAAGTCCTACCATGGTAGCTCCCTCGCATCTCATGCATGCCAGACCTTGGCCCGTGTCACAATCATTCATGAGTAGCAACATCTCCTCCTTTTCTTTTTTCGTGTATGCCTTTCCAAGATTGCTGTACACAGGAAAAGATTCACATTCAGTAGCTTTGTACGAATTTGGAATATCTTGACGACGATCATTTGGTGGAAACTCTTTGACATACCATGGGCGCCAGTCTGTTCTACCATCAATCTCCACGAGTTTTCCGCTTGTATGTGGGACTTCAAAAGTATTTTCAACAAAGACAGGCTCTTCCAAACGAACTTGATGCCTCTGCTTGCAATACCACACCTCTTCAAGAACAGATTCCTCAGCGATTCCAGTTGGCTTTGCTCTGAGTCTCTGCTCAGTGCATCCAGCATTGGCAGGAGTCAAGTACACGATTGGCTTGACGTTACCAAAGTTGTTTCCTGTAATCTTAACCAATCCACCTGGCGTTGGCACTTGATGTTTTCTTTTTACAAGACAGTCAGTGAATCTCTGCTGGATGGTAACGTCCCATTCATTAACATCGTCACCAACAACACCCAAGAATTCCGGATCATCACAGCTAAACACTGGTGCCACAATCGTACCCGCATTGACGATGCGCGTTGTTTTATCACTGGTGGTGGTCTCTAATTTGTAGTGTGAAGCGTGGTCACCACGTGTCCAGACCCAAACGGAACTTTGCTCTGTGTTGTCCAACACGAGCTTATTTTCCAAAGGTTTGCCTTTCTGCATTTCCGTGTATATTTCCAAAACTTTAAATATTGGTGTGCGCTCATGTGTCGCTTGCCAGTCAGGTCGATTCTCTCTGTTATACACGACTTCATATATTTCTTTGTCCTGCACAAGCATGACACGTTCTCCCACCATTGGCTGATGTGTATTTTCTTGAGGAATCAGTTCTGTTTTCAGAATTTCGGGCTCTCTGTACGAGATGGAGAACGGGAGACTTTTTTGATTGTCTCTTTTGAGATAACCACTCATGGCTGTTCCCTCTCCTGGTGGAATTCGGCATGTAATGTCAACGATTTGTTCCGGTCCTTTCTCTTCGTTCTGTTGATCGGCATCTAATTTTCCTGCAGTCCAGGTCAGAGTCATCGATTCGATATCGCAAGATGCTGCCACGAAGTTCTCACTCTCTTTGATTTCTCTTGCCGCCTCACCGGCAGGATTTTCTTCCAAATTCAAAAAGTCTGATAGCAGTGCTCCCGTTTTCGTTGTGATCCTTTGCGTGTTTTCAAAGCATTGGCGAATGCTTCTTGAAGGGTCATAAAATGGTGAAATTTCTGGTTCGTCAATATTATCACCAGGGGGTCCTGGATCATTTTCACCGACGCATATTGTCAAACGTGACAAGTCACACTTGAGCCATTTCAGTGGTGAAAGTTCGTATCTTTTCTTCACATCGTCAAATTTTGGTTTCGATGTTTGAAGCAGGCATGAGTTAGCACCACGCTTCAAGAAAGGATATTTGCCACTGTGTACGGCTTTAAACGCTTTGTTGTTGCAATAAGAGTTGTCGTGCTGCATTTGGCAGTACTGGCCTCTTCCATCATCGCCGAAGTATCTCAACTCAGGATCGCATTGACCGCAAGTTTTACTGGTGTCTGTAACATAGTTTGTTACATTTTTGTCATCAATTGCAATCTTGCGACATGTGCAAACATCATCACAAGATTCGCCTCTTCCTTCATCTGGCATGTCGGCCTCCAGAATTTCCTCGCACACTTGACATTCGAGGCATGATGTTGTCAATGTGCGACCAGCTTTCTCGTTGGCCCAATTGGGAGGGCATCCACCTTGTCCAGCATATGTGGCATACGAGTTTGCATCACCCGACGAATCTTTTGCACACGTTCCGTACCAACCCACTGTGTCGAATGGTTGCAACTCGGCAACACATTCGTCGCAATCCCCGTATTTATCTCCGTTCGCGATCGGCGAATACACTGACGTAATGTTTGGCGACAGTTCAGAAAATCTTGTCCACTGACTAGCTTGATTTGCTCGTTCTATCTGGATAAAACCAACGCAAGAAACCCCACAGCTATCACGGTTAGAGTAGAGCATTTGAACTCGATCATGGTCATATAAAGCACCCCATTGACCGTCAGTCAGTCCCATTCTGCAGCCTTCTCCAATACCCGTCTCATTATCAAAACTGCACTGTTCACCGAAAATGAACTTGTTCTCTCGTTCTGCAACAGTGTCCCAAGTTCCATCAATGTTGAACTGCTTTGGGACACTTCTTTTTGCTGCAATGTCTGGACAGCATCGCTTTGGATTGTAAATGTCTCCTTCGTCGTTCACTGCATCAGGAGGTTCTTTGTCCTTGCATTGATCTTTTTGCAAGAGCGCCACTGGTACGCCTGCAGGAACTTTGAAGCATTTAGGGACACTTTTTCTCCCCTCTCTCCAATCTTTATCAAAAAATTGTCCAGGTCCTAAATCAGTATCTCCGAGATGATCAATGCAAAGATCGCACGTCCATGCTTGTTCTCTTTCTCTTTCATCATTGTAAGCTAATGCTCCATCCTCCTGAATCATCTCACACCCTTCCTCCGCGTTATCAACAAAATCCTCCGCAAAATCTTTGGTCATTGGCTCGAGCGAGCCAGTCTCTCTGTTGATAGTTTGTTGAGTCAGTTGATCAAAGTTATCAGCAAGCCAGTCTACGTTACATTGTTCTTCCAATTCGTAGTCACAGTCTGATCGACCTTGTACGGTGTTGAGATCAATCATCTTACACATACCAAGCAACAGCCTGCAAAAACTGTTGCGTACTGCGGCGTAATCCAATGATCCATCATCACAGACGGTACGATCTGTCGCGTACACAGTACCCAGCCCACCAAAGTCTTTCCCAATAATATTGAGTCGTCGATTATCCTTTTTCGTTCCACCAGACACATGAATGTAGTCAATCACTGGTTCTTTGTACCGGAACTGTGTTGACATAGAGAGTTGTTTCTCTCTTCTCGGTTGAGGTGATGCTACAACTGCGACAAATGTGAAATTATTCGCATCACAGTCGGCATCACATTCCAAAGGTGGAAGAGCAATTGCAACTTGATGTTTTGCTCCAGTACAGAACTTGCCAGGCGGACAACCCGGCAGGTTGCCCCACAGAACCCGAGTCAATTTGTGATTGTTTCCATCTCTTGCCATAGGCTCTGGCTCCAGCGCACGTGTGACAGGAAGCTTGTTTGCCCTTTCGCTTGAGAACGTGAATGTCAGCGTAGCATCATCAATGGTTCCAAACGAATAAAATGGATCTGGAAGACCAAAATTTGTACCTTTCAAAATGATCATGTCGGCAACAGTATCTGTCGGGAGAGTCTTTGATTCGGTTGGATCAACGACTTCAATCACAGGATCAGCATATGAAGTTACACACTTTTCATCCAGCTCGTTTGTTTGACCTCCAACTGTCACGCGCCAAAACAGTTTTTTACCAATGGCAGGAACTGTAGTACAGTTAATCATCTCGTGGCTGAGGTGAGTGCAACCAAACTCGCGTGTTCCCTCTTTGATTTCTTTGTGATTACCTGGAGTCCACACGTTCTCACCATCTCTCTCACATTCCTCGGTGACACATTTACTGACACATCGTAATTTGCTGCCAAACACATCGCAGACTTCGTACTCAATACCTTGTTCGCCAAGAGTCACAGACTCTAAAAATCCACTTGCGCGTTCATCAAAATCGATGGGACCAAAGTGCTCACCCTTAATTAATACCCACTGACCTCCGTTACCGTCTGCATTTTCAGCACCAGGTCCAGTAATTTCGTGGATAATGGGAACATGATACGATGACGTTGGCGAGGTGCTGTTTTGGACGTCAATAGAAACCTCCCATGGATGCTTGTCACCTACACCTTCAGCCATTATACATTCCATCACCCGATGCTCCTGTGTAACCTGGCAATTAATGCCTTCAAATATTTCTGGTCGATGTTTGTAGAAACCAAAAATATCTGCACGGTTGTTGCCCTGTTGTCCAAAGTTTCTTCCCGAGACGACAGCCACGTCTCCTCCCTTTGTACTTGCCATGTCGAGTGGCTCACCCTCGACAGTTTTAATATCAAAAATAATTGGCTTGCCGTAGCGAAGCACAGAATATTCGAGAGCGGACTCCTGATGATCGATAGTTACTGCCACACTTTGGTTTGTGCCAGTTCCTGGGACAGTAAAGCATCTCATCAATGTATGTGCTGTCATGACTTCGCAATGTCTGGCGTACGGACCCAGTTCTTCAACGTTCTCGTTGACAGTGATACCAGAGCCAAGTCGATGTGTTTCTAGAATAAGCCCCGTGTCGTCAACATATTTTACTCCGTCTTTTTCGAATCCCCAGAAATCTTTGTTTTCTCTCTCAATTCTATCACCCTTAACTAACCATGAGAGTGGCCAAGTTCCATATTTGTACGACGAAACGCCGGATGCTTCATCAGACAGAGGTCCAAAGTAGTTACCACCAATGAAGACGGTCTCCATACCTTGTGTGCTACCTCCATCAGTAGCTGGACCAAATACGTTGTAAATGAGTGGCGTTTTGTACCTCATTGTCCTGTTCATATGATTGTACAAGAAAGGCTCACTCATTTGGGATCCGATGAAAGTCACCCAGGAGTGATTTTTGCCAGTACCCGGCACTGTGTCGCATGTAATCTCAGTATGATCTTTCGTGACACCACAATTCGCACCCGAGTACTTGTCACTGGCTTCGCCACCACCGTAAGATGCCTGGATCAGCTGAAGTGGATCGTTGGTAGGCTCTCCAAAGCATCCTTTGAAATCATACGAAGGTACTCCAAGATTATTTCCTACTAATGTAATGCTTTCACCACCACGAGTATCAAAAGCCCATGCTGGTTCTGTTGTATCAAGAATTGGTCCAGTCAAATTATAAATTGTTGGTGCTGCGTAGTTTGTCGTTGCTGTCGAGGTTGGACCAGGGAAATCGTAAGTGCCCACTTTGGAGTAACCAAGGTATGCTCTCCACACCTGCTCCGGTCCAACACCAACACTTGTTCTGCATTGAATGGTTTCGTGTGCTTCCGTTACGTTGCAATCTTGAGCACAGAAAAACAGACGAGAAATTTTACATGCTGCTGGATCATACTCTTGCAGAGGATCGGGAGCACATTCTAACATTCTTTCTCCCGCATCCCTTTCAGACCGTTCCGAGGGACACTCACGAGTTCTCACCGCTGGTGTCACCATTGCTCCTTGAGGAACTGATTGACCCGAAGGCAGTGGACAACCATCAATATCTTCACAGTACGTTGCTTCCGAGATGGTTCTCCAATCACAACTGCACATGCAGCTGTCAGAGAGAGGTCCATACTCAACACTAAGCACTGGACTTTCGACTCCTTCGGCACCAAAGTTGGTACCTCTGAGTGTGATTAACGTTCCGCCAGTCGTCGGCATGTCGACACCACCCTCAATTGAAGTAATTTCTGGCTTCAAATAATAGAGCAATGCGTCTGACCCTGCAGTAACATCCCACGTTCGGCTGAAGTAATTCTCTTCCGACTCGTCAGATTCGTAATGCAGAGATTTTTGAATACCAGCCAGAATCTCTGCCTGTGCACAATCTTCATTTTCCCATTTCTCAGTGTAGATCGAACCGAACACTTTGCTGTTAGCGCACGTCACATTTGATGTTGCGCGCACCGACTGCTCATTGGAAAGGCACTCGACGCTGTCCGTCTTTCCAGCCAACTGTCGATGCTTTGCGTTGGCTTTGCTCTTACAAATTGCAGCCTTCGTATTATTTTGCTTGACTAGTTGCTCTTTGTTCATTTCCGTCGCAAATGGTGATCCCGGTACTATGACTGTTGCAGCGAGACGTGAACCATATCCTTCTGGAGTCGTGCACTCAAGGAGTGTATTTAATCGCAATCGCTTGCAGTTTACCATGTCAACTTGGATGCCAAGATCCACGCCGGCAACGTCTAAGTTACTAAGCAATACGCTCACATTTTGCTCTACACCAAGCAAACCAAAATTTGTGCCCTCAATCGTCACGGTTTCACCACCTCTGGTGGCAAGATCACGCTTATCATATTTTCCTTCCTTCAGTTGCACCTTTGTAATCGTCATGTCATTAATGTCGACAACATTCACAGGGAGAGTCACACGAGCCTCAAGCCTGTTGTCACCAATTTTAATGCAATCTCCATTGCTCTCACTCGACCATGCTTCTTTGAATCGATTTCTGCATGATTCGTCGTCCAGTTTGATGTCTCCATTGTCGGTGACGATAACGCCGAGCTCATAACGTTGATTCGCTTCGTAGTCAATGTCGTTGTTGACAGTCAATTGGCCTTTGAACGTGTACTCTGAGCCAGCTACGGGATCGATTCGGAACTGATTCTTTGCATCCGTAGCCGGATCGATGGACCACGTCAGCACCGTGTTGTCATCCTGATCGTCTGCCTCCAGCATCGCACCAATAGGAGTACCCAATGGTGAGCCCTCCGTTACACGGAACACATTGTAATTATTGTTGGCATACGATGTACGCAATGATTTGGTCACAAACCAAGGTCTTTCGTTCACATCCTCCACAGTTATCACCATCGTTGCAGTATCTGACAACGAGGGAGATTGAGATGATCTCAATTTTTGGTTCCCACCACGATCACCGTATCGATCAACCCACCGGTCATCATCTGTTACAGTCACTGTGAAAGTATACGTTGGATGAGTTTCGTAGTCAACACCAATGCCACACGTCAGACATTCCGTAACCAAATGTGCACTGGAATCTTCAAAATCTTGCTTGAATGAATGGACCAACGTGATAACCTTCGCATTCACACTGCCGACCAGCACTGGTCGAGTGAAGTCTACTTGAATCCAATCTCCAGCAACCACACCAACTATATCGCTCGAACAAGTCACATTGTGACTCCCTGCTTCAGAGGTGCATGCATTTGAACTCCAACCACTCTTCATCTGAATTTGATTTCTCTTGTTACCAGTCTGATCATTTGTGGTATACGCACTTTCACCGTACGCATAATCATTTAACTCCACATAAATTTGGCCGTGTCTGTTTTCAAGATAATCCATAGTGTCGTTGAGTCGGAACGGATGCTCGGAGGTACTATCGATGGAGTGCGCCACGCGCTCCTCGAAATCTTCGTCGTCAGAATCAATAGGAAGACCCACTTTTGTCATGTGGTATGAATTTTCTGTAATCATACGTGTCTCGTCGTACACAGATGGTGCTTCGTTCAAGTCCATAACTTTAATGGTAATTTTAGACAACGAGCTTAATTGATTTTCACAACCCATGCAGTCGGCAACATTTGGACAATCAATTTCCTTGCAACCCTTGGTACCAGTGTCTGACAAGACAACTGTAATAGTGTACTCCGCGCAAGCTTCGTAGTCCAGCAGCCCACTCACTTGAATTTTACCTGTTGAAGGATGAACGGCGAACAGTGCTTCTCCTGGCAACATGCTAATATACTTTCCTGAGATGGAAGCGTCTGTTATTTCTACCTGTTCCTCGATTTCCTCTTCTGTTTCCGAAGTCGTAAACAGGCTACCCGTCGATTGATTACCAGCAGTATTATTACCAGACGAACTCCCATTCGAATTTTCAGTGCTCCCAATGTTCCGGCTGTTGTCCTCCAATTCCAAACCCAGTGTTAAGTTCATCTCATCTCGTTGGGGGGTTGGAGTCGAACGGGCCGCTTGCCATAATGCCAACTCCTCCGCGGTGGTGCCGTTAGCCATAGTGTCGTTGATGTCACCCACTGTATCAAAGGGATCTGGAGCAAATTCATCCTCTTCAAATACTGGTGGAGTTGTGTGATCTCTGGCAAAAACAGCACTGACGCGATAAATTGGTCGTTGGAAGTTTGGTGCATCACGTTCTTCCTCGTGCTTGTCGTCGTTTTTACCCACCATACCATTGAGCTGATCAATAATTTCATGTTTTTCGGCTGCTAGGTGTGGCACGTTCTCATTCACAATGAAAGTTTCATCTTCTAATGTCGGTCTGGTGTTGTCCTCTGTTGTATTCAATAAAACTACAACTTCACCAGAGAGACCACCACCATTTTGATCTGTGACGACGACCGTGACATAGTACACAACACGTTTTGCGAAATAAGTGTAGGCCAAATTATCTTCCAGCATCATAGTGGTGATTTCCATCTGACCAGTTTCTTCGTCAATTTCGAAGAACTCTGAGTATGCTATACCGTCTTCTGCGTCAGCCGCCGTGTTATTCGCTTGATTTGCTGTTGGTGTGGTTTCATCTGTTTGATCCGTATTTGGAGCAGCTGAAGCATCAGGTCCTCCAGTTGGAACCGCACCCTGCAAAAGATTTCTTCGACGACCTCCTGCTCCTGCTCCTGCTCCCGCTCCCGCTCCTGCTCCCGCTCCTGCTCCCGCTCCTGCTCCCGCTCCACCACCGCTACTCGAAGTACCGCTACTCGAAGTATCGGGTGTTTCTGCCGGTGCCGCGTCTCCAGGCGTCGAACTTTTCCCTTCTGGTGGAGTATCTCCTCCGGACTCAGCACCTCCCGGGGCGGGTACTTCTGGTTGGTCAGCTGGTGCAGCTGGAGGGCTTTGGACTGCTGGAACTTCATTTACACCCGCATCAGCAGAGTCAATCATTGCGTCCAACGTTGCATTTCCGCTGTCACTTTTAAGTGCACGCGGAAGACCATCAGTTCCAGCATGAGTACTTCCGAAAAGTGCGGCTTGCCTAATGGAAAACACAAATCCTCTGTTTTCATCCGTGGTGTCTTGATCCCGAACATATTTGATCATGGGCTGTCCAACACTGGTTGCTCCTTCCAATTTCTCCTCCCATGTTGCCAAGGAGAAGATTGGAGGGAAAGATTCACCGCCCAGGGGCGCAAACCATGGCGCCTCATTCACATCCAATATATTGATCGTTATTTTTCCACTATGAAACTTACCAATCCGATCGGTGATTCTCACGTACAAAAAGTGTGTTCGTTTAGACTCGTAGTCCAACACTGGCGAACCAGGCAAAACACTGACTAAACCACACGGACTCAAATAATATGGCGCGTCCCCACCACAAAGCGAAGCGTATGCTGCTTGTTTTTCATCAATTTTGTTATACATGGCTGTTTGAACTCCAAATGAAGATGATGCATCTGCTGGACCAGACTCTGTCGAAAATGATACTTTCCCAGCACGACCCACTTTGTCTTCGTCAGCAGCTGCAAAAATTCGGTCCGTTTCATCAGGATCAGAGTAAGTAATTGCGTCACCTAACACTAAACCAGTTGTGATCAGCTTTCCAGAAACATCGTCATATCCAGCGTAAGAGAATTCCGCTGAATTCTCTTTGATGTCACGTACAGAATCTAACTGGGACAGCATGGGATCTTCTGGTTCATCAAAAATCGCAATTTGAATCGTTGATGTTGTTGTTGCACCACCAACATCTCTGTCCTTGATCGCGACCACAATCATGTAATGGCTTTGACTTTCGTAGTCAAGCGGAGATGTCACTGATAAAACACCAGTGTTGACATCCAGCGAAAAGTGCTCCTGCTCATTTCCTGATTGCACGGAATATGAAAACAAAGCTGTTTGTGCTCGTAACTCGGGATCAGTCACTTTTGCGCCAATCGTGGCAGAAAAACTTTGCTCGCTGTATTCGAATTCGACTGTGTTCCATACATAGTACCGTAAATGTCCGTACATATCACCAACAACAAAGTTTGCTTTTGAAGCTCCACCTTCTAAGAGAGCCGTGGGAGCAGCATGCGCGCCAACGTTGACTGCAAGTCTAGGATTTGTGCCGTCACCTGCCTCCAAAGGCTGCGGTGCTAGCCAGTCTGTCCCGTCTGGTTTCATGAGAATTTTCAAAACAGATCCATCTGCGCAACCGACAACGTAATCTTTTTGACCGTCTTCGTTTAAATCAATGACAGTCACCGTTGCATACGTACAATTGATGCCGGATAAATCAAGAGTGGAGGAGGGTGCACCACCGTTGCCGTACAAAGAGCCATCAAAGTCGTAGCGATGAATTTTACCACTTCCATCAGCCACAACAATTGTCGTGGCGTCAAATGCGATGGAAGATCGGTAATCAAGCTTAAGATCTTTGCCCGCCCATCCTCCTCTGGCAGTTGTCTTCACATCTTCAACGAATCCGTCCTCTTTTTTGGTAGCATCGTACTTCCAGTTCCACAATCGAAGCGTGGAACCAGGTCGGTTCACATCTGAGCTGGCAACCACTAAATCTAAATCTCCGTCACTGTCAATATCAATTAAGCAAGGGCTCGCTTGGTACCCAACATCAATCAGACTGATGCCATAGTCTTGGCCAGTAGAACCAAGCATTAATTGATAGCTGCCACTACTGAGAGTGTAGTATGACAATTTTCCGAGAGTGTTTCCAACAATGAGATCAGTCACTCCGTCGCGATTGACATCACCAAATGTTGGCTTGGAGAAGTATCCAACATCAATGTTGGAGAATGGACTGTCGGCCCGGCATTTTTGCATGGATCCACATCGCTGGTCTGCCTCCAAATACCCACCAGTTGATGCCTCATCATCACGCACGTGCTTGTAATACATTTCATATCGATCGTCACGTCCAGCTTTTATTTGTCCAACGCTGTCCAGCTCGGACACGAGATAGTTGGAATTAATTGGCTGAGGCAGTTCATTCACGTCCGTAACATTCACTTGGATGGAGCCAACACAATCAAGAATTGGTGAGCCGTCATCCGTCGCTCGTACTGTGAAAGTGTGCCACTGCGTCAACGTCTCTTCATGGTCGTCGAGATCTAATCGTACTCCGCCTCCGCTCAACACAGTAATGACGCCAGTCAGAGGATGAATGGCAAATGTGTCTTGATCGTCTGCATACCAAGACGGCTGAGATGTGCCAGGATCAATAGTGTACGTAAGTATTTGGTTAGTTGGAGAATGAGGAGGAGTGTTGTCAATATCTGAAGCAGTGTAGAGACCACCAAAGCTACCGACGACCGTAGTAACATCACTATTTTCAGGCACAGAGTAAGATCTTTTCCCTAGATGATGAACGCAGACCGGATGATCATTGACATCATTAATATCAATCCAAATAAGAGCGTTTGTTCTCAAAGACAGCGACGGACGCGTGTTACCGTATAAGTCTACAAGCATACCGTCATCCCATACATCAATTCCAAGATTGTAGGCTTGTCTGCTCTGATAATTTGGTGGAATAGCAGTCAAAGAAATTTGTCCAGAAACTAAATTTGGAATTTGGAAAAGATCATCAATGTTTCCGCTCACAATGGAGTAGCGGAGAACTTGCTTTGGATTAATAGGATCTCTCTTGTTGTCGTCATCCACTGCAGTAAGAGGGACGCCCACATTTTCAAATGGGGCACTCCCGCCAGCATTGAAGACGCGCACACCCAATTCGTATCCAGCCTCGTTAATGTTCCTGCGCAAAATGTCGAGTTCAGGAGGCTCGTTGACATCAATAACTTCAATGAAAATATTTGTAGTCGCAAGCTTTGGACCAAGACCATCCCCTGGACTATCACTAAGAGCAAGGGTCACTTTGTACATTGGAGATAGCTCAAAGTCAACACCCAAAATACCCGTGTTGTCAAGAGTAATTTGCCCTGAGCACGAATGGATTGAGAAGGTTTGGCCACAATCCGCAGCGCCACTGACTGCCGTCGATGTCACAGTTACGGCTGCTATATTAGCAAATGGAACGGTCGTCCCACCAATCAACAGATCTGCTTCATCGTTAAACAGATGATCGGCATGAGAAGTCACAACGATTGTTGTCGTTCCATTGGCACCCAATGCAACTGACAACAGGCCTGATGCAAAGAGACCAGCCTGTGTCAGGCTAGTCTGTGTCACTATTACGAACTTTGCTTCTGTCGCGACGAGCGAATTGGTGAGAGTAAAAGTCCATGTGTTGTAGGCCCACTCCGATTTGGCTTGTTTGTGAATGATGAATTCAACGGATTGGCGCTTTTGAACATCTGGATCCCATGCAGCAATACCAACTCCCACTGGGTCACCAGATATGGAGTTTTCTTCCATTGTCCGACGACCAGTAAATTTCACTGGAATGAAGTTCATGTCGTGAGCAACTGTGGGTGCATCGTTTGCATTTTCAATATTGATTTCAGCAGTAATTTCTGCCCAAAGACTGCAAGTCAAAGGACGGAAAAAGAGACCTGTACTTAGTGGCACACAGTAGTTCGTGTTGGCAGCTGGGTTGGTTCTGTCAGCTTGAGAATCTGTCACTCGTACAACTAAGTTGTATTGCATCATTGATTCGTAGTCTAATCTTTTCTGATTAATGACGGTCAATTGACCAGTGATTGGATCAAGTGAAAAAGGAATTGGTCCTATCAATTGAATTTCACTAATTTCAGCACCGTTGGCGTTGCAAAGATCACTAAGTCTAATTTGCACTAATCGGACAGTCGTGAATGTTTCAGTGTTACTAGCAAAGGACACTTCGTCCACTACTCCTCGCTTACATCTGTCTGAGGATGCTCCCGTTAGTTGCGGCATGTTGACTGCACCAGGACCTGGAAGTTGGACAGTTGGATCCAGAGGAAACACGGATGGATTTCCGGGCACAAAATTTGACCCCTTTCCTAACGTATACGGATCCAAACGGCTGGTCGAGACGTCAATCGTTCGTGCAACATTAGAGTCTGCCCATTTAATAACTATCTTTTCAATGTCGTACTCTTTTCTCAGGTCGATAATGATGGTAGGTTCAGTTTCCCCTTGACTTCTCCATGTGGTGCCTGTATTGTTGTCCAACATATTAAATGCTGTGCTACCTTCCATATTTGCTTGAGGTGATGCAGTCGACAGTTGTTTTGGCAACAGTCTTCTGTTCCCGCCAAGTGGAGGATTGTAGGGAACTGAGCTGGAAGCTTGAATCAAGGCACCGTACTGAAGTTCATTGGGAGTACTCGATCTGATTTCCCATCGCAACGATTCGACTCCCCAGGTTGAGATTGCATTTGTATCTGGATCATCACTGCTGAACTTTGCTTTGGGAGTTTCACCAGGTACGGGTGGCAAAATATTTGCAATAATCGTGCCCCGACGCGCATCTTCATTCACAGACCCAGTGAATTCATGTGGTTCTGGAGTCTCGTTGACGTCCAGAATAGTTACTTTGACGCTCCCCGAGACTGAGAGTGCAAGAGTTGATCTTTGCGTATCAGCATCAGCGTTACCATTGGTACGGAATCCATTGTCTTTGACAGAAATCACGAGATCAACTTCTCCTAGACCTACTTCATGGTCCAAATCTGGTCGCAGAATGCCGTTGGCGACTTGGCCAGCAGAGGGTTGAGCAACCATCAGCGTTGGTAAAGAACCACTGCTCACTCCCACATTACCAGCAAGATTAAAAATTTGAATTCCTTTCATGTTGTTGCCACCAGTAATCGAATAGGTGATCTTTACGTCACGATCAACGTCGGTTGCACGAATTTTTGAAATGGCACCTGTTGTATCTGTTGTCAACAGAGTCCCAGGAACATCCTCTTCGTACACTGTTGGACAAGCCAACAAGTCTGCATTTGTTCCACAATTGAAATCCCAAAGAGGTGGCTCATTAGCATCAATAATATTGATGCGCATATGTGCAAAGTCTTCTCCTGGTGGGTCGTAGGTATCTTTTACTGTTACCATAAAACTGTAACTGACTCTCGTTTCATAATTTATGGTACCGTGATGAGTCCCGTCAAGACCAGTTCTGACTGTAATTTTTCCAGTCGATGCGGCCAGTGACACCAGCGTACCAATATTGGGCGAGGGATTATCTCGGAAGCACAGTTTTGTGTACACACCTGCGAAGCCGTCATCAGTTGCAAATCCTACGTACTTAACATTCGCACCTCCAGCAGTGATGACTTTGCTGACTAACGTATCAGCTGACAAACCAACATTGCTGCCAGCCCCGACAGAGATCGTCGGAGAAGAGCTAGTCCCGTCCAAAATAACCCAAAATTCATTCGAATCCTCATCATCAAGAGTAACAACGGGTGCGGATGAGGTTGATTGCGCCGAGCTCGGGTACGAGCCGTCGACAGACGTAATGGTTGCTCCTTTCTGTGAGCCTACCGTTATTCCAATTTTGATCTCATAAATGACATTCGTGGAACCAATGTTTGTTTTGAATTGGATGAGACCGTATTTGCTTGATTGCAAATGAAACTTAAACACGGAATATCCATTTGACACGAAACGGACTGGCAGGAAGGTCGGCGTGGTATCCAACGGATTTGTAACTGTCCAACAATCGTAAGAAGAAATGCTATCCACAATGACAGGATCCATTGAGTATACCAAATTGGGATGATCCTGATCATAAGCATCAACTTTTCCAATGAGAATGGCACTGTCCGCAGTAGCAGACGCACTGTTCTCCGTGAGGGAAAAGGTACCGTCGTTAGCAACAGGAAGATCGTTGACATCCAGGACACCAATACTGACAATTGAGTTCGCACTCAGTCCACCAATATCAGTTACTGTAATTGTAATCGCGTAGGACTTCAATGTCTCGTAGTCCAGTTCTGGAGTACCGGAGACCATTATACTTGCCCCCATGTTTAAGGAAGTTGCACTATCAACAATTTTGAACGGATTCGGACTCGGGTTGCCAGCAGAAGCCATTGTAAAAGTTAACGAGTCACTGTCATCAGGATCCGTAGTCGACACCGTGCCGACGCCAACGTCTTCCACTGACATTTCATCAACGTCAAGCACAGCAAAGCCAGATAAACCGTCGACGGTGGTTAACGAGCATGGCGTTTCTTGTGGGACATACCGATTCGTTGCCCTACCAGTATCTCTCCATGACCACACGGAGCATGGTGGTTCGTTGACGTTGGTAACTTTGATAGTCAATATGCAGCTGATAGCAGAGCCTCCACCTTTACTGCTGTCACGAACCTCAAGATTAAGCTTGTACACTGGAGTTGTCTCAAAATCTAACATTCCCACTACACTCAAAGTACCCACGTAAGCGTTATCACTGACATCAGGAGCAAGCGCCTCTGATATTGAAAACTTCGTCACTAACGGATTGGAGTTCTCCGACAAGAGTGTGTACTTGAGTGTTTGCTCTGATGTTGTGATGTCGTGATCGATAACAACAAGCCTGTTGTTCCCAGTGTCAGGGAAAATAACAGGAAGCGCATCACTGAGTGGAGATGGCGTGTGTTCTGCAACTGTACGGACAAACGTGCACATAGGTCGCGTGTCTGGCTCGAAATCTGGCTCATCGTTATCATCAATCATGGAAATGTTCATGACCCCGACCACAGTAATAGGATCTCCTGCCATCCAACCAGAGTCCGTAATAGCAAGTGGTACACTATAAAGACCATCATCGTTCACACCACCACCCAGTGCAAAGTTTCCATGATCTTTCAAACTCATCTGAGAGCATGATGTCGTTGTCATACCAGTCCATATCTGACCAGCAAGATAAAAGTCTTCGTTCGTTGCAAAGTCTGAACCTGGCATGTCCATTTGTACTTTCACTATCGTATTAGATCCACCGTTATCATACTCCACCAAATTTCCTGTAATGACAGCCTGTTCAATATCGAGAGCTGCACCCGCTGGCATCGCGACCACAACGGGTCTGCACGTAGCTGTTTTAACTTTTGCCGGAGTATATAGTCCTGGAAGTCCACCACCAGTGCATGGGAACAAGGTGGCCGAGTCGGCGACAACCTGTTGTCCAGTTCTTGGATTTTGATATGGTCTCCCAGTCAACCACTTTCTGAATGCGTTATCTGGAGCGTGAGTAGGATTGTCGCAGTCACGACCGTTGATAGTACTTTGATGTTGCTCAGGTGAAACACGTTCAATCCAAGCACACTTGGTGGCACCTATAGTATTACATTGCGCTTCTGTTAATGGCGTACCACTTCCATCTTGCGAACCGCAAATATCCAGTGGTGTCAGCTTGCAATTGCTTGTAACAGAGGCCGAACAAGGGACAGTGGCACCTGCAGGATTTCCGAAACTCACTCTGCACCAGTAACCCATGTTGTTAATAGCAATTTTCCACACACCTGAAGACGAGTCTTGCTCCACAAAAAACGTGTCACCAATGTTGCCACCGGCGGGAATTTCCCAAGTGTGCTCATCTCCATAATCAGGATCTGCAGCAACTAAATCTCTCACTACAATGGTATCAGTTTTCGCAAATTCGCTGACTGCAGCAGTGAAATAAGGAACCGATGGTGCATCGTTCTTATCTTCAATGCGTATGGACATTTGATATGTGGTGGAGGTACTGCAGGTTGATGCTGCAGTGCTGCAGGTTGACAACCCACTTCCTGGAACAGAGGGCAAGAATGCATTATCTGATACTGTCACTGAAAGAACGTAAAGATTTTGGGTCTCATAGTCAATTCCTAAACGATTTAATTTGATGTCGAAACCAATGACAAGTGCACCGTTGACTGGATCACCTCTGCGAAATGTGCGTTCTACCAGGCTGAACAGTGCATTTCCATCTGCATCCACTGGGTTTGTAGTAGAATCAAGAGCAAAGATGGGTAGCTGCTTGGTCGGATCGTCGTGGATTTCTCCATCGTATACCTCATCATCAATGAGAACAACAGTTGTTTGCTCCGTGTCGCTGGCTACTGCTGTAGCGGCAAGTTCAGCATGCTCACTGAAATATCGAGGAACATTCATGAAGTCAAGGGAAGGATTTTCATTTGTATCGATCAGACGAATAAAGATATCTAGTTTTTGCTCAAAGTCTGGATCAGGGCCATTCGTCCCATCACCTTGATCGTTCATTGACAACTCAATGCCATACCATCCAGTTGTGGCCGCAGTGTGACCAAGATGAGGATGGTCAACGCAAGATGCGGCACCAGGAAGCAGCCCTGCGTTTCCACTACAATCAAGCGCAAACATTACAGTATCACAAGGCGTAGTTTGCACACCTGGCTCGTCTGCATCGACGTCAAGCGCTGTACCATCTGCCTTTCCACATACTTGAATTTTAGCAAGTCTGGATGTTTCATAGTTTGTAACAGATCCAGATTTTACGGCAATGCGAGAACCAGCAAGCTGAAACGGTGTTGCGTCTCGATTAAACTTTTGAAGTTCCGTAAAAATAACAGCACCCCAGTTCCCTTCTGGATCACCAAGGAAAGTACTGAGATCTGGACCAACGGTTGTCCCTGCAGTCAAACCTTCAGCCACTTGATCGATAACGATGTATTTGTTTTTTCCGTTCAAACCATCTCCTTGAATTTGCCAGCCATTAATGACTTCAGGTTTCCAGTAAGGAGATTCGTTAAGGTTTTCAACTTGTACAATTTGTGTTGCGCTGTTTCCTCGCAGACCGTTGGAATCAACTGCGTACATGGTTATCAAGACTTGTTTCAAACTTGTTGGAGGATCAAAGTCAAACACAGCTGGAACGTTGTTGCATACCAATGTTGGTTTGTTCCACTTAATGTTACCGTCATTTTGTGCAGCCGTTTTGCATGCTCTTTGTCCTATGGATATTCCGTTGCTACAGAAACCAGGAACAATTTTGAACATACCAGCTGGGGATTGGCTATCAATGTGAACAACGAGATCATCGTTCTCAGGATCAGCACAATTAATAGTATGAGAAAAATCAATGAAGTTGACACCAAACAAAATAGTACCATCTTCAAAAATACCAACCGTTTTGGAACTGATCAACACATCTGGAGCTTCATTGACATCGTCAATCAACACTGTGATTTCGCCCTGAGCAGATAGCTTTGGATTGATTGGGTCCCGTGCGTTGATTGCCAGAGTAATTTCTCCCTGGGTCTCAGCATCAAGTTGGGCACAATTACTAGGGGTTGGACAGTTGAGCTTCAAGTGCGGTGCTTGGATTGCTGCGACGCGGAAACCTCTCTGCAGTTTTACTGGAGTTTCGATTGTAATGGTCAAACTAGATGCCCAGATCGCAACATCAAAGTATCGATACATTTTCTCATCTCCTCTCCATTTATTTCCAGGAAAAGATTTCACCGGTCCGAATGTTTCGACTCCGTCATCCGAGATTTCGACAAGACTTTTGACCGTGACTCCCGTGTTCCCGTTCTTGTCAGTGTAAGTAACTCTGAAGCTTTCAATCTTTTCACCTCTTGGTACGTTGTTTGTTCCATCCCACTCTCCACTTGGGTGGCCAGAAGTGAAAATTGAACCAGCATAGTTGGACCGATCTGGATGGAACACCCTGCTGAGACCGCACATTGTCTGGTGGCTGTCATACGTCCAAGACCGACAGCGGCATGTTATTGTGTCTGGATCTGAGTCGTCTTCTTCAAGATTGCATATGTCACACTGTGCTTGGCATCCCTGGTAGTCTGGAGCCGGTCCCCATATGACACCATCGTCATTCTTAACATAGTTGTATGCAGCTCGTACTTCAGGTGCAGGTGCCGCCATGAGGACAACTCCAGTGATCATTGTTAATTCTCCCAAGTTGACTGTAAATGAGTCTACATTAGTAACCGCCAAGTCCGAATCAATGTGACCACTTCTTGTACTTGGGTGGATCAGCATGGTATTTTGACTAGATTTACCATACAGTAAGCTCCCTGCTGCTTGCGTTGTACCGTAAAATGCGGGTTCGAAAGCAAGAACATTATCCATGTTTCGGTTTCCTGAGTCAGCGACAGTCAACATTAAATCTTGTGGGCCATCAGGATCGTACACTCCGATGGGAAATGTTGGAATTTCGCATGTTCCACCACATCCTGCTGTTGAGCACGAACATTTTGTCATGCACAACGAGTCGCTGTCACAAGGACAACCAGGAATTCGTCCACCATCAGCTACGCAAACGCTGCTTTCTTTAATGCGACCTACCAAACTGCTGGCACCTTTCCCATTGAACAATGGTTCCGTTTCGCCGTCTGTTATCTCTACATGAATGAACATGGAGGTAGTACCCACGGTAGTAATGACTGCATTACCAGCTCCATCATACGCAATGGTTGGTGCTGGTGCGGTTCGCAAGCCAACTACAACCTCGATAATGTACATACTCTGGACTGAGAACTGAGCACCCATTTTGTAACCAATCAATCCACCGCAGGCATCAATTGTAAAAGCATCCATTCCGTCTGCTAATTGGTGACCCGACTTGAGTCGGAACTGAAGTGTTTTTGGATTGGCCTCTGACAATGCGAGAGTGATGTCACCAACTGTTGAGCCAGTAGTTGCACTTTCATCAATTCTGTAGTGCGCAAATGCTGCAAGTTTAGGCATTTCAGGCTTGTCTGCAATTACAATTGTGAAAGCAAGGGAAACTTGTGGATCCGAGCGTGGCAATCCTTCGCGATCGTAAGCGTTTGCAAGCATCGTGTACACAGGTCCTGGTGCTTCTTCATAATCTGTGGGTGTCCCCGTAGTCCACAGCTCCCATCTGCCACGTGCTTCGCTTAGATCAGTGCCATCAATGTCTTGGGTCCATGTACATTCTTTGTCTTGGTAGCCACGAGGAACGGTACCTGGTGTATCTTCGTCAGGAGCAAAGAGGCTCGCTCCCGATTCCTTACCACTCCTTGCGACTATCCCGTCTTCGGACCATCGTACCGCAAACCAAGGAAAATCTTGAGCGTTTTCAATTTGGACTGTCATTTGATCTTGGTAGTAGCAAGGATGGTAATCCAGATCTTCGAAATCAGGATCTGTGATGATAAAGTAACCAACGCGAGCACCATTCTTTGTTGTTTCCATCAACATTAAGTCTGGCTCCAAAATCCATTCAGCGGGATCTTCCGTGTCATCGAGCGTCCACTTCTGAGGGGCTGAAATGAATTCAATTTTCGATGGAACTTCATTGACGTTGCCCAAATAAATATTAAGCTTCGATTCCGATAGTTGAACAACGCCACTGGGCTCAAAAATTTTGACACTGAGTTTGTGGAAAGGACCCATCCATTCACCACCAGAATAACTGTCTCTCGTCTGATAAATTTTCGAAGCATCACCCTGGTACCAACCATTTGATGCTCCGCTGCCGCCTTCGTAGTCTAAATCTTTCTTATTAGACGAACCAAGATACAATTTGTTGCCAGCAATATAGTATGTCCTGTCCTGAGGACCACCACACCGAGCAGAAGGATTCGTATCTTTGTTGACCCAGTCGTTGTTGCCGCTTAAACATTTGAACTCGTAGTTGGCAGGTCGATTTGCAGCATCTTGTGGTCCATCTGGATCACCAACGGCACTCAGCGTGGCGATCACAAGATCAGTGCCTATCGACCACATTGCTGGACGAAAGGCAGCGTTCTTCATCTCAAGCAATCGACCACCATTGAGCTCAGATGGCAAGCGCGATCCTCCACTGAATCTTGCAAGATGAGAGCTATCGATGAGCTGACTCGAAGTGTCCATGCGAATTGCAGCATCTGTTGGAGGCTCGGGGATATTCAGAACAGGTACTCCAAGTGACTTACACAGCGTTTTTCGTGATCCCGTGATGCCACACTCTTTTCGAACTGTGTCTCTGACACAAATTCTTCCAAACACCTGATATCCTTGGCTTCCAAGAGCTTCACGGTCATAATCTTTTTGCAAATAGAGACCACCAAACTCAGATACACTAAAACCCTTTGTTTTTGTAGCGCATGATTCACTACTTGGTGAATTGATCGAACAGCCTTCCATCCAGTACTCAAACTCACCACATGTAGGTGAAGGATCTGTTGTGACAAGTTGTCCAATGAACTGCTTGCTTGAATCTTCTTCGTAAAAACCACGACAGTTTTCACACTGTGCAACGATGTCGGTGGGTGTTGGATTCTCTTTTCCAATTTCAAAGACAAAGGTAATTCGATCCATCCAATCATTAACATATTTGTCATTCTCTAATCGAAGCATCTCTGGCGCAGTGGTTCTTACATTGACGTGTCTGTCTGCTCCTCTGTGACGACTACTTGTTAGACTGTCACCATCATTGGGATTGTGAGCACCGTAAAATCCCTTTTTCTGATCAAAGTGACCAAGACTTCGAACGTGCACGTTCCACGTCCCAATGTTCAGACGCTGTGACCCTAGCACCTCGTTAGGTTTGTATCCGAGTGGTCCGTACACCAGCCACCTCCAGTTCGAATTCGCCATCGTAGTTCTAATATCACAACCGCCATGATTAGAAAAGGATGTCTCTTTGACTTCTGGATTCATTGAGCTTGTAAACGACCATCCACGCGCAGCTCTGAAATTCTGCTGGCCATATGCACCCTCTCTAACCTTGTTGACAGTGCAGCGTCCCTTAGGTTTGTAGATGAAGTGACTACCGGTATTTCCATAACTGCGATGACGAATTCCATCATAGTATGCTCTTTGTGAATCTAGCCAAGACGAGGTTCTGTATACATTTTGTCCGTGATTTGCAATTGTGCGCGCATCGCCATTCCAATTCCATGAGTTAGGATAGCTTCTCCTCCACCCATTAAGCCCATTTTCAGCTTGCACCAAGTTCCATGATCCTCCCCCACCTCGAGTTGCAGCCCAATCTTGATTGAGATTTTGCAAATGCCAATTCGAAGTAGTGACCGTCATTTCCCAATTATTAGAATTCATCCAAAATTGGCTTCCCGTTTGTCTTGTGCCTGCTAAAATATTATTGCCTGATCCAGTATGCGAGCCACCTGGGTTAGAGCCATGTCTGGAGTACCAGTTATAAGCATCACAGTTTTGCATGTGAAATCCTTCTCCGGAAGTTCCCTTTTGATTATCACGCTGAACTTCATCACGATTTTGGTAGTTCCATTCGTATACGGCAAACTTGTATGCAACTGGAACGTATTCAATTTTTTGATTTCTGCAACAAACTGCACGCCCAGCACGAGCGGAGTAAGTGTCCAACTCGTACCACCATGCAGTATGCCACTGCTTAACTTTATGCCAGTCCCATCTGTAGTGCCCAGTAAACCACGTCCAGTGGCCCCACCACCATCTCCAAGACCACCAGCCCCACAACTTCCGACTTTTCTTTTTCTTTTTGCCAACGCTTTGAGAGTTCATAGCCCTTGTGCGACTGGACGTGGTTTGAGTGCCAGCGGTTTGAGTGCCAGCTGTTAGAGTGCCAGCAGTTTGAGTGCCAGTGAATTGACTGAGAGAACGTCGGCGTCTGCGACTGCTGATGCTGGTGCTGGCTATAGTTTCTAGCGACGCGCTTTGTTTGACATCTTCAGCTCTGTTCTGAGAGTTCATAGCCTTTTCAAAATCTGTGGGACACTTTCCCTCTGCATTCATGATCTGCCCCACGTGGTCTTTGCGACTTTTGCAACTTTTTCTGTTGTCCGCAACACATGTACTTGATCCCAAGCACCAAGCGCAACCGGTGTTTGCGGTACATTCGTTGCACGAAGCAGATAATTCAGAGCATTTGTTTGCAACAGGAGTGGCGATAAGACAAGTCGGGACAGCACCTGATATTTTTCCTACATGTTCTGAGTTGGCAGAGCAGAGCGATCTGTGATCATCACCACATTTTTTGGAGGACAAGCACCAAGCGCAACCAGGAGATGCTGTGCACTCGGCGCATGTAGTAGCATCTTTGAAGTTGCACGTCAGCTCTTCTTTTGTTGTTGCGCTGATTGGCGCAACGTTGTCGGCTGGACAGACACCCTGTGCACCGTCGATCTTCCCCACGTGATCTTTAAACCCGGCGCAAGATCCTTTCATAACATCTCGAACACATTTGCTTGATCCCAAGCACCAAGCGCAGCCGGATGTTGCTGTACATTCGTTGCACGAAGCAGCATGTGCATCACAGTTGTTTGTTTCAAAAATTTCTGTCGCGCTTGGACACTGGCCTTGCGAGCCAGCAAGTGACCCCACATGCTCAGCATTGCTGTTACAGGTCGATCTGCGATCGTCGCCACATTTATTTGAAGACAAGCACCAAGCACAACCAGGAGATGCCGTGCACTCGGCGCATGTTGTTGCCTCTTTGAAACTGCAGGTCAATTGCAACCTGCGCTGCTGTGCTGCTTCAGGTGGATCAGCAGGATTTGGACATACTCCTTCTGCACCCTTGAGATCTCCAACATGATCTGTGGGGGTTGCACACGAATCTGTTTTGTCATCCATGCACTTGCTTGTACCTAAGCACCACGCGCATCCAGAAGATGCTGTGCAGTCACCACATGATGTGGACTCTGTGTTACTGCATGATACTTGTCCATTTGCAAGATCACGCTGTGGTCTTGTTTCGTCTGCTGCAGCAAGCGGACAAACGCCAGTAGCACCGTTGAATTTTCCAACATGATCGAAACTGCCCAAGCAGGCAGCTACCCCATCGTTCTTACACATTTCACTGCTTAAACACCAAGCGCATCCCGGTGAAGCCGTGCATTCACCACATGTTTTGGTTTCACCGCATGTTTCGGCATTTTTCATTTCCTCTCGATTGATCATGGTGTTCTGGCCAGAATGTTGGGAGCAAGTAGCTTCCGCACCCTGAATTTTCCCCACGTGATCAGCTCTTCCAGCGCACGTATCTTGGGAGTCATTGCCACATTTGTTTGAAGCCAAACACCAAGCACAACCAGGAGATGCCGTACACTCTTCGCAGGACGTAGCCTCTAAGAAATGACAAATTTCTGTCGTCGCCGTGTCTGTGGAACTGCTACCTTTCAGTCTCCTCTCTTCGTTCGTCTGACTTCCTGCCGAATTCAAGCAAGTGGCCTGTGAGCCTTTTAGTTGTCCAACATGATCTTTTGGTCCTCTGCAGCTTACTTCAGTATCATCAGCGCACTTGCTGGATGACAAACACCACGCACAGCCTGGAGAGGCCGTGCACTCGTCACAGGAGCTGGCTTCCAAGAAATGACAGATTTGTTCAGCTTTGTCCAGCGTCTTGCTTTCTGCCTCATCCGTACAAGTGGCTTGGGAGCCCTGAAAATTCCCAACGTGATCTTTAGGACCCTGACATCCACTTTGATCAGTATCATCAACGCATGTGCTAGACGAAAGACACCACGCGCAGCCAGGTGACGAAGTGCATGCTTGGCATGAATCGGCATGTTTGTTGTCGCATGTTGTCGAGTCCATGTGCGATTCTTTAACGGTGGAATGTCCAAACAAGACACCGCTTTTCGGCGGTGCAGCAACCTTTTCATCACGGGTTACAATATTAGAATCTCCCAAGTCAGTCTCGTTTGCGTTGGTAAGCGTGGCCCACTCTGCTGGTGGATCATTCCATTCTCGCTGGTCTGTCAACACTGGATCTTGTTGCGATGCCAACTTGGGAAGGCCAGTATCAATGCCAGCATCCAGTCTTCGATCTCTGGGAGTGCGATCCAACTCAGCGGTTTTAAGTCGTCGTGCGTGCCTACTCCAGTCCGTCCACCACCACGACCAACCCCAACTCCAACCCCACCATCTCCAGAACCAACCCCACGCCCACTGGATCCCAATCGAAACACCAACACTGACACCTGCTGCTCTGATTTGATGTCTCTTTTGTTGGCCAGAATACCATGTGTAATACGTTTTCCACCTGCGACGCCATTCTCGGTAAGTTTGGTAGGCTCGTTGCGCATAGTTATCGTTCATGCAATCCCATCCATTGGTTCTCCCAGAATTACTACCAGCAAGACTGCCAGTAGACATCTTACCCCAATGCGTAAGCCGGCGCGAAGGACCTTTTTTTGTCACAATTGGTTGCGCAGAGACAATATCATCGACACTGTGCTTGGCACGACGCGAGAACGGCTTCCTTCTCATTGAATTCGTTCGCTTAGGTTCCATCACAGGTGATTTTGTGTTCAAATACATCAGTATGTTCGTCGGTGACGCTGTACTGTTACTCTTCCACGCCCCCATGTGATCGCTGTAATTTAGCAAGACACGCAATTGAGCTTCACGTTGTTTCATAGATGCGCTGATTCCACCTCCACCAACTTTGTGGACATGGCCATCGGGTGCCAAAAACATGTCACCTTGTCTGTAGTGACCACGGAAAACCTCATTTGAATATCTGCCGCCAATATCGTCTCTTGTGTGATGATCATTTGCTATCGGTGTGGTCAGTCCACCATCGAGAGATGCATCGAAACGTTGCTTGTCGGCCTCACGACGTATTTTCCACATGTTCATATAACTCATTTGCGCGCTACTCATTTCCTCGCTGTTGCCAGCATCTTCTTCATTGTTTTGTTCGTCCTTGGCTCTTGTTTGCTCCAGTTGCTCCAGAACGCGACGACGTTGCTCATGATCGCCATCGACGGACGGCTTTTTGGTGGATGCGATGCCCTCTGGACTCTCCTCCTGATGCTCGTCGTCTTCCGCGACTCTCTCGCCGTAGATAGACCGCAGGTAAGTATGCAGTTCTTCCGAGTCTTCGCTTGCCGAAATCATTTTACCATCACCACCATATTCAAAACTAACTTGAACCACTTTGTCATACTCTGGATTATACTCCTTGACTTCAGTTGTCGGCATCGGACTTCTTGCTGCCTCCTCTGCCTTTCGATCGATGCCCAAGCGTCGAGTAGCTTGTCCATGCCAGTTGCTACCCATGGTCCCGTATGTGTGTTGAAGATCCCAATCACGTTCCATTACTCTGGTTGCTTGTGACCAATACCAGCTGCTTTGAACCCAGCCGTAGCCGGGCACATAATGATGCTTATTTCCCCTGCCCGAATACTGACCTCTATTCCAATTTTGATTGTAGCGAATCATGTACCATCGCCATCTACTCTCCTGACTCTCCCACCAACCAGACTTGTAGTAGTAGTACCACCAATTTGTTCGACCCCACCAGTACCATGGCGCCGTCCCCCACCAGTAGTGCCACCAACCCTTCCAATTTCTATGGTACCACTGCCACCAACCGGGTGCCCAACCACCAACCCATCCAGCCCAGTGAGTCGCTGGACTTCTCCACGCTGTTCCCCAGTTAAGATTGTCCCAAGCCCGGTCCCGATTTCTTGCCGCCCAGAACCACCAGGAGTTGGAATTTTGCCAGTACCAGTAACTTCCCAAATTTGTCGCGGCAGGCGCATTCCACCTTTTCCCCTCGTAGTCATAGGGGTACGAACTTCCCAAGACTGTGTTCCACCAACCATTTGTGTTGTCGGAGCCTTGTGTCCAAACGTATGGATCGCTACCACCAGTATTAGATGGTACCCACTGCCATCCTCTTTCTCTGCTCCCAGTATCAGCCTGCCATGGATTTTCTATCGTACCCAAGCCATTCTTCCTACCAAGGTCATCTGATTTGGTTTTGTAGTGTTGCTCCCAGTACCTCTTGTACCAGTGATTGTTATTCTCATTCTCTTGCGACCATGTGTGATCCCACCAACCACAGTACCAACGGTGGACGATCCACTTTCTGTCAAAACGCCAACCTGTATTTATTCGCTTTTTCCAACGAAGAAATTGGTACCCCGACCGAGGTTTGTAAATCTCCTCTGCTACGTAAGATCCAGCATTAAAAGTTGTCGCACTTGAGGTCTCTGCGTACACGGGACGTCGGGACCATTGACTGGAGTGCGCGGTCGTCGTCTCGTAAGCAATGACTTGTCCTTCGTTACAAGTGTTCGTATTTTGGTTGCTGCATAAGGGGCGACCAAAATAATGAGTGTTCGGGTATCTATTGCGTACTTTCCCCATTGACTGAGAAACTGCGACCATGACATAGACCTGCTCATCAGGCTCAGCCTCGTAGTTACGAGATATTCCGTTCTGCGTGCGACTTGTTGTCCCGTACCGTGTCTGTCCAGATTTACTTATTACTTTTAAACAACTTCCACGATAAAAGGAAGCTGTCGAAGTTTGAACCAAGACCGCAGCGCAAAATAATAATATTTGCCATACGGAGAACACCATTGTTGACCTTGCTTTTCTCGCTAACTAAAAAATAAATGAAACGACTCTTCCCGTCTAAACAGAGAGCGTGCGCTTGGTGTTGGACTGCTTTGTCTATTCCTGAAAGAATTATCTCAGTCCTACCAACTACCACCAAATTTGTGACTTTTCCTAGGATTCCAATTTTTCACTTTACCAAAATTTTTTTGTTGGCTGGCGTTGCCTGCTGAACCGTCATTTTTTTGATTCCCGACATGAGGTAGTTAAGCATACATCGTTCAATGTTTATTTTCCATCTGATTCTAGAACTCCTTAGTACATTACGATACCATATCAAATTTGGGGCGTGGATCTTTTACCTAAAATTAAAACAATTTTTAAATTATATTTGTCGACCAGTTTCTGGGAGTCATTAATTGGTTACACTTTGTTCTAAATTGTTGCTCATT
>Ga0307994_1000335_pt1 | contig 34015 bp, 32 predicted proteins | sample EllFjometagen261_FD_203171 | JGI IMG/M metagenome (GOLD analysis project Ga0307994, IMG submission 203171) | Marine microbial communities from Ellis Fjord, Antarctic Ocean - #261 | ecosystem: Environmental > Aquatic > Marine > Unclassified | place: Southern Ocean | collected 2014-11-02 | reverse complement strand
CTCATAGGTGATACCTTGTCGGGTAACAAGGTTTTTATAAGGAACGTCTTTTGGTCCACAAGAAGTAAGAAGAACAAAACTAAGGATAATTAGCATTTTATTCATATCTAACTCAACTAATTTCTCTTCCACCCGTTCTAAATGCGATCTCAGTTGATAGGGCTACTATTGATGCTGCTGAAGGCCCTCAAACTTTAACATTCACGGTAGACGCTACTGATGAGTCTGGAGTCAACTGGTCTGCTGGTAGCTTCGGTACGGACCTCGTGCTGGCGGCTCCGGGTGGAAATTATTATCGGGCTCAAGGAAGTGACGACGAACCAGGAAAACTCAAAATATTGGTGGATTCTAGTAGAGTGGCCGGAAAATGGGAAATTAATCGCCTGTATCTTAAGGATAGCGTTGGCAACGTTACAAGCTGGGGCTCCTCTACCTTAATCTCTTTGGGACTACCGTCTTTTATTTATGTTTTAGCTGATGGGGAAAGTACAAGCGATATAACTTTGAACGCAGACGCTTCTGTTACGAACGTGTCTGAAAATTCAGGGATAAATTACAGCCTTACCGTTGAGAATTTGGCTAGCGTTCCGACTGGTCAACTCACATTCAAGCTAAATTCAACTAATGTTCGCGTAAGTGCTGTTTCACAAGCCGGTTCGAGCGCCTGCATTATCTCTGGAATAAATTATAATTCTACGGTCTCTTGTGCGCTCTCTGGGGTAGATGCAAATACCAGTAAAGTGTTAACCCTCAAACTTGCTCCCGGCATTTCAGGCACTGCAAGTTTTAATGCCAACATTGTTGCTGACATTCCTGATATCTCATATCTAAATAATTATGTAAGCGCTTCACTGGTCGTTGACCCTGATGGGGATGGAGATGGCATTGCTGATAACACCGACAACTGTCCTAGCGACTCTAATTCTGACCAGTTAGATACAGATAGTGATGGAAACGGAAATGCTTGCGATATTGATGATGATAATGACACAGTGCTAGATGTGAATGATGCGTTCCCACTAGATGCTACCGAAACAATTGATACAGACTCAGATGGTACTGGAAACAACGCTGACACTGATGATGACGGCGATGGAGTTATTGATTCTAATGATGCTTATCCACTTATTAGCCTGAATGGCCTAACGGATACTGACCTTGATGGTCTTCCTAATGACTGTGATGCCGCATGTCTAGACGCTGGTATGACTGCAGATACAGATGATGATGGCGATGGAGTGTCTGATGATGACGATGCATTTCCTTTAGATTCCTCTGAGACGGTTGATAGCGATTTTGATGGTGTTGGTGATAATTCAGACCCGTTCCCAAATGATGCTCTGTATTCACTAGATAGCGACTCTGATGGAATGCCAGACGAGTGGGAAACTCGTTATGGTCTAGACCCAAACGATCCCTCTGATGCTTCGAGTGATCAGGATAACGATGGCATAACCGCGCTGGATGAATTTTTAGCAGGGACTATCCCTTCAGGTTCTTTAGATTTAGATGGTAATGAAGACTATGACGCGCTAACAGACGGTCTTTTATTGCTTAGAGGTATGTTTGGATTAGATGGGACTGCATTGGTGACGGGCACGATAGCGTCTGATGCGGCTTTCACCGAGTCGGTGGATATTGAATCTCGTATCGAGACTTTGGGTGATCTTGCCGATATCGATGGGAATGGCGAGATAGATGCTCTTACAGATGGCCTTCTCACATTACGCTACTTGTTCGGTTTACAGGGCGATACGCTTATTAATGGAGTAGTTGCAGGTGATGCTACCAGAACCACTGCAGATGAGATTGAGGCGCATTTAGAGACCTTGATGCCTGCGCTTTAAGAGGGCATGGCAAGTTTTGGCGTCAAAGTTCCTCTAAACCAATTCATTCACGTTCACTAGTAATACTACCTAACAGCAGGAGTCCCTTTCTGTGAAATGAAGTTAGCCCGGAGGGGAATATACATGCTATTATTTTGCAATAATGATAAAGCCACATAAGGTAAAGACATGAACTTTATACGCTTATTTCTTGGGTACCTCTTGCTTACACTCCTGGCAAATTTTTCCTCAGCAGCTTCTGTCTCGACCCCAGAACTATCGGTACTTACTTTTAATCCCGCTAAAAATTCCAAAACAATGCCGGTGGGGAATAATATAGACATAACATATGGGTCCGCGATTGAAAAAGGCGATGGTGTAATAACTCTCAAAGATTCTACAGGTAATACAGTGGAATCTTATCAGGCCGGTTCTAGTTCAAACATTTCAATTGCTGGTTCAGTTCTTACAATAAACCCGACAGCAATATTGGTGTCTGATAAAACTTACTCTATAAATATTCCTGCGGGCGCTTTACAGGACGCTACTGGGAATAATTTTGAAGAAGTAATCGATTATGAATTTAAAACTCAAATCGATGTCGCCTTCATGTTGCATGGGTATAGCGGGACCACTCTTTACGAAACAACCGACTCCTTTACAGCTCAAGCTGAATTGGCTATGACTCAGATGGGCTTGCTCAGCTTTAACCGGATGAATTCTTATAGAACCCATATGCTGCCTATTAGTGCTCGCGATGGTGAATATGCCCAATCAAAGGCAGAAATAGAAGCCATTGATTCAGCTCTCGATAATTGGGGCTCCGACGATGTGCTCTCAAATTTTTATTATGGCAATAAGCGCAACCCAAATGCTTTGCAGGACCCTACACCCGAGCAAATCAGTGTTCTTACAGCCTTAAGGCTGTGGCTGGTGGAAAATGAAAAGGGCGCGGTCAACTGGAAAGATACTGAGCTTGGGGAAGAACATTACGAATGGATTTTAGAAAAGGTCTTTCGAGCATGTTCTCCCGCGGTTCGCTTCATGCTGGACGGGCTGCGTATGCCAGCAGGTTTTGACGTAAAGGAATACAGGGCTATCGCAATAATATTGTCTAGTGATGATTCCTATAATGCGGGTGCGGCTGCTTCTAGTTTTAATAGTTGGGGAGGAGAGCACTGGAATATTTCTAATTCAGATGGCGTTGAATACACACAATACCAACCTTTCTTTTTCGATGATCATAGCGATATAAATTCCGGCACTGGCGATGCCGAAAAAATTAAGATATCTAATGCAAAGGTTGATGTGCACGAGCTCATACATACTCAAGGCGGAGGCCACGACCAAGACCCTAGTTGTATTTCACCTTATTCAGTGATGGGCGCGTGCGATACAGGGGACTTTTTTACCTATCCAATTTATAACAGGATTTATATTACGGGGTGGCTACCAGAGACCGCTATAACGACTAATCCTTCGTTGGTACAAGACAGTTACAATGCAACTGATCCCACCAAGAAATACCTCTTGAAGTTGGGTGACTTCCGATACCAAGAATTATTCAATGGCACATGGTACCAGTACAGAGTGCCATCCTTCGCAAAAACATTGGAATTATGTAAGTTGGGTGCAGGAACTTTTGGGGACGATGGAAATTCTGTAGACCCGTTAGAGACTTGCGGACAGTTAGTGGTCGATAAGTCGTGCATCGTATCAACTTCTTTCTACGATAATGAACTTGAAATGAACATGACTATGCGAGATTTTCAGGCATGCGAATTCATCGATCCTGAAAATGACCTATCTAGCGAATTATTTGCAAAATTTCTAAGTAGACTAGATGGAAGTGCGCAAGACTATAGTGGCGCGGTAGACAGAGAGGCGCTTAAAATGGAGCAAACCGATGATGCAGCGCGCTTGGCTTTAGTTCCACCTGATAGTGATGGTGATGGGGTCGAGGATGGCCTTGACACTTTCCCTCTAGACGCCTCGGAGTCAGTAGATACCGATGGTGATGGTATCGGCAATAATGCTGACCCCGATGACGATGGCGATGGTGTTGAGGATTCAGCTGATCTTTTCCCTCTCAATGGGCTTTACTCCCTTGATTCTGATAGCGATGGTATGCCTGATGCCTGGGAAACCAAGTATGGGCTAGACCCAAATGATGCATCAGATGTAACGAGTGATACAGATAATGACGGTGTTTCGGCGTTAGATGAGTTCTTGGCGGGGACAATTCCGTCAGGCTCTTTAGACATAGACGGTAATGAAGACTATGACGCGCTAACAGACGGTCTTTTATTGCTTAGAGGTATGTTTGGATTGGATGGAAGTGCTTTGGTAACAGGCACCGTGGCATCAGACGCTACCTATACCGAATCAGTGGACATTGAATCTCGTATTGCGACGCTTGGTGATCTTGCTGATATCGATGGTAACGGCACGATAGATGCTCTTACAGATGGATTGCTCACATTACGTTACCTATTCGGGTTACAGGGCGATACGCTTATTAATGGAGTCGTTGCAGGTGATGCTACTAGAAAGACTGCAGAAGAGATTGAGGCTCATTTGGAGACATTGATGCCTGAGTTGTAACCTCGATCTAGTGGCAACCTCGATCTACGCGCGCGTATAGGTGTCCTAAAAGTCCTTTTTTATAAGCGGCAAATACTTCTTTTTTATAGGTGGTAACTACCTCGATCTATTCGCGCGTACTGGTGTCCATTAAGTCGCGCGTTAACGTGTCCCGAAAGTCCGCGCATAACAATGTGTAAAAAGTGTTTCATAAGCCTAAAGAACTTCTCACCTCGATCTAGCCCTGATTTGAATAGATGGGGTATTCGGTTATGCTTAATTGAGTTATGACAGGTGTATCGATATGAACAAAATATTTTGGGGTCTTCTATTCATTGTTTCTTTTATATATACAACGGTGACGGTGGTGCAGATGTTCGGAGGCATACTACTGCTACTTTTTGTTGGAGATGAATTTAAGGAACTGATATCGTTTTTTCAAACTCTTTCAGACAGTGGCTTCATCGGCTTAATGGTATTGCTGTGGCCAATATTAATGATTAAATTAACTCTCTTCTTATACAAAAAGTATAAAAGTCTAGAGACGCATTAAAATGTGTCCGAAAAGTCCTTTTTATAAGCCTAAAGAACTACTCACCCCGATCTAGCCCTGATTTGACTGGATGGGGTATTTGGTTATGATTAGCATGGAAGTCTATTAAGCTAATAGCCCTTACCCATAGCTGTGTAGTCTCTTATTAACTTACTTGGGGAACATACAATGAAAAAATTACTTATCTTAGTTTCTTTATTAATCACAACAATATCTTTCGCTGGTCATCATGAGGCTACCGAAAATCAGATTATTTTTACTATCAATGCGAATATTGTTGAGGGTAAAGCTGATTCTTTCAAGGCCCTTCTCAAGGAAATGGTTCCTGCGGTTAAAGCCTCTGAGCCTGATACGACTAGGTATCAATACTTCATGAGCCCAGATAACAAAAAACTCACCTTGATTGAAGTTTATCCCAACAATGAGGCTGCCCTTTTCCATATGGCTGCTTTCGCTGTCAGTCCGTTTGGTGAGGAATTCCTTGCTTCTATAAGTATTACCTCGTTTGTGATTGCAGGGAATGCAAGTCCTGAACTGATGAAATCTGTAGAACCATTCACGTCGGACAACAGGCCCCCAGTTCAAGGCTTTATACGTTAGGAGGTGCCCTGATCTAGCACTGATTTGACTGGATGGATTATTTAGTTATGATTAAACGCCTTAACTATAACTATAACTATTAACTGGAGTGAATTATGAAAAAGACAATTTTGATAGTGAGCCTATTCCTAGCCGCCGTAAGTTTAAATGCATTGGGAGATGGTCATCTAGCTGAAGAACAGGGTAAAGGTGCCTTTACTACACTAATGGTATCCGCTAAAGACACTGACAAGTATTTGAAATCTGTTAAATCAAATCCTGCTCTTTATAAAGCAATCGGGGCAGATGCTGGGGGATACTGCAGAACTGTGTCGGGCCAGGATTATCCAGGTCAACTAATGATGTGGACTGCATTCCCAAATGTTACTGCTGCTTTAGTGGGTGCAGGTAAATATGACCCATCTAATGCCCCTAGAGCAATGGCAAATATGCGAGAGTTTAAATATGGTGCAACTTGGGCGCCGCTTAAAGGGTTTTCTCGTCTAGACCCAGGATACGAGAGAGCGATGAGAATCAAAGTCTCACCCGCCAATGTACCTGCTCTTGTTGCAGCGCTCACAAAGCTTGAAAAAGAAATACAGGATGCAGGTCACGACACCTTTCTCAATGGTCTCTTTATTGCGATCGGAGGTGGAACTCAAGAGGCAGGTACTTTGTATCTAAAGTCTATAACTGCTGATGAAAAAACTCATGGCGCAGTCATTGATGACTACTTTGCAGGAGCCTCATGGGGTAACGCATATCTGCAAGCCACATCGTTAATTGATGAGGTTGTTAATGACCAATTTGAAGTTTGCGAGCAGTTCTACACAGCGGAGTAGGCTATTGAGAGGGGGCGAAACTTATCACTTCGCCCCTTTGGCTCTTTTGGCAAAACCCCGATCTACGCGCGTTACTATGTGCAAACCCAGTCTTTCTATAACCCTCAAGAACTTCTCACCTCGATCTAGCCCTAAGTTGACTGTATGGGCTATTCAGCTATGATTAGGTTATCAATAAAGGGAGTTACTCATGAAGAAGCTTTTTTTAATCCCAATGGCCGTTTGCTGGTTGTATGTTTATAGTATGGTCTTTGTTGTTCTTTTAATTCTCCTAGCAATACTTGGGTCAGTCTTTGTCCCTAACAATGTCTTGACTAACTTACTGGGTTTTTTGACAACTCTTGGTGATGCTGGTTTTATGGGTCTCATTGTTCTTATCACTATTGTAGGTCAATATTTTTTGGCTTATCGCTTGTATTTATTTTTTAAAACTAGAGCCTCATAGCCTGATTTGACTGGATGGGAGTGCCAAGTGATTTATTAGAAGGGCGGTTTAGGCTGTTTTATCTTGCTGAGTTGTACCCATTATTGTACCCATATAAATAAAAAACTAATGGATATAAAAAAACCCCTGTAAAAACAGAGGTTTAATTAACATATATGGCGGTGGGATAGTCCGCCATACCTATGCCATATTACCCACTATTAAAGCCATATACACTGTATAACACGTTATTATAAGCTTATATGCCACAAATGCACCCACTGATTCCCACATGGACCCATATAATGCTAAACTTATTAATGGGTAGGTTAATGGGTAGATGGGTTATGCCAAAGAAAACAATAGAGTTAAGCGCAATAGCCGTGAGCCATATCAAGGCGCCCGGTCTACATTCGGTTGGAGGAGTTTCCGGTCTCAAGTTACAAGTTACAAAAGCCGGTAGCAGGAGCTGGATACTTAGAGTAACCGTAGCAAAAAAGGTTCGGGATATCGGCTTAGGTAGTTATCCAGCAATTAGCTTAAAGAATGCACGAGATGCAGCTAAAGCGATGGTGGTCCAGATTGCTTCGGGGCATGATCCTGTAGATGTGCGCAAGAAGGCAAGCGCTAGTAAAGCAGCAGCAAGAGCTAATCTTAGAACTTTTGATCAATGTGCTGCCGAATATATTGCGCGTATTGAAGAGCAATGGAGTAATGCTAAATCTCGCGCTCAGTGGGAGAGCTCACTGAAACAATACGCGTCTCCTATAATAGGGAAAATGCCTGTATCCAATGTAACGACTCAAGACATATTGCAGATCCTAACACCTATATGGACCACTAAAACTGAAACTGCTAGCAGAGTGAGGGCTCGTGTCGAAAGGGTTCTAGCTTACGCAACTACCCATGGATTTAGAGCAGGTGACAACCCAGCACGACTTAACGGGCATCTAGATACTATTCTGCCTCCTGCACAAAAACTTAAGAGGCCAGAGCACCACCCAGCATTACCTCATGGATATGCTAGTAGATTCTTAACTCAGTTAAGGCTGGTGCCGACGACAGGGGCAAAAGCTCTTGAGTTCACCATACTCACTGCAGCTAGGTCGGGTGATACCAGAGGCGCCACATGGAGCGAAATCAACCTTAGCAATAAGACTTGGACAATACCCGCATCGCGGATAAAGGCCGGCAAGGAACATGTAGTACCCCTCTCATCAGGCTGTATGAGTATTCTAAGCGCACTTACGGTGGGCAATGGCTCAGAGCTAGTATTTAAAGGAACCTCTGGAATACTCTCTGATATGACGTTAGGTAAGGTAATCAAAAGTCTGCATGCGAAAGACCTACCAGCCGGGGACGGGTTTTTAGATCCGGTAAGCAACCGCATTGCAACCGTGCATGGGTTTAGATCAACATTCAGAGACTGGGCTGCAGAAGAGACCTCGTTTCCTCGGGAAGTTATTGAGCACTGTCTCGCTCATCAACTGAAGGACAAGGCTGAAGCTGCTTATCAAAGGTCTACTACGCTTAATAAAAGAACTATGCTGATGCAGGAGTGGTGTGATTATTTAAAATAAATGGTCTTCTTGTAGCTCATGTGCCTCATATTTATGAAAATATTTTGATGTGTTTTGCTTATGTATTGTGCTATTTGGTGCCGAATAGAATCGTATGGTGGTAACGAAATTTTAGAATAAAAATTTATCGCTTGCATGGGCTTAAATGCCACGGTAATGTTTCGAATATGAAGCCAATATGGCCGCTCAAGAGTAAGGTAAACCCAGTTAAAAGCATTACTTATTAGAGAGCTAATTTCTGATGCTGGCGGGAGGTAAAACCAGTTAAAAAAGCTTACCTGTCAGAGAATACATCTCTGATTATTGCGCAAGACACTAAGACCTTCTGAGCTCAGCTCAGTCACTGAATTCATCCTCCAGTGAGGTTAATTATCCATTCCTTTTTAGGTGTGGCTTTTAATCTTATCGTGAGGAAATAAAGATGAATCAGATGATTCTTAGGAAACCCCAAGTGCTTAATCAACGAGCACGCTCCAGCAGCTCGCACTATCGAGATATTCAAAACGGTTTATTTACAAAGCCAGTTAGCTTAGGTTATGGCGATAATGCTAGTGTTGGGTGGCCGCTTAACGAAGTCAATATACTCAATGCCGCACAAATAGCTGGACTATCAGAGAGCGCAATACAGGCGCTTGTGACAGAGCTGCATGCCAAGCGTAAATCATTTTTTTTGACGCTGATGGAGGTTTGACATGACAACTTCATATAAATACCCCTGTCACGAAGCCTATAAGAAAGGCCTAACAGATCGAAAAAAGTATCCGTTTGTTGCGAGCTCCCTGTATAAGATTAGAGAATTTCACGGACGGTTAGAGCATTTTCCAGATAACCTTATTAATATTGGTAAATGCTCTGTCGGAAACAAAAACGCCTGCAATAGTCTAAGAGGCTGCGTTTCGTACGATAAGGCTTTCTATGCCAAAAGAATGCCACGTATCATTGCCTATGATGTGGGATTTAAGGTCGTTTCGGCATTGCCTGCATTAAAGTATGAGGATTTAACGCAACAAGATATTGATGAAATAACTAAGAATGTAAATGCCCGAGTTGTAGAGTTGTTAGATATAGCAGAGCAGGCTTCGCAAGCGCTTAAAAGTAACTGGAAGCAGACTGCTAGACATCTTGCTTCTGGCGAAGGAGCTATCTATGACCTTTCATTGGAAGCTTTAGCTCTAGGACGTTGGATTATGGCTGAGGTGGAACTATGCAAACAGCTACCTTAAATATTGCCACTAGTAGCTCTCATAGCCATCCCATGCAAGCTCGATCTATAAGCTGGTCTTCTCTTTGCGAAAGGCTTGCCAAGGTTGTAGGAGGCGTTAAAGAAGGTCGCGGCTGGGTGGCAGCGAATATTCCCGATGGCCCAAGAGCTAATGATCGGGTAATTTCAACCTCATTATTAGTCTTCGACATCGATAATAAAGGCAGCGTTGTTACTCAGGCCGAGCTGGAAAGGGCAATTAGGGATAATGGGTATAGAGCGATTCTGCACTCGACCTATAACCACACACCAGACAATCCACGCTTTAGGTTGATACTCGATATATCAGAACCGATTCAGCCAGCCGATCATAAATCTTTGTTACTCCATGTGGCCCAGAATTTAGGTTTAAGCGACTTTATCGATACAGCATGCACTGATCTTTCTCGGTACTTTTATCTGCCTAGATGTCCTGTAGGGCGCGTTGAGGACTATGTATTTTGGTCGGTTGATGGAGATCCAGTAAATGTGGAAAGATGCCTTGATCGGATCAAGTTTAGCCGGGACTCACTAGCACCACGGCCTTTAGTAAAGAAAACTTCGGATATTGAGGGATGGGAAGAGAATGATTCTAATATAGCTAGGGTCAAGGAGTTTCTGAGTTACTGCCCAGCCGATTGTGACTACGACAAATGGAGAAACATTGTGTGGTCTATTTGCTCTCTCAATTGGGATATAGGGCCCAAGTTAATAGAAGATTGGAGTCGCAGTTCTAAGCGGCACTGGGGTGAGCTCTGATGCTAGAACCTCAAGTGGCTATTAACAACCTCATTGACCAATATGATCCCGATAAAGGAAATAACATCGGGACGTTAGTAAATATTGCCAAGGCGAACGGTTGGGCTTCAGCATCGCCTTTTGATGTTTTAAGCGAACTTGAGGATGTTGAACTTCTGCAACCAGTGACGGCACAAAAATATATATTCTTAACTAGAGACGACATACTTGCGTTGCCTAAGATGGAATGGAGAATTAAGGGCGTGCTACCTACTCGTGGAGTTTCTGCAATATATGGCCCTAGCAGCAGCGGTAAGAGTTTTCTTGCGATTGATCTAGCGGCCGCTATTTGTTCTGGTAGTGATTGGTTTGGAAAAAAATGTAAGCCGACTTCAGTTATCTATATAGGGCTGGAAGGATCGGCTGGCATACAGAATAGAGTTAAAGCATGGGAGGTTGGACGGAACAAGCAGCTACCACCGAATTTTAGTGCCGTACTTGCAGACTTTGATCTCACTGACGCTGCCGAGATCCAAGCAATTATCGACCAGACGCCTAAGGCATCGGTACTTATTATTGATACCCTCAATCGCGCTACACCCGGGCGAGATGAAAATTCAAGCAGTGATATGGGGCTGACATTAGCTGGTGCAAAGTTTTTAGAGCAAGCTATAGAGGGGCTCGTGGTACTGATACATCATACGGGCAAAGATCAAGCAAAAGGTCTGAGAGGGCACAGTTCACTCTATGCTGCGCTCGATTCTGCTATAGCCGTGACAAAGAACGATAAGTCGAATACTAAAACTTGGAGTCTTGCCAAATCAAAGGATGACGTTGATCAAGTTAATTTTGGGTTTAGGCTTCAACCACATGTTATTGGTAAAGATGAGGATGGTGATGATGAAACGTCTTGCACCGTTGAATCTGAAAGTTCTAGCTTACCACCAATGCCTGAGCCAAGTGGCAGTAGGCAAAAGCCTGCACTCAAGGTAATCAAGAGCCTGATCGGTAATAGTTCCATTGCGGGTATGGCCGGAGCGCCTTTTTATGCCAATTGCGTTTCATTAGATTCAGCTGTGATTGAGGTAGTCGGAATACTTTGTACTGTCGACCAAGGCAAACGCAAAAACACCTCCAAGAGACTAATCGAACAACTGTGCAGTAATGGTTATCTGAAATCGGGCTTAGATGATGAAGGTGATGCTTGGTACTGGTTACCTGAGAGATGATTAATCAATTATTTTACTGTCCATACTCCCCCCCTATAGGGGGGGTTGAGTATTGTGACTTTTGGACCGGAAACTCAAAACTCAATAAAAGCATGTTTGTGACTATTGTGACTCTTATATTGATACCAGTTGCCACCGTGGCGTTGTGTCTTCCATGGGTCACCGATCAATAGGAGCACATCTCTCGCCGCTACCTAACCTGAAAAACCAGTGCTCAGCAAATAACCGGAAGACAGGGCAGCGCTGCAAAAACCCTGCTGCGTTTGGCTGTAAATCGTGCCGATACCATGGGGCAAGGAAGATCCTCAGTGGTTTAGAACACCCTAGCTACAAGGCGGGCACACGTACCTTAGAGGCACTTAGTAAGTACAGCCAGAAGGTCGCAGAGTTGGATGAGTTAGAGCGATTGGGCCATAAATATGGCTTTATGGAAGGATCGAAGAGGAGAGGTCGAAAGCCAGTGGGTGAGTAAGAGGCTCAATCTATGCCGAAACCAGTTGCCCTATAGATGCAAGATCTATCCGTGCCGCACGGCCAGGCCAGCAAAGATGGCAGAGCTTAAGGAGCTTGCCAAGATAATTAAGGGTTGGTGAGTGACATGACAGTAAATACACACGTGACTTTAGTGGTAGATAACACAGTACTGCAAACACAGCGTAGCAAATGCGCAAGGGTTCTTTAAAGCTAACAACACTGACTTCCATATGGGAGGCCAGCGCTGATTTATTAAGGCGCTAGAGACAATCGTTATAGTGCGGACAGTCGTTTCTTAATCAGACTATCAGTTTCAGACATGATTCAATCAATCAATTCCTCAACCGTCGGTACGTCATGGATTAGACCGGAGAGCACGATAGCTATCCGCTTTCGATGGATAGTGGATAACTGAGCTAATTACTACGGGCACCGTTGAGGAAGATATCGACAGCACTCTCTGCAATTCCTTCAATTTCTGCAGGTGCGATCCGTTTTCTTTTCCCCAAGAGAAGCTTCATTTGAATGTCGCTTTTCAGCATACCCAAAAATTGGGAAGCCGCAGTGGAGGGGTTATTAATTGACAGAGCACCGATTTTTTTTTGGGATACCAGGTAGTCATAAATTACTCTCTCGGAGGCTGAAACGGGGCCATCAAAAAATTGTATACCGAGCTCGGGGAAATTTCGTGATTCAGCAACTATTGTGCGAAACAACTCAATTTGCTTGCTGTCGTAGATGTGTCGAAGAAAATTTACAGAAAGCCATTTCAGGTAGCGTTCCTGCGACCAATTTTTGTTAGCTTCGGCATCGGCTGAAGAGGGCATGACATTTTCGCATAGCCGTATAATTATTGCCAAAAATAACTCGTGCTTGCTTTCAAAATGGTTATAGACCGTGCGCTTTGATACAGCGGCTTCCTCGGCAATGCGATCCATGCTGGTTTCTCCATACCCTTGTTCTAGGAAAATCCGTTGGGCAGCGGCAACAATAAGCTTTCGCTTGTGAAGGCTGCTGGGCCTGGAGAGTGGCATTGCTGTTGTGGATTGCGCCTTCATGGAGGGTAGGATTTTCTCGAAATCAAGTGGGTATTTCAGTGGAATAGTTTACATAATGAATAGTGAATTGCAATCTGATTTTTCTGTAAGTGTCCTATAAAGCGTCGAATTAATGTCTTATCTCGATTAAATATAGAAAATAAAAGTCATAAAAAGCAAATAGATAAAGATTAATACTTGCTATTGGTTCCACTTATGCCTGTTGATCCGGGCCGGGCCCATTATGAGAGATGTCGAGGAAAATAGTAATAAGTACACGGTGCAGTTTACTTTGTAATTATTACAGTGTAGTCTTTGCCGAACGCGTTCATAAATATAGATGTTGGGTGAAAAGAGATGCCTAGCATCCCGTTGAGATTGATATGAAAAGAGTTGGTGTAATTGGTTTGGGAAATATAGGCAGTAAAGCCGCAGCGAACTTGCTTGAGGCGGGCTTTGATGTCACAGGATTCGATCTGGTAAGAAACGAGCTGTTTATTGAACAAGGTGGACAGTGGGCGGAATCGGTTCAGGACCTGGGGCAAACGGTTGATGTGATCGTACATAGTCTCCCTACAGCGGCCGTACTTGTGAGCACTGTTGATCAATTGTTGGAAGTGGCAAGAGAAGGGCAGGTCGTCGTCGAAATCAGTAGCTATCCGCTTCGGGAAAAACAGGCGCAGGCAGAACGCTTAGCGGCCAAGGGTGTAACGATGCTCGACTGCGAAATCAGCGGCTTACCTATAATGGTTGCAAATAAAACTGCGGTGATCTTTCAATCTGGAGACAAAGATGTGGTGGATTCTGTCGCAGGCGTGTTCTCCGGACTGGCCAAAAAATGTTTCTATCTCGGGGAATTCGGCGAGGCCACCAAGATGAAGCTGCTAGCCAACACCATGGTCTGTGTGCACAACATGGTAGGGGCGGAAATACTGAACCTGGCATCGCGCGCCGGCATGGATCCTGAATTGGTATTCAATACCCTGAAAGATAGCGCAGCGGGTTCTACGACCTTTACCAACAAAGCCCCCATTATGTTGTCACGCAACTTTGACAAAGGCGCGGGCCCGTTTGGGCACATGTTCCAATATCTGGCACGGGTGGGAGAACTTGCTGATCATAGCGGAGCCGCAATTCCATTGATTTCCGAGGCGACAAAATACTACCAAAAGGCTGAGGCGAAAGGACGCCACACACAAGATATTGCAGCCATGGTAGAGATTTTGGAAGCATCCTCTCGTGTTCAAACTGACGTGACCAAGGAGAAGTAGTTTGCCCAATCAACCCCCAGAAGTGGCTGCTCTTAAGGAAAAGATGTGGCAGAAAAATTATTACGTAATGACCCGTTCGATGCGTGATCCATCCAAGATCAAACCCGTTTTGCTTGAGCACTACCAGTGGATGATCCAAATGGAAAAGGACGATCTTGTTTTCGCTTCTGGTCCACTGTTTAAACAAGATGGTTCCCCGGGTGTGGGGATGACCGTTTGGCGCGTTGAAAGTTTTGAAGAAGCTGATCGGCTAGCCGCACAGGACCCTTTCGTGAGCAACGGCGGCGTGGACTATGAAATTCAGCGCTGGCAGATAAACGAGGGTCGGGTAAATGTCTCGGTAGATTTTTCCGATCAAAGTTTTAGGGTTAGCTAAATATGAGACAGGCAGGAGCAATTGCAGTGATAAACCTCAGAGCCTACGGGAGTGAGTCGAGTGTCTGACTACCGTTTACTGAGCTATACAGATTCCGCAGGGCCAATACGTGCGGGCTTGTTGGTAGATGGGCTTGTGTATGACCTGGCCGAACTGAAGAAAATACTGTTGCTTTCCGATGTTCCAGTTGACTCCGTTCTATCTGTCATGCGTGCCTGGGAGGTTGCAAATGACAAACTGAAGCTTGCCGCTGATCGGATTCGGGCTGCAGGTGAGTTTCCGGGTGGAAGGCTACTGAGCGAAGTCAATCTTGCAGCCCCGGTGCTTTACCCGGAGGTGTTGTATTGTGCCGGCGCGAATTATCGAGATCACCTGCTGGAAATGACGGGCAAGTTAGTCTCCAAAGAAGACATCAAGCCCTATTTCTTTCTAAAGACACCTCGCTCGTCAATAGTTGGCCCTGGCAGCACAGTCGCAATCCCTGACTACTCCAGCCAAGTTGATTGGGAGGCGGAAATAGCGATGGTGGTCGGCAAGAAAGCCCGGCAAGTCAGTGAGGCGAATGCCATGGGCTACGTGGCGGGATTCACCATTTTGAATGATTTGTCCGCCCGCGATCACATGAAGCGCACGGATGTCCCTTTCCTGTTTGACTGGATCGGACAAAAATGTTTTGAGGGGTCGGCGCCGATGGGGCCGTGGATTACACCGCTGGATTTTATTGAAGATCCCTACAACATCCCCATCAAACTGTGGGTCAATGACGAGTTACAGCAGGATTCCAGTAGCAGCGAAATGATCTATGGCTATGAAGAGCAAATCGCCTATCTCAGCCGACATGTCACGCTCTATCCCGGTGACATTATCGCTACAGGTACACCGGCGGGCGTAGGTCATGCCAGGAAAAAGTATCTCAAGCCCGGAGACAAAATACGTATTGCGATGGGCGAGTTAGGAGAATTGGAGACAAAGATTACATGAACGTAGGTACAGAAAAATCGCGGAAATAATTCCGCAAATTTAAACAAAACTATAAATAGAGAGGAACCGTATCATGACTAAATCAATTTTTAAGGGACGTTATTTAAAAAGGAGCTTGATTCCGCTGGTCATTTCGCAGCTATTAGCGAACGGCGCCGCGGCAGCACCTGTGCTCGAAGAGGTTATCGTAACCGCGACCAAGCGCGCAGAAAGTATTCAAGATGTCTCTGCGTCCATTCTCAGTTTCGACGCTGATACGATGCGCGATGCCAATGTCAGGGAATTTAACGACATCATCAATCTCACTCCGGGTACTGCTTTTACCCGATTTAGCCCCAACCAGAATGTGATTACGATTCGCGGTATCGGTTCAGGTGACGACGGCGCAGCGGGAGACGCGGCCACAGCGGTTCATTTGGATGGTATATTCCTGTCCCGGGACGGTTCGCGAGACATTGTCATGTATGACATGGATCGAGTCGAAGTTCTGCGCGGGCCGCAGGGGACGCTTTACGGGAAAAATGCCCTCGCCGGCGTGGTGAATTATGTTACCCAAAAGCCTCATTCTGGCAATGAACTTAGCGGCGAGTTCACAGCAGGTGACTACGGTCTCCTGGAAATGAAGGGAGCGGGAAATATCTCGGCAACAGATTCGTTGTTCTTAAGGGCCGCGATCAATGTAACCAAGCGTGACGGATATTTTGAAAACCTGTCAACCGGTAATGATATCGGCGATGTAGATAATCAATCCATACGTCTATCATCGCTCTACGAGGCGAGTGATAGTTTGAGTGTGCTGATTGTCGCTGACTACGCCAAAGATGAAGGCTATGGCCCTGCGCGAAAGTTACGGCCCGAATATGGAGCGGATTTTCTTGTTTCACATCTGGGGCTCGGTATTCCCAACACAACAAATGACGTGCGAAAAGTCGAAGTTAACACTGACGGCACCTTTGATCGAGATAATGGCGGAATTCTTCTGCAAGTCGACAAGGAATTTGGCACGGGAAGCCTGACCTGGCTTTCTGGTTACCGTTCTATGGACTACTTTTCGGACTATGATCTGGATGGCAGTTTACGAGCCTACAGAATTCAGGCCATCGATGAGGAATCTACACAGTTTTCCTCAGAATTGCGCTTCGCCTCAGCGGCTGCGGAAAGCCAGGGAGATTTTGAGTATACAGTGGGTGCGTATTATCTCTCGATAGATACTGATCGGTTGGAGACGCAGTTTAGCTGGCTTGGTATAACGCTGGATGAGTTGACGGGTAAACCCTTCCTGCCTCCGATTCCCCAGGATACCGAGCAATACCACGATCAATCTGTGACTACAAATTCCTATGCTGTATTCGCCGATGGGAAGTACAAGTTTACTGAGGCACTAACCGGTATCGTCGGGGTTCGATACAATTCTGAGGAGAAGGACTTTGGGGTGGAGGCCCTCTGCGGTTTTGGTGGTATTCCTAACGGACTAGGGTCCGCAGGGCCGGGAAGTTCGAATACCTGTAATGCCACAGTGATTCCCGATCAAAATGGCCTCAATCAGTTTAGTGCTGAGGCGGTTGAATCATGGAGTAGAGTGACCTTCAGAGCGGGACTTGAGTATGCCTTGGGTGACGACTCGCTTGCCTATTTCACCTTTTCCAACGGTTTCAAAAGTGGAGGCTTTGGCCCCGGGGCGACCAATCAGGTATCAGCAGAGACCCCTTTTGACGAGGAACTGGCAGACGCCTTTGAGGTCGGTTACAAAACCGAGTTCTGGGGAGGGAGGGCGCGGGCTAATACCGCAATATTTTATACTGAGTACACCGATTTACAGGTCGGTATACTCGATCCCAACTCAGGAGCATTGACCATTAAAAATGCGGCGGCGGCGGAAAGTCAAGGTATTGAATTTGACGTGATCGCCGCGCTGACCGACTCTCTGACGATTCACGCAGGCTATAGCTACCTCGATGCAGAATACTCGGATTACGGCAAGTTTACTGGAAATTCGCTACGAGCACCTGATAATTCCGCTACTATGTCGGCAAGCTATGACATCGCACTGGGTGACTCAGTGATAACGTTACACGCGGACTACAGCTACAAAGGTGAGTTCTTCCAGGGCCACGATGCAGACCCTCGGCATCTGATTCCGTCCCGAGAGATCGTCAATTTAAGAGCGACTTACTCGCCGGTATCTGGGGCATGGTATGTGGCAGCCTGGGGTAAGAACGTGACTGACGAAGAAGAAATGCTGCAGGTTGTGCCGCCACCCTATAGCATCGGTAGTAATGCTGCCGTCGCAGTTTACGGCCCGCCTGCGACCTACGGTGTCACGGTAGGCTTTGATTTCTGATTTGCATGCGAAATCATTTAAATAGTAAGTCTACCTAATGACAAACCAATTGAGTGAGTAATTCCATGGGAAATGGTGAGAGAAAGACCTTAGAGGGTATTACGGTCAAGGACTTCAAAATTCAGGTTCGTGATGAAATAGAGCTGGCAGTACGCGTCTATTTACCCTCAGCAGACGGAGAGTATCCGACCCTGTACTGTGCGTCTCCCTATCAATACGAAACGGATCACTTGCCCCCAAGTTCCCTGTTCCCCTGGTACGAAGTGGGCCCATTCGACTGGTATGTCCGGGAGCAGGGCTATGCGTTTGTTCACCTGGATGTTCGGGGTTCAGGGCAGTCCGGTGGCGACTGGGACCCCTTCTCGCCGACGGAGCGTGAGGATCACCGCGAAGTACTAGATTGGTTGATGGCGCAGCCATGGTGTAACGGTAAGATCGGTACCTACGGTCAGTCTTATTACGCCATTTCCCAGTGGATGATGGCGCAATGCGGTTCACCTCACATCAGTTGCCTGGGGGTTTTCGATGGAGCGGGAGATATGTACCGCTGCATGGCCTACAGAGGTGGTATTGCCAATCAATTTTATAGTCACTGGACGAACCTGGTCGTGCATAATCACGCCGTCCGTCTCGATACCCGGGAGGAAGGGCGGTTCATCAATAATCCCGCGGCGGAGGTAGTACGGCATCAGACTGATGATCAATACTGGCGCGATCGGTCACCCGTCTGGGGATTCGAGAACATAGATATTCCTCTTTACAGTATTGGAGTTTGGGGCAAGCGGGACTTGCACCTGGAGGGTAGCCTGGACGGCTACCGACTGGCCGGTGGCGAGAAAAAATTACTAGCGCTCAATCCTGTAAATATAGTGGAGGCGCACGAGTTGTTTGCCGAGGTCGATTTTCATCGTGAGACGATGTTGCCCTTTTACGATTACTACCTAAAAGGAGCGGAAAACGGCTGGAAAGAAAATACTCCCGATGTGAAATACTGGGTGTATGGCCGTGAAGCGTATCGCGAGGATACTACCTGGCCCCCTTCAGCTGTGTCAGGTGAGAAGGTGCTGTACCTGGGCGAGGGGCCCACGGGTAGCATTCACTCGCTTAATGATGGCAGTCTTGATGGGTCGCCATCTCAGAACGATGCAAGTTCCACTGAACTCTCTTACCCTCATATGAACTGGCATATCGGAAATGTCGCCTTTGGCAGGTTTGGGCCGGACGCGCAACGCTATAACAATACCTTTACGTCTGCGCCGCTGGAGGAGGATCTTGAGCTGGTGGGTAATCCAAAATTGCTGCTGTTTATTTCGTCTACACAGATTGATACCGATATCGTACTGAAACTGCAGGAGCAGTTGCCTTGCAGTGAAGAAGAAATTGCCGCGGGCAAGCAGCCGTTCTCAAAACTGGTAACAAAAGGCAAGTTACGGGCATCGCACCGAGGCCTAAACGAGGAGTGGACGGAAAAACTGAACCGGCCTTTTCACGAACATCGCAACTTGGAAAACCTCGTACCAGGGGAAATTTACGAACTTGAAATTGGCATGATTGCCTGTGCCCATATGTTCAAGAAGGGCAGCCGTATCCGCCTGGATTTATCCAATGCGGACTCTAATTTGACCGACCATCAACTGGCAACGCTATATCACTGGGAAAAGGTAGGCACCGATACTTACTACCACTCCCCAGCAAGCCCCTCGCACCTCATTCTTCCTACGATATAGCGACGATAAGTATGTCTGCGGGCGAGGGTGAAGAAATATAAACAGCAGGAGAGTAATTTGAAATTCTACCAATCAATGAAGGCGACCATCTTGCACCTGTGGTTGGTTATGCTGGTTCTGGGCTGTGCTCAGAGCTATGCCGTGGATCTTGATCAGAACGAAAGCAAGACTATAAAAGTTACCTTGCTGGGTACTGGTACACCTGCGGTCAGGGCTCATAGGTCTGGGCCAAGCACGATGGTACAGGCGGGTGGCGAGACATTGCTATTCGATGTCGGTAGAGGGGCAGTACTGCGCTTGCAGCAGGCGGGTGTGCGCTTCGATGAGGTGGATGAAGTTTTTCTTACGCATCTACACTCTGACCACCTGGTAGGGCTTCCCGACCTGTGGCTCTCGGGCTGGGTGCTAGGACGTCGAAACCAGTCCCTGAAGATAAGGGGACCTTACGGCACAAAATTACTACTAGAACATCTAGCATTGGCTTTTTCTTATGACATTGATATTCGCAGCAATGGGAGCGCGAAGCTCCCTGTAGGCGGTGTTGAAACTATCGTAACAGAGATCAGCGAAGGCGTGGTTTACCAAAAAAACGGAGTGTCTGTGACGGCGTTCGGCGTTGACCACGACCCAGTTAAACCCGCCTTCGGATTTCGCGTGGACTATGGGGGTCGCTCGGTAGTGATTTCGGGAGATACGCTTTATTCCCGGAATCTTATCAAACACGCACAAGGGGTCGACGTGTTGATTCACGAAGTGGCCTATGCCAATGAAATGGAAAGAAAAAATCCCTTTTACGAATATATCGTCAGTACTCATACCACGCCGCAAGAAGCAGCCAAAATCTTCAGTGAGACAAAACCCCGGCTAGCAGTGTATACACACGTCATTACCTGGGATGTGTCCTCTGATGCTGAACTTGTCCCTGAGACCAAGAAAACCTATTCAGGCGAAGTGGTAGTTGGTGAGGATTTGATGGTTATTGAAATCGGCGAAGAAATTCACGTACTGGACACTGCCGGCATAAGGATGACGTTATGAGCCACTCATCCAGAGCTCTGTTCTATCCGGGTTGGTACCAGGTCGGTGCCTCGGTCGTTGGTACCGGGCTGAGCTTTGTCATTATCGCCGTCCTCTGTTTTAGTATATTCGTTACGCCGCTGCAGGCCGAGTTTGGGTGGCAGCGTGGCGAAATCGCCATAGCGCTATCTATCACTACCCTTATTCAGGTGATCGTTAATCCAATTTTGGGGGTATTTCTCGATAAATGGGGCATCCGTCGTGTTTTGCTGCCTTCCCTGATAATGATGCCCCTGGCCGTAGCGTCGGCATATTTTTTGACCGACTCGCTGTGGCATCTATATTTGATTTATTTGCTGATTCCAGTATTTGGTGCGGGTACAGGTGCGATGATCTGGTCACGGTTGTTGGTGAATTGGTTTGATCGTAGACGAGGTATGGCACTTGGTATCGGTCTGTCAGGTATCGGTCTGGGCGCCGCGTTGATGAGTACGCTGTTGCAATCCGTCATCGACAATTATGGTTGGCGTGAGGCCTATCTGGTTTTTGCCAGTGTGGTATTTTTGGTTTCTCTGCCCAGCGCCTTGATTTTAGTACGTAATACGCCGGCCGATACGGGTTTATCGCCAGATGAAGATGAAATGTCGACGCAAGGGCTCGTCGAAGGGGGGTACCTTGGTGACCTATCAGTGGCTCAGGTGGTACGTACTCGCCAATATCGTCTCCTGATGGCCGCTTTTGTGCTCTTTGGAGTGACTCTTGGGGGTGTGATAGCACACTTATTTCCAATGATGTTGGATCAGGGCTTGACGACCAGCCAAGCGGCCACGGCAGGATCCGCGATGGGATTGGCGATTATTTTTGGTCGTATAGGCTGCGGCTACCTTTTGGACAAGTTATACGCACCTTACGTCGCCGCTCTATTTCTCGGCTTACCGATGATTAGTATCGTGTTGTTTGCTGTGGGGGTAAACGATAAAACGGCAATTCTGGCGGCGATCCTCTTTGGGCTGGGTGTAGGTGGGGAGTTTGATGTCGTTGCCTTCATGGTAAGCCGTTATTTTGGATTACGGAATTTTGGCAAGCTATATGGTCATGTCTACGCCATCTTCCAGTTTGGGCACTGTATCGGCCCGATTGCCATGGGCATCGCTTTCGATCGATCGGGGCATTACTCTGGAATGTTGTGGGCCTTCCTGGTCCTGCTTGCGATAGGAGCGATTCTTATGGCCAATCTGGGAGAATACCGCGAATCCGGAGTGTCCCGAGTTGGAGTATGAGAGCAAAAAAGACATTACTTTTAAAGCTTATTTTATGTATGTTGCTTCAGCTTTCGGCGTCTGTCTATGTCCAAGATGGAGCCGATGTTGGGGATAGTATTTGATAGAAAAAGACGTGAGAATTTCAACGATGGATCCCAACTTACTTTTTCTCATACCTTTATGAAGCCTACTAAACTAACAGGATTTATGAAGTTGGGTCTTTGAGTTGAGTCGGAGTCTTCCGACGATATGGATTTGGTTGTGGGTGTTAGTAAGCTTGATAGCAAGGGTGAGGAAGTGCACTTCTCATCTTATAATGAAATCGAGAATGGCCATGTAGCAGGTGACTGGTTGCGAGTTTCGCGTAGAGAATTGGACGCACAGAGAAGCACCGGTAATAGCCCCGTTCTAAAGTTTATAAGGGCATACATATCATTCATACCGGTGGAGAACGTAACAGTTATTTATCGATTCCTGTTGTGAAGTCGTGGATCACTTATCGGAGATACAATCGATGAAGGCGGTAAGAATATTTACTCACGGTGGCCCGGAAGTTATCCAATACGATGACTATGATGCTCCTGGGTTGGGTGAAGATGATGTTCTGGTTAAGGTGCTTGCGACATCAGTATCCTATTGGGACGTAAAGTATCGTCGTGGCGATCTTGAAATAATGGGCGCCAAAGAGGGTTTGCCAGGCCGTAAGACATTCCCTATGCCGCAGCAATTGGGTCGGGAAGCGGCTGGTGTTGTTGAAGCCATTGGCGAAAAGGTAACTGAGTTTAAGCCCGGAGATCGTGTACTTGGGCTTGTCCACCCGGAGAACCCCAACTGTTTAGAATCGATACGCGGGTTAAGTAACTTATCTCTGGGTGTAGATTACCCTGGGCACGTAGCGCACGGCGGAAATGCGCAGTTTATTTCCCGGCCGCAACATCATTATATGAAGTTGCCCGACTCAGTAACTTTTGATCAAGCGGCGGCAGGCGCCTGGTCTTTTCCCTGCAGCCACAGGGTTGTGGTGGACCGCTTTGGTGTACGACCTGGCGACACCATTTTTGTGACGGGGACGTCCGGCGGGATGGGCAATGCGACGACACAGTGGGCGAAGTTGGCGGGGGCTCGTGTCATCGGTGTCACTCGAAAATCCGAGCGCATTCCTCAGATCGAGGCCATAGGTGCAGATTTGGTGGTTGACACCTCCAATCTTGAAGAAGCCAGAGAGAAAATACGAGAGTTTACCTTTGGGCATGGGGTTGATCACGCCGTTGAATATACCGGCAACTCTGATCTACAAAAGCTTTGCATTGGCGTGATGCGCCTGGGTGGTAATTTCTGCCCGGTAGGCGGTGACATGTGCTTTGACCCTCTACCACTTCGCGTCATTGACTTTACGCGGTTGGAACTCAATGTTCATGGTATTAGAGGGGCACGATTGATAGATCAGCACACCTATCTTCAACAGCTTGGTATGGGAAAGATTAGCGTTCCTGTTGGGCTGACCATGCCTTTATCAAAAATTCATCAGGCGCACGAAATGGTGGAAAATTCCGGCGTTGTTGGAAAGATTGTACTGCACCCGTGGGCCGCTGATGATGTCGATTAGGTTTGCTGTCAGCATAAGGATAACCGGAGACGAATGATGACTGAAAACAGACTAGAACCATTACTTGAAGCGGATTGCGTGGAACTCGAGTCGGAATTTTCACGTGCGAGAAACGTGCTGGGATTTTTGCCCGCTTCATTACTGACAATGAGCCGGCGTCCAGGCCTTGTCCGCGCGTTCAGCGAACTATCTACGCAGGTGTTCATGGGGGCTGATCTCTCCGCTGACCTTAAGGACATGATTGCGCACGTGACCAGCGCAGCTGCGGGGTGTATGTACTGTCAGGCGCATACAGCGGCGAAGCTGAAGAACAAGGGTATGGAGTCGGAGAAAATCACTCGAGTATGGGAGTTCGAACAGTCCTCTTTATTCGATGAGTCGGAGAGGGCTGCCCTGCGCCTAGCAAGAGATAGCGCCCAGCTTCCCAATGCTGTTACCAATGAGCATTTTTCTCAGCTAAGAGAGCATTATTCGGAAGATCAAATTGTCGATATAGTGGGTATTGTCAGCCTGTTTGGGTTTCTGAACCGGTGGAATGATACCTTTGCCACGCCGCTTGAGCAGGAAGCCGCCACGGTAGCTGAAACTCTACTCGCTAAACGGGGCTGGAGTATTGGGAAGCATTCTACAAAATAGAGTTGCGGCAAACTTTTGACGTGACTAATATTGGTAATAGATTCGGAAGGATTGTGCTGCACCCATGGGTCGATGAGTAGTGCATTTGGTTAGGCCCGACACCCATCCAGGAAAATGGTTGCTGCGGGCCGTACTAACTATTCTAGCTCCACCTTGCTGGGCGGGAAACTCACTGCATTTATTTGGGCCCAGGGAATCGTCAGCGGTGAAACGCTGACCATGAAATTTAGAGATATCTATTTGGATATGGTAAGCAGTCCACAAAGGGTTCCCGTGGGAGTCCGCTAAGCAAATTTCTTCTATATTGACCTAGCTGTCTTTCTTGCCACTGCTGTGACTCAACAAGTAATCAACAACTTCTTCAATCTTATTGGAATCCGCCCAGCTTGACTGAAATACCATTGTTCCGTCTCGATCAATAACAAATGCGGGATTCATCATTTTACCGTAGTCGCTGAGTACGGCCTCATCGATACCATCAACTGCAACAGTCAGGTCGGTCAGCTGAGACAATAGTAAGGCGTTATCGTACTTCTCGGAGTCTGTTGTTGTGTGCTGGAAATCCCGGAAACCAGGCTCCCCTGGATGTCGTTCACGCGAGTAGATAACAAAAAAATCGACCTGGTTGGAATCATACTTCGCAGCCAGCTCATTCCATTGCGGCACCTGTATTCGCGCTGGAGGGCAAGTCATTGCCACAAACATGAATACATTTATCTTGCCAGCTTCTAGCGACAGCTGCTCACCGTCAACCGTTCGAAGATTAAAATCTGGTGCAGGCTTACCGACCATGGGTGAGGAAGAGTACTGGCGCATGATCGGCGCTGCATTCTTTGCCATTCCACCCAAAACCGTATTGTAAATGTTGATTTTTCTCGCCATTCCAATGGCCTGCGGCAGGGTCAGGTGGCCGGGGTGATTCTGAAAGTGGGGTTCAAATAGAATTGTAGAGCCGTCCTGGCGTGCACTGAGTTGCCAGTCCGCATCTCCGAGAAACTGTCGTACCGCAGTTAATGTCAGCACAATCAAAACGATAGAAGCGATTATCATGCGACGGCGGTTTACCAGCCCTATCCTCCTGAATAGTGAGTTCATTCGCCGCGCCATTTTGGGGGGCGTTTCTCGGCAAATGCTCGCGGTCCTTCCAATGCGTCCGAGCTGGTCTTGCGCGCTTCCTCCCAACTGTACAATCGTGGCAATGCTTCCCTGAGTGGGTGATCGATGCCCTGCATGACACATTGCTTGGTAGACCGTACTGCCAGGGGAGCGCACCTCAAGATGTCATCAACCCATGACTGGACTGTGGCATCCAAACTTTCGGCGGGGACAACCTCGTTCACCAACCCCAGCTCATAGGCTCTGGCAGCTGTCATAGAACGGCCTGTAAGCAGAAATCCCATGGCGGCCTTCAGTCCTATTTGCCTCGGCAGGCGATGAACACCGCCGGCCATCGCGATCAGGCCGCGAGTAGGTTCCGGCAGGCCAAGCTGTACGTGGTCTGCTGCAACGATAATGTCGCAAGCCAGGGCCAGCTCTAGTCCGCCACCATAGGCAGAACCATTCAGTTTGGCGATGAGTGGCTTGGGGAATTCGAAGCGGTCAGTCAGCCTTGTTGTCTTCTCCCAGAGTTCCTTTTCTGCTTGTTGTTCCGAATCTGATGCCATCGCGATATGGGCGAGTTGTTTCAGATCGCGACCGGCGGAGAAGGCCTGTTCGCCCGCGCCAGTGAGTACGCCCAGCCAGATATCATCGTCAGCTTCAATTGCGTTCAATATTTCACTGAGCTCAAAATAGGTCTGTGGACTCAGTGCATTGCAGGCCTCGGGGCGGTCGATAGTTATGTAGCAAACATGCCCGGCCTTTTGCTGGGTAACGAGGGTCATGGCTAGAGTCCCAAAACCCGTTCAGCGTTACCGGAATAGAAACCCTCCAAAACCTCCTCGGAAAACCCCATTTCACTCCACTCGCGGTGCAATCTCTCATAAGGAATGCTCGGGTAGTCGCTGCCGAACATCATTTTGTCCCGCAGGCGTGTGCGCATGTCTCGCTTGATGGAATCCGGGAGGTACTTGGGACCCCAGCCGGACATTTCCCAGTAAACGTTGCCTTTGTGCAGCGCAACAGTCGTCGTTTCGTCGATCCAGGGGTAGCCAGGGTGTGCCATGATGATCGTAAGGTTTGGGAAGTCGGCCGCAAGATTGTCGATGGAAGAGGGGTGTGCATTGCGGGTTTTGGCGCCCATACCGCCTGGTGTACCTGCGCCCATGCCGGTCATACCAACATCGATCATGACGGGGACCCCCATGGCGCTAATTTCTTCCATCAGTGGGTAGTAACGAGTGTCGTCAACTGAAAAATGCTGCATGATAGGATGAAAATGGAATCCAAGCATACCCAAATCATTGATGGCGTGCTTCGCCTCATCGATGGCAACCTGCCCCATTGCAGGCTCTACAGCGCCCCATGCCTGGATGATACAGTCATGACGGTCACGCATCGCCGCGACATAGTCATTATCGCAGGGCGGCGTATTCACGGTCGTAGATAGGTCGAGGGCAACCAGGACAGCTTCGACTCCGCCGTCCATGAAATCCTGAATTACGTCTTCTTCTTTTTTGGCGGACCAGTCGCGCTTCCAGTAATCGGCAAGCGGTTGGACATAAGGGCCCTGGCAATCAATCCATTTCTGGGTATTGGGATAACAGTGTAGATCGATACGGCGCATTGAAAATCCTCCAGGGGGATACTAAAAATTATACAATAATGAACACGTTCATTTTATATGAAAATATTCACTGTTGTCAATCTCAGGCCGAGAGGAAGGTCGGGCTAGTGCTACTTGGAGGGGTTCAGCCCGGTAATAAGGGTGTTCAGCATGGATCGAAGCTCCTGCACACCCGTCTCTGGGGTTGAGTCTTTGACGCTCAACCACCGACGTAATTCAGCGGCGAGAAGATAGAAAATCATTTGGGCGATTGTGTTCTCATCCGATAGGGTGTTTATTAATCTGGACTGCTTGGCGTTAATGATTAGCTGTCGGATATGATCAATATTTATTTGCCGAATTTCATGGAATCGCTCACTATTCATTCCCGTGTTGTAAAAAGTTAGTTCGCGCAGTAAATCTTGAGATAGCCGCCTATTTTTAGCGTAATAGATAAAAAAGTGACGAAAGGCGATAGTGAGTTGATCAATCAGTTTGGCGTCGGACGGAATGCCGTTGAATGCATCATGGGCGAGCTTATTAAGATCGTCATTGCACACCAGGAATAATAAATCCCGCTTGTCTGTGGCATAGAGAAACAGGGTTGCAAGCCCAACGCCGGCTCGCTCAGCAATTTTCCGCGTAGTTGCTGCTTCAAAGCCCTGTTCGTTAAATAGTTGCCCCGTAGCTATTTTGATGCGCAGAAGCTTGTCTTGCTTGTTTTGCTCTCTCCGAGATAATTTACCCAAGGGGATTGTCCATCCTTTTCTTTGCAGTGTTTCTGAGTTTCACACATTTAGACTTGACAAACTATGACTTTTTATCAAAAATGAACATGTTCGGTTATATAAATTTTTATTGTATTGCCACATGCCTTAGTTTGCGGAGGCAGGGCAACGGAGGAGTAGGTATTGTGACAAACAAACGAGTAGCTCTTGTAACAGGGTCTTCAACGGGCATTGGTGCAGCGGTGGCGCGTAAGCTGGCTGGTGCGGGATTCAATGTGGTGGTGAATTACAGTCGTAATCCTGAATCAGGTAAGGAGACGTTTGATGCATGTAATGTGGCGGGCTCCGACACTTTACTGGTTCAGTGCGACGTCTCTGACGAGGCTAGCGTCCAAGGCATGGTGGCCGCGGTGAAAGATAAATACGGGCGTCTCGATGTGGTATGCAATAACGCGGGAATATCGGTTGAGACGCCTCCACGCAAGTTTGAACAGATCGAAGTCGAAGATTGGGATAGGGTCTTCGCAGTAAATGTTCGCGGTCCCTTCCTCATTGCAAAACATACGCGGGCACTACTGGATGATGGCGAAGAACCGTGTATCGTTAATACAGCATCAATTGTAGGTCTCCGTCCAGGTGCAGCGCCACTTCCCTACTCGGCATCGAAAGCCGCGGTTATTAATATGACCCAGACATTGGCCGCAGCTCTTGGTCCGAAAATCCGGGTGAATGCGATTGCTCCAGGTTGGTTGGAAGGTGAATGGATGGAGCAGATGTTGGGCGACAACTACGACAAACTGATGGATCGTCGGGCCAAAATGACACCACTCAAACGTTGTGTGACGATGGACGATGTTGCGGACACGGTTCTCACTTTAATAGAGCATATGCATTTTTGTACAGGTGAAGTTGTTGTTATTGACGGCGGGTTTTCCAAGACGACTTGAGGCTAGTTTTACGAGGTTTTTACAATGAATAAAAGTAACTTGGATGGTTTTGTTCCTTTTCCGAAAAATTACGCAGATAGATATCGAGACAAGGGCTATTGGGCAGATGCAACGATTGCCGATACATTCACCGGAATCTGCAAGCAGTACGCCCAGCGGATCGCTGTGTGTAATCCTGACGAGGAAGTCACTTATGCGCAGCTAGATCTGCGGGCGGAAAGATTGGCGTTGAATCTATTGGATAAGGGCTTACAGCCTAGCGATATCGTTGTCGTCCAGCTGGAGAATGTACTTGAGTTTGTCTACTTGTATTTTGCCTTACAGAAGATTGGAGTAAGGCCAATCCTGGCGTTGCATACACATCGCTATAGAGAGCTGCGCCAGTTTGTTGAATTGTCAGGCGCAATTGCCACCTTTACAGCGGACAAGAGTAAAGATTGCGATTTCACTGATATTGTAAATCGAGTGGCTGACGATACAGGGACCATCAAGCAAAAATTTGTATTGGGCGAAACACCGGCGGGGTTTATTTCCCTATCGGAGTTGATGTCCCTCACCCCAAAGCGAAGTGCATCGGCCCTCGAAGACATTCAGCGGGAGATTGACCCTTCACAACCGGCGCTTTTTTTGTTGTCTGGTGGCACAACAGGTGTCCCCAAACTGATTCCAAGAACCCATAACGACTACATCTGCAATTCAAGATTGGCGGGGAAATACACTGGAATTAATCAGGATTCCGTTCTACTTGATGTATTGCCAATCGCACATAATTTACCACTGGCATGTCCGGGACTTCAGGGGCTTTTGATGTACGGGGCCAAAGTTGTTTTACATACCAGTGCACGAACGGCAGATGTGTTTTCTCTCAGTGAACGCTTCGGCGTTACACACATTCATGTTGTACCGGCACTTCTCATCACCTGGATGAATGATCCATCGATCGCAGACTATGATTTGTCTTCTATCAAGGTCATCCAGTCGGGTGGGCAGAGATTGCAACCGGAGACCCGACTATTGACTGAAGATAATCTGCCCAACTGCACGGTGCAGGAAAACTTTGGTATGGCCGAGGGTATGTTGATGTTCGTGCGCTTGGACGATCCTCAAGAGGTGAGGTTGCAGACTGTTGGCCGGCCTATGTGTGAAGACGATGAAGTGTTATTACTAGGAGAGGATGATCAGCCGGTGTCGTCGGGAGAGGTAGGGGAGTTCTGTTGCCGTGGGCCCTATACCTTGCGGGGTTATTTCAATGCCCCGGAGCACAATGAGCGCGCTTTTACCCCAGATGGATTTTATCGCTCTGGCGATATGATGCGACAACACGAATCTGGGAACTACATGATAGAAGGACGCAAAAAGGACTTGATCAACAGAGGTGGCGAAAAGATCTCGGCGGAAGAAGTCGAGAACCTGATACTTGGCCATTCATCAGTAAAAAATGTCGCTTGCGTGGCTATGCCCGACCCTGTGATGGGTGAAAAGATGTGCGCTTGTGTGGTACTTCTCGACGGTAAGGATCTGAGTTTTGATGATCTTTCGGATTATCTCCTGGCCCAGGAAATCGCGAAGTTCAAATTGCCGGAGAGATTGGAGATTCTGACGGAGTTTCCACTGTCGACTTTCGGTAAAGTCTCCAAGAAAGATTTGGTGCTCATGGTGAGTGAAAAAATGGCGAGGGAGTAAGTTAGAGAATATGAGTTTACTGCTTATAGATAAAAAAGATTCAGTAGCCGTTTTAACGATTAACGATGATAAACGGCGTAATATCATCAGTGGGGAACTGGTCGATGAGATCATCGAAGCGATCGTTGACATCGAGGCGGATGAATCTACCAAGGCGCTGATTATCACAGGCGCTGGCCGGGCCTTTTGTGCGGGCGCCGACCTGGGCGATTTGTCGGCGGCTCGCGATGGTGACGGGAGCCGAATTGAAAAGGTCTACGAGGGCTTTATGACCATCGCGCGCTGTAAAGTGCCGACTATTGCGGCCGTCAATGGGCCTGCCGTAGGCGCAGGTATGAATTTGGCCACCGCCTGTGATATTCGCGTCGCAGCGAAATCCGCTGTATTCGATACCCGGTTTATGCAGCTTGGCTTGCACCCGGGGGGGGGCATACCTGGATGTTGCAAAGAGCCATGGGTTGGCAGAATTCTGTGGCAACGCTGTTGCTGGGCGAAAAATTGAGTGGCCAGCAGGCGGTCGATAGAGGGCTGGCGTGGATGTGTGTTGACGACGAAGACCTGTTGGATACAGCAAAAAATTTAGCGGCACGGGTGGACCGGTTTCCACAGGAACTCTTGATACAAACCAAACAAAGTTTGGTGGATACCTCTGCCATGGCGAACCATGAAGAGGCAGTCAGATACGAATATGGCAAACAAATGCACTCAGTTCAACAACCTGCGTTTGCACAATTGATTGCGACGATGCAGCAAAAGGTTACTAAGAAACCCGGGGATTCCCACCGTGACTGAGGCGGTGATCGTATCGACAGCGCGAACCGCTATCGGCAAGGCTTTCCGGGGGGCTTTTAACAACACCTCGATGCCAACACTGGCATCCCATGCTGTTGAAGCTGTTCTGGGCCGAGCTGGTGTTAGCGGGCAAGATGTAGAAGAATTGATGATGGGCTGTGGCCGGCCCGAGGGCACTCAGAGTAAAAATGTTGCGCGTCATATCGCCTTAAGGGCGGGTCTGCCGTCTTCGGTCGCAGCGCTGACAGTTAGCCGGCATTGCAGTTCGGGCTTACAGGCCATTGCGAGCGCCGCACATCACATTATTGTTGACGGCGCGGGCATTGTGGTCGCCGCCGGGGGCGAGTCGATATCGCTGGTTCAAAACGAGCACACTAACGAATATTTTGGCAGGGACCCCTGGCTAGAAGAGCGCAGCCCCGAACTGTTTATGCCAATGCTCGAGACCGCCGAGATTGTGGCCAGGCGGTATGGAATTTCCCGCAGTGAACAGGATCGGTATGGTTTGCAAAGCCAGTTGCGAACGGCCGCCGCGCAAGACGCGGGCGTGTTCGATGCGGAGATCGTCCCGGTTTCCACCGTTAAGCGGGTTATGGATAAAGATTCTGGTCACAGTTACGAGCAGGAAGTTACCCTCAGTAAGGATGAATGTAACCGTCCTGGCACTACCTTGCAAAGCCTGGCTGGCTTGAAGACAATACTGGACGTAGACGAACCGTCTGTTACCGCAGGCAATGCCTCCCAATTATCCGATGGCGCCTCGGCCTGTGTAATGATGTCCAAAAAGGAGGCTGCTGCGCGAGGCCTGAAACCTTTGGGGATTTTCCGTGGATTTTCTACCGCTGGTTGTAATGCGGATGAAATGGGCGTCGGGCCGGTGATTGCAGTGCCAAGGTTGTTGCGCCGCGCTGGCTTGACCGTAGAAGACATTGGCTTATGGGAACTCAACGAGGCCTTTGCCGTGCAGGTGATCTACTGCGCGCGAGAACTGGGCATCCCCGAGGATCGCTTGAATGTTAATGGTGGTGCCATTGCCCTTGGTCACCCTTACGGCATGTCCGGGGCGAGAATGGTGGGTCACGTTCTACTGGAAGGGCGCCGTCGAGGTGTTCGTTATGCCGTCGTTACAATGTGCATCGGTGGTGGGCAGGGTGCTGCCGGCCTGTTTGAAATAATAGATTGATTCTCTGATGAGGGAGGGTGACATGTTCAAGATAAATTCTTTGCGAAGTATTACGCTGCGTACGACCAAGAAGAAGGAGTGCGAGCGCTATTACAGTGGTCCTTGGGGACTCCTTCCAATCCATTTAAGCGCTGAACGCACGCTATTTCGGGGCACTGACAGCGAGCATCATGTCCTGGAACTGCTGAGTGCCGACGATACTGGCCTAGACAAGTTGTGTCTGTCGGTTTCTACTCGGGACGAAGTAACTAGTGCGGCGGAAGCCGTTGCGGCTGCAGGTTATGAGATCGTTTCCGCGCCAGCTGATCTATCCAGCCTAGGAGGTGGCTTTGGCTTCACCACTCGAGATCCTGACGGTACCGCCGTAGAGATCAGTAGCGATGTCTCTACCCACCCTGTGATTGACGACCAACCATTCCTGTTGGAGCGTATCAGCCATATGTTGCTCAATACCCCCGACGTTAGTCGGATGACAGATTTTTATGTGGGGACCCTTGGGTTTACAATCTCGGATCGGTACGAAAATGATGCGATCGTATTTCTACGGTGTAACGAAATGCATCACAGTCTAGTACTCGGAGAGTCCAAAAATACCGGGATACAGCATATTGCCTTCGATGTTAGGGATTATGACGCCCTGATGCGCGGCGTTGGCCGTTTGCGAAAGGCTGGGCTCGACCCTCTATGGGGTGTCGGCCGGCACGGGCCTGGCGGGAATATTTTCGCTTATTTCGCCGACCCCAATGGCTATGTGGTCGAAATCACCTGTGAGTTACTTCACCCGGATTATGATTACGAGCCACAAACTTGGGTGCGGTCGGTTGAAAATGGTGATGTGTGGGGGTCTGCGGGTCCACCGAGCGATGAGATTAAGCACTTGTGGTCTGGAGCTCGCGAGGGGTTTGAACTGCAATCTATTGGAGATGGAGACGATTGGAGTATTGGGTAGATGATTCGGTCAGAGCGTGGAATATAGGCTAGGGCATCACCAAACGTCGGCAGAGTAATTCAGACAGACTAACGCTCAGTAAGGTGTGTGGTGCCAGTCTCAAGCATCTTACTGAAACCTACTACCACGTTGATTTATCGGAACAAAAGCGAGCGGCCATGCTCAGTTATGAAGGCCAGTCGCAAGACTTGGTTGAGATAGATTAAAGCATCTCAACAGCGTTGCGTAGCAAGTGCGGTGACATTTCAATATAACGTTGGGTTGTTGCTAAGCTGCTGTATGACACGAGCATGCACACCCAGTTCGACCAGCTTTGTGAGCATTATTCGTCTGCCACTGTGACTGCTTATACCATCAAGTCTAATTCATTCAAGCGTATTAGTAATACTAAGGAATAGCAGGAGTCCCATCTGACAAAAGGGGGGGTACCCCCGGGGTAGGGTCGGCATATCTGAGAATTGGGGTTTTATTGCTAGGGATTTCGAATTATCGGTCTAGCCACACCCTTATAGTGGGTAGGTTAATGGGTAAATATTCTAGAGATAAAAAAACCCCTGCAAAAACAGAGGCTTAATTAATGTATATGGCGGTGGGATAGGGATTCGAACCCTAGTTAGGCTATAAACCTAAGCCAGTTTTCAAGACTGGTGCATTCAACCGCTCTGCCATCCCACCAATTGAAGGCGCGATTATACAGCGCCTTTTTC
>Ga0307994_1000332_pt1 | contig 34207 bp, 31 predicted proteins | sample EllFjometagen261_FD_203171 | JGI IMG/M metagenome (GOLD analysis project Ga0307994, IMG submission 203171) | Marine microbial communities from Ellis Fjord, Antarctic Ocean - #261 | ecosystem: Environmental > Aquatic > Marine > Unclassified | place: Southern Ocean | collected 2014-11-02 | reverse complement strand
AAGTGAGTAAGATCCCTAGAAGATGACTAGGTAGATAGGTCAGAGATGGAAGCATGGCGACATGTGGAGTTGACTGATACTAATCGATCGAGGACTTAACCACAAAGAGTCATTTTTTAAATGAACAACATTGGTCGATATTTGGCTTTCTTGACATCAATTCTTTATCTAGTTTTGAAGGAACAATCCTTCAATTGAATATTCGTCTGGTGATAATGGCGAAGAGGTCACACCCGTTCCCATGCCGAACACGGAAGTTAAGCTCTTCAGCGCCGATGGTAGTTGGGGGATCTCCCCCTGTGAGAGTAGGACGTCGCCAGGCGAAATTTTATTTTTTGCATAATCACTTTATTAGTGAAGCTGCATATAGTAGAATAGATAGTAGTAATCATCTTAAGTAACATTTATATCGTCGCGGGGTGGAGCAGTTCGGTAGCTCGTCGGGCTCATAACCCGAAGGTCGCAGGTTCAAATCCTGTCCCCGCAATACCATTTTTGACTTATTTTCATAAGAGGTTATCGTTAATCTTTCATAAGTCACGCATGGATAGTTATTTTCGCTATCGCAGAATTGAAACCTATTTTGCTGGCGCAAAAAGCTTTGGTCCGGTAGTTCAGTTGGTTAGAATGCCTGCCTGTCACGCAGGAGGTCGCGGGTTCGAGTCCCGTCCGGACCGCCATTATTGTTTATTCAAACGAAACTTTGTTTCGTTTTTTTTATTGTCTGTGACCACAACCTTTACTCTCATACCCGAAAAAGGGTAAACTACATATATACATTTTCCCTTAGGGTAACAAACGATCCTAAGGGTTTTTTATACTCTAAATGACGATTGAGGAGATTAACATGAATCAGTTTGAGATCATAACGACCAGTCCAGAGGAAACAGGCCAGTTTGCAGAGAAATTGGCAGCTTATTTGAAGCCTGGAGCTGTGTTAACATTAGAAGGTGATCTTGGGGCGGGAAAAACGACTTTTACCAAAGGGCTTGCCAAAGGCATTGGTGTCACGAAGACGGTTAACAGTCCAACCTTTACCATCATTAAGGAATATAGGGGTCGTTTGCCTCTTTATCATATGGATGTATACAGGTTGGATGATTCCTTTGAAGATTTGGGATTCGACGAATACTTTGAAGGGGAAGGTGTGACCGTCGTTGAGTGGGCTCACTTAATTCAAGATCAACTTCCGGAAGAATTATTAAGTTTATCGATTTACCGGGAGGGCGATTCCACGAGAAGAATTGTGTTGAAGCCCTATGGTGATCGATATAGTGAATTGTGTAAGGAGATTGTGTCATGACGATATTATCGATTGATACCTCCAATTATCCGTTAGGCGTCGCGCTTATCGAGGAAGACAAAGTAATTGGGGAGTACATTACGTATATTAAGAAGAATCATTCAGTAAGAGCCATGCCGGCTATTGAACAATTGTTAAAGGATTGCGGGATCGAGGCGAATGACTTAACGAAGGTTGTCGTTGCAAATGGTCCGGGTTCCTATACAGGTGTCCGGATAGGGGTGACCTTGGCGAAGACCCTTGCATGGTCTCTCGGCATCCCCCTTATTCCAGTATCAAGTCTTGCGACACTGGCTTCCTCTGGACGATATTTTACAGGATATATTGTTCCCTTGTTCGATGCAAGAAGGGGCCAGGTATACACGGGACTATATGAATTTCAGGGAGATCAATTAATTTGTGTGGAAGATGATTGCAACGTACTGCTGGAAGAATGGGTAACGAAGTTAAAAGATTTTAATAAAGATATACTCTTTGTCGGTAATGATGTTGCCCTTCACGAGAGCATGATTATGGAAGTCCTGGGAAAGCAGGCAAAAATCGCTCCTTTTGTCAGTCATAATCCGCGTCCCTCTGAGCTTGCTTTCATTGGTAGTGGTCTGAAAGAGGCGTCGGCGCATGAAGTGCTCCCTAATTATATACGGATGGCTGAAGCAGAAGTGAAATGGCTGGAATCTCAAAAAAATTCTGAATAGAAGATAAGGGATCGTTAGAATATGGATATACGATTTATGACGGTTGATGATTTAGATGCTGTAATGGAAATTGAAGATCAATCTTTTAGCATTCCTTGGAGCCGGGACGCTTTCTTGAATGAGATCGAACATAACCACCTGTCTACGTATCTCGTTGCCGAGGATGAAGACAAGCTTGCAGGATACTGTGGGGTGTGGCTTGTAGTGGATGAGGCTCATATCACCAATGTGGCTGTGCTCCCGGATTATCGGGGGCGGGGCTTGGGAGAAGGCCTCATGCGCAAGATCATGGGTATTGCGGTTGAATTTGGAGCTCGTGTGATGACCCTCGAAGTCAGGGTATCTAATACAGCTGCACAACATTTATATCGAAAGCTCGGGTTTCAAGATGGAGGAATCCGTAAGCGGTATTATTCGGATAATCAAGAGGATGCTTTAGTAATGTGGGTGAATTTATGAAAAAAGATATGTTTGTATTGGGAATCGAGACAAGCTGTGATGAAACAGCTGTTGCGATTGTGAAAAATGGAACAGAGATTGTGGCGAACATTGTTTCGTCTCAGATTGAAAGTCATAAGCGCTTCGGTGGAGTCGTCCCTGAAATTGCTTCACGCCATCATGTGGAGCAGATTACGTTTGTGCTGGAGGAAGCGCTTGAACAAGCTGGTATGACGATGGACGAAATTGATTGTGTCGCCGTGACGGAAGGACCCGGTTTGGTGGGAGCCCTTCTGATTGGTGTCAATGCTGCCAAGGCACTCGCGTTTGCTCATAACAAACCTTTGGTAGGTGTCCATCACATTGCAGGACATATTTATGCAAATCGATTGGTGAAAGAGATGAGGTTTCCTCTGCTTTCATTAGTTGTTTCCGGAGGTCATACAGAGATAGTTTTCATGAAAGAGCACGGTTCGTTTCAAGTGATCGGGGAGACCCGGGATGATGCAGCCGGTGAAGCCTATGATAAAGTGGCCCGGACCTTGAGTCTTCCGTATCCTGGGGGACCCCATATCGATCGGTTGGCTCAGGAAGGGGAACCTAATCTTGATTTGCCCCGTGCATGGCTGGAAGAGAGTTCCTATGATTTTAGCTTCAGTGGATTGAAGTCGGCGGTTATTAACACGCTACACAATGCGAAGCAAAAAGGAGTAACCATTCATCCACAGGACTTGGCAGCGAGCTTTCAAGCCAGTGTGATTGATGTGTTAGTGACCAAAACCGTTAAAGCGGTAAAGGAATATGGAGTGGAACAAGTATTACTTGCTGGTGGAGTTGCCGCCAATAAAGGCTTGCGTGCTGCCCTTCAAGAAGCATTTGAAGGGGTGGAAGCGGAGTTGATCATCCCTCCGTTATCTCTTTGTACGGACAATGCTGCTATGATAGCAGCTGCTGGAACGGTCTTATTCCAACAAGGAAAAAGAGGGAGCATGGATATGAATGCTCATCCTGGACTTGATATCGAGAACTTCTAAAAGGGAAAGCTTAAACGAAACTTCGTTTAAGCTTTTTTTATTATATCCAGTGATTGTTGATATCTTGTGAGTGAATGAGAGTAAAAAGGAACGAACATACGTTTTATCAACAGACTGTGGATAAAATGTTAGTAACTATATAAATGATGTGTACACTTTGTGAAAAAGATCTAGTGTTAATGACCTATTTTTTGGAAGTGTATGTGGATAACTCAAGTTATAATTGTGGATTATGTGGAAAACCTCTGTTAATAACGGATGAACGGGATTTGAATTGTGGATAATGATGTGGAATAAAAAAGGATTGGGGTCCTAGAGTTATCCCCAATCCTGTGGATTACTGTTCTTCTTGAAGAATCTCCTCAAGTTCTGTCCATTCTTCCAATAGAGAATCAAGCTCTTCTTTTGCTTTTGTGAGAGAATCATTGATGTCCTGTACCTTTTCATGATCTTGAAAGACGTCAGGGTCACAGAGAAGATCCTCTTTTTCCTGGATGTCTTCTTCAAGAGCTTCCATGAGACCTTCGATTTCTTCTACTCTGCGTTTTCGTTGACGCTCAAGCTTCTTCGACTCTTTATCGATCTTATGGGACTGTTTTTGAGTCGTCACCTGTGAAGACACTTGCTCTCCTTGTTCCATCCGCTCGAGGGCAGCCAGCTCTTCCTGCTGTTGTAATTTCTCTACATAATAATCGTAATCGCCAAGGTATTCGGTCGATCCCTTTTTGGATAGTTCTACAACCTTTGTGGCAATTCGATTGATGAAATAACGGTCGTGTGATACAAAGAGAATCGTCCCAGGGTAGTCAATCAAGGCATTTTCCAGCACTTCTTTGCTGTCTAAATCCAGATGGTTCGTCGGCTCATCCAGGATCAAGACATTCCCTTTTTCCATCATGAGCTTGGAAAGTGCCAAACGTGCCTTTTCTCCACCACTCAGTGTGGAAACAGGCTTTAAGACATCTTCCCCTGAGAATAAGAAGTTTCCAAGTACAGTGCGGATTTCTTTTTCCATTTTCATTGGGTATTCGTCCCACAGTTCATTTAAGACGGTCTTATTGGAAGATAGTTCGGCTTGTTCTTGATCATAATAACTAATCGAAACATTTGATCCGAATTTAAATGCTCCTTCTAGAGGGTGCAGTTTATTGACCAATGTTTTCAACAGAGTCGATTTCCCGATTCCGTTTGGACCTACAAGGGCGATACTGTCTCCCTTTTTAACAGAGAAGTCGATATGAGAGGAAACCTGTTCGTCTATTTCATATCCGATGGTAAGGTCTTGGACGTGAAGAACATCATTTCCACTTGGACGATCAATTTGAAAAGCAAAGTTGGCAGATTTCTCATCTCCAAGGGGTCTATCCATCTTGTCCATTCGTTCCAGCTTTTTTCGGCGGCTTTGGGCCATCTTAGTTGTTGAAGCACGGGCGATATTCCGTTGAATGAAGTCTTCGAGTTTAGCGACCTCCTGTTGCTGGCGTTCGAACATCTTGAGATCCTTTTCGTAGTCTTCTGCTTTCTGTTCAAGGTATTTACTGTAGTTACCCAGGTATTTCTTGCTTCGATTACGGGAAATCTCATACACTTGATTGACGACGCTATCCAGGAAGTATCGGTCATGGGAAACAATCAGGACGGCTCCTTCATAGCTTTGAAGGTATGTCTCAAGCCACGATAAAGTCTCAATATCAAGATGGTTGGTCGGCTCATCGAGAATGAGAATGTCAGGTCTGGTTAAGAGTAGTTTACCAAGAGCGAGACGGGTTTTCTGGCCACCGCTCAAAGTGGATATCTTTGTATCGTAATCGAAATCTGCAAAATTCAAGCCGTGAAGGACAGAGCGGATATCGGCTTCATATTGGTAACCTCCGGAATCCTTGAACCTGACCTGAAGCCCATCGTATTCTTTTAATACGCGTTGATAAAGCTCTTCTTGATCATACACCGAAGGATCGGCCATCTGTTGCTCCAATATTCTTAATTGCTTTTCCTGCCTCTGCAATTCCTCGAAGACGGTCAGCATTTCCGACCAAATGGATAGATCAGACTCCAAGCCGGTATTCTGAGCCAGGTATCCAATGGTAACCCCTTTTGGTTTCGTGATGTCTCCGGAATCATAGGAGAGATGTCCTGCAATTATTTTTAAAAGAGTCGACTTTCCTGCTCCGTTGCGTCCGACGAGAGCCACCCGATCTCTTGTCTGTATTTCAAGCTTAATATTTGATAGGATATTATCGGCACCAAAGTTTTTCGTAAGTTGATTCACTTGTAGTAGAATCATGACGTTTCACCTCTATTTCATAGTGCTAGTGTACCGTATTTGGGAGGTGAACGGCAATAAATCGACTATTAATCTTCGTACACTTAGGATAAAATATAGTGTATGATGGGTAGTAGAGTTTTAAATTCTGTATGCTTTCTATTTTGGAAGCGGTAACAGAGGTTTTGAATAGATGTGGGGGAATACAATATGAACCAGGATACAACGAAAATTCCACAGGCAACGGCTAAGCGCCTTCCGCTATATTATCGCTTTATCAAGAATCTGTACTCGTCGGGAAAGCAGAGGGTTTCATCGAAAGAATTGAGTGAAGCGGTGAAGGTTGATTCTGCCACGATACGCAGAGATTTTTCTTATTTTGGCGCGTTGGGTAAAAAGGGTTATGGATATAATGTCAATTATCTTCTATCCTTTTTTCGCAAAACATTGGATCAAGATGCCATTACGAAGGTTGTGCTGATAGGAGTAGGGAATCTCGGTACAGCGTTTCTTCATTATAATTTCATAAAAAATAATAATACTAAGATTGAAATGGCTTTTGAAGTGGATGAAAAGAAGGTTGGGACACAAATCAGCGATGTACCCGTTTATCATTTAGATGATTTAGAAGAGGGTCTTGAGGGGCATGATATTGAAGTGGCCATTCTGACGGTTCCGGCATCTTCTGCTCAGAATATCACAGACCGATTGGTTTCTTCTAATATTAAGGGAATCCTGAATTTCACTCCTGCGAGATTAACGGTGCCGGACCATATTCGAGTCCATCATATTGATTTGGCAGTTGAGCTTCAATCACTGGTATACTTCTTAAAGCATTATTCAGAGGATGACACGGAAATGTCACAAGATGGAATCATATCCGAATAGAAAATGATTCGTATTTACGTTATGATAGAATGGTAAAAGAGGAGGTGTCTCATTATGTTAGGTGCAGGTAGTATCGTACTTATAACGGTTGTTGCTTTACTGATCTTTGGACCAAAGAAATTGCCTGAGTTAGGAAAAGCAGCTGGTAATACATTACGTGAGTTTAAGAATGCAACAAAGGGCTTAGCAGATGATGAGGACGATAATAGTAAAAAAGCTAAGTAGGGTAGGATGAACGCCATGAGTCAAAGTCAAAGAGACATGACAGTCTATGAACATATAGGAGAATTGCAAAAACGACTCATGTTTGTAGTCGTTTTCTTCTTGTTAGCGGTAATTGTAAGCTTTTTTCTTGCAGAGCCGTTGATTCGATATTTGCAGCACGCGGATGAAGCGAAAGAATTAACCATGAACGCCTTTCGGATTACAGACCCTCTCAAAATCTATATGGAAATGATCATGTTTATTGCGATCATCATGACATCACCCATCATTCTATTTCAAGTATGGTCGTTCGTAAGTCCAGGCTTATATGAGAAAGAGAGGAAGGTAACGCTCAGTTACATACCTATTTCTGTCCTTCTTTTCTTAGGTGGATTGTCATTTTCATATTTTATTTTGTTTCCATATGTCGTGAAATTCATGATGGGTTTATCAACCAATCTGAATATCCAGCAAGTGATTGGAATTAATGAATACTTTCATTTCCTGTTTCAAATAACCATTCCATTTGGATTTCTATTTCAACTGCCGGTTATTATGCTGTTTCTGACACGCCTTGGGATTATTACCCCGATGCTGCTGGCGCAAATGAGAAAAGTGGCGTACTTCATATTGTTAGTCATAGCCGCTTTCATCACACCGCCGGACATCGTCTCGCATTTAATGGTAACCGTTCCTTTGCTTCTTCTTTATGAAATCAGTATTTGGATCTCTAAGATCGGATATAAGAAGGTTTTAGAAGCAGAACAAAAGCTTGAAATGGAACAGTTCGAGGATATAAATAAGGATTGATCATTTGATCAATCCTTATTTTTTATTCTCTATTTTCTTTTTGATTTTGAAATGCAGCAACACCATCCGCAACCCGGAACCAAAATCAAGGGTTGCCAGAAAGACAAGCATATAAGCGAAAAATCCCCAACCATCATCCTGTACATTTTGCACAGCAAAGTATGTGAAGAGCACACCGAGAAGGAGATAGATCACGCCTGAAAATAGTGGTGATCTCCTCATAGAAATAATCCTCCAATAAATCCTTGTATTTGTTCAGCTTCGTTCATCATTTTTTCAATTTCATCCTTATAGATAGATTGCATTAGAACGACCGTTGTATTCATGGCAACGTGAGCAAATATTGGAACCAATATCCGCTTCGTTTTGACATAAAGAAACGCAAAGGTAAAGCCCATTGCAGAGTACAAGATCACATGCTCAGGCTCAAAGTGCACGAGAGCGAATATAACAGAGCTGATTAACGCGGCGAAGAAGAAATTCAACTTTTCATAAAGAACACCGAAGATAATCTTTCTGAATACAATCTCTTCTAATATAGGGCCAATGATAGTAGCTACCATCATCGATAGCGGTACCTTTTCAATAATCCCAATAATCATCTGCGTATTTTCAGATCCCATTTGGATACCTAACGCATACTCAATTTGTATCGCGATGGATTGAGCGATGAACGCCATGAAAATCCCGACTACAGCCCACACAATTGAACTTCCTGCATTCATAGGTGCGGACCGTTCAAGGTTGGTGCTTGTCTCGCTCTTTCTCAGAATGCCCCAGACGACGAGGAGAGTTAATGTAAAGCTAATCACAAGCCAGTATCCCGGAACAACATTTCTTACTGTCTGCTCTGGAATCGCAAGGACATCAACACCAATCTTAAATAAAAGGGGTATCCCGACAACACTGGAAAGCTGCATCACGATATAGGCAATTAAGATAAATCCGAAATGTTTTTTCAATGTTTGATCTCCTTTAACACCTGTTAGATGAAGAACGAATAGAATTCGTCCTGAACATACTCCTGTACAATTCTACTAAGAAAAGAGAAAGTGTTCAAATTTAAGGGGTTTGTAAGAATTGCCACTCTTCAATTGATTTAAGAATAAAGGCATATGGGGAGGCATAGTATAGGAGGGTGTGAAAAAAAGAGAAATATGCCGAAAAAAATTTTAAGCAGGACTCTTGCAAAATGAAAACGAATTAATTAATATAATAGTTGTGTTAGCACTCACAACAAGCGAGTGCTAATAAATATCATTTACATAATTTCAAGGAGGTTGTTTCACTTGTTAAAACCACTAGGTGATCGCGTCGTTATCGAGCTAGTTGAGTCAGAAGAAAAAACAGCAAGCGGTATTGTGCTACCGGATTCCGCAAAGGAAAAGCCACAAGAAGGTAAAGTGATGGCTGTAGGTACTGGTCGCATTCTTGACAACGGTGAGCGCGTTGCTCTTGAGGTAGCTGTCGGCGATCGAATCATTTTCTCTAAATACGCTGGTACAGAAGTGAAATACCAAGGCACAGAATACCTGATCCTTCGTGATAGCGATATTCTGGCTGTAGTTGGCGAATAATCAAACTTCGTATATAAACAATAATTTATTTAAATAAGAGGAGGACTTTATCAATGGCTAAAGATATTAAATTCAGCGAAGAAGCACGCCGTTCCATGCTTCGCGGTGTCGATCAATTAGCAAATGCAGTAAAAGTAACTCTTGGACCAAAAGGACGTAACGTGGTACTTGAGAAGAAATTCGGTTCACCACTTATTACAAATGATGGTGTAACAATTGCAAAAGAAATCGAACTCGAAGATGCATTCGAAAACATGGGTGCGAAACTGGTTGCTGAAGTAGCAAGCAAAACAAATGAAATCGCCGGTGACGGAACAACGACTGCAACGGTCCTTGCTCAAGCGATGATCCGTGAAGGTCTTAAAAACGTAACAGCTGGTGCTAACCCTGTTGGCGTTCGTAAAGGAATCGAAAAAGCGGTTCAAGCTGCTATCGAAGAATTAAAAGTGATTTCTAAGCCAATCGAAGGCAAAGATTCCATCGCTCAGGTTGCGGCAATCTCAGCGGCTGACGAAGAAGTGGGTCAACTGATTGCAGAAGCAATGGAGCGCGTTGGAAACGACGGTGTTATCACGATCGAAGAATCAAAAGGTTTCACAACAGAACTTGATGTTGTAGAAGGAATGCAATTTGACCGTGGATATGCATCTCCATACATGGTGACTGATTCTGATAAGATGGAAGCAGTTCTTGAAAATCCATACATCTTAATCACTGACAAGAAAATCGGCAATATCCAGGAAGTACTTCCTGTTCTTGAGCAAGTCGTACAACAAGGTAAACCACTATTAATGGTTGCAGAAGATGTTGAAGGTGAAGCTCTTGCAACGCTAGTTGTGAACAAACTTCGCGGTACATTCAACGCTGTTGCTGTTAAAGCTCCTGGCTTCGGTGACCGTCGTAAAGCAATGCTTGAAGACTTAGCGGTACTTACTGGTGGAGAAGTGATCACAGAAGATCTAGGCTTAGACCTTAAATCTGCGAACATCACTCAACTTGGCCGCGCTGCGAAAGTAGTGGTAACGAAAGAAAACACTACTGTTGTAGAAGGCTCTGGAGATCCGGAAAAAATCGCAGCTCGCGTAAACCAAATCCGTGCTCAATTAGAAGAATCAACTTCTGAATTCGACAAGGAAAAATTACAAGAGCGCCTTGCTAAGCTTGCAGGTGGAGTAGCAGTCGTGAAAGTCGGAGCTGCAACTGAAACTGAGCTTAAAGAGCGTAAACTTCGTATCGAAGACGCATTGAACTCTACTCGTGCAGCAGTGGAAGAAGGTATCGTTTCCGGTGGTGGTACTGCCCTTGTGAACGTATACAACAAAGTAGCATCAATAGAAGCGGATGCAGATGTTGCAACTGGTATCAATATCGTGTTACGTGCTCTTGAAGAGCCAATCCGTCAAATCGCTCACAACGCAGGACTAGAAGGTTCTATCATCGTAGAACGTCTGAAGAAGGAAGAAGTAGGTGTCGGTTTCAACGCAGCTACTGGTGAGTGGGTCAACATGATCGAAAAAGGTATCGTAGATCCAACTAAAGTAACTCGTTCTGCACTTCAAAATGCAGCGTCTGTAGCAGCAATGTTCCTGACTACTGAAGCAGTAGTAGCGGACATTCCTGAAGAAGGCGGCGGCATGCCAGACATGAGCGGCATGGGCGGCATGGGTGGAATGGGCGGCATGATGTAATTACGCCCTCTAACCTTTGATTTGAGTAGGTTTTTGAGTGAAGTACTAACATTTTGCTCACATTGATTTAAATGAAGAGAGGCTTCTCATGAGTTCAGTGAACTTTTTGGGAGCTTCTTTTCTTTATTAAAAAAGGAGAGCGATGAGACATAAATTATGAAGGATAATCAAATAACCGAACAGAATATATTATTTTATAATGAGATGAGAAATTCAGAATACGGGAAATCTAAAAGATATTATGAACTTCTTAAAGATATGGATTCAGATAGATACAAGGAGTTCATATTTGTTTATACATCTTTCAGAGAATGTTTAGTAGAAAGAGAAAAATATGTGTTAGATCTTGTGTATGGACTAAACAATGAAATAGTAACGCTAAAAGAGATTGGAAAACGGATGGGGCTTACTACATCAAGGGTTGCACAATTAAGAAATAAAGCTGAACGCACATTGACGAAGGAAATGATTAAGTTTTTACATGAAAATACTTGATGTGGATGAAGTGTGGATTGTTTAAGATTTAGGAAATCATCGATTTGAAAATAAAAGTGAGGTTTTTGAAAATAAATTCTTATTTTTGAAAATAAGCTAAACGTTTTTGAAAATAAAATGTCCATTTTTGAAAATAAAATTCATCAACAGTGTTTGTGAGACATACAACGTGACAGGAAATTACTGTTTTCTTCAGAAACTGATACCCTGTGTGAGAAATAACGCCTTTTATCCAACTTTTCAACCGCATTTAGCACTTTTCACGTAAAATAAACACTTTTTTAAACTAGCAAAACCGCTATTTGTTGGTCATTCCATTTGGAGTGACCACTTTTTTTCGTCCCGAGAGAGTTGAAGCGTTTATAAAATCACCATATAGGTAAAAAGTATGATAAAAAGACAACCATACTAAAACTATTTACGTATGATCCATGTGACTTCTACTTTTTACTAAACCAAAGCAGGTGATAACATGAACTATTCAACGATGAAACTCAGGACGCTGGTAGAACGGGTCATTGAAGGAGACGAACAGGCAAAGGAAGAATTCGAAAGGCGATGGGGAATTCCTTGGGAACAAGTAGGGACGGTACCGATATCCATGGATAAGAACCAAAGGGACTGAAATGGTTCTATCCATCCCTCTTATGATAAAGTATGGATACAACAGTTCAGAAAGAGGGTTACCGATGACAGTCAAACAATACTATCAAGATGCCTATATGAAAAGCTTTCAAACATCCATTCAGGATCAGCAGCAGGATGAGTCAGGCTGGTACGTCGTATTAGAGCAAACGGCTTTCTATCCAATAGGCGGCGGCCAGCCTCATGATACGGGAACCTTGAAGGATAAACGAATTATCAATGTGGAAGAAGTGAACGGGGAAATCCGTCATTACATAGAAGGGCCATTCAAGGATATCTCAGGGGTCTTTGAGGGACAGATCGATTGGGAGCGCCGCTTTGATCATATGCAGCAGCACGCCGGTCAGCATATTCTGTCTGCCGCATTTGCAGAAGCGTTACAATATGAGACGATCAGCTTTCACCTCGGGAAAGAGTTCTTGACCATCGACTTAGACGTAAGTGACATCAATGAGTCAGACGCTCTACAAGCCGAAGCACTTGCCAACCGGATCATTCGGGAAAGCAGGCCGATCGAGACGAAATGGATAACAGAAGCGGAACTCTCGGACTATCCAATGCGAAAGCAGCCCTCAGTCACAGACGAAATCCGCCTCGTCATCATCCCGGACTTCGACTACAACGGATGCGGGGGGACACATCCGCGTTCTACGAGTGAAGTCGGGGCAATCAAGATTTTGGATTGGGAGAAGCATAAAGGTCATATCCGCTTGCAGTTTGTATGTGGGGACCGGGTACTGAATCAATTACACCGTAAGCACGGACTACTGAAAGAGCTCACAGGTGTGCTGCAGGCTCCGGAAGAAAACATGGTACCGACCATCGAGAGAATGCTCGCCAAGCAAAAAGAACAAGAGAAAGCATTGGAAGGGTTGAAAGAGGTTCTGTTGACGTATGAAGCAGAAGGATTACTTGGGAAGGGAACTCCACAAGAAGGCTATACATTAATCAAAAAAGCTTACTCGGACCGCTCCATCCAAGAACTTCAAAAAATTGCGCAGCATATCGTCGCTAAGAGAGAAGAAACAATTGTGTTATTGGTTGTTCAAAATGATCAAAAGCTTCAACTCGTAACGGCGAAGGGTTCCTCACCGAGCGTCAACCTAAGAGAGGTCGCGCAAAAGGTCTTCCCGTTGATCAACGGGAAAGGCGGGGGGAAGGAATCGTTCGTTCAAGGTGGGGGAGAGGCTGTCATGAGTAGGGAAGAGCTTCTCGAGACGTTGGTGAATCAGCTATAGTTGATAACCGTTTCATTGGGTGAAAAAGACATGAAAACTAATCAATGAAATAACTTGCAATTTAATTTATGGATAATTACAAAAAATGCATAAAGTTGGAATTAAAAGGTTATTTTCCTTTAGATAAGGGAAATAACCTTTTATAATGACTAGGTCATTAGTTCTGTGATAATGAAAATCTGGAGGTCTTTAGTCTTATTTCAACGCAATTTTGAAACATTAACGGGTGTCGTTCGTTAATTAAATTATGGGGGTTAATGGGAATGGGAAGCGAAGGTTTGAAGATATAAATATCATAAAACTATTAAAATGGCTGTTTCTTAAGGGTTAGCATAATGTTAGGCTCATTTTGCTAAGCCATTAATTAAATTAAGTTGCGGTGTGTGGGTCGTTGGTTCCAGACGCAGGTACTACAATTGGTAGAGCAGGCCTTGGGTTTAATAGGTTCCGGTAATTACTTTATTATGAAATCCATACAAGGAAAGGCACTCAAACGGAGAATTCGAACAGGATATACAAAAGCATCTGATTATATAGGGAATTCGGCAAAGAAAATTTAAAAAAGAGCTAGGGGATAAATTGAAATCGAGATTGGGTGATATTTTTGGATGAGAAAACAACCTTTCTTTTAAAGAAAGCAGGATTCTACATGTAACGGTTTCTATAATGATTGTTACATTCTTATTTAGTGCTTTACCAGAATGGTATACTCCACAATTCATAATGAACAGTGTTGTGTCTAGCATATTAGTGATCATTAATGTGGTTTCTTGGAGACTAGTGGAACTTAAAGTGAGGTATTTTTCTATTCAAAGCTATTGTTTGGTTTTTAGTCTTTCCTTTTTGTTTGCCCAGCCGCTTATTAAATACTTCTGGCAAGAAGGAAATTCCATATGGTTTTTCTTATTAGGGATTTGGGTAGCGGGCTTTATCATTACAACTCTCTTAAAGGAGAATATTTTTCAAGCCTTTTCAAAGACTTTCGAAAATAGGTTTAGCGTGGCCTTTCATATTGTAGTCTTTATCTGCATAACTGTTGGTCCAATGTTTATCATTATCGGAAATGCAAATGATTTTAATAAGAATATTTCATATGGCTTAGTGCTATATTTAATGTCGGCTCTATTGCAAATAACATTGCCTGCTTTTTTGAAGCATCCGAAAGCTATAATGTCGAAATCAATCTAATATCCCACGAGTGAGTTGTAATTCATATCAAGCTTGTCTACATATAGATCGTATTTAGGTACTTTAGAAGATTCTACTCATTGTGTTTTTTATGCTATATACGTAAAAATAAAGGGGGAGACCATGAATGCTGAACAAACACAAAAAAGCCTTGAATAAAGCGAAATTCAAAAAGAAAATCACGAGAACCATAGGGTCGATATTGGTTGATACCATATTGGCGACGGATGAGATTACACCAGGTGAAGAGTTGGTGGGTAAGGTTGAACTGAGAAGCAAAAAAGGGTTACAAGAGATTGAACGCATCAAGGTTTCCCTTATGCAACAGTTTATGACGATGGATAATCATATCAGTAACCTGCCTTTACACTCGGTGGAAATAAGATTAACCGAGGAACAAAGAAATTCAGATGAGGTGACCGTACCCTTTTCAATGACCGTTCCCCTGTACGTCCCTCATAATATTGGAAAGCGCCAGTGCTGGATTCAAACAGATGTAGACATTGCGTATAAATTGGATCCCCGAGATCTTGATTTTATTCAAGTGAATCCTCATCCGATTGTGACGAAAGTAAACAAAGTATTAACCGGCCGATTAGGATTGCTGAAGACCAATCGGGAAGAGGTCATTTATTATTCAGGTTTTGGAGGGAGATTCGTCATTGATAAACGGATTCTCAATCATCCACTATACCCCATGTTATCAAAACGTTCGGTTCCACTTGTCCATGAGCTGGAGTTTTTCCCCCCTGATGAGTTTAAGGAAAAGTTTAAAGAGATTGAGATTATTTATGACCTTCATCATGAAGGACTGGACCTTTATGTCGAATTGCAATACTTTATAAGAAAAAATATTGGTGGTTATTTTGAAAGAGGGGCTCTTAGGGAGAAGGGGGTGGACGAAGTCATTCACAAAATAAGTTTTACAAATGAGGAGCTCGAAATGGAAGAGCAGATTGCCTCCCAAATACTCGACCTTCTACAAAATGCAGAAGAACCAGTAGAATTACGGAACAATTGAATTTAATCAAACGTTTGTTTAAATCAAATGTCATGTGTATAAAAGAACGAAGGAAGCGTGGGGAAGGTGAACTGCCCCCTGTCAAGTAGACAGTCGAAATAATAAAAACAAACTAAGCGGCTTTAGCTCTATATTCCATAGGGCTAAGGCCGTTTAAACGTTTTTGATACCGTTTATGATTATAAAAATGTATGTACTCACTTATTGCCAAAGAAAGCTCTTCATAAGTATGGTATTTTCGCAGATAATACTTTTCACATTTTAATGTTCCCCAGAACGATTCCATTGGGCCATTATCGATACATCTGCCGACTCTCGACATACTTTGAATCAGACCCATATCCCCAATTCGCCGTTGAAATTGGTTAGACGTATACTGAAATCCACGATCACTATGGATAAGGGGTTTGTCTTCACCTAGTTGAGCTAAAGCTCGATCAAACGTTTGAAAGACAAGAGGGTTATTGTTGGAGTGTCCCAGGACAAAGCTAACGATTGAGCCATCATACAGGTCACGAATCGCACTTAAATAAGCCTTTTTGGATGAACCATACTTAAATTCAGTGACATCTGTAACCCACTTCTCATTGGGTTTCTCAGCTGTAAACTCACGATTTAATACATTTTCAGCTACATGTTGAGGAGGGGAATATTTATAATTGTATTTCTTTCTTCGAATGACAGACTGGATGCCGGAGAACTTCATCAGTCGGGCAATTCGTTTGTGATTGACTTGACCAAACTTTCGGTCAAGCTGTAATTTCATCTGGCGATAACCAAATATCCCATCAACTTCATCCTGGATTTCTTTCATCACTTGTATGATTTCTTCATTTTGTTTTTCGCGCTCAGAAGCATCTCGTTTTAACCATTTATAATAGGAAGATCGTTGAATATCAGCGATTCCACAAAGTAATTGGATCGTGATGTTTCCTTCTTCATGAAGCTCTTTTATGGCGATATATTTCGCTTCATTTCTTACTTGATTTATTTTCGCCTCCTTTCGATCTCCTCTAACTTTTTTAGAAATGCATTTTCAGCTTTTAAGCGTTCGTTCTCTCTTTCTAATCTTTTCATTTCCATCTTTGCTTTTTCTTCTGAGGAAAGCTCTTCGTCTTCCTTCCTTCTTCCACGCCTATCCGTCAGTGCTTCCGCACCACCAATTTCATATTTCTTCACCCATAGATAAACTTGTTGATATGAAATCTTATGCTTTTCAGCGGCATTTTGATAGTCCTTTCCATTCTCCAAACATTCGATAGCTATTTCGATTCGTTCTTCCCAAGTGGTCGTTCTGCTTTTAGTCATAGAAAGCGTCAGTCCTTTACCCGTATCTTTTAGTTCTCTATGACTATTATACTTGTTAATCCACTTTTGAAGGACAGTTCTACTGGAAATTTCATACCTGCGAGTGATCTCTTCCTTTGAAAATTCCCCGGATAAAAAGTCACGCACAGCTGCTTCTTTTACCTCTTTAGAATAGAATTTTTTTGTTGAGAAATTCTCTAATCCACTCTTGCCCTCTTTCTCAAATTTTTCCCTCCACTTATTAAAGGCATATTCGGAAATCTGGTACCTCTTTAATACCTCACTTATCGTAAGAAATTCATTTTGATAAGCCATCAAGGCTTCATATTTAAACTGACTGGAATATAAACGTTTAGTAGACATAAAAACTCCCCTTAAAGACAAACAGATTTTTTGTTTTTTAATCTGTCTACTTTAAGGGGAGCATATCAAGGATCTCTTGATTCTTTTTTATAAGTAATAAACAAACATGATTATTAAATAGCGACATACTAACCTACCCAGGATATAGCAAATCTGAAAATAGGTTACTATCCTTACCATATGGTTGACAGGCTGACATAAAAATGACTCACAAGTGCCAATTAATGATTCACTACCATCGACGCGAGGTTAAGGAGAAATCAATTCTTATATGGGGAAGATTGGAAGCACTAGATCCGACCCCGCGCTTCCAGCCATTAATGGTGCTCCAACAGGGAGGCGAATTAAAGCTGGAGCGACAAAAGCAATTAAAGGTGCTTATGATTGGGGAGTGGATAAGGTGAAAAGTGGATACGATTTTGTCAAAACAAATACAAAAACATTAAGCAAAGGTATGGTTTGGACTATGAAAAAGTTATGTGGTTTATTTGGATAACAAACATGTAAAATTCAAAGAGAGTAGAATTTTTGAAACATCTTTTTTGTTAGTATTAATGGGCTCTTTATGTAGTTTAGTACCTGAGGGTAATTGGACATTATTTAGTATGAACATGGGTATAGCTGGGATTGGTAGTGTTGTTTTTTACTTGCTATGGCGACGAAATCGTCGCCATAGCAAGCGATATTTTTCATTAGCATCTTACATTATGCTAGTAGCGTTAGCGGTGTATTTTGCTATACCCTTATTTAGAGTTTTTGTTGGAAGTTTTATTTTTTGGATTGCTTTGTTAGTAATCTTAGTTATGGCGATATTACCTTATTTTCACTCTGAAAATATAATTATAGGTGTGCAAAATCCGACCAAGACGGCTTAGGGGAAAATTTACTCTATAACTATTCCCCTAATCATACTATTTGGGACGTTACTATTTTTTAACGCTAATTTAAGTGGTAATCCAGAAGCGTTACCGATATCCATTTTTCTCTACTTCGGAGCTATTTTCTTTTTATTTATAGCACCAATATTGTTAATAACCCCTGAAAGAGTGGAGGAATTGAATAGAAAATAAGGAGGTGACTCACAAGTGCCAATTAATGATTCACTACCATCGACGCGAGGTTAAGGATAGATCAATTCTTATTATGGAAGATTGGAAGCACTAAATCCGTCCCCGCGCTTCCCTGCAGCTTTTCGGGGTGTTCAGGCAGCTGGTGCTGTAATGATTGCCGGTGGTGCAGCCATTTGGGGAGCTTCAAAATTAACCAAGCTGATTGCCGACAATTGGAGTGGTATTCAAGAAATTCTCTAAAGATCCAGTGGAAAATACAGCTAAAGCAATTGGAAAAGGAATATCAAAAATTAAAGGTTGATTTAGTTTAATTTAGAAACTAGAAAGGGAAGTTAACTTCCCTTTCTTACTATAATGAGGAGTAATAATTATGAATGTAGAGCTACTAAAAAGAAATGCAAATAAGCACAAAAAGTTTTTGGAAAACAATGTCATGATTAACCCGTTCGGTTATGAAGTAAACGGTGTGAGCTATTATTTAGTGGTGTATAAAAGAGGACAAAAACCAAAGGGATATACTGTAATTTCTGAGAAGGAGTATTCTGAAGTAGATGCACACCGCGCTTTTGAAAAGTTGATCCTTTTTACTGCATATGTCAATAAATTTTTTGAAATTGAAAAGATGAAGATGAAACTTTCTCCTGAATCATTTTCCAATATTAGTAGCTTGTTAGAGAGATTTGCAGATAATAATGATTGCTTAAATAAAGGCAAAGAAGTGATAGACCAACTAAATGTTATGCTGATAGAACTTCAAGAGCGAATAAATAAATATACGCATCACTATGATAATCATGTACTGGTTAATAATGTAGTAGACAATAAGGAGATTCAAACAGTATTAGAGGCTTTATCACATATAAATAGACTACAATATCAACAAGGAAAAGTGTTAATTGATTCATACGGATATATAAAAGAAATGTATAAGGAATTGAAGAAATTAGACCTTTTGAATATGTTCAATGATTATGATCAAAAAGTAATTAATGAACTTGCTAGTGGTGTAAGGGAAACTGAGAAAAGTATTAAAGAGTTCACACAAGAGGAAGAAATTGAACACCTTCCAGTGGAAAAACAAACGGAGTTAATACTTAAGGATATTGAAAAGGTTGGTCAAGAAAAACTCCCACGCTACAAACAAGATCTACGCTATCCCAAACCCTGAGGTGAGATATCTATTATGCTCTTTTTACCATTCTGTATTTCATTTACGCCCAAATTCCATTTGTTAAATATAGATCAACGAATTAGAAGGCAGAGATGATTCTCTTCGAAATGCTCTTTACACTTTTGTAGTCAAGGTTTTCCCAATTCTTCTCTTTGCTTGCCTTATCAGCAGTCTATCTATACAAATTGCAGAAGAACCAGAAGAGTTACGGAGCAATTGAATTTAATCAAACGTTTGTTTAAAGCAAAGTTAAATCCCCGATCATGTATACGAAAGAACGGACACGCACCCAATGTCAGTTCCTTTCAACCCAAATCATTCGATATCCCACCCAAAATTGGTTAAAATAGAAAAGGCATAACATGTTCCACAAATGGCTTCAGCTTAAAGGAGAGAAATACATGACGCACTATGCGGATGATAGTTTAGGTTTACATACAGATTTGTATCAGATTAATATGACGAAGGCGTATTGGGATGATGATTTCCATAATCGAAAGGCTGTTTTTGAAGTGTTCTTTCGAAAGCTGCCTTTTGGGAATGGATATGCGGTGTTTGCCGGGCTTGAACGGATCATTGAATATGTGAAAAAGTTTCATTTCTCTGAGAGTGATATTGAGTATTTAAGGGAATTGGGTTATGAAGAGGAGTTCCTTCAGTATTTAGGGGATCTTCGATTTACGGGGACGATCCGTTCGATGCAGGAAGGGGAGATTGCGTTCGGGAATGTTCCTCTTATACGGGTCGAGGCTCCCCTGGCCCAAGCTCAGTTACTGGAGACGGCAATCTTAAATATCGTGAACTATCAAACCCTGATTGCGACGAAGGCGAATCGAATTAAGCAAGTGGTCCAGGATGAAGTTGTGATGGAGTTTGGGACGAGACGGGCCCATGAACTGGATGCAGCCATTTGGGGGACGCGGGCAGCATATATTGGCGGTTTTGATGCGACGAGTAATGTTAGGGCGGGTAAGTTATTTGGGATGCCGGTATCAGGCACCCATGCCCATTCAATGGTTCAGGCTTATCAGGATGATTATCTGGCCTTCCATAAATACGCTGAGAGCCATAAGGACTGTGTGTTTTTAGTGGATACTTACGACACATTGAAATCGGGTGTACCCACGGCCATCCAGGTAGCAAAAGAACTTGGCGACCGGATTAATTTCAAGGGTATTCGTTTGGACAGTGGTGATATGGCTTACTTATCCAAGAAAGCCCGTAAAATGCTTGATGAAGCAGGTTTTACCGAAACCAAGATCATTGCGTCAAATGATCTGGATGAATATACGATTCTGAATTTAAAAGCCCAAGGAGCCCGGATTGATGTGTGGGGTGTGGGGACGAAGCTGATAACAGCATACGATCAGCCTGCATTAGGAGCCGTATATAAACTCGCTTCCATCGAAAACGAGTCGGGGGAAATGGAAGATACGATTAAAATATCCAGTAATGCTGAGAAAGTCTCAACACCTGGACTCAAAAAGGTTTATCGTATCATCAATACGGTTAATCATAAATCAGAAGGGGAATATATTGCCTTAGAGCATGAAGATCCTCAAAATGAAAGCCGACTGAAAATGTTTCACCCTGTGCATACCTATATTAGTAAATTCATCACCAACTTTGAAGCGAGAGAGCTTCACGAGGATATTTTTAAAGACGGGGAGTTGGTTTATACATCTCCATCATTAGAATCAATGAGGTCCTTTGTGAATGAAAACCTCGACCTGCTGTGGGACGAGTATAAACGTTCCATGAACCCAGAGGGATATCCCGTGGATTTAAGTGAAGAATGCTGGACGAACAAAATGAATCTGATTCAAAAGGTTAAGGCAGATGTAAAAGAGAAATTCAACAAAACGATGTAGTCCCTATAAAAGATGGGTAAATTAATCAGATCCAGTAAATATGATAAAACCTAAATGGAGTGTGAAAACATGGATTCTCTTCAAAAACAAATTGTAGAAGAAATGATGGTGTCCCCGGAAATCAACCCGCAGGAAGAAATACGCCGCAGTGTTGATTTTATGAAATCGTACTTGAAAAAGCATTCATTTTTGAAAAGCTTGGTCCTTGGCATTTCAGGTGGTCAGGATTCCACTTTATTAGGAAAACTTGCACAGATGGCAATCAACGAGATGAACGAGGAATCCGGTTCAGCGGATTATGCTTTTTACGCCGTGAGACTTCCCTACGGTGAGCAGGGAGATGCCGAGGACGCCATTGATGCAGTGCAATTCATTAACCCGACCGTTTCATTGACGGTGAATGTCCAGGAGGCAGTCGATGCCAGCGTCGAAGCTTTGAAGAAAAGCGGCATCGAGCTTTCCGACTTTGTAAAAGGAAACGAAAAGGCACGTGAGCGGATGAAAGTTCAATTCGCCATTGCTGCCATGAAGGATGGTGTTGTCCTGGGTACCGATCATTCTGCTGAGGCGGTTACCGGCTTTTATACGAAGTACGGTGATGGAGCGGCAGATATCGTTCCCCTTTTCCGTCTGAACAAACGACAAGGGAAGAAGCTCTTAATGGAACTTGGTTGTCCGGAACATTTGTACAATAAGAAACCAACGGCGGACCTTGAGGAAGACCGTCCGCAAATTCCGGATGAAGAGGCCCTTGGTGTCACTTACGATCAGCTGGACGATTATCTGGAAGGAAAAGAAGTCCCTCTTGAAGCAAAGAAAGCTATTGAAGGTCATTACCTGAAAACACAGCATAAACGTCATCTGCCTGTAACGGTGTTTGATGATTTTTGGAAATAAGAATGGAATGAAGCCAACTCTCAGCATGCGGGGGTTGGCTTTTTACTTTGTCTACGTATTTTGACAATCGACAGAAACGGACGGTAACAGACCCACGAGTACTTATGTCCTACCAAATCCCTAAAATTTCTATATTATTTTTCCATTTTATAGAGGATTTTCGACATTTTAAACGAAAGTAGTAATAGTTAAGGACGATATTGATGTATCCAGGAGGGGTAAGATGACTTATGAAATGGTAAACCCGAAGCTGCAAAGTATCATTGATAATATAGAGAAAGTCATGATTGGAAAGAGGAAGGTAGCGGAACTGAGTGTCGTTTCACTTCTGGCTGGTGGGCATGTATTGCTCGAGGACGTTCCCGGTGTGGGGAAAACGATGATGGTCCGTGCACTGGCGAAATCGGTGGGAGCGAGCTTTAAGCGCATTCAGTTCACGCCGGATCTATTGCCTTCGGATGTGATTGGTGTGTCGATTTATAACCCGAAGGAAATGGAATTTACATTCAGGCCGGGTCCGATCATGGGGAACATTATTCTCGCGGATGAAATTAACCGGACGTCACCGAAGACCCAGTCCGCACTACTTGAGGGCATGGAAGAGAGCAGCGTGACGATCGACGGGATGACAAGGAAGCTTGATAAACCCTTTTTTGTTATGGCGACTCAGAATCCTATTGAGTATGAAGGGACATATCCTCTACCGGAAGCGCAGCTTGACCGCTTCTTATTAAAGATGAAAATGGGGTATCCTGAACCGGAAGAAGAGATGGAGGTTCTTCATCGCGCTCAGAAAAACCCGCCGATCGATGAGTTGGAGCCTGTAATGACCTTGGAGGAATTGAGATATATTCAAGGGGAAGTGAAAGATGTAGTAGTCGATGACACGATCAAGAAATACATTGTGGAAATTGCGAATCGTACAAGGATTCATGCCAATGTTTACTTGGGGGCGAGTCCACGTGGATCCATCGCCTTAATGAAGGCATGTCAGGCATATGCCTTTTTAAGGGGCAGGGATTATGTGGTTCCCGATGACGTTCAATACCTGGCACCTTTTGTATTCTCACACCGAATCATCATGAAATCTGAAGCTAGATATGAAGGTATCACTCCAGAAGAAGTGGTGGAAAGAGTGATGGCGCGTATTCCGGTTCCCGTACAAAGGCTTGTGAGATAGGATGAAGACGAAACTTCAATTTCTTAAACCCTTGGGGAAGTTTCTGCTGTTGCTCATTTTAGTGGGGATCTCGTTTTCTTACGCGATGTTCCAGGGGGGATTTGTCAGCTGGTTTTTATTTTATAGCTTTTTGCCATTCGCCCTTTATGCTGCTTCTGTATTCTTATATCCTCTTTCTGAGTTTTATGTAGAGAGGAGTTTCGAATCAAATGAGTACAAAGCGGGGGATGAGTTGAAGGTGACGATTACCCTTTCACGAAAGATTCCATTTCCTTTATTTTATATGGTGTTAGAGGATGTGGTAACAGCTTCTGTTTTTCACCATTCCAGTTTTCAGAAGGCGAAAGCGATGATTCACCCTGGGTTCAGAAAACGAATCAAGCTCACGTATTACATAGAAGAACTTCCCCGTGGAGAGCATGTTTTCTCTGCTGTCCGGCTCCGTGCGGGTGATTTCTTTGGCATATTCGAAAAGGAAGCATCCATCGATTGCACCAATAAGCTTCTTGTATATCCGGCGTTCGTCGATGTTCCTTACAGGCCCCTGGAAAATCGCTATGATCAAGGGATGACCACTTCAAATGTGAAGATTCAGAAGGACACGACCATGGCAACGGGTATACGTGATTATCAACCGGGGGATCGCTTCTCGTGGATTCATTGGAAGACCTTTGCCAGAACCAATGAGCTGATGACGAAGGAGTTTGAGGAACGTCAATCCCACGATGTGCTGATGGTACTGGATAGGGAGGGTTCTCCTGCCTTTGAATCGATGGTGACATTGTCGGCTTCGATGATTCGGTCCATTTTGAAAAAAGGGGCGCAGGTGGGACTTGTTTCGATTGGTGAGGATCATGTATCCTTTCCGATTCGCGGCGGTGAAGAGCATCAAAGTCAGCTATTCTATCATCTGGCGAAGGTCAGACAGGATAGCCCTTACGCTTTAGGAAAAGTACTGCAGGGGGAAGGGTTGAACTACTCCCAATCCGCAGCTGTGCTGTTTGTCACCTCGTCTGTTTCAAAAAAGTTGATCATGAGTGTGAATCAGTATGCGAAGCGGAACAGTTCGGTTGTGATCTTTTTGGTTAAGCGTAAAGGGGACGCCTATACGGCCGAGGAGAAATCGTTGAAAGCTTACGCCTCGTCCCGTGGTATTCGACTGAAGGTATGCTTTGAAGGTGACTTCTCTTCTGCCTTTATGGAGGTGAAACGAGCATGAGTCATGAAACACCTAAACACCGATTCTTTACGATTATGATTTACCTGTTTGGGTTTCTGCTTTTATGGGAATGGCTGAAGCCCCTTCAGGTGGTGACGGATACAGGGAGTTTGACGTATTTTGTGGTATTTATTGCTTTATCACTTGTCATGTCTTATTTCAGGATTCACTATTTCCTGACAGCGACAGTTAAGCTATTCTTTATTTTGTTTGCGTTACATGGATTGTATTATTCAGGTTCGTTTTTCACCTTTACATGGTTAGAGAAGTTTGGTAAAGACCTGTGGATGAATATCGGTTTGACAGTTGGGCGTGAATGGCCAAGTCTTTCGTTCGAGTACAGAAGCTTATTGTTCTTTGTTTTACTATGGCTGATGACGTATTTGCTTTATTACTGGTTATCGGTCAGGAAGACGATTCTCCTCTTTTATGTGATGACCGTGACCTATATTTGTCTGATAGATACGTTCACGATTTATGAAGGAGATCGGGCGATTATCCGAGTGGTCATTTTCGGCTTTCTGTTAATGGGCCTGTTGGCTCTCGAACGTTTGGTTCAAAGGGAGAACCTTCTTGGGTCCAAGATGAGCAGGCACCGTTGGATCGTGCCTCTTACGGTTATGCTTGGAGTGAGTTCAGTTGTTGCTTTTGCGGCACCTAAGGCAGATCCTGTCTGGCCCGATCCGGTTCCATATATTCAATCCTTTGCAGAGGGAGCCGGGGGCAGTGGTGTGAACAAAGTAGGTTATGATGCAGATGATTCACAGCTTGGGGGTCCCTTTGTCGGTGATCCTACTGTCATTTTTAATGCGGAAGTAACGAGAGAACACTACTGGAGAATTGAAACGAAGGATTTATATACAGGCAAGGGCTGGGAGCGATCCATTCCAGATGACCAGCTGGCCGCCACCCCTTTTGATTCAGAGGAAATGGTTCCCTTCACAACAAACGAACCGGATGGAGAACGAGAAGTGGAAACTGAGAGGGTAATGGTAGAACGAACCTATTCCCATGTTGTCTATCCTTATGGGATAGAAAGAATAATCGGAAATGAAGAAGGTTATTTCTCCTTTAATCCCGTTAACGAAAAGATTACAAGTTATGAAGGGGAAGACGAGGCCGTTAAATTAGAGGAGTATGAACTTTCCTATCGATCTCCTTCCTATTCGCAGAAGAAGATGAAAGCAGCGAACGAAAATCAGGAAATCATGCAGACTCCTGAATTTGTGGACCGTTATACACAACTTCCTGAAACGACTCCCCAGCGTGTGAAGGACTTGGCTTTTGAGATTACATCGGAAGAAGATAATTGGTATGACAAAGTTAGGGCGATCGAAAACTATTTTTCGAAAGAAGCTTATGTGTACGACCAATTTGACGTGCCGGTGCCTGAGGAAGGGCAGGATTACGTCGATCAGTTCCTATTTGAAACCCAGAGAGGGTACTGTGATAACTTCTCCACTTCCATGGTCGTGTTAGTCCGGGCACTTGGAATCCCGGCAAGATGGGCAAAGGGATATACAGAAGGGGAATACAGTAGACAAGTGGATACGACGTATAAGCTTTATGAAGTTTCCAATAATAATGCTCACTCCTGGGTGGAGGTATTCTTCCCGGAAGTAGGATGGGTGCCGTTCGAGCCTACTGTTGGATTCAGTAATAACGTTTCGTATCAATATGACCTGGATGTACCTGATTCGGATAACAGCGAAGTCCCTGTTCCTGAGAAAGAGGAACCACCGAAACAGCCGATTCAACCTGAAGAGGATGATTCAAGAGCGGCTGGAAGCGGTTTTTCTCTGTCGAAGCTTTGGGATGATATTCAAACATTCCTTGTGGAAAACTGGGGCAAGCTTGTGATGGGATTCATGCTCTTGCTTATCATGGGAATTGCTTTATACATCGTAAGAAGACGGTGGATGCCGTATGTCCTGATTTTCTATTATCGCAGAAAATCATCAGATGGCGCGTTTTCCGAAGCCTATCTTTCTTTAATCAAACAGCTTGAGAGATACGGACTGAAAATGGATGACGGGCAAACGTTGAGGGGATATTCGCGATATATTGACTCATTCTTTGGTACCCATGAAATGACGAGCCTGACCAATAATTATGAACGTATTTTATATGGTCAGAGGCAAGGGGAAGAAGATTGGAACAAGATGAGGGAATTGTGGGAAAATTTAATTAAAAGGACAACAGGTTGACCCTTTTTAAAACAAGGTATAAAATGATGTCAAATTCATAATAACGTTCGTTAGCATCCTTCGTATATCCTCGATAATACGGTTCGAAAGTATCTACCCGGTCACCTTAAATGACTGGACTATGAAGGCAGTGTTCTAATTTGACATCCCTGTATGTAAAAAACTGGAATTCTGCCTTTTTTTAAGGCGAAGTCTGGTTTTTTTTATTTTTTTAGGAATGCTAACAACAACAGGTACTATAAGGATGGAGTCCGTCCTGACCCATAAAAAAACTGATGAGGTGAACTGAATGCTTGGTAAAGAAGAATTGCACAATCAAGAAATGATCGTCGTTTTGGACTTTGGAAGTCAATACAATCAATTAATCACGCGAAGAATTCGTGAGTTTGGTGTTTATAGTGAGCTCCACCCGCATACAGTTACCCTTGAAGAAATCCAGGAAATGAATCCAACCGGGATCATCTTCTCCGGGGGACCGAACAGTGTCTACGGTGAAGACTCATTCCGTTGCGATGAGCGTATCTTTGATTTGGACATTCCGATTCTGGGAATCTGCTACGGTATGCAGCTTATGACCATGCACTTCGGCGGGAAAGTGGAACGCGCGAAGCACCGTGAATACGGAAAAGCGGCTATCAATATTGAAAAACAATCTAAGTTATTCTCCAACCTTCCGGAAGAGCAAGTCGTATGGATGAGTCATGGAGATCTTGTCGTGGAAGCTCCTGCAGGCTTTAATGTGAACGCAACGAACCCTTCTTGTCCGATTGCTTCGATGAGTAACGAAGAACAAGGGTTATATGCCGTTCAATTCCATCCCGAGGTACGTCACTCTGTGCACGGGAATGAAATGCTGAAAAACTTCGTATTCGAAGTGTGTGGATGCACAGGCGACTGGTCCATGGAGAATTTCATTGAAATCGAAATGGAGAAGATCCGTCAAACAGTTGGAGATAAAAAGGTTCTTTGCGCATTAAGTGGAGGAGTGGACTCTTCCGTTGTGGCTGTTTTGATCCATAAAGCAATCGGTGATCAATTGACATGTATTTTCGTCGATCACGGTCTTCTTCGTAAAGGTGAAGCAGACAGCGTAATGAAAACCTTCTCTGATGGCTTTAATATGAACGTCATTAAAGTGGATGCACAGGACCGCTTCTTAAATAAATTGAAAGGCGTTTCTGACCCTGAGCAAAAACGTAAAATCATCGGGAATGAATTTATTTACGTGTTTGATGATGAAGCGACTAAGCTTAAAGGTATCGAGTATCTTGCGCAAGGAACTTTATATACAGACATCATTGAAAGTGGAACAGCCACTGCTCAGACGATCAAATCTCACCACAATGTTGGTGGACTGCCTGAAGACATGCAGTTCACACTTATTGAGCCATTGAACACATTATTCAAAGATGAAGTGCGTGCATTAGGATCTGAACTGGGTATTCCTGATGAAATCGTATGGCGTCAACCATTCCCGGGACCGGGTCTTGGAATTCGTGTGCTTGGTGAAATTTCTGAGCAGAAGCTTGAAATTGTTCGTGAGTCTGATTACATCCTGCGTGATGAAATCAAGAAAGCGGGACTTGATCGTGACATTTGGCAATACTTCACGGTCCTGCCTGACATCCGAAGCGTCGGAGTGATGGGGGATGCCAGAACGTATGACTATACGATCGGAATCCGTGCTGTGACATCCATTGACGGTATGACTTCCGACTGGGCCCGTATTCCTTGGGATGTACTGGAGAAAATCTCAACACGCATCGTAAACGAAGTCGATCATATTAACCGCGTTGTGTATGATGTGACGAGTAAGCCACCTGCGACGATTGAGTGGGAATAGAAATTTATAGATTCTTGTATAGATAGGTGACAGGTACTTCCCGTCGAAGGTCGTTTTTTAGAATTCGACAAAAAACGGGAGTGCCTGTCATTTAGTGTATAAAGCGAACATTAATATAAATTACAATAAATAATGTTCGTATTTTGTGTTGACGGTCATGTTTTGTGTTGGTACAATAGTACTGTAATCATAACAAAACATTATAATAGTATTACGTCGTATAATTTCGGGAATAGGGCCCGAGCGTTTCTACCAAGCTACCGTAAATGGCTTGACTACGAGGTGATTGTGAATAGGGTTGTTTAATATTTTTTTTTCATTTACCTATTCATCATGATCTTAACAGTCAAAGCCTTGAACTCTGGTAGTTCGAGGCTTTTTTTATGGAAATGCAAGATTCTGCGACGACTCAATAGGAGGAGTACAAGAATGAAAAATTTCTTTCAGTTTGACCAGTTAGGAACGACTTATAGAAGGGAAATCATCGGGGGATTAACGACGTTTCTTTCAATGGCTTATATCCTGATCGTCAACCCATTGACGTTAACCCTTCAATCCGTACCGGATCTTCCGGATAGCATGAGAATGGATTACGGTGCAGTATTCGTCGCTACGGCATTGGCAGCTGCGATTGGTTCCTTGATTATGGGGCTGATTGCAAAATATCCAATAGCTTTAGCTCCTGGTATGGGTTTGAACGCATTCTTCGCATACACAGTAGTATTGACGATGGGTGTGCCGTGGCAATCAGCGTTGACAGGTGTGTTAATTTCAGGTTTGATTTTCATCGTACTCACACTGTCGGGTATCCGGGAAAAAATTATTAACTCAATCCCATCAGAATTAAAGTATGCCGTGGGAGCAGGTATTGGACTTTTCATCACATTTATCGGGTTTCAAAATGCAGGAATCATTGTGAACAATGATGCAGTTTTAGTGGGACTTGGAGATTTAACAAATGGCTCGACTCTTCTCGCCATTTTCGGAATCATCATTACCGTCATTCTGATGACAAGAGGCGTTAAAGGCGGTATATTCATCGGGATGGTTGTAACGGCAATCGTCGGAATGATCGTTGGGTTAATCGACACACCGGAAAAAGTAGTAGATGCAGCGCCAAGTCTTGCTCCTACGTTTGGAGCAGCATTAGATCCACTATTCAATGATGCGGGCAGTATTTTTACGATACAAATGCTTGTAGTGATTCTAACATTCTTATTCGTTGATTTCTTCGATACGGCGGGAACCCTTGTAGCGGTAGCCAATCAAGCAGGATTAATGAAGGAAAATAAACTACCACGCGCTGGTAAGGCTTTATTTGCTGACTCATGTGCAACAGTGGTAGGAGCAATCTTAGGGACATCAACGACCACGTCTTATATCGAATCTTCAGCAGGGGTAGCTGCAGGGGCTAGAACAGGATTTGCGTCAGTGGTAACGGCAGTCTTGTTCTTACTCTCGATTTTCTTCTTCCCGCTGCTTGCCGTCATTACATCGGCAGTAACAGCACCGGCACTTATCATTGTAGGGGTATTGATGGTTTCATCACTGGGTGAAATTGATTGGAAGAAGTTTGAGGTAGCTGTGCCTGCATTCTTAACAATCGTAGCCATGCCTTTAACATATAGTATCGCCACAGGTATCGCGATCGGATTTATCTTCTACCCTATCACGATGATCATGAAAGGTCGCGTAAAAGAAATCCATCCTATCATGTATTTCTTGTTCGTTATCTTCGTTCTGTACTTTATATTCTTAGTTTAAAACAAAACATTCTTTAAGCTGGTCTCTCGTAGATCAGCTTTTTCTTTATTTTTTAACGGAAAAGAGTGAAACATAAAAAGAGGAAACGGGGGAAGGTCTAGAGAAGATATACGTGTAGAGTAAGTATGAATTGAAAAAAGTGAGGGTTTTCGTTAAAATCATGGAATCGGATAGTGTCGAAAATGGTCGAAAATATGGGGAGAATGACGATGTCTACTTTAAATGTGAAAAAAGCTTTAAATAACAATGTATTAATTGCAGATCACGAGAGCTACGGTGAAGTCGTGCTGATCGGTAAAGGGATAGGGTTCAACCGTAAAAAAGGGGACCCCATTCAGAATGATATTGCAGAAAAAATGTTTGTGTTAAAAGGAGAGAAAGAGCAGGAGCAGTACAAAAACCTCCTTCCTTTCTTAAATGATGATATGTCAAACGTCATTATTTCTGCCATCGAGTTAATCAGAAAAAGAACCAACTCTTTTCTAAATGAGCATATTCACATCGCCCTGACCGACCATATCCTTTTTGCGATTAACCGATTGATGAGAGGGATGGAGATCCGCAATCCGTTTCTGGTAGAAACAAGGACGCTGTATCCATTCGAATACGAAATAGCCAGAGAAGTGGTTGGTATGATCAATGAAATGACAGATGTTCATTTGCCGGAAGGGGAAGTGGGATTTATTGCCCTTCATATCCACAGCGCCATGATGAACAAGGATCTGTCGGAAGTGAATCAACACTCCCAGTTGATTGGTCGCCTGACCGCGATGATCGAACAACAGCTGGATGTGAAGATTAATAAGGAAAGCGTCGATTATATGAGGCTTGTGCGCCACATTAGATATACAATAGAGCGGGTACTTAGGGGAGAACGCGTAGAAGAACCAGAAAAAATCGCAAAACTGTTGAAAGAGGAATACCCTCTCTGCTATAATTTATCTTGGAAGCTGATCAAGATGATGCAGCAAACATTACAAAAACCTGTCTACGATGCAGAGGCTGTATATTTAACCATGCACTTGCAGCGTATTCAGAGCAAAGTTAAATAAAGCACTTATCTTTCTTACGTGTTACTGATACGATCAGGCATGAGTGAAGAAGATGATTGAAACGTATGATTTGGGGTAGTCTATCCTTATACGTTCATTATCCTCTTTTCTCATGCCTTTTTTGTTTGCACTCATCATCTAATTAGTTAAAAAAGAACGAAATAAAAGGAGGAAACTTCATGTTTAAAAAGGCTTTTGGTGTTTTACAAAAAGTCGGTAAAGCCCTCATGCTGCCCGTAGCGATCTTGCCGGCAGCCGGACTTCTGCTTGCATTCGGTAATGCCCTGCAAAATCCGACGTTATTAGAAATTGCTCCATTCCTTTCAAACGGCGGCGTTGAAATGGTCGCAAGCGTCATGGAACAAGCAGGTGGAATTATTTTCGGAAACTTAGCCCTGTTATTCGCAGTAGGTGTAGCCATCGGGTTAGCTGGTGGTGAAGGGGTAGCTGGTTTAGCGGCTATCGTTGGTTTCTTGATTATGAACGTAACAATGGGAACAGTTGAAGGGCTGGGAATTGGAGATGTAACAGGTGATGGTGTAGATCCTGCATACGCACTTGTTCTCGGAATACCTACACTTCAAACCGGGGTATTCGGCGGTATTATCGTCGGGATACTCGCGGCGGCTATGTACAATCGTTTCTTCCAAATCGAACTTCCTTCATACCTGGGATTCTTCGCGGGTAAACGATTTGTTCCAATCGCAACGGCAGCTTCTGCTGTTGTATTAGGATTATTAATGTTATTAATCTGGCCACCGATCCAAAATGGCCTAAATTCATTCTCTAACTTTATGCTTGGTGAAAACAGAGCATTTGCTGCTTTCATATTTGGTGTCATCGAACGTGCTCTTATTCCATTCGGACTTCACCATATTTTCTACTCACCTTTCTGGTTCGAGTTCGGCTCGTATACTTCAGAAGCAGGAAATATTGTTCGTGGAGACCAGGCGATCTTCATGAAACAGATTCAAGATGGTGTACAAGATCTGACTGCAGGTACCTTCATGACTGGTAAATTCCCATTCATGATGTTCGGTCTTCCGGCAGCGGCATTAGCGATCTACCATGAAGCAAAACCTGAAAGAAAAGCAGTTGTAGCCGGTATCATGGGCTCGGCAGCTTTAACTTCTTTCTTAACAGGTATCACAGAACCAATCGAATTCTCATTCTTATTCGTAGCACCGGTACTATTTGGTATCCATACTATCTTTGCCGGTTTATCTTTCTTAACCATGCATCTATTAGATGTTAAAATCGGTATGACATTCTCAGGTGGTTTAATCGACTATATCCTATTCGGTCTAATCAACCCTCAAACAAACGCATGGATCGTTATTCCTGTAGGGGCAGTCTTTGCTGTCATTTACTACTTCGGATTCCGTTTCGCTATCCGTAAGTTCAATCTCATGACTCCTGGTCGTGAAGATGTAGATGAAGATGACGATGGATCACCGGCAAGTTCAGCTGGGGACCTTCCATACAATATCCTGGAAGCAATGGGTGGACAAGAAAACATCGCTCACTTAGACGCATGTATCACTCGTCTCCGTGTTTCTGTTAATGATGTGAAGAGTGTCGATAAGAAACGCCTGAAAAGATTAGGTGCTTCAGGAGTACTTGAAGTCGGAGACAACATTCAAGCAATCTTCGGACCTAAGTCAGACACGATCAAATCACAAATGCAAGATATCATCCGTGGGAAAGCTCCACGTAGAGTAGAAACAAGCGCAAATGAAGAAGTTGAGCAACAAATTGAAGAAGTGAATCCAGATGCACTTCAAACAACTGAAGAACAAAAGAACGAAAAATTCGTAGCTCCTATCACTGGAGAAATCAAAGACATCACGGAAGTTCCTGATCAGGTATTCTCAGGAAAAATGATGGGTGACGGTTTCGCGATCGTACCGACAGAAGGAACAATCGTTTCTCCTATCACAGGTAAAGTCGTAAACGTATTCCCGACGAAGCATGCCATCGGACTTGAGTCCAAAGCAGGCCGTGAAGTTCTGATTCATGTTGGAATTGATACGGTTAAATTAGAAGGTAAAGGATTCGAAGCGCTGGTAAAAGAGGGAGACCAGGTAGAAGCAGGTCAACCATTACTGGAAGTAGATCTAGACTACATCAAAGAAAACGCGCCTTCGATCATGACACCGATTGTCTTCACGAACCTTAAAGAAGGTCAACAAGTAACAATCGAGAAGTCAGGTAAAGTAAACCGTAACGACGAAAACATCATCAAGATCGATTAAAGAATAGTAAAACCCATTTTCATTCTCTCTCGTGGAAAATGAAAATGGGTTTTTTTGTTAGTTTGGAAAATGTAATAGAGGGAATGAAATAAGTATAAGTATAGTTTCTACTATATAGATAGTAGGAAGAAATAAGAGAGCTTTGGTTGAAAGATTTTAGAGTCTCGAATATAAGGATCTAAGTTTTGTTTTAGAAAAAAGAGTAGAAGAAATAGTAAGTCTAAAAGTTTTTCGAAAAACTCTCTTAAAAGTATTGACGTATATCTAATAGATTGATATACTTTAAAAACCGTCGCAAGAGAGCAGCAGGTACATAACAACTTCAAACAAGTATTGAAAACACCTTGAAAAAAGTTGTTGACAAACACACTGCATTCTTGATATGATGGTCAAGTCGCTTCAAACGAAGCACTTACACATTGAACCTTGAAAACTGAACAAAACAAGACAATACGTCAACGTTAATTCTAGATTTATTTTTAAAGAGCTATTCAAACTTTTATCGGAGAGTTTGATCCTG
>Ga0307994_1000330_pt1 | contig 34259 bp, 26 predicted proteins | sample EllFjometagen261_FD_203171 | JGI IMG/M metagenome (GOLD analysis project Ga0307994, IMG submission 203171) | Marine microbial communities from Ellis Fjord, Antarctic Ocean - #261 | ecosystem: Environmental > Aquatic > Marine > Unclassified | place: Southern Ocean | collected 2014-11-02 | reverse complement strand
TTCCGTATTGAGATTCGCCAAATATTATTTTTGGATTTACCTCTGAAAATATGGATTGGAAACCGTCCCCACCTAATATGTCAAAAGCCGGATTTCGAGGAAAGGACTCACCTGAAAGTATCATTGTACCATTATCTTGTGTTCCCCCTACTATTCGTCCGTTTATGTCAGCATCTATATCAAAAAACTGTGCTGTACTATATCCTGTACTTATGTCCTTGTATCGAGATATTTCAGCGTTTGTAGATCGAGCTACACCACCATCAGAACAAACAAACATAATGGGGTCTACGCCTGTAGTATCAAAAGTGATCCAGTGCTTATCTGAGTGTATTCCAAAAGGATTGGTAGGAGAATTGAAAGTGTTTCCAACAATCTTTGGACCTGTTTCTAAACTCCATTCAGCGAATTTCACACCCCCTATAAACACACGATCTTTATTTTTAGGATGTACGGCAATACACATGTCGTAAACCCCTTGACCTCCAATACCAATGTTTGTGAATGGAGCAAAGAACGAACTTATTTCGCCTACTTCTTTTGTGAAAGTTAGTCCTGCATCTGTAGATCTATACATTCCTGTAAGAGAGCTAAAATAATCCGTGCCGTCTAAATCTGTCTGCCCAACTTTTACTATATAGCAATAGTTAGGATCTGATGCCGACCATGCAGTAGTTGCTCTAGCACTAGAACCTATACTTGTTACTCGTTCATACGAGTCTTTATCCGTTGGGTTAGTAGAGCGATATATTTGTTGAAGGGTATAAGCCATTACCACTCCATTAGAGTTGAATTTGACATCGCTACATTGTCCTGCTTTTAGCAGCTCCCATGTGCTCCCGCCATCATCTGAGTAGCGTAATCCTGAAGTAGTACCTGCAAAAATTAAGTTTTGAGTAGGATGCATAGTAAGTGCTAAAATGCTTCCAAATGAAGTAGAACCAGAAACGGGTTCCCAAGTAGCACCAGCATCAGTCGATTTGAACATTCCCATACCGTTAAAACTACTACTTTCATTCCCATTAATGTTGAGGTATAAGCCGTTTTCTCCCGTTCCATAGTATAAATTACCATCGTGATCTTGAGTCATACTCACCACACCGAAATCGTTAGCTCCTAAAGAAATAGGATACCAACTGCCTCCTTTGTTTGTAGTTTTAAAAACACCCCCAGATACACCCCCGGCGTACATTATTTCCGAATTGTCCTTGTCTATTACAAGACATCTTGTTCTACCCCCAACGTTATCAGGACCTCTAAAAGACCAAGTAAGTGGCCAATCAGCCTTCAGCTTAACATTACTTTGAGTTTTAATTTGTTGCCTTACTCTAGCTACATCCTCATCAGACACTGTGCCGGTATGTTGATTTGCTCTCAGCGAATTGATATATTCAGCATATCCATAAGCTCCTTCCGAAACTTCATTAGTTCTTGGGGAATAACTTGAATCAACATTGAGTAAACTAAAGGTGATAGAACCAACTAGCAATAGGCTAATTGAGACGATTGAAAGTATTTTCTTTTTATTCATAATAATTGTATTGAGATGATATTTAAACACACAAATTTACTTTTAGATTTTATACTATCAAGTAATAGTTAATTAACCAACCTTTTTGATTTATAAACGTATGGATTACATTTTGTTTCTACCTAGACTATACGCAGTATATATAGATGTAAAGGCTTGTTTATTAGATTTATATAAGATTTGATATTGGTCTGAGAAGTAGTCTAATCTTACACCCGTAGTCCAGCTTTGTATATTGGTTGGGCTTATCCATTTTATTTTAATATGAAAATCTAAATGAAAACCAGGAGTTACGGTTAAGTTTTCGAACCCTCTGGTCCAGCTTGCAGGGCCGTAAATGTTATCTTGATTTGCTATGGAGGTTTCATTTTGTTGTATAATATCTGGTTTACTTCCTGTATTGTCTGGATCTTGATAACCCACTAAATAGGGTTTTAGTAGACCTAAACTAGGACCGCCCGATATGCCAACTATGAGGTTTGGAAAATTTGTATTTAAAGTGCCAAGTTCTTTCTCCAGCGTATAGCTCAGGCGTAAAGTGCCCCCTGCGTTTATCTTGCCAAATACATAAGGCTTTGAATTAGTGCGTTGTGAGTTTTGCACCTTGGTTTCCTTTGGGTGTATTATGGTTTGAGTAGAGACTTGAAAACCATGAAGTAGCGTTCCTTTGGGCTGCAGAGCTAAGTCGCCGTGCAGTCCGTAGCCATTTGTGCTTGCAGAAGCTCCAAAAGAAAATGAGGAAACCTTAGATTCTTGAGCCACTGCAAAGCTATAAAGTGTGCAAACCCAAAGCGTAAGAATTATTTTCTTGGGTAAATAGTGTATGTTCAGATAGATATTACTTTGCACGTCGTAAAAATAAGGAATAAAAACAATAATTTTTAAGAGCAACTAGCAATATGACATCTAACATAAACTACAAAGGAGGCCTGAGAACGGTTTGTGAACACATAAAATCCGCATCGGTTGTAGAGACAGATGCTCCTATCGATAATAATGGAAATGGAGAGCGATTTTCTCCAACTGACCTAGTAGCCACGGCATTAGCCTCTTGTATGATAACCGTGATGGGTATCAAAGCAAATCAATCTGAGATAGCGTTTGATACTATAAATGCTAAGGTTCAAAAGATAATGGCTGCCGATCCAAGAAGAATTAGTGAGATTCAAGTAGTGATTAGTGTCCAAGAAAACTGGACAGATAAGGAGAAGACTATAATGGAAAACACAGCAAAAACGTGTCCGGTAGCTAAAAGTCTGCATCCAGATTTGGTACAGAATGTAAAGTTTATCTATGCTTAGTAGTATAAACTTTTAGCAGGACGAATGTCCATGTGAGAAACACAATATGCTACTTCCCTGTTTTTTATAATAATAATTGGAGGTTGGCTAGGGCTCAGAGCCACAGCTATATGCCTAGCCTATTACGTCTGTGTTAGATGTGCTTACTTGGCTTACGCCAGGACAAGCATCTCTAGATCTGCAAGACGTGAAAAGTGCAGAGATGAAAAGGGCTACTGCGAATATGGATAAGATTTTTTTTATGTTCATGACTGTATTATAATATTGCGACTTCCATTATACAACGGAATTATTAACTCGCGTAGTGCAAAGTAACGACATTATAGATGTTTTAGAAAACAAAGAGGCGAGAACCTTTATACGTCAGCATATAGCTGCTGACACTAGCCTATTGTCATTAAAATATAGCTCATCTGTAGATCCAAATTTTACAGTATGGTTACAATTAATAAAGCTCCTAGCTAAGGCAAAGTTCAAATTACCCTTGTTTCACGAAAAACTGTTGGCTCTAGATCAGCGTTCCTATGAACAAGCGACATCTCAACTGGTGGCTGCTTACAAAAGTGAGTTTATAGCTGGGGATACTTTACTAGATATAACAGGTGGTTTGGGTGTAGATAGTATTTTTCTAGCCGGCAGTGTAGGAGAAATTACTGCCGTGGAGCAAAACGAGAATCTGCACAAAATGGCTGCCTATAATATTCAAACATTGGGGATTGCCAATATTGCCAGATGCTTGGGAGACGGGATGAGCTTCATATCTAGAAAGTATGATTGGGTGTATATAGACCCAGATAGAAGGCCTGACTCTGGCAGATCAGTTGCTCTGCATCTGCTCCAGCCAAATGTTTTGGATCTTATGCCTCTGTTACAGAAGTTTGCCACGAGAGTATACATTAAACTGTCTCCTCTGTTTGATATTGAGGAGCTGTATCGACAGTTTAGCGGTATAGAGACTATTCATGTGATAGCACAAAACGGGGAAGTGAAAGAAGTGGGTGTGGTACTCCGTATGGCACTGTCTGAAAACAGTAGTAGTATAAGATTACGAGATGTCGCAACATCATTTGATATACATTTAGAAAAAGCACCAAAGCCAAACTGGAATTATATGCGGAATGATGATGAATATTCTTTTGTATTATTACCCATTGCACTGGTAGCAAAAACAAAGTCTGCAGCATATTTTTTAGAGAAAATAGAAGCGAAAAAGCACGATGCTTTTGAGATATTTTTTAGTAATTCTGAGGCTACTGAAGGCTTTAGAAATTTAAAGATTATAGAAAAATCAAACCTAAACTCAAAAAACATTAAGGCTATGCTCACTAGATTAGGCATACGGCAAGTCAATATATCTGTAAAAGGACTAAGAGATCAGCCCAGTGTTTGGCACAAAAAGTTAGGTACTAAAGATGGAGGAGAATATTATCTACTCATATTAAAATCAAAGAAAAGTGAGGCTATTTTGACTAAGATTTTTTCTTAGCTATGATGTAAGCTTCTAGAGCTGCTACCATACTAGGATGTTCCGAGGTCGGAGCATAAATAGTGTTAATTAAGCCTGCCTCTTCTAATGCCGCATTGGTAGTTTTGCCCCAGCCAGCTATTGCTTTGTCTTCTTGTACAAATTCTGGAAAGTTGGCGTAAAGAGAAGCAATTCCCTGAGGACTAAAGAATACTAATATATCATAGTAAACACTTGCTAAACCAGATAGGTCAGAATTTACTGTGTTATACATTATAGCTTCAGTAAATTTGATATTCATTTCTTCCATATAATTTGGAATAGTTTCTGTTCTAATATTAGAACAAGGAAATAAATAATTGAGCGTTTTGTGCTTTTTAAGTAGCTCAAGAAAAGAGGATTCTGTTCCCTTACCTACGAACATTTTTCTTTTACGAAGTTGCGTATATTTCTGAATGTAGAGAGAAACACCTTCGTTGGTACAAAAATATTTCATGGTAGCAGGTATTTCTACCTTCATTTCTTCTACTATTCTAAAAAAATGATCTATCGCATTTCTCGAATTGAATATAATAGCTGTATGGTCTAGTATACGTAGTTTCTGCTTGCGTAACTCTCTAGCAGGCATACCTACAACCTCTATAAACGAATGAAAATCGACGGTTACCCCGTGTTTTTCCGTTAAAGAATCGTAAACCGTTTTTTTACCACCCGGATGTGGTTGCGAAATTAGAATATTTTTTACACTCAATATTACCTCCTTAGCTGTTAACGAATAGCACCTTTGCAGTAATCAATGCTGGTACAATTTCGAAAGTGCAAAGGTAAACAAAAACTGTCAGAATAGAATAGTTAAAGTTGTTTTGGAGTACTAGAATAGTTCCGAATAATCTCACAAGGAAATACAGCCCTGCTATTACTAGGATTGCTCCATATATATTGCTATGCAACCTAAAGTAAAATACATCAACTATTAGAAGTATTCCTAGAAGCAGTGCAAACCATTGATTGAGGCTGTATTGAAAATCGACAACTAGGTTGGCAGTTTTATCCTCTTTGTGTATACTAAAGTAAGAATAATTTGATACAAACTTGACTAGGGACAAGAGAATAACCGCAGGAAAAACCCATAATAGCGTGACAATAGAGTCTAAATTTTCTAATTTAGAATTTCCTAACTGGTAGCTAGAGATAGCAATGGAAACGAATATGCTTAAAGAAAGAATAGAACTTAGTCTAAATATATTGTTGGTCATGAATTTCTCGCTTTGCCATGCAAATCGCTGAAATGGAAGAATAGCTAGCTGTACCATAGATGTAACCCAATTTCTATTGAGTGCATACAAGAAAACAAGGCATACCAAAGTGAGCAAAAGTACAATGCGAATAAAGAGCGGAGATTGCTCTCTTGCTATAAGCTGTTCTGATATTTGTAGAATCAATAGGTTACAAAGGTGGGCAAAATCCTAGAAATAATTGACAACCCCAAAATGAAACTTAGCCTTGCTTAGTTGCAGAGGGTTACCTTGTTGGCTACCAAGTGCATAGGCTAAGTTTAGTATACCCTTACCTACTTGTATATTGGCTATTGCCCCAAAACCAAATGGGATATCATATATAAGCTTGTCGCTTTGTATGGTATTTTCTATAGCTGCGGCATTTGCAAATAGCCCTACATTACTGTTCTGTCCTATGAAATAACGGTATTCAACTGTATAACTCAGAGCTTTGCTAGCAAAGAGCTCATTTTCGTCAAACCCTCTAAGAGTAGAGTAGCCACCAAAGTTATTGAGTTCATTAAAAAATATTTGCTGGGCAAACAAAGCATTCAAATCTAATTTTTGGTGAATTGTACTTCGTTTGCCTACAGGTATAAAAAAGGCTGTATTCAATGAAAAGTTGAGTCGAGTGCTCCGTAGTTCTAGAGTATCGTAGATGGAAATAAATTTGTTGGTTTGGTCATTTAGGAACTTTACCTGATTGATTTCTGAATTTCGGATAACCGTTTTTTGTCCTACAGAAAAATCTGCAAGTATAGAATAACCTTTACGTGGGTTAGGCAGGTAGTCATAGTCTCTTTGATATAGAGCAACTCCATAGTTGTCTATTTTGTATGGATTATTGTTAGGTATTATCTTTTGAGCACGTACTGCACTTGTATCTGCAGACAAAAGATTGCTATTGATATTTTGGTAATAAAACTGAAAGTAGTTATTGCCTTTTTGCTGATATCTGAAAGATATTTTGCTTTTTATATTTACAAATATGGTATCGAATTTATTTAGATTAAACTCACCATTGATACCTAGTTTCGTGTTAAATAAATAAGGGTATGTAACTGCTAGGTCTAGTTTCTGAGAGTTTTTTAAATAATTACGCCAATGCACTTCTAGTTGCTTTCCACTCTTAAATAGGTTGTTCAATTCTAGGTTAAGCTCGCCGGTAATCAGTAGGCTATTGTCTTCACTATTTGCACTATTTGGTGCCATGCCTATTATGCCATCTACCCTGTCTGTTATTACATCATCTACCTTTAATACCACTCTTACCTTACCTCTGTAGAAGTAAATTTGCGAGGCCCTCTTTAGTCTTACTAAAGGAAGGTTTCTTAGCTTTTTATCAAGTTGCTTAGCGTTAGACTCACTGTATGGCCTACCTTCTTGTATGTCTAGATACTTACTAAGATACTTGCTAGATATTTGACAATTTCCTAGATGAACTATCGTATCATATACGAATTTTAGATATGAGTCAAATTGCAAGTTGCTTACGAGTGTATCCCCTTGTATTTGCGTATTAGTAAGTACTATTTTAGCAAAAGGATATCCAGATTCTTCGTAAGAACTAAGAATCGTTTTTTGAAGCTGTATAAAAGAAAATAAAGACAGCGTGCTACTGCCGCTTGCTAGGTAACCTGGTGTTAGATTATGGTTTTGTATTGTGATAAAATTGTAGGTCTTCCCTTTTTCTAGATTAGCGTAGAACGTATCTCCTTGTACAATGTAGCTATCTACGGTAGCTCCTAGATGTCCTTTTTTTCTAAATTGGGTAACCTGGGATAGTAAAATAGCTTCTGCACTTAGGCTATCTGTTATTTGACTATAAGTAGTGTCCCCATCTATAGCTAATGCCAAGGTGTAGCTCTGCCCTTTGGCTACAAATGCCATAAGTATTAAGATAGAAATTGGGATAACTTTGTGCACAAGCTTAGCGTACAAAGGTAAACGATTATCTACACTCAACTAGTATAGCCATTGGCTGGAATATACATACATATCCCATTTTGTAAGAAAGCTTGCTTCTACTGCGATTTTCATTTTTCGGTATCTTTTCGGCAAAAAGACGAAGTTGTTGCTTCGCTAATTGAAGAGCTTAAGGAGAGGAAGAATTTTATAGGGCAAGAAGAAGTGAATACCATATACTTTGGAGGAGGAACTCCAAGTGTACTGAGTGCCGAGGATATTTCCAAAATTTTGAAGGAAGTTAATTCTCAATATACCGTAAATGGTAATGCAGAAATCACCTTTGAATGTAATCCAGACGATCTTAGTAAAGAATATTTAGAAGGACTAAAGCTGTGCGGAGTAAATAGACTTAGTATTGGCATACAAAGCCTAAATGACGAATCCTTGACTTGGATGAATAGAAGTCATAACGTGGGACAAGCACTGCAAGCAATAGATTCTGCCGCTGCTCTTGGCTTTCGCGATATGACTATAGACTTGATATATGGAATCCCAATGCTAACAGAGCAGGAATGGAGACAGACCTTGAAACGAGCCTTGGCTATGCCCATAAATCACTTGTCTGCCTATAGTCTTACATTAGAAGAAAACACACCGTATAATAAGCTAGTAGAGCAAAAAAAGTATAAAAAACCTAATGATGACGATGCTTCTCGCCATTTTGAAATATTGCTAGAAGAAATAAAGTTAGCTGGGTGGGAGCACTATGAAGTATCTAATTTTTGCAAAGAGGGCAACTACTCTAAGCATAATACTGCCTACTGGCAGAATGTAAAATATCTAGGAATAGGACCTTCTGCCCATAGCTTTGATGGGAAGAGCAGGCACTGGAATGTACGGAGCAATAAAGAGTATATTCTGAAAATACAAGCAGGTGAGTCAGTCTCAGAAAGTGAAGAGCTAAGTACAAAGGACATAGTGAATGAAGCTCTACTTACAGGTTTGAGAACTAAATGGGGTGTTAACTTAGCGGAAGTAAAGGAACTATATAAGTATGATATCGCCGCTACGTACCAAAGTCAAATAACGGAGTGGCAGCAAAAAGACTGGTTAGAAATGAGGAATGGAATTTTAAGACTTCGAGCAGATGGTTTTCTATTTGCAGACTATATAGCTAGTGAGCTGTTTCTCCTATAGGTTTATTCATCCCACACATCATCGTAGTTTTTAGTTTCTACGGTTTCTTCTTCCAATGTGCCTTCCCCTTTTAGGGCTTTTATAAACTTTTTCTTTTCTTTCTGTACCTCTTCCGCTACATTTTCTTTCACAATAGTTCTGTCGTAGCTAATTTTTAGATTGTCTGGTGTTCCTTCCATTAGAACGTATGCAGTAAGACCTCCTTTTGTGTTTTTTTCTATTCTTTTTTCAGCTTTTTTGGCGATCCAGTTTGCTTTGGTAGCGAGCAGTTCGGCTACACTTATACCCATACTATATTTCATATAGTTTTCGAATGTATGAGTCCCCTCTATCTCTATATTCATAGCGTTATTCTCTATCATCATACGCGGGATAAAGATGGTTTGGTCAAAAATTTCTATGGTGTTTTTGAGAGTCTTAAACTTAACGTTCTCCAGATCTTTTATATTAACGAATGAGGAAAGTTCTTTGAGTGGTTCGTAGCCGATAAGGGCTCCGTTTTCTATGATAACATTAGCTCTTGCATATAGCTTTGGCATTATGGGTTCTAGATTTTGGTCCAGTATCACCTTAGCTAGTATAGAGCCGCTCAATGTGCCGCTGAGGTGCCCAGAAGTAATCTCGCTTTGTTCGAAATTATTAAACTGCTTAAAGAGTTGCGAAATGTTGATTTTGTCTATTTCAGTAGTAATATCGAGCAAATGATTCTCACCCCATTTTCTTATAGTAATGCCTGCGAGTGTGTTTCCTTCAAGTGCTTCTATTTTACACTTAGGCATTGTGATATTGGTCTTGTCAGAAATCAATGTGCCTGTCATAGATTTAGCCGAGAAATCATTGTACTTGAAATCAGTAAGTGTTGTAGCTAGTTTTAAGTTAATGGGGAGAAGCTCGTTGCTGGACTTAGGACTACTTGCTGTATCCGACGTGCTGTATAGTTCATTCACTACTAGATTATTCACTTTTAGCTCTCCTACCATGCTCGCGTCAGAGTTTGCATTTAGCATACTTTGATAATTTTCTATATACCCACGTAGTGTGCCTGTAGTGTTATTGTAGGCAAAGTCTGATTGGTTCACTACTAACTTTCCGTCATTGGCACTTACATCTAAGTTTACATTCTGTACATCTAACGCTGGATTATTCAGTTTTCCCTTTAAGTTTTCTACTAAAAATTTCCCAGAGAAACGGAGTGAATTGGGAGCTATCTGAGCTTTGCCAATATCGTATGTTAGAGCAAGTTTTCCGTCGGTTTTTAGCATACCATCTGTTGGCTGAAAAGAACTATTTTCTATTAGTCCAAAGATAAATTGGGCATCTAAATTGGTTGTGCCTTCCCATTGTATGGCTGGCATCTCAAAGTTTTTTACTGCCAGATTTCCGTTAAGTGTGTTCTTGCTGCTTTTTGCCATATTCAGTTTACAAGTAGCAGATGCAGATGATGAAGTGCTTACGTTCGGCATCTGAAGCTCCCCAGATGCTTCTATACCATCTAGAGATATGTTTTCTCCAACTATAGCAAGAGACGTATTTTGTAATTGGTAATCAAAGCCAAAAGCAGGACTATTAATGCCATGGATTTCCCCTTTGAAATAGCCGTCAATTTCTACATTCCCTTCGAGCTTAATTCTATCTAAAGATTGAGTAATACTGACCGGAAGAACACTTAAAAGTGATTGTACGGTGGTATTGTCATTGGCAAAGGTGATGTCTACATTGGAAGAGTTGCCGTAGCCTATCGTGCCTTTGGTGGTTAGATTAATGGCCTCTATGGCTATGTCGCTTTGTGATATAATGACTTGTTGCTTGTCAGTGAAGACATCTATCGCTGTGTTAATTTTTAGGTTGCGTCTTGCTACGTATATATCATCTGCTGAGGCTACAAAAGCATTATCTAAGATGGTTCTCACCTTTAGCGACGTGCTATTTTCTTCGTATTTTAAAGTTAGTGTAGTGCTAGGGGAGTAGGCATTACTTTTAAACTGGGATGGCGTATGCTCATAAGCTATATCGCAGTTTATTAGTTTAAGGGTTTTTATTTCAAAACTAACCCCTCCAGAGCTAGTATCTGAGGTTGGCTTAGTGATTTCGTAGTTGGTGGTTTTATTAAGATCTGCAGCTCGTATAGCTCCGTTTCTTACCGTAACTCCATCTATGAGATACTCACCCTTATATAGTTTCATAATGTTTACGAAGAGGTTTAGCTCTTGGGCTTCCAGTAAATACTTCTTGTAGTACGGAGTGCTTTCGGCAATACTTACATCGGTAAATCGAATGCCAAGGTTAGGGAAGTCTCTTATGCCAGATACTGTAATGTCGCCTACTTTCACTTCTACTGCAAGTGATTTATTGATTTCACGCACTAGAATTGGTTTTATGTTGGTATAGAAATAAAACACTACTCCTCCTATGACTAGTGTCAATAGAATAGAGATAACCGCTGCTATTTTTAAAAATCGTTTCACGTGTTGTACAGAAAGGCAAATGAATGTATAAATATGTCCCTTAATAGTAAAACGAATCAACAGCACACAATGGTGTGTCTAGTAAATAAAAATTAAGCATTAAGGGCTTTTGGAAATCGGAACTGTTGTCCCGATAGCTATCGGGACGAACCAACGACTCTCCCAACCCTTTGTGATTTGAGGTGTGTTTTCTTAATCGTTCAGTTATAGAATCGCAAGTGTGACTAACATATAACGTATTGAGTAAAGCAGATTTGAGGATGTAGAATGTGCACATTAGACATAAAAAAAGCTCCGCAAATGCGAGGCTAATTAAAGTGGAAACTGTTGTCCCGATAGCTATCGGGACGAACCTATGACCCTTAATGTTGAAATGAGGATTTTTAAAAAATCGGCATAAAAAAAGCCCCGCAAATGCGAGGCTTTTTAAAGTGGGAACTGTTGGATTCGAACCAACGACCCTCTGCTTGTAAGGCAGATGCTCTAAACCAACTGAGCTAAGCTCCCTGCTAAAAGGGCTGCAAATATAATTTGAGTTTTAACTATACAAAGCATTTTATTTATTAATCTTCTTCCACCACAAACTACCGTTCAATTCTTGGTTAAATCGTGGCATATCTAGTATCTTTTGTATCTCTTTAGCCTCACTTATAGAGTTTGCTTGACCGAGGGTCACATAATATTTACTTAACCCGGGTATAGACTTTACAGTTGCAGTAATCCCAATATTAGTTAGCCTAGCTTGTAGCTCTTCGGCCCATCGTACGTCATTGTACGCTCCAAGAACTGGCCAGTACTCATACGTCACAAAATCCCAATTATCAAACTTACTCTTCTTAGTTATAGGTTTGATTATGCTATCTCCTTTTATAATGTCTGGAGCTTTAGTAACAGGTTTGTTGTCTGAAATATCATCTGGGGCGTCTATACATCCTTTATACTTTGGCTCACCCGCTATATCTGGGCACAGGTCTATTGCGTCATGTATACCGTCTCCGTCTCTGTCAGGACAGCCATGGGTGCTTTTGCCTCCATATACTCCAGGGCATTCATCGTCTTCTCCTACTAGGCCGTCTGCATCCACATCAGGACATCCTTCAAATCGTTTTTTACCTGCTTCATTCGGACATTTATCTTCATCGTCTGCTACACCATCTTCATCTGCATCTGGACAGCCTTCTGTTTTGATAGGTCCTGCCATATCCGGACATTGGTCTTCGTCATCAGACACTCCATCCCCATCTGAGTCAGTAAGTTTTTTATAATGAATAGGCCAGTTAAATCCTGCATATATATTGGCACCATTGGTTTTTTTGCCTGTTAAAAATCCGCCAAGATTATCTGACCCCATGTAGAAAACGCCACCTCGTACATAGGCTCCTAGGTTTACAATGTTGTAATATCTGCTTATAGATACAGGTAGAGCAACCGTGAGCCACCTACTTTCGTAGCGAGGTGCTATGCTTAGAACATTAGGTGTTTTTACGTTTTTGCCTTTGTTACGCATCAGGCTCTGAGTATAGTTAGCTGCGATATATATATTCTCTCTTATTTTGTAGTCAGCAGAAAGGTTTAGTATAGCAGGTGTGAACATTCTAAAAGAAGAATCTTGCTCTACGCTAGAAAAGAATGTGTTTATGAAGGTGTCTACATCGTCTATGTTTTTCCATGAGTCTGCAGAGTCAAAGTTGTTCCAATTCTTTGGATTCGTTGGGCTACTAACGGTAAGTCTTCTTGCGGCGGCCCCATTTGTAAAGTTTACAAAACCTAAATCTATAATACTTGCACCTACTTTCCAGTCGTACTTATTAGCAGATTGATCCACTTGCTTCCGGCGGTTCATACGATATTTATAGGCCTTATTATCTGGTCTGTGCTCGTATACGAATCCTCCATTTATACCTACACCTCGTCCTAGTCTACTTTTACCAAAGAAATCATTTAATCTTCTGTCAGGACTAGCCAAGTAGTCTGGATTTATATAAGCTAGTTCCATATCTGCTGCGGTTATAGACAGAGTATCTATACCGGTGAGCGTATAGCTCACGTCATTGGCCTTGAAGTAGCCACCATATAGTCCGATATTGTAGTCTACACCAAAACCGATTTTAAAAAAATCTTGACCCTTGTCCTTAGCCACCACAGCATATTTAAAACTAAATTGTTGGTAGGCAAGTGCAGCAGCTCCAGTGTTACTCATGTCTATGGTTTCTCCTAATAGACGTCGTTGGTTTTCTTTTGCGTACCCAACTGAGTCTAGATCTTGTAAAAAAGTTTTAAGACCGTTTTCTTGCAAATTACTCACCTTCCCATAGGCCTTTGTGGTTATGGCAAAAGATAAACCTGCTTGGTTTTTTAGTGCGAATTGCATGCTGAATACGTTTACAGATGCATTAGTATATATGAACTTATCTTTGCCATTGAGCCGCTCTTTGGTATAATCTTCGACATAGGGATAATCAAAATTTTGGGTGCCAAAAGTGCTATCCCTCTTCCAATTCAAAAACTTATAAATGCTGTGTGGAGGCTCTACTTGTATATAGTTATTCTGTAGATGAGCATTGAATCCTATAACATTCATATTGAACCTGAATCTGCTATCTGCAAGATTTGCTGGATTGTACTGAATACCAATATTTCCACCATAATTATCTGTAATCATACCTTGCTGTCGCTGGGCAAATACTGAAACCATAAAAGTGCAAAAAACAAAGACTGTAATAATTCTCACTAGGCAAAGATAGCGAGAAGTTGATAACATGTGCTTGCTGTAGGCTTTATTGATAATCAACGCATTAAACTTGTAGTATGAGAGCATTGATACAGCGAGTGACAGAAGCAAGTGTGACAATAGATCAGAGTGTATACTCTCAGATTTCGAAAGGACTGCTCATCTTAGTAGGGATAGAAAATACAGATACACAGGAAGATATAGATTGGATGGTGAAGAAAATAACGCTGATGAGAATCTTCAAAAATCAAGATGAAAAGATGAATAATAGTATCCTTGATGTACAAGGAGAGTTACTTGTGGTAAGTCAGTTTACGTTACATGCTAGCACCAAAAAAGGAAATAGACCTTCTTTTATTAAAGCAGCTCATCCTGATTTAGCTATTCCGTTATATGAAAAATTTGTGAATGAATGTGCTAGTGCCATAACTACAAAAACCGGAGTATTTGGTGCAAATATGAAAGTAGCTTTGGTTAATGACGGACCTGTTACTATATGGCTTGAAAGCAAGAATAGGGAGTAGGATTACATTTCGTCTCTTTTATCAGCTCCCCAGAGCAGCTTATTGCGTATGGTATCCATATAGGTCGTGCTTTCTAGCTGAAGCATTATAAAGTTAAAATCTGCTCTACGAAGAGTGAGTTTGGTATTACTAGGCACTACAAATGAGCGAGAGTCTAAGGTTATAAGTACAGTATCAGCTCGTCCGCTTGTTTCTATTTCAAGCACGGTTCTATCGGGAATTACTGCAGGTCTTACTGTGAGATTATGTGCTGCTATCGGTGTGATAACGAATGATTTACTACCTGGGAAAATAAGTGGTCCGCCACAACTAAGTGAGTAGCCAGAAGAGCCTGTAGGTGTGGCTACTATAAGACCATCTGCCCAGTAATTATTCATAAATTGCCCGTTGAGACTAGCTTTTACAGTGATCATAGCAGAAGTGTCTCTTTTTTGCACTACGAAATCATTGAGTGCATAGGGAAATTCATTTATCTCTGGTATGTCGCATTCTATCCGAAGCAATGCTCGTTTTTCGGTAATCGTTTCTCCGTTTTTTAAAGCAATAATGGCATCTTCTATTTCGTCCATTTTTATGTTGGCCAAAAATCCAAGCCTACCTAAATTGACACCCATTACCGGCAGCCCAGAATCGCGTACTAAGGATAGAGTATCTAGTGCAGTACCGTCACCCCCTAGGCTTATGAGACAGTCGAACTGCTCGGGCGTAAGCTGAGTGTCTGCACATGACTCACACTCAAATCCGTAAGTATCCTGTATAAACTTGCCGTAGCTTAAACTTACTTCATAGGCAATGCCATGGTCGCTAAGCAAACGAGTAAATTTCTCGTAAAAAGCCTTGAATCCTTTAGTCTCTATATGTCTACCGTACAGTGCTACTTTCATGTTAAATTGCTTTTTTGAAGTGTACAAAGAAACCACCTTCTTGTAAACTGTTCAAACTATATTCTAATCGGAGTAGTCTGTCGTTATACAATAGTACATTTAAACCTAATCCGCCAGCATATAAAAACTCTCCATTTAGTTGATTGGATAGATGAGCATTTTTGTACTTAGCTTGACCCACATCTACATAGGCTTCAGCATATATATTGAGTGGGAGCACCTTGTAGTTTTCAAATGGAATTAGATTTATTTTCAGTTTGGGTTTATGCACCAGTTGGTATCGTATAGCTGCATTGCCTGTATAGCCCCACGTGCCATCTATAACGTAGTACTCAAACCCACGTACTATTTGATTATATCCTAGCACTTGTCGTATAGAGTAGGGCAGTGTAGGATTGCTTTTTAGGGTGCCAAATACAGCTAGTGCCGTAGATATTTTAGGTGTAAGCTTCTTAAAATATTGGATCTTTGTACGTATCTCTAGATTGGGTGTCCAGTCTATATTTTTCCATCCTTCTGCAGTGGCTCTCAGAGATAAAAATTTCCCTTCTATGGGGTAAAAAATATTGTCTCGTGTATCATATTCCTGACCTAAGTTTATCCCAAATGTGTTTTGGTATCCCGTATTGTTGCTAAAATAGTCGCCAGTGGGAACAGAAGTGTCTAGTTGCCCATTTTCGTATGTAACTCCTATGAATAGGCGAGAGAACGGGTTGATTCTTTTGCTGAATTCCACCTTTGATTTTAGGGTTTTTATCAAATTATTCTTTCCATTCTTAAAGAACTGTAGACTATCATTTCTGGTCTGATACCATACTTCGTTTTGAGCGGCGTATTCTATTAGTGTATTCAGCCCCCATTGTGTTTTTGATGATAAAAAAGGAATACGGTACTCTACTCCTAGCTTAGTATGGTAGCCCGTTTTCATTTTGGTTTTAAGTGTATGGTTTCTGCCAAAAAGATTGTAATTGAACACGTACAAACCGTAGTTTGTCCTTGCAGGATCAAAGTCTAATCCTCCCCAAACATTAAAATTTCTATCGCTAAATTCTACAAAAGGAATAGGCCAGATATACCATTTCTCTACAACTACTATGTCCAGTGTTACAAAATCTGCGGTGCCTATAGTGTCTCTGGTAATATCTACGGTGTTAAATAAATTGAGGTTTAGCACCCTATTTTCAGATTGAGATAGGAGTTGTTTCAACCTTATGCTGGTATAGGTAGAGTCTTCTTGTATAAGAATCTCTCGTCGTATTACGTGTTCTTTAGTTTTAGTGTTTCCTGTTATTGTAATCTTAGAAACAAGGATATCTTGAGCCGTAGCTGATAGCCCTACAAGTACAAGAAGAATAACATATAAATGCTTAGATGTCAATGTATTTCATTAAAGATTCGAAGCGACTCTCCACATTATCTTTGTAATCTTCATCGCCAAAAATGGCTATTACTTCATAGCTGAAACGCTGCAGACTGTTGATTATGCGTTCAGCATTTTGAGTATTGAGTTTTATGCTTGCTTGTATTCTTCCGCTTCCTTCTGTATTAGTAAGCCATATTCCCAATATTTGTGCTCCTTCGCTCTCTATTATTCTGGAAATTTCGCTAGAAGAGTATTGGTGAGCTGCCATTTCTAAGACTATTACCGCACCTACTTGCCCTACCGTTAGTGATTGGGCCAAGGCTTCTAGGACATTTGTTTTAGTTATAATACCTATCCATTCCAAGTTTTTGCCTAATACACAACAAACATTTGCTTTAGACTCGCTAAATATTCTGAGTACATCAAATAGATTAGAACTAGAATGCACGCTAGCATACCCAGGCTCGATTAAAGATTCAATAGTTTCTTCTTCACTGTGAATGCACTCGTCTAGCTCTATGGTGCCATATAGCTTTCCGTCTCGCATCACGGGTAATTCAAAACAGAGATTATCCATCATAGTAGTAATACATTTTTGCCTAGAGGCTTTTGTATCTATTGGTAAAATGGGTGATATGTGTTCTGCTACTGTCAAGTGGTTTTGTATATGCAAGTATAACAACTTAAACCGCAACCGGTTTAGTATCCTTTAAACCAAAGCAAGTTAGCCAATTATTTATAAATTTTAGTCCTTGTGGTGTCAAAATAGCCTCGGGATGAAACTGTACTGCCCATATGGGCAATGTATTGTGAGCCATAGCCATGGGCTCATCTTTATTAGTCTTTGCTAGCGTTTGTAGTGCTGTATGCTCTAGGTTAGTAAGAATCAAGGAATGATATCTGCAAACGTCCAAAGGTTTATGTATATGCTGAAACATAGGATGTTGCTCCTCAAAAGTAAGTGGACTCACTTTGCCGTGCATAGGAAAACTAGCTCTTTGTAGTGTTGCACCGAAATGCTGGCCTAGTGCCTGCATCCCAAGACAGACACCGAAAATGGGCAAGTCGTTTTGATATTGTTCAATAACTTCCATCATTTTACCTGCATCTTTTGGCTGGCCTGGACCAGGAGACAGTATGATTCCTGTGTACTTTTTACCTATTGAAGCTACGTCTATTACATCATTTCTCACTACTTCTACCTCCGCACCGCAGCGGCAGAAATAATCGTACAGATTATAAGTGAACGAGTCATAATTATCTAGCAATAGAAGCACGGCACAAAAATAGGGCTGGTTTTACTCCGTAGCTACCAAATATTGTATTTAATTCGTGATAACGATATGAACTTCGATCAATTTAACACGTATGATTCTGCACAACTAAAGATGCTGTATGCTGCTTTAGTGAAACCACGGATGATAGAAGAAAAAATGCTAAAACTACTTAGACAAGGTCAGGTTAGCAAGTGGTTTAGTGGTATCGGACAGGAGGCAATAGCCGTAGGTGCTACGTTAGCTTTAGATGCAGATGAATATATAATGCCGTTGCATCGCAACTTAGGGGTGTTTACGAGCAGAGGTATTCCACTCAAGAAATTACTCCATCAATGGCAGGGCAATAAGGAAGGTTTTACTAACGGTAGAGATCGATCCTTTCACTTTGGCACTAGTGAGTACCACATAGCAGGTATGATTTCGCATCTAGGAGCTATGCTAAGTGTGGCAGATGGTGTGGCTCTAGCTAATAAGTTAGACGGGAAAGGAAAGGTGACACTAGCTTTTAGTGGAGACGGAGGTACAAGTGAAGGTGAGTTTCATGAGTCTGTAAATCTAGCTGCTGTTTGGGATCTGCCTGTGATATTTTTGGTAGAGAATAATGGCTACGGTCTAAGTACTCCAAGCAGTGACCAGTTTCGCTGTGTCAATATAGCAGACAAAGGGATAGGCTATGGTATAGAAAGTAAGACTATAGACGGGAATAATATTTTAGAAGTATTCTCAGAAGTTTCTGCTATTGCAAAAGATTTAAGAAAAAATCCAAGACCTTTTTTATTGGAATGTAAGACCTTTAGAATGCGAGGGCACGAAGAAGCGAGTGGCACCAAATATGTGCCGCAGGAATTGATGGACGAGTGGTCTAAAAAAGATCCAATTGACAATTTTGAAAAATACCTGATTCTAAACAAGCATATCTCTGGCCAAGAGATAGTGGCTATAAAAGATGGGATAACGGATGAAATAAATGAAGCTGTAGAGATACTTAAAACGCATGAGGCTATACATGTAGATACTGCTACAGAAATGGGTGACGTTTGTAAACCGTACACTCCACAAGCAGTCGCACAGCAAGGAGACAAATCGGAAATACGTTTTATAGATGCCATACATGACGGACTTAAAACGGCCATGAGGAAGTATGATAATCTAGTGCTCATGGGTCAAGACATAGGAGACTATGGAGGAGTATTTAAAATCACAGATGGTTTCGTAGCGGAGTTTGGCCACGACCGAGTACGTAACACGCCTATCTGCGAAGCTGCACCACTTGGAGCTGCTTTGGGTCTATCTATGGGAGGTAAAAAAACAATGGTAGAAATGCAGTTTGCAGATTTTGTGAGTTGTGGGTTTAATCAGATAGCGAATAATCTTGCAAAGACATACTACCGCTGGGGTCAGAATAGCGATGTAGTGGTCCGTATGCCAACAGGCGGCGGATCAGCAGCAGGGCCTTTTCACAGTCAAAGTAATGAGGCATGGTTTTTTCATTTACCGGGTCTTAAAATTGTGTATCCGAGTACTCCGTCAGATGCCAAAGGGTTGCTACTTGCTGCCTTCGAAGATCCCAATCCGGTATTGTACTTTGAGCACAAGGGATTATACAGAAGTTTACGAGAAGAAGTTTGTATAGAAGAGTTTACTACAGAAATAGGCAAAGCTAGATGGGTGCAAGAAGGGGAAGAAATCACCTTCATAACATACGGACTAGCTGTGCAATGGTGCCAAGAAGTAGTAGCTGATCTTGGGATAGACGCAACAATACTTGACCTAAGAACACTGCTGCCGTGGGACAAAGAGGCGGTAAGCCAAGCCGTAGCCAAATCTGGGAAAGTGCTAATAGTGCACGAGGACACACTAGAAGGAGGAATAGGAGGAGAGATAGCTGCTTGGATAGGTGAGCATTGCTTTACTAGTCTAGATGCTCCTGTTATGCGAGTGGGCAGTCTAGATACTCCCATACCATTCCATGCAGATTTAGAAATCAACTTTATGGCAAAAAGTAGATTGAAAGGGAAGGTTGATGAGTTGTTGGGGTGGTAGTTCTGCAGTAGAGTTTGACTAGATAAAGGATAAGAATACATCAACTTAGACCGCTTTTAAATATTATCCTTATAATTGTCTTATAATTAACCAAAAATGGAAAATCAAGAAACAATCGAATCTACTCAATCTACTCCTTCTGTACCGCCAAAATCTTGGATGGTAGAGTCTATATTAGCTACATTATTTTGCTGCCTTCCTTTTGGAATAGCAGGCATAGTGAACGCAAGTAAAGTAGAATCTAAGTTTTATGCAGGAGATATAGCAGGAGCTAAAAGAGCTTCTGAAGAAGCTGGCAAATGGACTAAAGTGAGCTTTTTCATTGGTATCGGAGGGATAGTGCTTTATGCTATTATGATGGCTGTTGGTATAGCTGCTTCAGCTATGTAATATTGCCGTCTACCAAAAGAATATTTCTCATACTTGTTCTACTAGCTTTGGTAGTACTCTACGGACTTATAAATCCTAGTGAGAGTGCTATTTTTCCTAAGTGCCCTATCTTTAAATTTACTGGTTTGCAGTGCTCAGGATGCGGTTCTCAGCGTGCAGTGCATCATTTACTTAATTTTAATTTTATAGCGGCTATTCAATCTAATGCTTTGGTGGTTTTCTTTTTGCCATACATTGTGATTGGGTTATTGTTTGATAGAACTACAGTCTGGACTCCGCGAAAGTTGGCAGTACGAAAGATCCTATATAGTACAAAAGCCATTTTAGCAATTCTGGCAGTAATTCTAGTTTTTACTGTGCTAAGAAATATGCTATAAGATTCACTATCTTTAATTAATCCAAATAAAAACACATCTTTGCGGAAGCAAGTGAAACTTACCGAATTAGCAATAGGACAAATAGCACGAATAGCTTCTGTAGAGGAGTCTCCGTTCAAGGAAAAGCTACAAGAAATGGGCTGTATTGCCGGTGTGCTAATTAAACCACTACTCAAAGCTCCTTTTGGAGATCCGATAGCCTATGAGCTAGAAGAATATACACTTAGCATGAGACGCAATGAGGCAGATAGCATCATAGTAAAACCTTTAGATTCTCTCTTTAATCCATCTTGAGCATTACAAGAAAAATAGTACTAGCAGGCAATCCTAATTGCGGAAAATCTTCACTGTTTAACCAACTTACGGGGTTAAAACAGAAGATAACCAATGTGCCAGGCACAACCATAGAAAATAAAGAAGGATCATACAAGGTTGGCTCCACACAAATCAAGCTAATCGATACTCCGGGCACCTACTCATTTAATCCTAAAAGCTTAGACGAAAAAGAAGCGGTGAAGGTGTTTTTTGAAGACCCGCCGCCTCAGACTATCTTATATATAGCAGATGCTGCGAATCTGAAAAGAAACTTATTTTATTTCAGTCAATTAGCTCAGCACAATATACCGATGGTGCTAGCACTGAATATGCTAGATATAGCAGATTTTAAGGGTTTTGAGATAGACATAGACAGACTTGAAAAAGAACTTGGAATACGAGTATTCAAAATTAATGCTAGAACGGGAGAAGGTACAGATGCTGTCAAAAAAGCATTAGCGGAAGAGCAGTTTGTGCCACATTATGCTTTTGGAAGTGAGCTAGACCATACACACGAAACGCATTACGACGCTATCTCTAAGCTACTTAATAAAACGACAACTCTAAAATCGAAACGAGAACTCATTTCAAACAAGATAGATGCATATGCTACTCATCCTATTTTAGGGTACCTTATGTTTTTAGTGGTCTTGCTAGTGATATTTCAAAGTGTATTTACGCTTGCGTCTTATCCTATGGATTGGATAGAGGCAGGCTTTGCTACTCTTAGCGAATTTCTAAGTACTGTATTGCCAGATGGATGGCTCAAAAGACTAGTAATTAATGGTTTGATTGCCGGTATAGCAGGTGTGGTAATTTTCGTGCCGCAAATAGCGATTCTCTTCTTTTTTATGGGATTGTTAGAGGATACTGGCTATATGGCTAGAGTTAGTTTTATTATGGATAAGATGCTACGTGGCCTTGGTCTTAGTGGCAAGTCCGTAGTTCCCCTTCTAAGCGGTGCAGCTTGTGCTATACCGGCTATTATGAGTACACGGAACATTGAAAACTGGAAAGACCGTCTGATTACTATTATGGTAACTCCGCTTATGAGTTGCTCTGCCAGGCTCCCAGTTTATACTTTGCTGATTTCTGTGGCTATACCTAGTACGATGATTTTTGGTGTAGTAAATCTGCAGGCTCTAGTTATGCTAGCTATGTACGTGCTGGGAACCGTTGCCGCATTGGTTGCAGCTGTGGTTTTCAAATGGCTCATAAAACACGATATCCCATCTTACTTTATAATGGAGCTACCAATCTACCATCCTCCTAGATGGAATAATATTTGGATAAACTGCTGGCAGAAGTCACTTAGTTTTGTTACAGAGGCAGGCAAAGTGATACTTATTGTGTCTGTTGTGCTTTGGTTTTTAGCTAGTTATGGACCAACAGCTGAGAGTAACCTGGAACTGAAACAAGCGGATAAAATAGAAGAAAGCTATGCTGGGTACTTTGGTAAAGCGATAGAGCCGAGTATTAAACCCTTGGGATTTAATTGGAAAATTGGGATCTCGCTTATCACTTCATTTGCTGCAAGAGAAGTATTTGTGGGCACTATGAGCACTATCTATAGTGTTGGCGATGAGGAAAATTTTGAGCAGATACGTGAGAAGATGAATAAGGATACTGACGAAAATGGCAAACCTGTTTATACGCTTGCTGTAGTGCTTTCTCTTATGGTATTCTTCGCATTTGCTATGCAATGTATGAGCACGCTAGCTGTAGTATATAAAGAGACTAAAACGTGGAAATGGCCTGCTATACAGTTTGTGTATATGACTGCTCTAGCCTATCTAGGTAGTTGGCTAGTGTTTAATCTATTTCAGTAATTATAGGTACTATCAGGCTCACTTCTGTTCCTGTACTACCGTCCTCATTTTTCACGTCAGTTATTTTCACATCAAAGTTCCCTTTACCTTCACTGAGTATTCTTAGTCGTTTCTGAGTGAGTGACATGCCGGCTGAGGTGTGTTTGCTGCTTCGCTTAGCATTCATGACTTTAGATGCATCTCTACCTATTCCATTATCTATTATGGTACAGTTAAGATGGTCGTTTTCTTTCGATATTATTACTCTTAGTGTTCTGTTATCTTCTTTGGGCAATAAGCCGTGTACTATACTGTTTTCCACGAATGGTTGAATCAGCATAGTTGGAATATTTGTAGCTTCTAGGTTATCCATATTTTGAGTGGATACTGTAAAGTCAAGGTTATTATCCATCCTCATTTTCTCCATTTCTAGATACAGGTTTAAGCTTTCTATCTCGTCTGCTACTGTGATATAGCGTAGCCTGCTGTTTTGCAGTATTTTTCTCATTAAGCTAGCGAACTTGCTCAGATATGTGTAGGCCTCTTTTGGTTCTTTTTTAAGAATAAAGTACTGTATGCTATTTAAAGAATTGAAGATAAAGTGAGGGTTCATCTGGCTACGCAAGGCAGCGAGCTCAGAATCGACTAATTGAAGTTTATACGATCGTTCTATCTCTCGTGTACGGTATCTAAAAAGTATGTATATAAGACTCGCTACGAGCAGGATACTCAAAGTTATAAACCACCAGCTTTGCGAGAAAGGAGGACTTACCACTACGGTTAACTCTTCTGAGGTATTTACCCAATTACCAAACTCATCTGCCGCTTTTACTTTGAATGTATATGTACCTGGACTCAAACGGGCGTAGATTGCTGTATTTTGACTTTCACTGCTTATCCATTCATTATCAAAACCCTCTAATTTATAAAAGTACGCTATTGCCTCGGGGTTACTGTAGTACAGTGACATGAAGTCTATCTCTAGTCTACTGTTTAGAAAACTTAGAGCAAGTCTATCTTTAGATTTGGAGGTAAATTGTCCACGTACATCGGTGAAATAGATGGGAGATGCCATAGTGTCAAATTTGATCTCTTCCGGTCGGAAATAATTTATACCATTAACTCCCCCAAAGTAGTAGTTCCCATTGGAGGTTTTGGTGAATGCTCCTTCATTGAACTCCGTACTTTGTAAGTAATGTATCGGCTTGAAATTTTTGAAGGTGTGCGAATACAAATTATAGTTGACTAAACCATTGTTAGTGGAGAGCCAACAATTACCCTTCCCATGATATAAAATGCCATAAACTGCATTATTCACTAGTCCATCTGCTTCGGTCACACTGCTAAATATTTTTGTGCGGAGGTCAAAAATATTGAGCCCACCGCCATAGGTACCTATTAGTAGCGTGTCTTTGTTTACCCAAGCCATAGACATGAGGTTGTTGTTACTTATGCTAGTAGTGTCGTTGGGTATATTTTTATAGGAAGTAAATTTTTTGCTTTTAATGTCAAAAATTTGCAGTCCACCTCTAAAGGAAGCAAGTATTAATTTCTCCTCATTTGCCAATTCTTCTATCTGATAGATTGAGTTATTATTAGTAAGCTCTTCGGCTAGGTAATGTTCAAAATTATAGCTTGTAGAATCTTTGAGGGCCAGGCCGTACAGAGTACCTACCCAAAGTCTTCCCTTGGAGTCTTCGTAAAATTCTCGGATGGTGTTAGATTTTAAATTACCTAGTTCAGTGTTTGCTACGGCAGTAAATTTACCCGTCTTTCTATTGAATGTAAATATGCCGTCTAGGCTTGTACCTATCCAAAATATTCCTTTGCTATCTTCGAAAATACAACGTACCGAGTTGGACTCAAATGGTCCATCTGCTACCTTTGGGTATACCTTTTCTATTGCATTATTAGCATCTAGTTTTATAAGGCCAGAAGACAAGGTGCCAAGCCACATACTGCCACTTCTATCCTCGTAGGTATAGTATATGTTGTTGTTATAGTTTTCATCGTCGAGTTCGAAATATTGTAATAGTTCAAATTTCTTTAGTCTCGGAGCATATTTGCTTATACCTGCTTGAGTACCTATCCAAAGGTTTTCCTCCTTATCTAAAAAGAGCGTAGATACATTGTCATTTACTAAGGAGAATGGCCGTAGTTGATTAGCTCGATATAGTGTAAATGCGTTTTCCTTGAGTAGAAGTAAACCTCCTGCAGTTCCTATCCATGCCTTGTTTTGTGAGACGGTTATGGTGTTTATTATATTAATAAATCTTTTTTTCTCGGGCAAAGGAAGCTGCTTCGTATTGCCGAAATTTTTATTGACGGAGTACAGCCCTTTTGAAGTTCCTAGCAGATACTTGTCTTCAAAAACAGCTAGACAGGTGAGTCTGAGGTTCTCATCTTTGAATACTGTTTCAGAATGATTAAGATCGGTAGATACTATAGAGTTGCTCGTAAGCAATATCAAATTATTATCAACTACGGTTATTTGAGAAACATTTTTGCCTTTCAAATCTCGTATCTCCAGTTTTCGGATATTTTTTAATGTAGGATTATACTGCCACAGGCCACCACCATTTGTATTGATTATAACATTGCCTTGGTAGCTTATAAGTTGGTCTATGGAATAGTCAAAACTAGGGTCTACAGTTTTAAGGTCAAGATGAGAAACCGCATATGTTTCTTCATCCATAATGTCTAGTGTGCCTACATCTGTACCTATGTATAGTTTCTTGTCTTGCGATAATAGATCGTGAATGTAGCTGTCGCTTAAAGAGTTGGTTTGGTTTTCTCTGTGCTTGAATATTTTGAAATGCTTGCCATCGTATCTGTGCAGTCCTTCTGCAGTGGCTATCCACACATAGCCTTTGTGGTCTTGCTGAAAATCGGTAATGGTGCCCATAGACAGACCATCGTTCACCGTGATATTTTGGAAACGGATAGGTCCTTGCCCAAAAGCAAAAGCTACTCCTATAAATAGAAGTAGCCCTAAAATTCTATATCGTAAATTGGTATTATGCACTGCTCAAAGCAGCCAAAAACATGTCCTTTCTTCTTTTAGAAACTCCTACGTTGTCTCCGTTAGACATGACTGCGTGGCTGCCCTCGCCACGAATGTACGTTTTTATCTCTGCAAGATTTATTAAGTAAGACTTATGGCTTCTGAAAAAATTGTAGTCTTTTAACCTGTTTTCGTATTCTTTTAGATTTTTAGATGTGGTAATACGCTCACCGCTTTTTAGAAAAAAGTAAGTGTATGCCCCATCTCCTTTACAGTATATTATATCCTCAGTTTTGAGAAACTGTAGGCCCTTGTTAGTAGATAGTGATATCTGTTGTATTGCCTCCTTTGTAGTTTCACTCTTGGTACGAGCTCTTACTCGCTCTACAGCACCTTGTAAGTGCTCTATACATACTGGCTTAAGCAGATAATCTATGGCATCTGAGCGAAATGCTTTAACAGCATGCTCCTCGTGTCCAGTAACGAATATTACATTCTGATGCTTGTTTTTGAGTGATTCTAAAACTTGAAAACCATCGCCATTGGCTAAGTGAATATCTAAGAAAACTAAGTCTGGGTTATGCAGGTCTATGGCACTAATGCCAGTAAGAACACCGTCTGCTGTTCCTACTATCTCCACATTGTCTACGAATGATTCTAAGAGTAACTCTAGGTTCTCTCTACTTTTTCTTTCGTCATCGATAATTACAGCTCTTAGCATGGTTTTCTTTTTTAATGGTGAATGAAATAAAAATTAACCTTTGATAAACTTACGAGACTCTACGTGGTCCGTATATATCAACTGTATAAAGTAGGTGCCTACTCCTAGGTGCGATACATCTACAGTAGACGTGTATGGTGATACCATATGTTCTTTGCCTGTAATGTCTGCTATGCGTATGCTAGTAGGTTCTCTATCTGGATTTATGTTTATCTTGTCTACCGTAGGGTTAGGGAAGATGGTAAACTCTACGCGATATTCCCTTTTCAGAGGGTTAGTCTGGTTAAATAATTCGGTACTAATAGCTTGTCCAGAGTAAGGATTAAACTGATAATTAGACGGGCCATCACTTGATACTTTGCTGTGAGTATTGCCGCCTTTCAAATCGTCTTCTGGGTTATCCCAATCCTCATAAACAAGAGTGTCGTCTCCTTGATTTATAATATCTATATCATCATCTACAACTACGCTATCTTCTCCAGCTAAAACGATTTCATCTTTACTAGACTTGTCATTTCCTTTTTTATCATCGTCATCTCCTCCATTGGCAAAAGATACTCCTACCATTAAAAGCATGCTAAATGCTAGTAATGTTAATCGTTTGAAGTATAGCTTGTTGTTCATATTGTAAATATAACGAGAAAATATTGGAATTTTGGGCTCACAGTTCATAAACGGGAAATTTCGCTTGAAGAACGGACAGTTTTTACAAGAACCTGAATCAAATGGGAGTATTTAAAGTATTTTTAAATAAACAAAAAAGGGCCGGATGGCCCCTTTTATACTAAAACCGGAGTTCGATTATTATTTTGGATTCAGAACATCTTTAAAAGCTAAGTTTATGAAAACTATCTTACAGAATTCTGATTACATATTTCCATAACCGTTCCGTTGTTTAATTAATTTGTATTTGGATGGGTTGGGTCAAGCGAACATTTGTCTTGTGACCCTTATTTACCCCAGCTTCCCATTTGGGCATTTTCAGATATAAATCCTTTGCTGCTTTTTCGGTACCTAGACCAGGAAATGAACACTGTAGGATCTTAAAATCAGATACTTCGCCAGATTTGGAGATTGTAAATTCTACGACCAGGCTTACTTTATCTGTAAATTCATACACCATATTAGGGATATCAAAATTGTCTCTAATGTATTTATTAAGGGCATTTTCACCACCTGGGAATTCTGGCATTTGGTCTACGAAATACTCCACTTTATTAGACGTGTCGGGTGCTGGAGTAGCCACTATGGGAGCCATTTTGCCGACTACCGGTAGAGTGGGCAGAGCTATTACCGTTTCTTTAGGCTCGAATAAGTCTGTGAAAGTTTTGATAATAGACAGAGGGTCAAATGAAGCTTGTTGCTGAGGCTTAGCAACTCGCTTAGGTGGCTGCTCCTTAGGTGGCGTGTAGGGTTTCGGTGGGGTGTAAACGTACATAGGTTCATCAAAAATATCTATAGGAGGCTCTACTGTAACTATCTTGGTACTATACGAAATGTTGAGTGCGTAGTTTACAAATAGAAGTGCTAGTATTATCCCTACTTCGAATAAGATAATACGATCTGGCTTTTTGACGTTTGATTTAGGTTGCATATTATTTCTTGTTTTATTAAGTGAATACTATGCAGTAACCCAAAGGTAAACGGTATTAATATGAAGACTAAACCAAATGATGAATTGGATTGAGGAACGGGGGAAGAAAGTTTAAGATTATCTCATAGTGTAAGACTAATCAGTCGCCGATTCAGATCAGGCAAATTTGTATCGAGAAGACTAACCTTGTTTGTCTTTAAATCTCTCTTTTACTATAGTTGGGACTTCGATATATTCCGCTATTGCGGAACACTCAGTCGGACAAACGAGTATCGAGAAGACTATCCTTGCTTGTCTTTAAATCTCTCTTTTACAATAGTCGGTATAGGGGTAGGTTTGCCCTCTTCGTCTATACGCACAAAAGTGGTATTAGTAGTCACTACCACATCTTCTTCGCCAGTATATACACTTACTTTTCTAGCTTCTATTTTAAAAGTAAGAGAGGTGTTACCCATTTTAGCAACTTCTGCGTAGATGCGGATTACAAAACCTTCTTTTACCTTCTTTTTAAAGACTAGCTCATCTACTTTTATGGTCACCATATTAGGTGTGTGGCAGATACTCACAGCCATAGCACTAGCGGCCTCATCTATCCAGGCCATCATTATACCACCAAAGAGATTACCGTGAACCCCTATGTCCTTTACCATACAGATGTGTGTTGTGACTAATTGCATAGTGCAAAGGTAAGTTGTGAAACTCAAATACAAACGCAAGTATCAAGTTCAAAATCAAATAGGAGTATCAGATAAAGACATAGGTATCACGCACCCCAATTTTCCCGATCCAAACTTCTATAATGTATGGCTTCTGCTAGGTGCTCCATTTGTATAGATTCACTTCCACCAAGGTCGGCTATGGTACGACTTACTTTGAGGATACGATCATAAGCACGAGCAGATAGGTTGAGTTTGTTCATCGCATTTTTGAGTAGGAGAGCTCCTTTGCTATCTATCTCACAGTACTTGCGTATCAGGTTGCTTTCCATCTGTGCATTGCTGTAGAGCGGCAATTCTTCGAATCGTGCATTTTGCAACTCACGAGCAGTAATTACACGTTTGCGTATAGCGTCGCTTTGTTCTTCATTGCCTGTGCTTTGCTTATTGAGCTCATCAAATTTTACGGGAGTCACTTCTATGTGTATGTCTATACGGTCTAGCAGTGGTCCACTTATCTTACTCAGGTATTTCTGCACTACTCCAGGAGCACATACGCACTCCTTTTCTGGATGATTGAAGTATCCACAAGGACAAGGATTCATACTAGCCACTAGCATCATAGAGCAGGGATAGTCCACAGAGAACTTAGCTCTACTTATGGTTATCCTTCTATCTTCTAGTGGTTGGCGTAGCACCTCTAGAACGGTACGTTTAAACTCTGGTAATTCGTCTAAGAAAAGTACTCCATTATGAGCCAAGCTTATTTCGCCTGGTTGTGGGTGATTGCCACCACCTACTAAAGCTACGTCACTAATAGTATGATGTGGGCTTCTGAATGGTCTCTGAGCCATCAGTGTAGCATTACCGCCTAGTCTGCCAGCCACAGAGTGTATCTTGGTGGTTTCCAGAGCCTCGTGCAAGTTCATAGGTGGCAGTATAGTATTCAGTCGTTTAGCTAGCATAGTTTTACCCGCTCCTGGAGGGCCTATCAAGATAATATTATGTCCGCCAGCTGCAGCTATTTCCATAGCTCGTTTTATGTTTTCTTGGCCTTTTACATCACTAAAGTCATATATAAGCTTATCTACACTATCTGCAAACTCATCTCTAGGATTTACGATAGTACGCTCAAACTTTTTGGTGCCTTCTAGTAGCTCTACTACGTCTTTCAGATTATCCAGACCATAGACTTCTAGGTCTTTTACTATAGCAGCTTCACGGGCATTTTCTTTAGGAACTATTAGTCTTTTGTAGCCGTCTTTTTGTGCTTGTATAGCTATGGGCAGAGCTCCTTTTATGGGTAGTATGCTCCCATCTAGACTTAGCTCGCCCATGATGATAGAGTCTTCTAGTAAATCTGCTGCTATTAGTTCGCCAGCGGCCATTACACCTATGGCGATAGTAAGGTCATAGGATGAGCCTTCCTTGCGTATATCGGCGGGAGCCATGTTAATCACTACACCTTTTCGAGGGTACGTATATCCGCAGTTTTTCATTGCGGCATTTACTCGGGGTTGGCTTTCTTTTACTGCGTTATCTGGGAGGCCGATAATTTGTGTTTTGGCACCTTGACCTACATCTACCTCTACGGTGATGAGTTGAGCTGAGATTCCATATACGGCACTTCCATAGGTTTTTATAAGCATAGGAGGCAAATATAGCTTGAGGTAAAGAACTTTGGGATTTAAGTTTTTAAAATAGAAAGAGCTGCATTCTGATAAGAAACCGTATTAGTCTAAAGATGGACTCTGATGTAGTATGGGATTGTAAATTGGGGTCATAGCTCTGTGGATTTATTTGTAATTGCAGAATACTATTGGAGAGTCCAGTTGTCAATTCACTTACAGTTTGCCCGTTAAATGCTATAATGTAGATTACTATATCAGTGGAGCTGCGGGCTTTATCCTAAGCTTTCTGAGGCATTATAGCATTGCTCAATAACTTACTTAATGAACCTTTGCATTTCTTCGGCAAATCGCACTAATTCTACGTAATATGAAATTGGAGCCAGTCTTAATTTAGCATCAAAAATCATAATTGCTTCGCCATTACATTCCAGGTGAGGAAAGGTGCTATTTTCTATAAGAGACTTCAATTCTGTTGAAAGAAAGGAATCCATTTTATCGATATCGTCTACCTTCATAATGAAATCTTTAGAGAAATTTGGGTATAGCTTATAGTCTATATCTTTATGCCAAGAAGCATTGAGATATGTTGTGGTAAAATTCTTTCTCTCAATCACAAATTTAGGCAGCTCCTTAGAGGAATTGACCAAACAAAGTGTAGTTTGATATTCATCAGCAGCGGCATATGCACCCTCCTCAAAGATGACATCACATATCTCCCAGTTATTTTTTTCATTTTTAGAGATTATTGTATTATCTCGGATTTCTAATGGACGTGTTTGGAAAAAATAAAAGGACTCTAGAAAATTCAGATTGTTTACACTATTTGGGTTAAAGTCCCATTCATTTTTCTCTGATATTTCTGCAAGGTGCACTTGCCTACGAGTTAATTTCACATTAACTTTTTTGGATAGTGTTTTTAAAGAAAGCTTATGGCTACTAGAAGAATTATGATCTTCAAGTCCTGTGATAGTCATAGATCCACCTGAGTTTATATGGATTCTTTGAAAATTATAAATGTGTTCAAGAATTGAGAAATCAACCAATTTGGCCTCAGAAAAATCAACTGTGACTTTAGATTTAGGTTGAATACCGGCCATTAAACTTTCAAGCTTTAATGTAGCAAGAAAATTGGCGATTCCTTTGACTTTTAGATTGTGCGATCCGTCACTATTCGTTTCCAGATATGATCCGGAATTGAATATCATTTTAAAGAATTGTCTTGGAGGAACCATAGAAAAGAGCCAGTGAATCAATAAAGCTAATGCCAATCCGCCAAAAATACCTACTAGTAAATCAGTAAATAAAGTAATAACCAATGTCCCTATGAAGAATATCAGTTGCTCAGGGCCGTAACTATAAATGTGTTTGAATACCTTAGGTGAGGTCAATTTATACCCCGTGTATATCAGAAGGATAGCGAGGGCACATAAGGGCACCATTCTGATGAAAGGCGTTAAGATAAAAATAAACAATAATAGTAATAGACCATGATATAGGTTGGACCATTTGGTCTTAGCATTATTATGAACATTTACGGAAGATCTAACGATTACGGTAATGATAGGTAAGCCGCCGATAGCACCAGATATCATTGTACTTAGCCCAATACCAATGAGGTCTTTGTCTAAATTTGTTTTCCGTTTATACGGGTCCAATTTGTCTACGGCTTTGCTTCCTACTAGAGATTCTATACTGGATATTAGACAGATAGATAATACGGATGTCCAAAAAGGAAAGGTGTTTATTTTAGAAAAGTCAGGATACAGAATAGCATCCAAAGGGCTGTCTGGTAGATTGACTAGTAAATCGGGACCAATCATATAATCATTACCCAAAAGTGAACGTGTTTGTGGTTCAAAAAAGTCGAACAGAAAAACAAAAGGCACAGATAGAATTAATAACCAAATGGGAGCAGGGATTACATGAAATAGTTTATAGCTAATTCGGGATTGAAAAATAAGAAGCAAGAGCCCGGCTAAAGAGATGACACCAACAAAAGGATTGATATTTGGAATTTGACGAACTGCATCTACAAGGCTACCTACTATTTCATTGGAAGCTGAAACGGTACCTAAAGCTATATGTATCTGTTTGGCAATGATAATGACACCAATTGCGGCTAGTATACCATGAATTACGGTACTGTGAAAAAGGTCTGCAAACTTTCCTAACTTAAGTAATCCCAACAGAACTTGTAATCCGCCAGAAACTACAATTGCAGCTAATACGTAATGTAGGGTGTGGCCTGACCCATCATCTAAAGCCATAACAGAAGATAAAATAACGGCAATCAATCCAGCAGCTGGGCCATTAATGGCTAGATGACTACCTCGAAAGAATGTCGTGACTACTCCACCAATAACTGCGGATAAAATTCCGGCCATAGGGGGCACTCCAGAAGCAATAGCGATACCTAATGCTAAGGGCATTGCTACCAGAGCAACGCTTATAGCCGCAAGTAAATCACTTTGCCAATTTTCTACTAGGCCTTTAAGCCCCGTTTTAGGGATTGTTTGCATATAATTTTACTACTAGTTCAAAACGTCTAAAGTATTCAATTAATTTAGAATATCACTGAAAAAGGATGCTATTCCCTTTTGCTAATAATTACTGCTGTCACCTGTATATGTGAATTGCACATATATCTATTGTCTTTTTGTTGTTGTCAATTCTCCAAAAATTACTTTTTTCAATAAATATTTCAATTGGGTTTTCTATCCATTCAGAGACGGTTCATGGAGATGCCAAGTGTCTCTGGTAGCTAAAAGTTTGATTCACTCTTCATTGGATTTTAGGTATGGAGATAAACTTCTCCTCCTTCGTGGCTCCTGTATAAACACTAAAAGACCTGTTTCGCTTACGGTAAATTTCATATCAAACGTTTATTCGAGAAAGCTTTACCAGAACCTGATTTTAAATACTTTTCGAATTGAAAAGCTTTGTATTTATCACAAAATTGTATCGTGGTAATCACACTTAGAGGAAGTCTTGTTGCAGTGTATTTCACTTTGCCATCAGAGTGAGCTTTCATTCTTTGACTTAGGTTTGAAGTGCATCCAGTATACATAGTTTCATCATTGCATTTGAGCAGATATACTGTAAAAGTTTCAAGGGGTAAGTTTACATTCATAAGAATCGAATTTAGCCATAAAATTGGATAGTGGTTCGCTACGCATATTGCAAGCAAAGAGGTATGGAGAGTAACCGTGGAGATACTCCGCCGAAGCCTCAATAAACATGATAATGAATGATAATTAAAAAGCCCTCCTACGCATATTGCAAGCAAAGAGGTATGGAGAGTAACCGTGGAGATACTCCGCCGAAGCCTCAATAAACATGATAATGAATGATAATTAAAAAGCCCTCCTACGCATATTGCAAGCAATAAGCTACGGAGGGCGAAGGTGGAGCTGCCGAGAGTCGAACTCGGGTCCGAATCGGAATAGAGTTGCGTTTTCTTCACGTTTAGTTATGCTTATTTTTCGAAGTAGATCAGCTGCATTACAAACCCAATCTACCCTTATCCTACGCAATAAATTTTAACTTGATAGAAATGGGCTAAAATTATCTCAGATTATCGACCGCTTGTTATCCCTCGTATCCGAGACATGACTTGGGCAAGCGGATGGTATTGCTATAGTCTCTAAGACTAGGCAGCCATTGCGAAGTTGTTTTCGCCGGTTGTGTTTTGAAAGTCGAGATTTAAGAGCCGCACCTTCAACGCTCTACGTGCTTACACATCTATTGGCCAACCCGTCAAAAGCCAGAACAGCCCCATATGGTAGTCTTAGATGAAA
>Ga0307994_1000328_pt1 | contig 34303 bp, 34 predicted proteins | sample EllFjometagen261_FD_203171 | JGI IMG/M metagenome (GOLD analysis project Ga0307994, IMG submission 203171) | Marine microbial communities from Ellis Fjord, Antarctic Ocean - #261 | ecosystem: Environmental > Aquatic > Marine > Unclassified | place: Southern Ocean | collected 2014-11-02 | reverse complement strand
GTCGGTGACATGCAGGACAGCCACGGTCAGGCCGACAGTGAAATAGGTAAGACCGATGGTGAGTGACTCGCCGCTCGTCAGCTGGGTTCCGGCCGGGAATAGCCACTCGCGGACGGCGGCCATGCCAGGTGCCTGTGGCACGGGTCAGGTCAGGTTGACGCGGAGTCCAGCGATGGCGACCTGATCGTCACTGATTGCACAACCCAGACGGTCGGCCGCATCCAGGATCGCTGCCCGGTCGGTTGCGACGACATCGATACCGCCAAGCCCTTCGCCGCGGCCGTCGACATCTTCGACGAAACGCAGCGTTGCGTTGTCGAGCTGCATGGTCGGATTGCCGTTGCTGTCGGTAATCAGATCGATCTCGGCGATCTCAGCCCAACGCTGTGCCAAACGGTCTGGCTCAGGGCTCTGCAGCTCGGCGGCGCTGATACCGCTCACCCGGCTGGTGTTCACGTACGGTTCCCAGTTCTTGCCAGCTGGGTACCACGGGCCGCCAACGTCGTCACCGCCGGGCATGAGCATTTGGTCCATCTCGAAGAACGATCCGCCGGTGTCACCCGGATGGAGCTGTATGCCGTCGTGCCCATCGTCCGGGTAGTGAAGGTCGAACGCGACCCGAACGCCGAGCTCTGCTGCTCGGGAACGCCGTCGAGCAACGTCATCAACTTGGGTGATGACCATGTAGCCACCGTCACCGCTGCGCCGCTCGATATATCGCCCGCCCGCTGTGCCATCAGCAATGGGTGTAACTACTTCGAGCATCTGTGTGCCGATGGGCCACAGCGTGTTCTTCAAGCCGAACTGTTTGACGCCTGGATCGGTGAAGCACGCTTCTGCTCCCAACACACCCGTGATCTCGGTGCCCACTTTCTGCAAGTCCGAAGCCACAACCGCTATTTGACGCAATCTCATCCACATGTCTCGAAACCTAGTTGCCTAGGCCACTTAGAGCGCAAGCGCGGCCAGGCAGTATCTTGCGTGCGTGTCGAGCTACGCCCATCAAGCCTCCGTCGAAGACCCCGAGCAGGTGCCCATTCGCCATGCCGCAACGGTCATGATTGTCCAGAACCGCCCGCAGTTAGAAGTGCTAATGGTGCAACGCACCTCGCGTGCTGTTTTCGGGCCGAGCGCCTGGGTGTTCCCGGGAGGGCGAGTAGACCCCGACGACGCAGCAGAACTCAGCCATGTGGTCCATGGTCTGAGTGATGCGCAGGCGTCTTCCATGCTCGAGGTCCCCGCAAATGGTCGCGCCTGGTGGGTCGCAGGGTTACGCGAAACCTTGGAAGAGGCCGGACTTCTGCTCGGAGCAGGGGATATTCCCTTGTCGGTGTTCGAGTCGACCCGCGACGCGGTGCATGCCGACGCTGGTGTATTCGTTGACGCTCTTGCCGCGAACGATCTAAGCCTTGATCTCGCGCAGATGACCGAAGTCGCACGTTTCGTCACGCCGCTCGGACCGCCTCGCCGATTCGACACGCGGTTCTTTGTAGCGGCCGCGCCAGAAGGCCAGATCGCCAAGCATGACGAGGAAGAAGTTGTGCAGCATGTCTGGATCGAACCAGCGGCTGCCATCGAACGATTCCGCAACGAGACCTTCCCGATGATGTCGGTGACCCATCGCATGCTCGCGTGCCTGTCCCGGTACCCACGGGTCGAAGACCTCATTGCCGCTGCTGGTGAACAACGACCGAACCAACGAGTTCGCGTGAACGATCCCGATGGAGCCTACGAAGTTGTGCTTCCAGGTGAGCCTGGCTACGAAACCGCCGAAGTCGAGATCGAACACGGCTGGGTCCGCATCTAAGTGAGTGCGCCGGCCGTACTAAGCCCCACGTTCGTGTGGCGTGGCGAATTCACGAGCACCGAAGCTAACCAGTTGCATGCCGAGGCATTCGAGACACCTGTCTTTAGCGACCAGGAATGGAACTGGGTCGAACAGGTCGAACGCCACAGCATGGGTTGGGTGACAGCGCGGTTAGAGACCGGCGAGTTGGTGGGCTTCGTTAATGTAATCTGGGACGGATTCGTGCACGCCTGGATTCAAGACGTGATGGTTGCCGTATCTGCTCGACATCAGAGCGTTGGCGTGCAGCTCGTGTATGCGGCGCGCGACCATTGCCGGGCCGCTGGATGTGAGTGGCTTCATGTTGATTTCCACAATGAACTAGCCGACTTCTACATCACTACCTGCGGGTTCGCACCCTCGGCCGCCGGGTTGATGGAGCTCTAAAGCTGGTCCAGAATTTCCGCCGTGTGTTCGCCTAGCAGCGGCGCTCGACGGATGACGCCGTTTGGTGCGTTGTGGTTGAGCCAGGGAACACCACTGTGGGTACGGGTGCCGACTTCGGGATGGTCGAAACGCTCCCAGAAATTGCGTGCCACGAGTTGGGGGTTGACCTCAAGCTCAGGACAGCTGAGCGAGGGATAGGCCGCCACACCAATGGCCTGGAGCTGCTCGGTCAACTGCCAGACGTCCTGGTTGATGGTGAATGTCGAGATCGCTGCCTCGAGCTCGTCCTCGTTCGTCTTGCGATCCGACAGTGTTACGAATTTCTCGACCAGCGAGTCGGCACCGATGAGCGGGCCGAAGCGAGCCCACTGGTCATCAGAAGTGCAAGCGATTGAGATCCATGCATCGTCTCCTGCACAACGGAAGATCCCATGTGGAGCGGCGGCGGGGTTTCGGTTTCCCATTCGTTCGGCCGGGGCGGCTCCCAGGGCATGACCCATCCATAGGTCGACTGCGTTGGCCGCGGTCGCCTCCCACAGCGACACATCGATACGAGTGGCGGGCGCTCCTGCGCTGTGGCCGACTAGTGATGCCATGATGGCGAAAGCGGCAGTCAGCCCGGCCGCTGGATCGCCGAACGAGAGGCCCGCCTCTTCCGGTCCGCCACCGACATGGCCGGTCATCGATGTCAGGCCAGAAAGTGGCGCGGTCGTCGGGCCGTATCCCATGTACTTGGCCAGCGGTCCGGTGTGCCCGAAACCGGTGACCGACGCAATGATCACGTCGGGGTTCGCGGCGCGAAGCACGTCGTCGCCGAGGCCGAGACGCTCCATGACACCCGTTGCATAGTTATCGACCACCACGTCTGCGCCAGCAACAAGCTCAAGAACGGTTGCGATCGAGTCCGGGCTACTCAGGTCGAGTTCGACACTCTTCTTGCCCTGGTCCCACTGGTTGAAGTAGCCGCAGGTGTTCAGCGTGGGCTCGAGGCCGGGTGGGTGAACGGGGAGTCGGCGCCCGAGGCCCGGGCGCTGCGCGGACTCGATCTTGATGACCTCGGCACCCAGGTAGGCCAGATGCATGGTGCAGAAGGGGCCGGCCCAGACCCACGAGAAATCGATAACTCGAACGCCGGCGAGCGGCCGCTCTCGGAGCGCTGACTCGTCAAAGGTCACGGGCTGCGTTGAGCGCTGGGGAAACGATGGGGTCGTGGTGGCATCGAGCACAGGCGCAGCGGCATCCAGCTGCCACGACTCGGGAGTCATGCGGTAGGGCGCAGCCATGTGCATGACGTTGCCAGCGACAGGGTGATCGGCATCAGTAAAGAACCCGCGCTGGTGCAGGTGGTCCTGCCGGGCCAGGTCGGCCATAGTGAAGACCGGAGCGAAGCAGATTCGTTGGCTCTGGCCTTGATGGAACAGATCTTCGACTGAGTGTTGGCGCGTCCATTCTTCGATGTAGATGTCCATCAAATCGTGATTTGCGGCCCGGTCCTGGAAGGTCGCGAAGACCGGCATCAGTGCCCATTCGGGGTTGCCCATCATCTCGACTAGGCGTTCCCACTGGTCTTGCTCGACGGTGACCAGAAAAATGAGTCCGTCGCTGCATTCGTAGATGCCCCATGGATTCAGAATCCGGCCTCCGCTGCGTCCAGCGATCCGGCCCGTGTAGCTCCAGGCGATGAACGATGCTTCGAGCATGGACGCAACATGGGCCATGGTCGATTGGTCAATGATTTCGCCAACCCCGGTTGCTCTCGCCTTGGAGTACGCACCAAGAGCCGCGAACGCGGCGGCCATGCCAGCCTGGCAATTGGCGGCATGTCCGAAGACGGTCAGCGGCGGAGCGTTGGGGTCGGGATCGTCTCCCGGGATGAGATAACCCCAGCCGCCACCATGAACGACATTGATCTCTTCGCCGCGCCACTGGGCATGCGGTCCGCTCAGCCCATACGGCGTCACGGCACAGACCACCAGCGATGGGAAGGCCTGAAGCAAGGCGGGGCCACCAAGGCCAACCTGGTCGGCGCGCTCGGCGTCGAGCGAATGGATGACGATGTCGGCGTCGCCGATAAGTCCGCGCAGCGCGTGCCGGCCATGTTCGCTGTCCAGGTCCAGGACGATGTTCTGTTTGTTCGTGTTCAGGCCGAGGAACAACCCACTCTGTTCTGGATCGTCGGGGGCGCCAGGAGGGAATGGCCCGTAACGACGCGCCCGATCACCGGTTGGAGGTTCGACCTTGATGACGCTGGCACCTAGATCGGCCAGCAACTTTGCTGCATAGGGGGCGGCGACCATCTCGCCGACCTCGACAACCCTTACGGCGGAGAGAAGTTGCATGACCCGATCAGTCCGTCAGCACCGGTGGGTTCTCGACGCCGATCTTGGCGCATGCCCGTCGATAGAAATCCAGAATGGACTCGGCGTCGGTGACGCTTTCGATGTCACCGGATTCGTTCATGTTCAGGTTCGCTCCCCAGATCGCGAACCAGATGTCAGTGACTTCGGTGTTGGTCTCGGGGACATAGAGCGTATGAATGGAGCCCGCCGGTTCATAGAGGAACGAGCCAGCAGTGTTCAGGTATTCGGACTCGCGGTAGCCCCACGACCCCGACAAGGTGAAGGCATGAACCGGGCCCGTGTGTTTGTGTGTCTGCAGCTCAATGCCGGGCGCGAACCGGTTCCGAACGATCCAAATGCCTTCTTTGATCTTGGCGGTCACCACCTTGGTTTCGACCCCTTCCATGCGGTGGCTTGACACCCACGGCAGATCGGCGTCGCCAAGGTGTTCGGCGGTTGGTGCGTGCTCGATGGCATCGTTCATTGCGGTGAGTGCATTCATGGTCAGCCCCTGAGAGATCGTTCGTTCGACACTAGAGGCTCGGGCTAGTCGAGCAGAAAGTGCCACCAGGTCTTATCGTGCCAACGTCGTGAATATGAAGGACTAAATGGCGGCAACGCTGCTACCAACGTGGCAGCCATCGGCGTCTGGTTCATTGGTGGCACGGCCGCTCTCGACGTCGATGCCTAGTGTCCTTGTGTGGCACGCCCGAGTTGCTCGCGCACCCGAGGCAGGACCTTGGTCGCAAGCTGATCCAGGCTGGCTTCCATGAAACTTGGATCGACACCGGGTGGCAGCCCTGATGATGCGATATCAGTGATGCCGTACTTGCGCACGAAGCCAACGATTTCGTCCACGCACTCGTCGACGGTGCCCATGAACGCACCCTGCGGGATGCCGCCTGGTTCACCCCATCCGTAGTCGTCGGGGGTGGCCTGCATGAAGTCGTTATAGATGCTCATGCGAAAGCGTTCGGCTTTCCTGATCAAGGGCCAATCTCGTTCGCGATCGTCACTCACGTAGAAGGACCGAATGATCCCAACCCTTCGATCCGTCGGGTTGTCCACGGCATCGAGATACGGCTCGAGGACCTCAGATCGTTTTCCCTGAGGTAGCAGGTTCGTCGAGAAGCGGGCCGCTCGCATCGCCCCGGCAGTACTCATGGCCGCAATCCATAACGGCGGACCGCCAGCCTGGACAGGTTTTGGGTGCACCTCGATGTCATCAAGCCGGTAACGCTTGCCATGGAAACTGAACGGACCATCGGCCCATGCAAGCCGCAGTATCTGGATGCCCTCTTCGGTCATCGATACCCGGTTCTTCAACGGAACACCAAAGGCCTTGAACTCTTTTGGCACATATCCCATGCCGATGCCGAACTCCATACGACCATGACTGATGTGATCGAGAATTGCCAGTTCTTCGGCTAACCGAATCGGGTGATAGAGCGGCAAGAGCGCGATGTCGGTGGAGATCCGGATCTGTTCGGTCCGTGCCGCAATGGCACCCGCCAGGGGTTGAAACGATGGCAGGTACCCGTCGGCGAGGAAATGGTGCTCGGTGAACCAGACATGATCGAAACCCAGCTGATCAGCCAACACTGCCTGATCAATGGTCGCGTCATAGACGTCGGTCATTGTGAGCTGGCTGTCGGGTGTGCGCCGACAGTCGTACATCAGCCCAAAGCGGAATCGTGGCGTCATGAGTTAGAACCTTTCAGGAGAACTCGGGGTCGGCCCACCACGGGAAGTAGTCAGGCAGGTCAGTTGACGGCTTGAGCGTGTAGTTGGGGTCTCGCTTCTCGAGGAACGACTCGACACCTTCACGAGCATCGGCTGATCCGCCCATGTATTGCACACCCCGGCTGTCGATCTTGTGGGCTTCCATCGGATGGCTGACGTCGAGCATGCGCCACAACATGTGACGGGTCAGCGTGACCGACACGGCACTGGTGTTCTTCGCGATCTTGAGTGCAAGCTCGCGTGCTGTCGACATCAGTTCGTCAGCAGGCACCACTGAGCGGACCAACCCGCCGTCGAGAGCTTCCGCGGCATCGAATACCTCGCCGGTGTAACACCATTCGGTTGCCCGGCTAATGCCAACAACCCGGGGAAGGAAATATGAGGAACAGGCCTCGGGCACGATGCCACGGCGAGCGAACACGAACCCGAAGCGGGCGTTCTCGCTAGCGATGCGAATGTCCATCGGCAGCATCGAAGTCACGCCGACACCAACAGCGGCGCCGTTTACCGCTGCAATAGTTGGTTTCAGGCATTCGTAGATGCGCAGGCTGACCAGGCCGCCGCCGTCGCGGTGCACGCTATTCACGACGCCGCCGTCAGCGTTTACGTCGCGGTCAAACGTGTCGCCGCCGCCGCTCAGGTCCGCACCGGCGCAATACGCACGTCCTGCACCGGTGAAGATGATTGCGCGCACGTCGTCGTCGGCGTCTGCATGGTCCAGCGCGTCGATGATCTCGTCGCGCATTCGGTTGTTGAACGCATTCAAACGATCAGGTCGATTGAGCGTGATCGTCAACACATTGTCTTCGATGTCGTACAACAGTGTTTCGTAGGTCGGAAGTAGTGGCATCCCTTGAGCGTTGCATTTGGACGCGGTGGATACAAACCGCGATGGTGGCGTGTGGACTTCACCCCGGAATTACGCGCCGAGATCGCTGCGAACCTGGCGCGTCACGACGTGCGCGAACACCCGCTCGAGGGGCGACGACATGCGGCCGTGGCACTCGTGTTGCTCGACAGCGATGCTGACCTTCACGGCAGCGACGACTTGGCCGTCGACCGTCTGCTCGACGTAGGAGGAGCGCCGGGTACCGAGTCTGATTTGTTTACTGGTCGCGTCGACGGCACTGCCGGCGGTGCAGCGCTGCTGCTCACTCGCCGGGGTGCACATCTTTCTACACACGCACGCCAGTGGGCATTCCCTGGGGGGCGTATTGATCCGGGAGAAACACCCCTGCAAGCTGCGCTTCGTGAAACGCACGAGGAAGTTGGGTTGGCTTTAACCCCGGATGATCTGATCGGGCGGCTTGATGACTACCCAACACGATCGGGTTATGTGATGTCGCCGTTTGTGTTCTGGGCCGGGCCCGAGCACGAGCCCGTTGCTAATCCAGACGAGGTCGCGTCGGTGCACCGCATTGCCTTTGATGAGCTTCAGCGACCCGATTCACCTCGTTTCGTTGAGATCGAGGAGAGCGATCGACCAGTCGTGCAAGTTCCCGTTGGCGGTGATCTGATCCACGCGCCCACTGGGGCGATCATGTACCAGTTCCGTTCGGTCGGTCTTGAAGGAGCCTCGATGCGAGTCGATTCACTCGAGCAACCGGTCTTTGCATGGAAGTGATCGTGTCGATGAGAGATACTGACGCTCCCGTGCGATACAACGCGTGAGGTAATGATGGACGACCCTGAACAGACGAGTGGCACATTTGAGCCACGTTCCCCGGGAAGTGGCGCGTTTTTCAATGATTGGTAACTCATGATGGTAGATAACTCCTCAGGTTTCGATGTTGTTGTTGTTGGTTCTGGAAACGCAGCGATGTGCGCTTCAATCGCCGCACTTGGCGCGGGTGCGTCAGTCCTGGTGCTGGAGAAAGCTGATCTGTCGTTGGCAGGTGGCAACAGCCGCTACACAGCTGGTGCCATGCGTTTCGCCTACGAGGGGAGCGGCGATCTGTTACCGCTGTTGGAGGACCAGGACGATGCTCGGCTCCCTCTGGCTGATTTCGGTGCCTACCCGCGGTCTGAGTTTGCTGCCGACCTGCGGAGCTTTAATCATGGCCAGGACCTCTCTGCAGAACAGCAGGTGTTGGTAGACGAATCACTGCCCACGATGCAATGGCTGGCACAACACGGTGTGCTCTTCGAGCCGATCTATGGGCGGCAATCGTTCGAGCAGGACGGCAGGTTTGTGTTTTGGGGTGGCCTGACCCTGGCTGCGGCCGGGGAGGGCCCCGGCTTGGTGGATCGAGAGCTCGCGGTCGTACACGACCTGGGTGGGTCGATTCGTTATTCCAGTGGTGTCGTCGATCTAATCGTGAGCGACGGGCGCGTGTGTGGGGTGGTGCTCGAATCAGGAGAAGAAGTTCATGCTGCTGCTGTGGTGCTGGCCTGTGGCGGCTTCGAGGCGAACGCTGACAAGCGTGTCGAACATCTCGGGCAGGACTGGAAAGTAGCCAAGGTGCGGGGAACGCCGCACAACACCGGTATTGGTCTGGACCTGGCGTACACCCAGGGGGCCAAGCGTCATGGGGTATACGAGAACTGCCATGCCACGCCTATGGACCTCCACATGCCTGATTTTGCCAATCTTGATCTGCCACACCTCGAGCGCAAGAACTACCGCAAGATCTGTTATTTCCTGGGGATCATGCTGAACAACAGGGGCGAACGTTTCGTTGACGAGGGTAAGGATTTCCGCAACTACACCTATGCCCAATTCGGCCGCGCTGTGCTGGAGCAGCCCGGACATCGGGCATGGCAGTTGTTCGACGCCAAGGTCGCTGAGTTGTTGTACGAGGAGTACCGGTTTCACGATGCCTCCTTCGTCGAAAGTGACACGCTCGAAGGGCTGATCGCTCAGCTTGATGACGTCGACAAAGGACAGGCTTCGGCGACGGTTTCGGCATTTAACGCAGCGGTCGATCAGGAGACCCGCTTCGACCCGTCGATCAAGGACGGAAAACGAGCGGCAGGAATCCAGCCGCCAAAATCTAACTGGGCACAGTCACTCGACACGCCGCCGTTTCGGGCCTTTCCCGTGACCGGCGGGATCACCTTTACCTATGGTGGGTTGCAGGTCGACGAACATGGTGGTGTCATTCGTGACGACGGGTCGGTGATCGACGGGCTGCACGCGTGCGGTGAACTCGTTGGTGGCGTGTTCGTCGGTGGTTACCCAGGCGGGTCCGGACTTACCTCGGGTGCTGTCTTTGGTCGTCGGGCTGGTCTGGGTGCTGCACTGGGATCTCGCCAGAACCGCGAGGCACAAGCTTGACTGGGACGATTTCGCGAATCGGGTCGCTCTGATCGCCATTTAGCCTGTTGAAGAGCAGTTCGCCTGCCCGTCGTCCGACCTCTTCGGCGTTCTGGGGCACGGTCGTGATACCAGGATTGACGATGTCGACTGAGTCGATGTGGTCGAAGCCAACCAACGCAATTTCGTGTTGCAACCCCAACGCGTGGAGAGCTCGAACGGCGCCAAGGGTGAGTCCGTTCTGGGCAGAGAAGATCGCTGTCGGCCGATCATCGGGGGAGAGGTTCATTAGCTCGGCTACTGCATTGGCCGCGTCATCGGGCGTACGTAGACCAGTAATGACCGCGGCCGGGTGGGCGGCGATTTCGCGCATCACACTCTCGAAACCGTCACGGCGTTCGATAACCGAGTGAACATGTTCGCGGGATCCAAGAAAGGCAATCTTGCGATGGCCATAACCGAGTAGATGCCTGGTCGCTAGTTCGGCGCCGCCGCGGTGATCGCTCATGACAACGTCGGCGTCGAAGCCTGGGTCGCGGTCCACAAACACAACTGCTGTGCCTCGCCTGATCTCTCGCTCGAGTACAGCTGAAGGGCCATCTGCGGGTGTACCCACGGGCACGATAAGGAGTCCGTCGACTCGCCGACCGGTGAAGGCCTGGATCAACTCATCGTGGCGTTCTGGCTGCTCTAGCGATGTGCCACTCAGGATGAGACAGTCGTTCGTAGCGGCTACTGCTTCGAACGCGCCGTGAACAGCTGCCATGAACGGGTTCGAAATGTCGGCGTGGACGACACCAACCGTCGCTGACTGCGTGGTTGTTCGCCGCAGAGTGCGAGCCCCGTGGTCGGGTTGGTAGCCAAGCTCAGCAATAGCGGCCGTGACGCGTTCTTCGAGCTGGCGTGACACGCCGGGTTCGCGATTGACTACCCGGGAGACTGTCTTGAAGCTGACATCAGCAAGTGTGGCAACGTTCTTCATTGTTGGTCGTTGGGGGCCTTGCACGTCCTTACTTGTACTGCGTGTTGACAACGTTGTCAAGACGGCCTATCTTCTGTTCTTGACAACGTTGTCATCACATCAAAGATCACGTATGACGAACTCGAATCCATCAGATTCCCCTCAACCCGGCGCCCCGCAGCTCCTAGGTGCAGTCGAAGCCGGCGGCACCAAGTTCCGTGCCGCTGTACTCAACCGCGATCTTGGGGTCGTTGATCAGATGCGGGTCTCGACAACAACACCAGATATGACGTTGCGCGCGGTCACCGACTTTTTTGCTGCGCACCGCTGCATCGGCGCCCTCGGTATTGCTTCGTTTGGTCCGTTGATTGTCGATCGCAACTCTGCGGCCTACGGCTCGATTGCGCCCACGCCGAAACCCGGCTGGGCGGGTACTCCCGTGCTCGATCACCTGCGTGACGCAACGGGAGTGCCTGCTGCTATTCAGACCGATGTCGAGGCAGCTGCTGTCGCCGAACACCGCATTGGTGCCGGGCGCGGGTATGACTCGATTGCCTACATAACTGTTGGTACCGGCATTGGTGCTGGCGTGTTAGTCGGCGGCACCCCGTTCCGCGGCCGAGACCATATTGAGCTTGGCCATATGCCCGTCCGCCGAGTCGACGGCGACGACTTCGACGGCGTGTGTCCATTTCACGGCGACTGCCTCGAAGGGATGGCCAGCGGCCCAGCGATTCAGGCTCGATGGGGCACCACACCATCGTCGCTCGGTGGGCGCGACGATGTCTGGAACCTCGAAGCTGACTATTTGGCGCAACTCGCCCGAGTGCTCACGTACGCGTTCTCGCCAGACAAGATCTTGTTCAGCGGTGGCGTAGGCGCACGCAAACATCTTGCCCCTCGTATCGCTACAGCAACAAGCCGCCATCTCGGCGGCTACTCGGTTAGCCATGCCGCTAACCCCGACCTGATTGCAACCGCGGCACTTGGCAATGACGCTGGCCTTATGGGTGCAGCACTTCTTGCCGAGAGCCTGCTTCCTTCCGACCCCCCAACCTTTTCGAGGTAAACCAGATGACTACCCGAGTCGCCATTAATGGATTTGGCCGAATCGGCCGCAACTTTGCTCGTGCAGCGCGCGGCAACGATCAAATCGAACTGGTCGCCGCCAACGACCTGGGTGACATCACCACGTTGGCCCACCTACTCAAGTACGACACCGTGCATGGCCAGGCACCGTTCGAGATCAAGCATGACGACAAGGGCATCGCAATCGACGGCCGCTACATGAATATGTACCGCGACCGTGACCCAGCGAACCTGCCCTGGGCCGAACTTGGCGTCGACGTGGTCATCGAATCGACTGGCTTCTTCACGAACCGCGAAGGGGCAGCCAAGCATCTGGCGGCTGGTGCCCCTCGGGTAATCATCTCCGCTCCGTCAGATGACTGCGATGCCACATACGTGATCGGCGTGAACGACAGCGGCTTCGACGCGACGACCGACAACGTGATCTCGAACGCATCCTGCACTACCAACTGCCTCGCTCCAATGGTCAAGGTCCTTGACGACGCGTTCGGTCTCGAAAAGGGCTTCATCACCACAGTCCATGCCTACACCGGTGACCAGTCGATCGTCGACGGACCCCACAGCGACCTGCGTCGGGCTCGTGCAGCAGCAGCGAACGTGGTTCCAACTTCTACCGGCGCCGCCCGTGCCATTGGCTTGGTGATACCTCACCTCGCTGGCAAGCTCGATGGCATGGCGATGCGAGTGCCGATCCCGAACGGTTCGATCACCGACTTTGTTGGCACGATCAACACCGAGGTCACCGCCGACGAGGTCAACGATGCCTTTCGTTTGGCTGCCGCTAGCGGGCCACTCGCTCGGGTCTTGGACTACAGCGATGAACCACTCGTATCTTCAGACATCGTGGGCACCGCAGCATCATGCATATTTGACTCGGGCCTGACGATGGCCATGGGCAATACGGTCAAGATCGCCGGCTGGTACGACAACGAATGGGGCTATTCCAATCGTCTCGCCGATCTTGCTGAGCTCGTTGGCGCTGCAGCCGCGTGAACCCAACCCTGTCGAACCCAACCCTGTCGAACACGGCCCCGACGCGCGTTGGTGTTCTCACCGGTGGGGGTGACTGCCCGGGCCTGAACGCGGTTATTCGTGCGGTCGTGCGCCAAGAGATAGGAGGCTACGGCGGGCAGGTCTTTGGATTCTTTGACGGATGGCGAGGTGTCATCGACAACGACGGCGAAGAACTCGACATCAACCGCCTTCGAGGCACGTTGCCGCGGGGCGGCACGATCATCGGCACATCTCGGGTCACGCCATACATGATCGAAGATGGGCCCGCCAAGGTCCGCGCAACCATGCTGGCTCGCGAACTTGATGCACTGATCGTGATCGGCGGCGAGGGCACCCTCGCGTGTGCCGCCCGAATCCATGATGAAGGCATCGCCAAGGTCGTTGGTGTTCCGAAGACCATCGATAACGACATTCCCGGCACGGAGCGCACCTTTGGTTTTGATACCGCAGTATCGATCGCTACCGATGCCATCGACCGGCTACACACCACGGCCGAGTCCCACGATCGCATCATGGTCGTCGAAGTCATGGGCCGCCATGTGGGCCATATCGCAGCCTGGGCAGGGTTGGCCGGCGGTGCAACCGTCACCCTGATCCCCGAAGAACCTTTCGATATCGAACAGGTATGTGAGCGGCTGAGCCGTCGCCATGATCGTGGCAAGTTCGCCTCGATCGTTGTGGTGGCCGAAGGCGCATTACCAGTGCCCGGCACCATTGAGATGGTTGCTCCAGAAGTTGATCAATATGGCCACCAGCGCCTCGGCGGAATCGGTTCCGTCGTGGCGAATGAGATCGAGACTCGAACCGGATTCGAAACCCGGGTCACGGTGCTCGGCCACGTCCAACGCGGTGGTACGCCAACCGCCTTTGACCGTGTGCTTTGCTCTCGATTCGGCGTCGCCGCAATCGACGCTGTACACAACGGCGACTATGGCCATATGGTCGCTCTTAACAACAACAAGATCGAAACAATCCCGCTTGCCGACATTGTTGGCAAGCTCAAGTTCGTGCCCGAAGACCTGTGGCGCACAGCGTCCGTCTTCTTCGCATAACCTCCGAACCCGAGGACGTCATGACCACTCAGTACGACACCCAACTCGACCGCGTAGGTACCGCTGACGGTTTCATCGCGGCTCTCGACCAGAGCGGCGGCAGCACGCCTAAGGCGCTTGCTGCATATGGTGTCGCCGCCGACGCATGGTCGACCGATGGCGAAATGTTCGATCTGGTGCACGCAATGCGAACCCGCATCATGACCAGCTCGGGTTTCACCAGTGACCGGATCGTGGGTGCCATCCTGTTCGAACAGACCATGGACCGCCAGGTCGACGGTCTTACGACGCCTGATTACTTGTGGAACCGCAAGCAGGTCGTGCCGTTCGTGAAGACCGACGTTGGCTTGGCCGACGAAGCCGATGGTGTCCAGCTCATGAAAGACAACCCAGGTCTGGGCTCGTTACTAGAACGGGCCAGTGCCAAAGGTGTCTTCGGTACGAAGATGCGGTCGGTTGTGCAGCGTGCGAACCGCACCGGCGTGGAACAGCTCGTCGCTCAGCAATTTGCTGTTGGCAACCAGATCATCGACGCCGGCCTGATGCCCATCATCGAACCCGAGGTAAACATCGAGGCCGCAGACAAACAAGAGGCCGAAGACCTCGTACTTCAGGCGATCACCAAGGAGCTTGACGCTCTCAACGACCGTAAAGTCATGCTGAAGTTGACCTTGCCAGAAGCCCCAGGTCATTACGCGTCGCTGGTCGCCCATCCCAACGTGGTGCGGGTAGTTGCATTGTCGGGCGGATACAACCTGGAAGGGTCATGTTCACGACTCGCTCAGAATGCGGGCACAATTGCAAGCTTCTCTCGGGTGTTGACTAACGGACTCTACGCTGAACAGCCACAATTCGAGTTTGACGCCGCCATCACCGCCACTATCGAAAAGATCTTCGAGGCATCCATTACATGATTCGCAAAACCAAGATTGTCGCCACTATCGGCCCAGCGTCAGACTCGCCTGAGATTCTGGCCCGCCTCATCGAAGCCGGTGTCAACGTCTTTCGTCTCGGCACCGCTCATGACACCGTTGAACGCGTTCTCGATCGAGTCAAGACGATTAAGGAAGTGATCGCGAAACAAGACACTGCTGTTGGCATTCTTGTTGATCTTGCTGGCCCCAAGGTGCGAGCCGCGTTCGGCGAGGGTCCTGTTGAACTTGTGATGGGCGCCGAAGTCTTGATCCGCTCTGGCGAGCAGCTCAGCTCTGGGACCGAGATCTTCGTGAACGTCGACGACATCGCCCGAAATCTGGTTGTAGGCGATCAGCTTCATATGGGTGACGGCTCTGCGACTCTGGAGGTCACCGAGGTGTCTGCCGAGGTTGCCACAGCGGTAGTGAAGCGCAGCGGGACCATGCGCGGACGCCCTGGCGTACACGTTCCGTCGAGCCGACTGACCCAGTCATCGCCGACCCCTGAAGACATCAAATACTTCGATGCCGTCTACGAGGCGGGCGTCGACATGGTCGCCGTTTCGTTCGTGAAGACCGGCCGCGACATGCGCGCTCTGGGCGGCGAAAAGGCCCCACAAGGACCGCTGCTCATTGCCAAGATCGAAACACAGGCGGCTGTCGACAACCTGGATTCGATCCTTGAACATAGCGACGCAGTGATGGTTGCTCGTGGTGACCTTGGTCTCGAATGCAGCTTGCCCGGCCTCCCGGCGTTGCAGAAGAAGATCATTTCGGCCGCCGTCGCCGCAGGAAAGCCTGTTATCACCGCGACCCAGATGCTCGAATCGATGACCGAGATGGCTCAGCCGACAAGGGCCGAAGTCACCGACGTCGCGAACGCCGTCTACGACGGCACCTCTGCGGTGATGCTGTCTGGTGAGACCGCTGTTGGTCATGACCCGGTGCTCGTCGTCGAGACAATGGCCGACATCCTTGATCAGGCCGACATGAACTTCGAACACGAAGCCTGGTCAGAGCGCATCGAACGCTCGACTCCTTCGTTTGGTCCAGAAGAAACCGACGTACGCAAGGTCGCGTTCGCGATGCGCACGGCCGCGCACCGTGCTGCATCGGCGCTTAAGAGCCAGAACATCGTGACTATTACGGGCACAGGCGCAACCTCGCGAGCGATTTCCCGTTTCCGTCCTCGGGCGAGGATCCTGGCGGTCACGCCTGATCAGCGAGTGGCGAATCAGCTTGCCTTGTCGTGGGGTGTGCTGCCCACGATTGGTATGGCCGAGGGTCACGGCACCGAACGCATCATGTCGGTCCTGAAGAGCTTGCGCGACCAAGGCCTGCTGCAACCGGGCGAGCTGGTCCCGATCGTGTCGGGTGCGTCAAACTCGGCGTTGGTAAGCAATGTGATCCGGATGGAGAACGTCCCCGAGGACTAGCTCGTGAGCCGAGCTACTGCACCGTTCTCCGCGAAGCCCAGACGCCCGGCGCTTACCGCCACCCGCCGATCAGGCTGGTCGGTCGCAGTGGTAGCTGTCCCAACGTCGGTCCGCTCCTTGTTGTGGTTTTGGGCACCTCATGAACGGCGTGCCAAAGAAAGGCTCCTTTGGTCGCGCAGCCATCACGAGACAACTCCAAGAGTAAACGTGGTCGGTGTTGGTGCCGGCACTGCCGCTATTGCTGGGGCCTGAATCTCGGTGCCTGAGTTCTAGGCGTCTGACTGTCTGATGCGTCAGACTTGGCCAATGGCTGATCAGGACGTAGTAACCACAGACCGAGTCGAGACCGAGGTGATCGGCCACACACTTGTGGTCACCATGGTGCGCCATTCGAAACGAAATGCAATCGATGGCCATATGACACAAGCGATCGATGCAGCCATGAACCGGCTCGACGATGACCCAGATCTGTGGATCGGTGTGCTGACAGGCGGCTCCGACATGTTCTGCGCCGGTACTGACATGGGGGCGACGAGCGGTCGACCTACGGAGCGCGGTGGGATCTATGGCTTGGTCGGTCGCCACCGGGCGAAACCGCTAATCGCTGCGGTCGAGGGTGTGGCGTTTGGCGGCGGTTTCGAGGTCGTCATGGCATGCGACATGGTGATCGCAGCTAGTAATGCTCGTTTCGCGTTGCCCGAGGTCAAGCGAGGGCTGGTCGCATCAAGTGGTGCCCTATTTCGTGCCAGTCGGGTCTTGCCGCTGAACGTGGCCAAGTACCTCCTCACGACAGGGACCGAACTCACACCTGCTGACGCAGAGCGCCATGGTCTGGTGAACGAGATCTGTGATCCGGGTCAAGCCTTGACACGGGCTCTGGCGCTGGCCGACGTGATCACCGCCAACTCGCCGGTGGCTGCACGCCTTGCCTTGCAGGCTGTCGATCGCATCGTTGCCGCCGACGATGATCGGGCATGGGCCATCAGCGCCGAGTTCCGCGATCAGGTGATGGCATCAGAGGATTCCAAGGAAGGCGTGGCTGCGTTCTTTGAGAAGCGCCCGCCACAGTGGACCGGTCGCTAACACCTGGGGCTTGAACACCGGGCGCTCCTAAACACCCGGATTCCGGGTTGAACCGCTTACGTGAGCGAGGCTCTAGAAGACTGTTTTGTCAGGGTCGTCTTCTGGCAGAGGCGAGGTTCGTTGCCGCGGTTTCCGTCGGGGCGGCGGCGGTCGATCTCGCCAGGCGGTTTGGTCTGGTGTGGAGCCTTTGGCTTGGTTGTCGGGTCGGCATTCGGGTTCGGCGTTGTCGAATCGGGTTTGGCCGCCGTGGTGCACCGGTTGCACATGGTCGATTTGGAGCCAGGAATGCGGGGCGTCGCAGCCGTGGACTTCGCATTGGCCGCGTGATTGGACGAGTGCGCCGGTTCTCATCCATTCGGGGAAGATGCGGGCGTTGACGGAGACATCGAGGATTCGGCTGTCGGCTTCCATCACATAACGCCGGAGGGTGACGGGGTTCGCGGTGCCATCTGGATTGATGAGTCCGAGCGCTTGCACTGCGAGGAACGGATGGATAGGTGTTCCGTCGACGAGTTCGCACCGGCCGTCGACGTTGGTGGGGTGAACCGGCACGTGATCACCAGGGTCGGCGCCTGCCAGTGTTTCGAGTGCCCATTGGGCGACTTCGAGTGACATGACGATGTTGCCGAGTGGGACCGGGAACGAACCGTCTTTACGGGCGAACCCTCGTTCGACCAGAGCGCGTAGTGCCGCTGCTTTTCGTTGTCCAACGGTGCGTTCGATGCCGGACTCTTTGTCGGTTTTGCGGATCTTTTCGGCTTCGTGGTCGATAGCGGTGCGCAGTATCTGGCTGGTGATGGCGTCGCATTCGCCGGTGAAGATTCCGCTTCCACCGGTACCGGTCCGGATCCCGAATCGGTTCTTTTCGAGTTGGTCGGTGGGTTCTTTCCCGTCGGGGTCGATGTGGACGAGCCAGTATGCACATACCTGAACAAACCCGCTGAAGGAACACAATGCTGCGGTGTCAACAAAGAACTGTTGATCACCACGCAACTTTATATGGGTGTCGAAAGTGGTATCGATCTTGCGTAACTGTTCGACATGACCAAGTGTGAGTCCGTTACCGAACGCGGCTTCCAAGATCGGATAATCGCGTAGCCATTTCGCGGTTTTGGTTACACGGTCAACATCAAAACTTCGACTGTTGGTTCGGGCGGCGACGTACTGACCGATCGTTCGTTGGCCGTGGACGGCCGGGACCCCATTGGTTGTGCAGGCAAGCGCTAGTCGGGCTTTAAGGGCATCGGAGCGATGTCCGAGTTCGACGGCCTGACACATGGCGTCGCCAAGTTCATCCTGGTCGACAACAAACGGCAGTCGGTCCTCGATGACATCGAGCGACTTGCTGATCTCGGTGAACTCATCGTTCAAGGTGCCCGTTCCCATAAACCTACAGTAATCGAACATACGTTCGAGTGCAAGCAATCTCTAAGGATCGTAGAAGTCAGGTCTGGCCGTGAGACGAGCCGTGGCAGCGTGGACGCCATATGTCGACCAGCGATACCGCCCAGAGGTAACCACTCTGCGATAGGCGTGACCGCTCAACATGTGCGATCGGCCCAATTTGAACCCGACTGCCCACGACCCGCTTTCGGGCGTTGGTGCAGTCCAGCTGCTGTTATCGACCCGACGCGACGAACGACGAATCGCTAGCAGGCACTGTTTTCGGTGGCTCGACGCTCGATCTCGGAAGAGAAGGCCCGGTTCCAGGTGCTGGTCTTGGGCCACCGAACCTGGGCTTCGGTTGTGGCATCCTCGGCGTTGAGATCGAGTTCATCCACGAGCCAGGCGCGCAGGATCAGTCCGGTTCGAGATGCGCCATGGTGGCAGTGCACCAAGACATTTCGTTCCTCGGCATGGAATGCCTTGATGGTCGCGAGTGCCTCGTCAACCGTAGCGCTCAGGTGGGGGTTGACCTTGCTGGCTCCGGCATCGTGGATGGCGAACTCGCGGCGGACAGGGTGGTGGTCGAACGCTCCGGTGGTGGGGCACAGCGAGATGACAGCGCCGTCAGGATGGTTCGATAGGAACTTGGCAACGGCGTGCAAGTTCGACAGGAATAGGCCAGGCGCAACTTCCCGGGGTCCGAGTGAGCGCCGTGGTTCGGGCGGCACAGGCGCATCTTGTTGCATCAGGCGTTCGGCCAGCCGTCGGAGCTGGCGCAGTCCGTAGGTTCGGGTGCCGACTGGTCCGGTGATCTGGGTCGCCCATGCAGCAGGGATTGCGCCGGGTCCCCAGCGCAAACCGGCGAGCGCTCCGGTCAACGGCCGCGCCGTTGGTCCAGCGTTCTCGATGGCTCCACAGAAGTCTTGCGCGTTGCGCACCGCAGTGAGCGCTTCGTGAGTGTCGGGGGAGCAGGCGTCGTCAGTGTCGAAGGCGAGTTGTCCAAGCATGGCCGACCGCACGACTGTGCAGATGAGAACGGCGTCTGGATCGCCAAGCAACGGTGGCGAGGCGTCAGGGTCGGCTAGAGCAATCGCGGCAGCGACGATGTCGGTCGGCCCCAATCTCATATCGAGAAGCTCGCGACTGAGAAGGGCCTCGCCCGTCCCGAAGGCCGCAGCGGCGGTAGCTCCCCACGAGGGCAGCGGTTCCATGGCCCCACATATCGATAAGGGAACGTGCTCGAGCGAACTCAGCGAGTCGCCGACAGCAAGCCCGATCAGCGCACCGACCGCAGCGTTGTGTCGAACAGCGTGATCAACCCGCATCGAGATCAAAGCTAGCGGTCGTGACATCAGCCGCGCCCAACGTGTGCGTTGCCTCTTGTGATGAAAGGGGCGGCGTCTCGGCTGGTTCAGGAGGTGCACATGTGCCGATAGCGTCGAGCGATGGCGCTCAACAGCTCAGATGTAGATCCCTCGACCTGGCTTATTGCCGGAGGCCGTAACCGGGAGCCGGGCCAGCCGTTGAATGTTCCACCGCAGCTTGCCTCGAACTTTTACCTTCCAGCCGATCGTGACTACAGCCGAGCCGCCGGCACCGAGACGACTGTTGCTTTCGAAGAAATCATGGGAGGACTCGAAGGTGGCCATGCGCTTTCGTTCTCCTCGGGTATGGCTGCAGCTCACACCGTGCTGAATCGGCTGCCGGTTGGTGCAACGTTGGCCATGCCGGTCGACCCGTATCACGGCGTTAAAGGTCTGGCGGTCGAAGCCGAAGAGCAGGGTCGGTGGAACATTCTGCGCCTCGAACTCGATGACACGCAGGGCTGGATCGATGCGGCCAAGACCGCTGACTTGTTGTGGCTCGAGACACCGGCGAACCCGTTGATGACGGTGTGTGATCTCCCGGCGATCTGCTCGGCGCCTCGCAAGGACGGCACGATCGTGGCGGTTGACTCCACGTTCGCTACGCCGCTGGTACAACGCCCGCTCGATTTGGGTGCTGACGTCGTCATGCACTCGGCGACCAAGTTCATTGGTGGCCACAGCGACCTACTCGCTGGACTGCTGATCACCACCTCGCAAGACCTCCACGAGGAGTTCCACCGTCGGCGTTTGCTGGTCGGCGGAACGATCGGCGCCATGGAAGCATTCTTGGCGATCCGCGGTGCTCGCACGTTGGCACTACGCATGGAAAAGGCCCAAGCCAATGCTGGCGAACTCGCTGCCCGGCTGGACGCAAGTGACGATGTGGCCTTGGTGCGTTACCCGGGTCTGGCGTCTGACCCCACGCACGAGAATGCCGCCAAGTTCATGATGGGATGGGGAGCCATGATCTCATTTGAAACTGTCGGTAGTGCCGAGCGCGCTACGGCGATCTGTGAGCAGGTCGAGATCATCAACCATGCAACCAGCCTTGGTGGTATCGAGTCGACGATGGAACGCCGAGCCGCTGTTGGAGGACAAGAAACAATCCCACCTTCGCTGATCCGCTTCTCGGTTGGGTGCGAAGACGTGGAGGACTTGTCGAATGACTTGGCCAACGCGTTCGCGAACACGAGAGATATGTAGACCGACGAGTCAGGGGGAAACGATGGAAGCACGCATCTGGATCGAGGCCGAACATTTGGCCGAAGACGTCAATGACTTCTGCAATATTGCGGTGTACCTATCGACAGGCGAGCGGTACGCGCTGAACGCATGGACGTTCGACTTCTTTGCTATTGCCCAGGCCGATGGCGAAATGAACGCATCCCCTGCGGTCAAACATCTCTATATGCATCCGCCTGACCTGTTTGTTCAGGATCTGACGCGCCAAACGGTTGAGGCAGTCGTCGTCGACATGCTCGAACGAGGCAGGCTTCCGGCGCGCTGCCTGATGCCTGACGAAGCACCCGACGTCGACGACTCCCTGCGCTTCGATTAGCCCGGGGTTGATTAGCCCGGGGTTGATTGACGAGAGTTCAAACTGCGTCGGGCAGAGAGATCGTGACCAGGTCGGTCGGCGGTTCGACCTCGACTTCGGCCAGCTGCGTGACCTGTCGGCGGCGCCCAACAACCTGAATCGCCCAGCGCTCGCCGTTCGCCCCCGCAGCGATGCCTTTGGCACGCATGACGTCGGCGGGAAGAGCATCGAGCAGTACGTCGATCTCCGCCTTGGTGGTGGGGGTAGGCAACTCGATACGACCGACCACATGGCGATCAAACAGCGTGGCTTCGGGTACGGCAACCTCGGCGCCGGGACGTCGTCCGCCGATCTGCAACAACATCGTCGGCACGGTCGGGTCGTGCGCTTCGACAATCGGCACACCTGGCGAAATTTGTTCAAGTTGGCGCCGCAGCGATGCCAGCACCCCGGGACCTACCTGATCGACCTTGGTCAATGCCAAGACGTCGGCTGCTCGTATCTGTTCTTTGACGGTCTCGCCTATGTCGGTACGCCCAACGAGTTCGATGAACTGATCGGCAGCGACGAGTGTCATGACGCCGTCGAGTTTGAATCCGGCCGAACGTCCCCACGCCACCATGCGTGCCGGCTCGGCAACACCGCTGAGCTCAACGACCACATGGTCAGGCGGTGTCTCTCGCGCCCGAATCGTGTCAAAGGCAGCGCCGAAACCATCGATCGAACTACAGCAGACACATCCATCGCTGAGTTCGATGGTGTCGCCGCTGTGTTTGCGAATGAGACGGGCGTCGATGTTGATCTCGCCTACGTCGTTCACGATCACTGCGATTGGACGGTCGGCCGATTTCAATAGTTGATTGATCAGCGTGGTCTTGCCAGCGCCCAAGTATCCGGCGACGAACGTGAGCGGGACTTGCCGCCCGTCCCACGGCAAGAACTCTGGCTCCTGATACGACATCGGCACCGAGACTATCCCGGTGGCTGTGTCTCGCTGCCATGGGTACCGAAGCTCCAGGTGTGACCAGCGGGGCCGTTCATCTGGCAATGGTCTCCTCAGCCAGCCATAGGTGGGCGCTCAGCCAGCGGGAGCGCCAGGTCGGTAGCGACGTCGGAGGCTGTCTTGAAGGAAAGGAACCTTGTCTGTCCATCGGGCTCTACTCTGGCGCCATGGCTTCTCGTGAACCCGGTGGCACGAACGGTGGACGAGAACTGTTCGCCGCTGCCAGTATTGGCTTGACGCTGAGGTCGCTGAAGCCTGACTCACCCCAGGTTTCGAGACCAGACCATCTCTCCGAAATTGAATCGAGATACTCATGATCGACCTGACTGGCAAGGTATTCATTGTCACCGGCGGCAACGGTGGCATTGGCCTGGGAATGGCCGAAGGCATCGTGATGGCTGGCGGTTCCGTGGTGATATGGGGTCGTAATGAAGACAAGAATGGTGCCGCGGTAGAGACGCTGTGTGCCCTTGGTGGGTCGGCCACAGCCCATGTGTGCGACGTTGCGCAGGAAGAACAGGTTGTCGAGACAATGAAGCGGTCGGGGATGGACTTTGGCCGCATCGATGGGCTGTTCGCCAACGCTGGGCGCGGTGGCACCGGCACGCCGTTCCTGGAACTGCCACTTGAAGAATGGCGCGCCGTGATGGACGTCAACCTCGACGGCGCGTTTCTGCAGTTACGCGAAGCTGCCAAGTTTTTGGTCGAACAAGGCGAGGGCGGAAGCCTGGTCGCTGTGTCGTCAACATCGGCCATCCACGGTGCAGCTGGCAATGAGGCGTATGGCACCGCAAAGACGGCGCTCAACGGCTTGGTGCGAGCGTTGGCTGTTGGGCTCGCACGTCATGAGATCCGGGTGAATTCGTTGTTGCCCGGATGGACCATTACCGAGCTGGCCTCGGATGGTTACGAGAACGACGCCTTCCGGACGACAACCATCAAACGCACACCGGTTCGGCGATGGGCAGAGCCGGCTGAGTTCCGCCAGATTGGTGCATTTCTTGCGGATCCGTCCCAGACCTATCACACCGGCCAAGAGATCTGCGTCGACGGTGGCTACACCGTCTTTTAATGATGACCCGATGTGGCAGTGATGTGGCAGTGATGTGGCAGACGCCACGTTGGGAATCGATCGGCCGTTGCGGCGGTTGTCACTTATCTTGAGCTACTCACCTGGCTACCCGAACCAGAGCAACCCCGACTATGCCGACGATGACTTCTGGGCTTCGTTTGACGTTGATCCCGACTATGTGCCGCGCACGCCGTGGTATCGCAAGTCGGCCAAGTGGATTGCTGCGCTGATTGTCGTTGGCATGATCGCCACCGGTGCCTTGATTCCGTGGGGTGAACTGATCGATCGGCTCGACAATGTCAGTGAGCCAGCCGAGATCCAGTTGGTTCTCGATGAAGTAGTGGCCGAGTCACCGTATGGCTGGCTTGTCACCGAGGCACGCGTCCGCGACATTGCTGATTCGACCACCGGCGGGTTCGTGCTCTCCAGCCCGCCAGACGGCGTGATTACACTCGATCTCGTGGGCTGGGACCCAGAACAGATTCGTTCGACGACAGCCCACGAGATTGGTCACCTGCTGGATTTCGCCGCATACGGTGATCAGGCCGAGCGCCGTGATGGTCTTGGATCAGAGGCCTGGGCCGAGTGCGCAGCGGTCGACGCTGGATTCCGAGACACTGACTCAGATAATGGCGACACTGCGTACCACTGCACCGACGCCGAGCTCGAGCAGTATCGGTTCTCGGTGAGTCTGCTTGGCGAGGTCTGCAAGACATGGGGCGACCTAGAGTGCCGGCCCGTAGCTCCAATTAGCGCCAGTGACTAGCGCTAGCGTGAGACCATGAGCTTTCTTCGCGCCCGCGTTTTGCGACGTTTCTCGATCATTGGACGGGTTGCCGACCTGGCATTCGTTGGTGGCATGGTGCTGCGACTAGCGCGACGCAAAGGCTGGATCGACAGCCAGTACGGGCTTGATGATGAGACAGACGGACAGCCGCTTGCGATTGCCGAGATGGTCCTTGCTGGCGCGGCAATCCTGCGACTGATGCGTCGCAACAAGCGCTAGATCTCGAACAAGCGCTAGATCACGAACAAGCGCTAGATCACTTCGTCCATGCGGCCGGAGTCAACGTCGTAGACGAAGCCGCGGATCTCATCTGTGTGTTTCAGGAAGGGCGAGAGCTGCAGGCGTCGCATTGATTGTGTTGTGTCCTCGTATGGGTCGTTGAACGCCTCGAGCGCCCACGGTGGCCGGACGCCAAGTTCTTCTTGAAGGTTTGCCTTGAACTCGTTCTCGTCGAGTTGGTGGAGGCCGCAGTCGGTGTGGTGCAACAAGATGATCTCGCGGGTGCCCAGAAAGCGCTGCGATAGGCAGAGCGAACGAATGGTGTCATCGGTGACGGCGCCGCCAGCATTGCGGATGATGTGGGCTTCGCCGTTCTCAAGACCGAGGATGGCAAAGATGTCCATACGAGAGTCCATGCATGCAACAACAGCGAGTTGTCGGCTCGGCCGGACATCGAGGTGTGAGCCATCGAGCGAGTCGGCATGTTTCGTATTGAGCTCAACAAGTTCGTCGGCGTTTGGGAACTGGTGGGGGGTGTCCATCGCTGCGAAGGCTACCAATAGTGTTTGCTACCGCGAAAACGAATAGTCCTTCGGTGTCGAAAAATGTGCGTTCTTTGCGTAATTGGTGAAAAATTCCGATGTATTGGTCATGACCTGGGTTCGTTTTCCTGAAAAAGGCCCCAAACTTGTTACAAGTCCATAACCCGAGTCTCTTACACGAGGATTTACGACAATGACGTCTTACGACTCAACCATCGAAGGCTACGCATCGCTGCGTGAACAAGGTGGAAGCCCCTGGGCCGCGATCAGCCCCGAGGCCGCTGCTCGCATGAAGCTGCAGAACCGCTTTCTCACTGGCATAGACATCGCCCGCTACACGGCGAAAATCATGCGCGAGGATATGGCTCTTTATGACGAGGACGTAACCCGTTACACCCAGAGCCTCGGCTGCTGGCACGGGTTCATTGGTCAGCAGAAGATGATTGCGGTAAAGAAGCATCACGGCACCACTGCTGGGCGCTACCTGTACCTATCTGGCTGGATGGTCGCTGCGATGCGGTCACAGTTCGGTCCGCTGCCTGATCAGTCGATGCACGAGAAGACTGTGGTCCCCGAACTCATCGCAGAGCTTTACGACTTCCTCAAGCAAGCCGATGCGCGTGAGCTCAATCAGATCTTCCGGGACCTCGACGAGGCCCGCTCTGGCGGAGACTCCGCTGCCGAGGCTGCTGCGCTCAGTGCTATCGAGAGCTTCGAGACCCACATCGTGCCGATCATTGCCGACATCGATGCTGGCTTCGGCAACGAAGAGGCCTGTTACTTGCTGGCTAAGAAGATGATCGAAGCTGGCGCTTGTTGTATCCAGGTTGAGAACCAGGTCAGCGATGCCAAGCAGTGCGGACACCAAGACGGCAAGGTCACCGTGCCGCATGAAGACTTCAACGCCAAGATCAACGCCATCCGCTACGCCTTTCTTGAACTCGGCGTCGACGATGGTGTGATCGTTGCTCGCACCGACTCGTTGGGCGCGAGCCTCACCCAGAAGCTGCCTGTGTCTCAGGAGCCCGGCGACAAGGCGAGCCAGTACCTGGCATTTCTCGAAGTCGATGAAGTCACCATCGACGAGGTGCAAGATGGCGATGTCCTGCTCAAGCAAGACGGCAAGCTCGTGCGCCCAGTTCGTTTGCCAAACGGTCTCTACAAGTTCCGTGATGGCACCGGCGAAGAGCGCTGTGTCTTTGACGGCATCAACAGCCTGGAAAATGGCGCTGACCTGCTGTGGATCGAGACCGCAACACCAAACGTCGACTCCATCGGAGCGATGGTCAATTCGATCCGCGAGGTCATGCCAAACGCGAAGCTGGTCTACAACAACTCGCCGTCATTCAACTGGACGCTGAACATGCGTCAGCAGGTCTTCGACGACTGGACGACTGAAGGCCAGGACATGTCGGCCTACAACCGTGACGAACTCATGAGCGTGACCTATGACGACACACCACTTGGCGGCGAAGCCGACGTGCGCATCCAGAGTTTCCAAGCTGACGGCGCCCGCGAAGCAGGCATCTTCCATCACCTGATCACTCTGCCGACGTACCACACCGCTGCACTGTCAACCGACAATCTGGCTCGTGGTTACTTCGGTAAGGAAGGCATGCTCGCCTACGTCTCTGGCGTGCAGCGCCAAGAGATCCGCCAAGGGATCCAGTCCGTCAAGCATCAGGATATGGCCGGCTCCAACATTGGTGACGACCACAAAGAATACTTTGCTGGTGACCAAGCTCTCAAAGCCGGCGGTGCTCACAACACCATGAACCAGTTCTGATTAACGCAAATTAGGAGCGTCGCCCGCGATAATCCCGGGTGACGCTCCTAGTTTGCTTTTTGGTGCAGTAATGCCCGAGCGTTGTAGACATCATTGACGATGGAGACTGGCGATTCCTTGTAGGTCTTCCACGTGAACTGAAGCACCGTCCAACCGGAGATGGTCACGCGGTTTTGGCGAGTTCGATCCGCCTCGAAAGCATGGTTGTTCAAGTGCCACGTCTTGCTGTCGCATTCGATGGCAAGCCGCTCCTGGGGGAAGGCCAGGTCTGCTCGGGCGAGGAATCGGCCGTCCTTAAGGATCTCGTGTTCATAGAGAAAGCCATCGATGCCGGCATCATTTAGTAGTTGGCCAACCATGCGATTGAATTTACTGTCGGGGATCGCCTTGTCGCCGTAGCGCCGTTCGAGCAGAGCGTGCAACTTCCCGCACCCATCACGGCCTTTGGCCGAGTGGCGAGCCCAGATCGCGTAAAGGTCAGGCCACTCAAGCAGCCCGCCGCGAAGTACTGCATCAACGGTCCACTCAAGACGTTTCGGACCCACCACCGCCGCCACATCCAAAACGGTTCGGGCGAGCCCAGTCACCGGGATCGCGTGAAGTTCGCACGCGTCCGCGAGCGTCATCTGGGTAGAACGATGGATCGTGATTCCACGGCGACGGGAGGGTTTACGATCCTGGGAGACGACGACCTCGATCCGCCGCTGATCCCATCCGTCGATGCGATGGACGGTTGCGGCCGTTCCATGGCTTGCTAAACCTTGTACGGACAATGCCGCCGCCCGAACATTGCCTCGCCATAGCGGGGGAGCACCGGTAAGGCGGTACACGCCCGGACTCAGCCGCTCCCATCGGCCGCTGCGAAGCCGGTACTCAAGCTGGCTGGCAGTCATGCCTAGCTTGATTGCTTCCGCCCGAGAGATGACGCCATGATGCTGCGCCAAATGGTGGTTGATAGCGCTCATGCAGCCATCCCCATGTCTCAAAAATCATCAGGGAAGCTGCGGCCGAACCTAGCAAGCAGCCGCACGAACCGCCAGACCCATTGCAAATTAGGAGCGTTGACCGCGACTATCGCGGGTGACGCTCCTAATTTGCGTTGAAGTGGGGGGAGGCGCCGAGAGGGAGGGGGACTTCGAAGGCGTTCAGAACGAAGCTGATCTGGCTGTAGTAGCCAATGGTGTGGGTTAGGTCGACGACGCCGTCGACACCGACCGCTGTGATCGCAGCATCGTAGGTCGGCTGGTCAACGTGACCGTTGGTCACAAGGGCGATCGCGTAGTGATACACAGCGGCCTCGTCAGTATGGGCAAACGTGGGGGTCTCACCAGCTGCCAATGCATCGATGACAGATTGATCGATGCCGGCGTCTAGAGCGAGAGCGCTGTGGGCCCAGAACTCGAACTCAGACGTCCACCGCGCTCCGACCGTCGTGATCGCAAGCTCGAGTAGGCGCGGATTAAGCGAACTTGCGAATCGAATCACACCACCAACCTTGATCAGGTGCTCGCCCAGGTCAGGCCGTCGAACAAATGCCTCGAACGGGCCAGCTAGGCGACCCTCGGGTGTCGTCAGGTCCAGCGCTTCGCCCCGGGAGGCAACGATGGTGTCCCACAGCGCCTGCTGTTGAGGGTCGCTGGCGTCATAGGTCAGAAGTGGAAGTCGGCTCATAGGAAAAACGTAGTCAAGAGAACACGCACATAGTTCCTCGGCTCCATCCCAAATCCCGCACCTGCTGGCCGACAAGGACTCGATCGGCTGTTCCGGACTGGCACCACCGTTGCGAGCGGCGACTAACTCGTTGTGCGGGCACCGGGCGATATCCCCCATTCCACTTGGGGTCAGCTGCGCCTGGTGTTCAAGCTGCGCGGAGCAGGCGACTCCCTGATCCTTGAGGAATCCGAACGGTCGTGTTGTCGGCCCGGTTTCTTTCTCGGTCGACCATGGCTTCTGCACCTTGGGCCAGAGACTGGTGCGAGACACCGCGACGACGGGAGCCTCGATCCGTTACACGACCAATGCCGAGGTTCCGACGTCCTTAGATAGCAACAGTGATCACACCGGGCTTGTCGGTCACCGTCGATGGCACCAACACGATCCAGGCGATTGCCGACCGAGACGGATTCTTGATCGTTGGCGATGCGGTAACCGTTGCGCAATACCCAGTGCTGACCCGAACCGATTCCGGGTCATGCCCGTCGTGGAATCTGACCACTCAGTTGTTCGTTGTCGCAGGCGGGGCCAACGACAGCCAGTCCTACTCCTAACCGGGGCCAGGAAGTCGCACCTGCTAGCTATCGCGCAGGGTTGCGGGAGACGGTCGCGTTTCGTGAGCCAAGGCATATAGGCCAGCACCGCCGACGATGGCGGAACCAACAAAGGTAAGCGCATCGGGGACATCGCCGAACACGATGATCTGCAGCACGATTGCGAAGATCAGCACCGAGTATCGAAACGGGGCTGTGAAGCTGATGTCGCCGGTTCGAACTGCGTTCACTGACGAAACGTAACCCAAGCTCAAGAAGCACGCGCCAGCGCCGAGCAGGCCGAGCGTGCTGGCATCGGGACGGTCCCAGCCGGCGAAGATCGTGATCACGGCTCCGAGCAGGGTGATGACAACACCAGTACCGAGGGCCACGGCAGTACCTGGCATCGCCGATGAGATATTGCGGGTCGCTAGTTCGCGCACAACGATGAGCCCGACGGTAAGCACGCCGCCTAGGAACCACGGACTGAAGTCGTCGCCGCCAGGCTTGATGATGAACAACACACCCACCAGCCCAATGACCAGTGCGATCACCCGATGTGCGCTTACCTTTTCGCGCAGCAGCCGAGCCCCAGCAAAGGTCACAGCAACCGGCAGGAGTTGCATGACGGCTGTAAGGCCAGCGATAGGAACCTGGGTAAGGGTGATCAGGTAGGCAACGGTGCCGACGGCTTCCATCGCCATCCGCAGCAGCACCGGGCGCTCGAGATAGGCCGTCATGGGGACAGCGACCTTGCGTATACGAACGATCGTGGTCAACAAAACAACCACGACGAGCCCACGGAGAAATACCGCCTGGAACAACGGCAGGTCTTCGGCGGCTCGCTTGATAAATGCGTCGTTGACGACGTAGCCAAACATTCCAGCGGTCATCCAGACCGCACCGCGCATATTGTTAGTGCGTCCAGCGTTCGTGCGTCCAGCGTTCGTGCGTCCAGCGTTCGTGCGTCCAGTGTCGCTGCGTTCGCTAGCGGTGGGGCTCAGAGCTTTGATTTCCACTCGATGAGCGAGGCCGACTCGGCACCGATGCTGGTTGAGTCGCCGTGGCCGGTGTGCACGACGGTGTCGGTCGGCAGCGTGAAGAGTTTGTGCTCGATGGACTCTAAGATCCCCGGATAGCTGGAGAAGGAGCGACCGGTAGCGCCAGGGCCCCCATGAAACAAGGTGTCGCCGGAGAAGAGGATGCCTTCGCTCGGCAGGTGAAGACAGCAGCCGCCGGGGGAGTGGCCAGGGGTGTGGATCACCGAGATGTCTACACCACCAACGGTGAAGGATTGGCCGTGGCTGAGTGGAGCGTCGACGCGACGGTCGCTGTAGACGGCTTCCCACAACATGGTGTCGTCGGGATGTAACCAGACCGGTGCATCGAAGTGCTCAGCGACTTCAGCCGCTGCATTGATGTGGTCATTGTGGGCATGGGTGCACACAATGGCCTTGAGGGTTCGGTCGCCGACCGCACTAATGATGGCTTCGTGGTCGTGTGCGCAATCGAGCACGACACACTCGCGATCATCACCGACAATCCAAACATTGTTGTCGACGTCGAAGTCCTCGCCATCAAGCGAGAAGATGCCCGACGTGATCAAATGATCGATGGTTCCCATAGAGCGACTCTACTGGTTTGGGTCGGATGCCTAACGTAGATTGCGGGCAAACAGATCATGCATCCGTTCCCAATGGCGTTCCGAAGCTGCACGGTCATACTGCGGGCGCTCGGCATAGGCGAAACCGTGTTCAGTCCCCGGATACCACTCGACCTGCCCAGTGGAGGCCGACGCTTCGAGCGCTACTGCGAAGGCATCGATCATCTCGGGTGGCGCATAACTATCGGTTTCGGCGGCACCGATGTACACCTCACCGTTCACGGCATCGAGGTGACGGTGCGGTGAGTCGTCGGCATCGGCCACGAGTCGCACCCCATGGAAGGAAGCAGCAGCCACCACATTGGCATGGGCCGCAGCAACCATGACCGCGAACGGGCCGCTCATGCAATAACCAACGACGCCGGCTTTGGATGTATCGGCGGCTGGATCATTCGCTGCATATGCGAGCATGACGCCGGTATCGCTGTTGACCATGTCGTTTGACAGGTTGCCCATGAGCTCGAACATGCGGTCCCGGTCGCCGTTGTCGAACACACAAAATTCTCGCACATCGCGGTAGTACATCTGGGTGGTCATCACGTAATAGCCAGCAGTCGCGAGGCGACTAGCCATGTGCCGAATTTCGTCTCGCATGCCGGGAGCATCCATCAAAAACAACACCACGGGATAGGGGCCATCACCATCGGGGCGGATGACCCAGGTGGGCATTTCGCCATCGGGGGTGGTCAGATCGAGGTGTGATTCCTGCATATTTGGACAGTAGCTGATTGGTCAGCGGGGCGAGTCCTCGCGGACCTGATCGACAAAGCTGGCACCGATGGCATAGTCTCAACTTACGAGGAGTGCAACTAGCTCTTCAAACGAAAGAGAAAAAGCCATGGCTGTTACCGGCACCGTAAAGTTCTTCAATACCGAGAAGGGCTACGGTTTCATTTCTCGAGAAGGCGGCGAAGACGTATTCGTTCACTTCTCAAACATCGAAGGCGACGGATTCAAGAACCTCGAAGAGGGTCAGACCGTTGAATTCGAGGTCGGCGAAGGCCGTAAGGGCGAAGAAGCTCAGAACGTCCGCGCCGTCTAAAAACGCGATCTAGATGTTTCAAGCTTCTGTGTGATTCACACAGAAGCTGATGTACACAGGATCTAAACAAGGCGCTGGGATACCCCGGCGCTTTGCTCGTTTTTCTCCTCTCGCGTTAAGGGTTAGAGCTCGTGGCACCAGAACACACCGACGAAGAACAGGCGCGCATAGCGGTGGCCTCAGAGCTGCGACGCGGCATGCATCTTCTGGTCGGCCGCGAACCGTCTCTCAACGAGATGACCAGCTTGACGGGCTCGCTGCGTCAGCTCTTTGACCAACTCGATGGAGTCCCTCAGCGAGTGCGGGGTAGTCGTCTTTGGCAGGGTCCGGAGGCTCTTTCTCCGCCGGCCGATGGCGAGATGTTCGCGGATTCGGTAGATCGCCCCGTGAGCGGATCTGGGAATCCTTTCAGCGTGCCGATGGTGGTTCAGCGCCAAGGTGACGCGGTGGTCAGCACCGTCACCCTCGATGCCGCCTTTGAAGGTGCCCCCGGCCGTTCCCATGGTGGATTTGTCTCGGCGATCTTCGACGATCTCTTCGGATCGCTGCCCTTGCTGCAAAATAAGATCGCCTTTACTGCATCGCTCACAGTCAACTATGTAGCGCCTTCACCGGTATTCGAACCCGTCTTGTTTCGAGGGTGGATTGAGCGGGTCGAGGGCCGCAAAATCTTTGTGGCTGGCGAAGCGCATCACGGCGAGACACTGGTCACGACCGCCACTGGCCTCTTTATTGACGCAACCGAAATGATGGCTGGCCTCTACGGTGCCTGAGTGATCGAATCAATGTCGGACTCTCGTGGCGGACAAGGCACCCGCAGCGATCGCAGTGTCATCGTCTATCTCTCTTTTCTCGGCGTCCTGCTGGCCACGGGCATCGATATTGCGCTGCCCGCGTTCGACGCGATCGAGGACGGGTTCGAGAGCTCATCGAACGTCTCGCTGATCATCACGTTGTATGTGATCGGTATGGCCTTAGGGCAACTCATCGTTGGTCCCGTTGCAGACCGCTTCGGCCGCAAACCAGCCGTCTTGGGCGGGCTGGCGCTGTATGCGGTAGGCGCGATCGCCTCGGCATTGGCACCGTCGTTCGGGCTATTGCTCATCGCCCGACTCGTCTGGGGTCTCGGTGCAGCTGCGCCAGCCGGACTGCGATCGGCGATCACCCGCGACCTGTACAGCGGCGACAAGATGGCTCGCATCACGACCATCATGATGGCGGTCTTCCTGCTCGGCCCGATCTTCGTGCCGCTACTTGGCGACCTCATGATTCGGGTTGCCCCCTGGCCAGTGATCTTCTGGTTCGCTGCTGGGTTGGCCGTCGTCGGCGCCATTTGGTGTGTTCGGTTCGGCGAGACTCTTGCCGAAGAAAACCAGCGACCGCTCGAGCCTCGACAGATCTGGGTCGGTGTTAAGGCCGTCGTCCGCACCCGGGTCACTTTTGGCCACATGCTTGCCAACGTGTTCCTGACAGGAGCCTTCTTCATCTTCCTGGGCAGCTCACAACCAGTCTTTGACCAGGTCTTTGACCGGGCGTCGCAGTTCGCCGTGTTCTTTGCCCTGGCGGGCGTGTTCACCGTGCCTCCGCTCATCCTCAACAACCGGTTGATCAAGAGATATGGCGCCCGGCGTATGTCGATGCTGGCGTGCTCGGCATCAGCGGCAATAGCCGTCGCAGCAGTGGTTCCCACGCTGGTGCTCGACGGTCGTCCGAGTTTCTGGCTCTGGTACGTGTGGGTCCTGTTCGTGACCAGCTTGCTTACCTTGGCCACCCCATCGATCACGGCGCTAGCCCTCGAACCAATGGGGGCGTTGGCTGGCACGGCATCGTCGTTGTTGTTCTTTAGCGGATTCGCGTTCGGCGCCGTGTTGGCGGCCCTGTTTGACCGGCTCGTCGATGACACGGTCACACCATTTGTCGTGGGGTTTGCGCTCTACACCAGCATCGGCCTGATGTTCATGTGGTGGGCCGGGGGTGGCGCAGCACTTTCCTCAGAATCGGATTGACCACTAGGGTCAGTCCAACGAGGGAGTCAGCTATGACACACGATTTGGTGATCCGCAACGGCACGGTGGTTGACGGAACCGGCGCCACCCGATTTGCTGGCGATGTGGCAATCGACGGTCAACAGATCACCCAGGTTGGCAAGGTCGACGGCACCGGACATCGCGAGATCGACGCTGACGGGCACATCGTCAGCCCCGGCTGGGTTGACATCCATACCCACTACGACGGGCAAGCCACGTGGGACCGCGATCTGGCGCCGTCATCCACCCACGGGGTCACCTCGATTGTTATGGGTAACTGCGGCGTTGGTTTCGCACCTGCTCGCCCCGACAAACACGACTGGCTGATCTCGTTGCTCGAGGGTGTCGAGGACATTCCTGGCACAGCGCTGACCGAAGGTATGACCTGGGGATGGGAGTCGTTCCCCGACTATCTCGATGTGCTCGACGCCATGTCATGGACCCTGGATGTTGGCACGCAGATACCGCACGCTGCCCTACGGACCTACGTGATGGGAAGCGATGGC
>Ga0307994_1000327_pt1 | contig 34605 bp, 31 predicted proteins | sample EllFjometagen261_FD_203171 | JGI IMG/M metagenome (GOLD analysis project Ga0307994, IMG submission 203171) | Marine microbial communities from Ellis Fjord, Antarctic Ocean - #261 | ecosystem: Environmental > Aquatic > Marine > Unclassified | place: Southern Ocean | collected 2014-11-02 | reverse complement strand
AAATAGAGGTCGCCAAATATTGTGATGCTGCTTTACATTTTAGTGCTATATCTGCTGCAGAGTCTGTAGACTTAGTAAGGAGAGCTAAAAAGGAAGGCCTGAAAATAACGTGTGATGTAGCAATAGCTAATCTTTGCTTTACAGATAATGAGGTGCTTTCTTTTGAAGAAAACTTTAAACTATATCCGCCACTCAGGACAGAAAAAGATAGACAAGCCTTAATAGCTGGAATAAATGACGGAACTATAGATGCGATTTGTAGTAACCATTGCCCACAGAATATAGAGAATAAAGAAGTAGAATTTGACTATGCAGATTTTGGAGCATTGAGTTTGCAAATGGTTTATGCTTGGTATGCTAAGTATTTGCAAAAGGATATTGAATTGAGCAAGTTTGTAGAAAAACTTACTACAGGCCCAAATGCATGCTTACAAGAAAAGACTTCTACTCTAGAAGTGGGGCAAGAGGCAAATATTACGGTACTGGATCAAGCAACTAATTGGATATTTGATACCTCTACTAACCAGTCAGCATCTAAAAATACCCACGAGTGGAATAAGGAATTGAACGGAAAGGTTCTAGCTGTTTTTAACAATAAAGAAATAATCAAAAATATATGAATAAATTTCAACCCGCGATTAAATATGGAATCTATCTTGGATTAGTAATTGTAGTTTTTAATATTTTAATATATGCTCTTTATCCAGAGATGTTTTTAAATGATTCCTTTAGTTTAATAAATGGGACCTTAATAGGAGTAGCAGCTCCAATTATTTTTATGATTTTGGGAGCACGTGATTGTAAACCTAATTTTGAGGAATATGAGTTTGGTAAAGCTTTTTCAGCTGCCTTTCTTGTAGGCGTAGTGGCTATGGCTATTTCATTGATGTATTCACTTTTGTTTAATACAGTTATTGACCCAGAATTTGGAGATTGGGTTTTTGATGAAAAAATGCAACAAGAATTAATTAAAATGGAAGAGATGGGATATGATGAACAAGTGATAGAACAATCTATTGGAATGGCTAGAAAGTTCAAGCAATTTACAACAGGATTTTTAGGTGTTGTCTTTATGAGCGGCATATTACTTGTTTGGTATTTAATCTTAGCACTTATTATAGGAGCGGTTCAAAAAGAAGGGAAAAGAATAGATAACTTAACATCATAATTAATTTTGGATATCTCTATCATCATACCGCTGCTCAATGAAGCAGAATCATTGCCAGAGTTGCACGCTTGGATAAAACGTGTGATGGATGAGCACAACTATTCCTACGAGATTATTTTCATAGATGATGGATCTACAGATACCTCATGGTCTATTATAGAGGGACTTAGAGAGGGTTTTCCTGAAGTAAAAGGCCTCAAGTTTAGACGTAACTATGGCAAGTCTGCTGCACTAAATGAGGGTTTTGCTATAGCTAATGGGGATTCTGTTTTTACGATGGATGCAGATTTGCAAGATAGTCCAGATGAATTGCCAGAAATGCATAAAATGCTCTGGGATGATGGATTTGATTTGGTAAGCGGCTGGAAACAAAAAAGATACGATCCGATCACTAAAACTATTCCTACTAAACTATATAATTGGGCTACTCGTAAGATGAGCGGCATTTATCTGCACGACTTTAACTGCGGATTAAAAGCGTATAAAAATGAGGTGGTGAAAAGCATAGAAGTGTACGGAGAAATGCACCGTTATATTCCTGTAATAGCAGATAGAGCAGGGTTTAAAAAGATTGGCGAGAAAGTAGTGATTCACCGAGCTAGACAATACGGTGTCACTAAGTTTGGTCTTAGTAGATTTATACGTGGTCCGTTAGACTTGCTCAGTATCATTTTCGTATCTAAGTTTGGCAAACGCCCAATGCACTTTTTTGGTTTTTGGGGAGCTGTTGCTTTTTTGGTGGGTTTTGCCCTTACGGCTTATGTACTCGCAGATAAATTTATAGCTATATACCAAGGAGTACAAAAGACTCTAGTAACCGACAACCCTTTGTTTTACTTGGCTCTTACTATGCTTGTAGTAGGTTCTCAACTCTTCATGGGAGGTTTCTTGGCAGAGCTCATTAGTAGAAATGCACCTAACAGAAATCAATACGAAATTTCAGATAGAATTGGACTAGATTAGACTTTTCTTATGGTACGTAAGTAGTTATTAGATAGTGAGAATATGACCAAACGTACAGAGAGATGAATAAGGTGAGAAGTGCTAAAAAGAATATCGTAATTGTAGGGTCAGCCTATCCACTGCGTGGGGGAGGTATCTCTACTTTTAATGAATTGTTGGCCACTAAGCTACAGGATGCAGGTCATCAAGTTAAAATTGTCACTTTCAGTCTTCAATATCCTAATTTTTTATTTCCTGGCAAAACACAATATGCTTTAGAGCCCAGAGCCGAGCATCTAAATATAGAGGTCTCTCTAAACTCCATTAACCCATTCAGTTGGATAAAAGTGGGTAGGAAGATAAAAAGAGAATCTCCAGATGTAGTAATCTTCAGATATTGGACGCCCTTTATTGCACCTTGTCTAGGTACAGTAGGTAGAATTATTAGAAAGAATAAAAAGACAAAAGTTGTGGCTATTGCAGATAATGTTATTCCACACGAAACGAGTTTTTACGATAAGCCCCTTACGCAGTATTTTGTAAATAGTTGCGATGGCTTTGTAACTATGAGCGAGGCGGTATTGCAAGACTTAAAGCAATTTGACACAAGTAAACCTACGTTGTATAATCCACATCCTATGTATGAAAACTTTGGGCCAGCCTTGTCTAAAGCCTCAGCAAGAGAGATGCTAGGGTTGGAGCCGGACGACAAGTATTTACTCTTTTTTGGTTTCATTAGAAAATATAAAGGCTTAGATATACTGTTAAAAGCATTTGCAGATAAGCGAATACAAGAAGCGGGTATTAAGCTCATAATAGCGGGAGAGTATTATGATAAACCAGGAGAATACCAAAAGATAATAGCTGAACATAATTTAGGAGATGCCATAGTGCAGGTCAATGATTTTATCCCAGATAGCGAAGTAAGCACCTATTTTAGTGCGGCAGATATAGTAGTGCAAACCTATAAGACTGCTACCCAAAGTGGAGTGACACAAATAGCATACTATTACAATAAGCCTATGTTAGTGACTAATGTAGGTGGACTGGCAGAGCTAGTGCCTCATAATAAAGTGGGCTATGTGACCTCTACAGATACCGTAGAAATAGCAGATGCTATCTTAGATTTCTATGAGAATAAAAGAGAGCCTGAATTCGTAGAAAATATCAAGACAGAACGCCAACGTTTTACTTGGGATACTATGATACAGAAGCTACTAAAAGTTGCTCGATAGACTAAATATTAAAACTGACTCTCAAGTGCACCCGCATCAGGTTGCCCTGTTCTAGGTCTATTGTAGAAGTCGTCTGTGATTGCTGGCGTTAGTATTTCACCTATATTTTTAGCAGGGGAGAGTGTGTCTAGGTCCATGTCGTAGTTCCTAGTATCCAAGTATTTTATATCTGCGTTTATCACATTGTTAAAACCTGCGGTACTGTAAAAGGGGTCTGCAGTTTTCAGAGCATTACTTCTTATAGCCAAAGGTCCTGAGACTTTATTTAAGTCTACGTCTCCAAATATTTCAGAATCTACTATGCCATCAATTATATTATTGAGGAAAGTGAATTCTATGTCGTAGGTTTCTAAGATAATAGTAGGGTTTATTTGATCTCTAACTCTATTGCGATAGTAGAATGTTGGATCTTGTCTGCTAAAGTCTTTTGACCCAGTATGAAACGTAGAATTACGGATATCGTACTTGCCTCCATCGCCAAAGAAAGTAAACCTGCCGCAGTTTAGGCTCATTGTATTCTCTATATCTATAGTGCTTCGCCTACCACTTATTCCATCAAAAGACATATTTCGAATCATGGTCTTTTTAATGACAACGTTTTTTTCTCCTGCTAGTCCAGGTGTAGAGTCGCAGTATATTCCTACGGTGCCATTTTTTATAAGGCTATGTTCTATTGAGTTTCCGTAGCTAGGATAGCTTATCCATATACCTCCCCATTGACCAGCTGTCTCTTCCCAGTCTGGTTGTAGTCTATCTCCTTGCATTACTATTGGCTCCTCTTTGGTGCCTTTCATATCTAATTTTCCCTCTACAAATAGCCAACTTCTAGGTGAGAAATATACTTTCACGCCTTTTTCTATAGTTAATTTAGCATCAGGTTTCACATAGCAGTAGCCGTATACTACTATAGGTAGTTTGTCATTAGCCCATGTGGTATCTAGTTCTATACTATCTCTAAAGATGTAATGAGCGTCTTGCCCCCAGCCTATGAGCATAGTTTTACTCTCATTCCCATTGGTACTGAAAAGTATGGAGTCTTTTATAATCAGAGGATTAAAGTCTGGGCTATTGTTATTGGGTCCTGGATGTACCTCTACGAAAATGAAGATGCTATCGTTAGGGAATATCTCGACATCTGTAAAGTCGTATCCCGGTTCCCCATCTACGTTTAGTCTAAAGTGAGAGTTGAGCCCGCCGCCTAGCCTTACAGACGTACGTATACTCTCGTCATACGGGTTGTATAGTAGTATTTGCTTGTTGACCGATCGAGGTAGTCGGGTAGTTACTTTGGTAAAAACCGTGTCAAACCAAAGGGTGTCTGTATTTACTTTTACTTGACCAGAAGTAGTGAACGATTCTTTCTTGCAAGAGGAAACTCCTAAATAAAGGAAGATAGACAAGAGTAAATATTTAGTTATGTGTTTCAATATAGTTTGAACGTGTAGGCAAAGGAAATATTTTAATTTGAATCACGCCATTGCCTATGGACTATTGTTTATCAGATTTTAGGCATAAAAAAACCTCCTGCAGTGTGCGGGAGGCTTTAAATCATAAAACGTAATGGTTACATTACAATAAAAAAATCATAAACAATCAGCGGGTCATCACTCCCGGTTGTCGATAAAGTATCGACATTTGTTTTACAGGTAATCAGCCTGCTGTGTCGGACATCAATCCGACGGTTGTTAGTAGTTGTTGGTTAGTATTAAATCAACATTTTTATATATGTCCGCCGTGGCGGATTTCCCGAATGTCACTCCGAGGTATATGTTATTTCAAGTTTTTAAGAGAACGTAATCTCCATATGAAGTATACAATCCATATGCCAGTTGTGCCAAATTGCAATTACGGGGCTTTTAAATATTGATTATCAGCATTTTGCATCCAATTGCTAGGGCGTAGCCTTAGTGTGTCAAATTGCGAAAGTTGATTCAAAATAAGAAAATACTCTTATTTTGAGAGTATTCTTGTTTTGGAAAAGTGTCATTTGGAGGGAATATTTTACTTTTGGCGTATAAGAATTTTTATTTTGCCGAGTTTTCTATTTTTCTAGCGACGCTTCTATACCTGTAGAGCCAAAAATAAGATCCATGGTATGCCGCTTTTGGTTGAGTTTGTATTGTCTTCTCTACTGTTATGAAATTTCAGTCGTTGGCCTGTTTCATACGTTTCTCCGATATAGTATTTGTCGGATTTTTCAGAATAGATGATATAAACAAAGTGCATGTGCAAATACGAAGTGGGGTTAAACAAAAGTAGCTTGGCATTTCTGCCAAGCTATTCTCTATGCGCCCTCACCTGGACTCGAACCAGGGACCTATTGATTAACAGTCAACCGCTCTAACCAGCTGAGCTATGAAGGCGTCTTGTGCTCTCTTTCAAAAGCGAGTGCAAAAATAGATTTTTAGTTTAAACCAAAAATACTTTTGGCAAATTTATTTTGGAACAAGAGTGCAACTCCCTAATGACGCCACTTTAGCGGTTATTTTTTTATCTGTTTCTATGAATACTGCAGGCGTGGCTGCTCCTGCTAGAAGGATTTCTCCTGCTTTGAATGGTTGATTATACTTGGCTGCTAATCGAGATGCATTGCAAACAGATAAATATGGATTATCTAAAATAGCATTACTGCTATCGCTTTGCATTACTTCTTTATCAAATAATAGGCTTATCTCTAGGTCGTTGAGAGATGCAGGAAGAGGTTGCCATGCTCCGATTACGAAGGCAGATGAAGAGCAATTGTCTGCTATTACATCTTCTAAAGAAAATTTAAAATTCTCATAACGTGAGTCTATCACTTCTATAGCTGGGGCACAGGCTTCAATATATTCTGGTATTTCATCTAGGCTGATTTCTCTGTCTAGGTCCTTTTTTAGTAGGAAGGCGATTTCTGGCTCTGCTCTAGGGTGTATGAACTGGTCCATAGGTAACTCCTCTCCGCTTTTGTACCACATAGAGTCTGTAAGTCGGCCCCAGATCATATCATGCACGCCCATCTGTTCCATCTTGGCAAATGAGGTGAAGCCTAGCTTCAGTCCTGCAAATTTCTCTCCTCTGCCATATCTTTCTTCCAAGGAAAGTCGCTGTATCTCGTAAGCTTGCTCTTCTGTGAAACTCTCAGTAGTACTTATCTGGGTAGTGGCTTTAGCATTGGCTGCTGCCGCGTCTAGCGTTTTAGCTATGTCATTCAAATTCATGACTGCGAAAATAGATAATCAAACTCATCCCGATAGCTATCGGGATAAATACAAACTCAGGTTATTAGCTGCTGCTAACTAAGACGAAGGTAAAATCAAGTGTTAGATTCAAATGTATTCGTTCTATGAATCCATTGTGTTCTTATATTAATAGAAAATTATATGTGAAAGAAGGTACGACCCTTTCAGGGTCGAATGTTATACAGACAGTATCCCGTAGTTATAAATATGAAATCCCTACGGGATTAGTAGTAAGATGATTTGAATTTCAAGTGCTAAATGGGAATAGAAAATCTTGCTAAACCTAAGTTGTAATTAATTGTCTGTAAGTTGTGATTTGGTATTTGTTCCTTTGGTATTTGAATGCTTTAACTTTGCGGCAATGAGTTTACTAGTAATAGGAAGTGTGGCTTTTGACGCCATAGAGACGCCATTTGGCAAGACAGATAAAATAATAGGTGGTGCAGCTACGTACATATCCCTGAGTAGTAGTTATTTCACTGACAAAGTGAAGTTAGTAGCTGTAGTAGGTGGGGACTTTCCTAAGGAAGATATAAAGCTTCTTGAAGATCATGGTGTGGACACTGAAGGTCTTCAGATAAAGGAGGATGAGAAGTCATTTTTCTGGAGCGGAAAATATCACAACGATATGAATAGCCGCGACACACTAGTTACTGAGCTGAATGTGTTGGAGAATTTTGATCCAATACTACCTGCTAGCTACCAAGGGAGTGAGTATATAATGCTAGGGAATCTGAGCCCAGATGTGCAACGTAAGGTGATAGAGCGTATGGAAACTAGGCCTAAACTTATCGCATTGGATACCATGAACTTTTGGATGGATATAGCTCTGGAAGAGTTGCACAAGACTATAGCTATGGTGGATGTGCTTATTATCAATGATGAAGAAGCTCGTCAACTGAGTGGTGAATATGCTCTTAAAACTGCAGCTAAGAAGATATTGGCAATGGGACCTAAGTATCTCATCATTAAAAAAGGAGAGCACGGTGCTTTACTCTTTGGTGAGGATAAAGTGTATTTCTGCCCTGCATTATTGCTAGAGTCTGTTTTTGATCCTACGGGAGCTGGAGACACATTCGCAGGTGGATTCATAGGTCACTTAGCCGCTACAGATGATATATCTTTTGCTAACATGAAGCGTGCTGTGATATACGGTAGTGCAATGGCTAGTTTCTGTGTAGAAAAATTTGGTACAGAGCGTATCGTAAACTTGGACAAATCTGAAGTGAATACTCGTGTGCAGGAGTTCATAGATTTGAGTCAGGTGGAGATAAGCCTGTAGGACTTATTTAATTTTGAATTATTGATTTTAGAATGAAGGAGTTTTAAACGATTCTATTTTCACTTACTCTTAGCAGAATTTTTTTTATTTTTTAAGGTTATATTGCTAAGTACTAAAGTGATAATAAAAATGCCAAAGCAATGAAAGACCTTAAAGTATTTGAAACACAAGAAGTGCGAACGCATTGGGATCAAGAAGCAGAGAAATGGTGCTTTTCTGTAGTGGATGTGGTCGCTGTACTTAGTGATAGCAGCGTTCCTAAGCGATATTGGAGTGACTTGAAAAAGAAGTTGACGAACGAAGGAAGTCAGTTGTACGATAATATCGTACAACTGAAATTTGAGTCTTCAGATGGGAAACGGTATAAAACAGATTGTCTAAATACTGAAAATTTATTCAGACTCATACAGTCTATTCCGTCTCCCAAGGCAGAACCTTTTAAACTATGGCTGGCACAAATAGCTAGTGTTGCTCGGAAGTCTCTGGAAGCTAAGACGGGTAAAAAGGTGGTAAGTGAGTTGAATGCGAAATCTGCACTGCCTAAGCATACGAAAAATTTTAAAAAGTAAAATGAATACCAAAATCTGGAAACAAAAATCTGCCCCTGACCAGGCTCTCGTAGATGTACTTACTTCTGAGCTTAATGCTCCTGAGTTAATAGCCAAAATGCTCGTGCAGCGTGGTGTGGATAGTCCAGATAAGGTGAAAAAATTCTTTAACCCCAGAATAGGGGATATGCACGATCCATTTCTGATGAAGGATATGGATAAGGCTATTGAGCGAATACAGCTGGCTCAAGACAATAAAGAAGGTGTTTTGATTTTTGGGGATTATGATGTGGATGGCACTACTTCTGTGGCGTTAGCTTATTCGTTTTTCAAAGATAGATTTGACAAGATAGACTACTACATACCAGATAGATACAAGGAAGGCTACGGAATAAGTAATGCAGGTATAGACTATGCCAAAGAGAATGGACTTAGTCTTATCATAGCTCTAGACTGTGGTATACGTAGTGTAGATAAGGTAGAATATGCAACCTCGCTAGGTATAGACTTTATCATCTGTGATCACCACTTGCCGGGTAAGGAATTGCCAGCGGCAGTAGCAGTGCTAGACCCCAAACGTAAAGATTGCGAATATCCATTCAAAGAATTAGCGGGATGTGGAATAGGACTAAAGTTAGCCCAAGCTTATTCTCAAGTTAATGAATTGGACGAACGAGAGTATCTGCAGTACTTAGATTTTGCAACGCTGAGTATAGCGAGTGATATAGTGCCTATAGAGGATGAGAATAGAATCATTGCTCACTTTGGACTAAAAATCATCAATCAACAACCACGCATAGGACTTAAAAAACTAATTGAAGTTTCTATAAATAAGGAAGAACTGAGTATTGGTGACCTAGTGTTTTATCTAGGACCTAGAATAAATGCGGCTGGGAGAATGGGAGATGCCAAAAATTCTGTAAAGATGCTAATAGCCGATACGGATGAAATGGCCAATGAATTTGCCAAAGAACTAGAAACTCAAAATGCAAGCAGAAAAATAGTAGATCAAAAAATAACAGCAGATTTTCAAGAAATAATTGCTAAAAACCCCAACCTATTAGAACGGAAAACACACGTTTTCTACAAAGAAGACTGGCACAAGGGCGTAGTGGGTATAGCAGCTAGTAGGGCCATAGAGCTTTACTATAGACCTACTATTATACTTACTAAAAGCGGGGAGGGTATGCTGGCTGGAAGTGCTAGAAGTGTAAAAGGTTTTGACGTGCACGAAGCTTTAGAAAAATGTAGCGAGCACTTAGAGCAGTTTGGCGGACATATGTATGCAGCTGGTATGACAATGAAAGCTGAGAATCTAGATGCCTTCAGAGCAGCTTTTGAAAAAGTGGGAGAGGAGATGCTAGATGATGAAATGCTAACCCCAAAGGTATACTATGACGCAGAGCTAGACATAAGCTTGGTAGATAAGAAGTTTTTGGGCATTGTACAGCAGATGGCACCATTTGGTCCTGCTAATATAACTCCAGTGTTTTATGCTAAAGGGCTGCGAGATGATGGCACGGGTAAGATAATAGGTAAGACTGCTGAGCACATTAGATTGAATGTAAAGCGAAGTACAGACTCACTAGCTGCTGTAGGTTTTAGTATGGCAGACAAGTTTATGGACATTAAAAAAGCAGACTCTTTTGAAGCCTGCTTTCAGATTAATGAAAATGTCTTTCGCGGTACTAGTACCATTCAGCTAATGCTGAAAGATGTGCGTACTACCAACGGTGTTTGATATACTTACGCTTAGTTAAGCTGTAGTCTAAGGCTATATACCCAACGGCAGATAGATTAGTAGCCGAACCTAGTTTAGGGTCTTTATACATATTTATAAAACCGTAATTGCTTCTTGTTCCAAATATCAATCTATTCTTTCCGTCTCTTATACTAAAGTTGACACCAAGACCTACAGTAACTCCAACATCAAATTTGCGTGGTGTAAGGCTACTAGCAGGAATAGAATCCTCTAATGCTATCCAAGTAGAAACCACTACTGGATCTGCAAATGTACTTACAGATAACCCATAAGATACGTAAGGCCCACCTTCAATAAACCAATATGATTTTGGCTGTCCCACTCTATAAGGTATAAGTTCTTTCTTTTTGAAAGGAATCATGTATTGTAGAGTTAATGGAATTTGTAAATATGTACCACCTCCTGTAAAGTATATAAGGTTGTTATCTGCGTCAAAAGTGTTGGTAGGATAGAGTAATGCTCTAGTATCCATAAGGATATCGCCTTCTATCATCATTCTTTTAGATATCTGATGCTTATATCCTATACCGCCTATTGCTGATAATCCACCTAAGCTACCATTGTATCCTGAGGCCAATGCTAATCCCCCTCCTGCTTTAGTCGTGAGCCACATTTGTGCGTTACTTTGTAAAGAAAAGAAGGCTACTGCTGCTAGAGCTATTAAATATTTTTTCATCGTTAATTATTAATAATTCCACAAATATAATTTAAAACGGATATTAGTTATTCAATAGTATGGTACTTTTGAACTTAGCATGCGATTGCGAGCAGAAAATCTTATAAAACAGTACAAAAAACGGAAGGTGGTAAACGACATGTCACTTGACGTAGAGCAAGGCGAGATAGTTGGTTTGCTTGGGCCAAATGGTGCGGGTAAGACTACCACTTTTTATATGGTAGTAGGTTTAGTAAAACCAGATAGTGGTAGGGTTTTTTTAGACGATGAAGAAATAACGGGCAATGCCATGTATCAACGTGCTCAGAAGGGTGTAGGCTACTTACCTCAAGAAGCTTCTGTTTTTAGAGATCTAACGGTGGAAGATAATATAAGTGCTGTTCTAGAAATGACTAATAAGTCTAAAGAAGAACAGCGTGAAAAAACAGAATCACTTATCGCTGAATTTGGACTGCAAAAGGTTAGGAAAAATCTAGGTAAGGTTTTGAGTGGTGGTGAGCGTAGAAGATGCGAAATAGCTCGTGCTCTTGCTACAGACCCTAAGTTTGTATTACTAGACGAACCTTTTGCGGGTGTGGACCCAATAGCAGTAGAAGATATTCAAGAAATAGTGCAACAGTTAGTTACTAAAAATATTGGTGTACTCATAACCGACCACGATGTGCAAGCTACTTTGAACTTGGTAGATAGAGCCTACTTGCTTTTCGAAGGAAGATTACTCAAAAAAGGAACACCTAAAGAACTAGCAGAAGACGAGATGGTTCGTAAGGTATATCTGGGTAAAAACTTTGAACTAAGACCATAAAAAAAGAGACCTCATTTCTGAGACCTCTTTCTTATTATTATTATTTCACATACTCCCACTACTTCGCAAAGTATTCTTTCACCTTGCCTTGATAGTATGGCTGGAGCTCTGGTGATACACTTCGCAGTAGCTCAGTTTCTTTCTTTTTCTGATCGAGGTACTTTTGGATACTAGGAGGGATAGGTCTCTCTTGCTCTTGGCCCTCGTTACTAGTACGCTTGTCATCTTGCTCCTGCTCACGTTCTGCACGCTCGTGTTCGCTTAGCTTTATTTCTATCTGGTTTAGTTTTTGGAAGGTCTGGCTATTCAACCTTTTGTTATACAGATCTTCTTCTAGTTCGTCCATCAAATCTTCTGTCTTTTTTAGGTCTCCTAGGCTGCCCCCTTTTCCTTCTTTTTGCAGTTGTCCGTGGAGCTCTTGCAGCTTTTTACGTATAGCGGCCTGCTGTGCTGCCATTTTTGCAAACTCTTTGCTTCCTGGTTTACCTTGTCCTTTTTTCTGACCATCTTGGAGTTGCTTCATTTGCTTAGCTAGCTCATCTTGCATTTTTTTAAGAGCATTGGCATTTGGCTTTTTACCTTTTTTACCTTTACTGCCTGGTTTTTTGCACTGTTTTTTTGGTTTGCCCTTATTCTCCTTCTGAGCTTTCATTTGCTCCTGCATGTTTTTAAGCGTTTCGCTGAGCATCAGAGCCAGATTGTTATAACCTGTCATAGCATATTGTTGGCTTACTATAGCATTGTTTGTATATCGCTCACCTAGGTATTCTAGTGTTTTTTCTAAGTTGTCATTTACCCTAGCTACCTCTTCGTTTACAAAAGACTGAATCTGGATATTTCGTTTGCTTAACGCAAGCAATGAGTCTTCTACCATTTTGGTTTCATCCTTTATTTTGCGTTGCTGTTGGCTTAGGGCTACATACTTTGGGCTGTATCTCGGGTTTTCTTTAAAACCCTCTATTACCCTCTCTTGGTCAAAGGAGAGTTGTACAAGGTTTTCTAAGATTTGGCGTAAGTTATTGTAGTCTTCCTCTTGTTGCTCTTCCATGGCATCTTCCATCTCTTGCTGCATTTGCTGAGCCATCTCTTGCATTTCTTCTGCTGCATCATCCATTTTTTCAGAGGCTCCTTTGTTTTTGCCTTTCTTTTGTTGCTCTTGTGCTTCTTGCATCTTTTGGCTCACTTCTTCCTTTTTCTGGTCTTGTGGGCTTATGTCCTTGGGCGATTCTAGCTCCTCATTCTTTTTTTGAATATCTTCAAGGTCCTTTTTTACCTCTTCAAATTCTTTTTTGATTTCCTCCTGCTTCTTTTCTAGCTCTTCGTTTTTACCCTTTTCGTTCTTCGTTTTTTCGCTTAGCTCTTTCTCTTTTTTTGCGAGTTCGTTTAGCTTGTCTATAGTTTCATTGAGTTTTTTTTCTAGTTCTAGTTCTTTGAAAAGTTCGAGCATTCGGTCCATCTCCTTGCTCATTTCTTTCTCACTAAATTTAAACTCTTCCATGGCTTTTTGCAGCTCATCTTTTCTGTTCTCATCTAGAAGCTTTTGAATCTTTTCCATGAGCTTACGTGTCTCCTCGTCTAGCACGTCTTCCATAAGCTTTTCTAGTTCTTTTTGCTTTTCAAGCAGATTTTCCTGTATGGGATTAAACTCTTCTTCTTTTTGATTTTTTTCTAAATTTTTCTGAATAGAGTTCTTTATTTTTTCCTGTATTGCCTTTTGTTTGTCTAGTAGGTCTTGTATTTTCTTTTTATCATTCCAATCAAGATTTTTCTTTTCAGTAAGCATTTTTTCAATGCTATTTATCTCTTTTTCTAGTTCTGCTGCTTCTGCCTGAGCACCTGCCATTGAGCTTTTTATTTCCTTATTAGCTTGTTCAGTCAGATCCTTTATTTCTTTTAGCGATGGAGCTTTGTATGTGCTCACGGGTGTTTTGGAAGCCTTAGCTCCGTTCACCCCATCATTATCCCATACCGTGAAGAAGTATTCTATCTCATCTTCAGCTTGCACATTAAGAGCACTCAAATTCCAGTAGTGATAGAAGTTTTGTTTATCTAGTGTAGGATTTATTTTAATAGGTAGAATTCCAGATTTGTCTCGATTTGCAGCCGAATCAGATTTCACAAATCGGTAATGGAACTGTAGCTTGGTAAATCCGTGATCGTCTGCTACGTCACCTAAGAAATAAAAAATCTTGTTGCTTAGACTATCGTTTTTTCTCTCTACGGCTATCTGTGGGTACTCATCTGGTATCACATTGATTTGGTAAAAGACAGAGTCTCCTTGTGTTACATCGGCATTGCTAGTATTTACCTTTACCAGTGAGGAACGCATAAATCTCTTGGTATAAGTAGTTTTATTCTTTTGGGGTATTAGTTGATTATTTTCAGGACCTATGCTTATTTTTTGTACATTTTTAGTGTCAAATCTCCACTCTATGATAGAGCCTTGAGGTACATTTAGTTCTCCCATATTTCGCACAGACTCATTAGCTATACCCAAATATTTGGGGTATCGTATTGTGGCACTGTAGCCTACTAAGCTTGGTTTTAGAGCGATATTTAGATCGTATTCTTTGCTGCTAAAACCACCTGCCTCAAAATAGAGACTTTGTGACTTTTGGATATTACTCAGATTGTAGCTAAAATCACCTACTCCATTTGCCTTCATCTTATAGCGTTGCTTACCTATATGTATGTAGGCGTCTTGAGGTATTTTATCTCCAGATATTTCAAGAGGTATAAGTACATCTTGATTTTGTATGGCTTGCTGTTTCTCTATCTCACTACTGAAGGTGAATGGGGCTTCTATTTCGAAATGCTGACCAAAGTTCACTATTCTTTCGCTACTGCTTTTGAATCCGGGGCTTACTATTAGAACGATAGCTAAAATCACAGCAGGTAATAGGCCGTACTTTACATATTCTAGATTTTTTCTAAAAGGAATGGCACTTATAAAAGGAACTTTGCCGAGTTCTGATGTTCGTTGATCTATGCTGGCTAGCAGTAGTGAGCTGTTTTTTAGTTTGGCGTCTTCTTGCAGCTGTAGCGTATTTAGTAATTTGTCTTGTACCTCAGGAAAATGATTACCTATGAGCACAGACGCTTCCGTTACTCCAAATTTTCTAGATATATTGACAAGCCCTAAAACGGGTCTTACTATGTACCAGAGGAAAGTGCCTAGGGCAACGGTGATAAAAAGGTAAAACAAAGCCGTACGTGTTGTGCTGCTAAATCTTCCGAAGTACTCTGCGAAGCTTAAGCTAAAAAAAGCGATAAGCACCAGCGATAAAGCTATGATAGCTCCTTTGATAAGCTGGTTTTGATAGTACTTTTTTATAAAGTGCTCTAGTTTTTGTATGAGTGTAGCTGCTTGCAATGTGCCTTTGTGTCTTCCTGTATAACGCAAAGATAAGTTAATTGTTGCTAGCTTCAAGTGCATCAAGAGCCTCTTTGTACGGCACTATCTGATCATCTATTCTGCCTACTATAAAGGCTTTATTTATGCCCATTCTCTTGAGGTCGCTTTCAAATACTAGTGTTTTTTTGAAAGAACGGAATCTGCCGAGTGAAAACTTTGAATTCCCGTTATGCTTTTCTTGTCTGATGTTGGCTAAGTTTTTATTGTATTGGTCTAAATTGAAGTCAGTGAACGAACCTATTTGCACTTCGAAAAATATCCCAATTGGTGGATCAGAGTTTTCGCTCAGTATTTCGTTTTCTGTTTTCAGTCTATAGATTTGATTTTCTAGAGAATCTTGCATAAAACGTGTCCCCTGCAGTGAATTCTCTGTTTTGATAAGTGCTTGTTTGTAGTGAGCGAGGGTAGATATCTTGTTTTGCTGGGAGATTAATTTGTACTGGCTTATGGCTCCCCATAATAATGCAGTGGCTACTGTTAAAAAGAGGAAAGCAATAAGTATGCGTGGTCGCCTTTTACTTAATTCTATTTGATCTTCAATGTAAGAAGATATGGACTTGCCGTGTATCGTGCCATCTAACTTAAATTTCGAGTTTTTGGCACTCGTATTGTCTTCTATTTTCATTCGGGGGGACTGTAAATTTAAGGAAAGAGACTATATTTCATAAGGTTTTCTCGTATTTTCGTAGTCTAGTATGATAAAAAAGTTTTTATTCTTCTTAATTCTTCCATTGCTTCTAGGTGCAGGCGTACCAGAAGTGCACAAAACCAGTAAAATCAATTGGTTAGATTTTAATACAGGTTTTGTGAAGGCACAAAAAGAAGGTAAAATAGCTATCATAGATTGCTATACAGAATGGTGTGGATGGTGCAAGGTGATGGATAAAAAAACCTTTTCTAATGATTCCATAGCGGCTAGAATGAATGATAAGTATATTGCTATTAAATTTAATCCAGAGTTGCCGGGTAAGTATTGGGCAGGGAGTGATTCGCTCACTGGGAGACAAATGCTAATGGCACTTTCTAATAATAAACCATCTGGGTATCCTACTTTTTTCTTTTTCGTTCCACAAGATAAAAAGATGTTTCAGGTGCCAGGTTATAAAGATGTTAAAGGTTTAAATGAAATCTTTGACAATGTGGAACGATATCAAAAAGCGGTGATTTTAAACTCACCATAAGCAAAAAAATAAATTGGGTAGAAAAAAGAAAGATCGGCAGGTACATTTCGAAAATGTAGAACTGCTGGCTGCAGGTGGCGAAGGGCATGCCTTAGCTAAGTTAGACGGTAAAGTTGTGTTTGTAAAATACGGGGCCCCAGGGGACTTAGTAGACATTCAAATAGTAGGTCGTAAGAAAAAGTTTAGCCTTGCTAAGATTACTAAAATTCATAAGGAATCAGAGCTAAGAGTAGAACCTTTTTGCGAGCATTACGGGGTGTGTGGTGGCTGCAAGTGGCAGCATATAGAGTACCCAAGTCAGTCTAAATTGAAAGAGCAATGGACGCACGACTGTTTGACTAGAATAGGGAAAATAGAAGTAGCTGATACTTTGCCTATAATAGGTGCTGAGCAGCAACAATTCTACCGTAACAAAATGGAATACACCTTTTCTAATAAGAGATGGTTATATGATAATGAGAAGCTGGAAGATTTAGAACATACAAATGCTTTAGGTTTTCATGCTCCGGGTCGTTTTGATAAAGTGTTAGCTGTAAATAAGTGCTGGCTGCAAGATGATAAAGGAAATGAAATTAGAAACTTTGTATTCGAATATTGTATAGCAAATGAGTATTCTTTCTATGATTTGAAAGAGCACACAGGGCTTATGCGTAATCTGATGCTCAGAAATACCAAAGCTGGTGACTGGATGATAAATGTAATCTTTGCTAAAAACGAAGAGACTAAAATTCAGGACCTACTGAAAGCGATAAAAGAAAAGTTTGAACCTAAAGCTCTGAACTATTGTATCAATGAAAAGATGAACGATAGTACATTTGATCAAGAGTTTATATCCTATAGTGGAAGTACTGATATACAAGAGGAATTAAGTGGGTTAACCTTTAATATTTCTCCGAAATCATTCTTCCAGACTAATCCTGTGCAAGCAGAAACTTTGTATCAAGTGGCTTTAGACTTTGCAGACATACAGTCTACAGATGTAGTGTATGATTTGTATTGTGGTACAGGTACCATCACTTGTGTAGCAGCTACTAAGGCTAAGAAAGCAGTAGGAGTGGAGATAGTAGAAGAGGCCATAGAAGCAGCTAAAGAAAATGCGAAGCTCAATGGGATAGAGAATACTGCTTTTCTTGCAGGTGATATGAAAGATGTATTCAATACAGATTTTTACAACTTGCATGGTAGTCCAGATATTATTATTACTGATCCACCGAGAAGTGGCATGCACCCTAAAGTGGTAGACTATTTACTTGAGATAGCTTGTCTTAAAGTAGTGTATGTAAGTTGTAACCCTGCTACCCAGGCTCGCGATTTAGAAATGATGTCTACTAAGTACAAAGTGACTAAAAGTAGAGCAGTAGATATGTTTCCGCAGACACATCATTCAGAGAACGTAGTGTTGTTAGAGCTTATATAGATTATAGTTCTAGTACCATCTCGTAATCATCCATTATATATCCGTTTCCTATATCAAATACAACCTCGCGTTTTTTCGTGAAGCCCATCTTTTCATAAGATGCGATAGCATCATGGTTGTATTTGTTTACGGTAAGCCGAATGGAATTTAGCATCATTTCGTGAGCCTTGCACGTGATGAAATTCATCATCTTTTTGCCTAGTCCTCTGCCACGCTCTGTTTCGAGCAGGTATATTTTACTTAAAAAAAGAGTCTGCTCCTCTGCTTTGATACTGAGGTAACCTAAATCTTTCTCAGATTGTAATAGAAAATAGTGAGAACCATCAGTTATTTGAGATTTAATAGTCTCGGCAGACTGAAACTTGTGTAACATATAGTCTACCTGCTCCTTGCCTATAATAGGAGTATAATGCTGTGTCCAGATAGTTTTAGCTAGAGTAGCCACCCTAGCTATTTCTAAATCAGAAATTACAGAAATTAGTTGAGAATTACTTATTCCCAAAATTATATCCTAGGCTCATCTAGGTTACTCATATCTATGGTTATGATACCGCTGCCCATATCTGCATAAATATATTCGTTTTTTATAGCGATGTCTACATTGCCAGGTACACTTATAAATGTAAGAGCCACCGGGTTTTTTGGGTCTTGATTATTATATACGTGAAGACCAGAACCTACTTCGTTTATAAAGAGATAATCTTGATACGTATATATCTTGCCTACACTGGTAAGCTCTCGTGCTTCTGTAGACTTTACGAAATTCTGTATATCGTCTATAGTACCGTAGATAGGTCGTAGACCTATTACTGATTTAGTAGTTTCATTATCACTACAACTAGTTAGGAGTATGCCGGTGCATAGAGCAAGGCATAATGTCAGTTTTTTCATATTAGTTATATAATTAAGTCGTTATTCGAGAATACGATAATTATTGCAGACTTTTGCAATTCGAAATAAATAGTTACTTTTTTTTACAATAGGAAGAGATGAGCATAGGGATAGAAAATACAGAGAAAGAGATACTTTATAATCTGGAGGCAGATGTAAAATCTCTAAAAAAAGAGCTTGCAGAAACAGTGAAAGCAATAATAGATGGCGGCTACTCAAAGTGCCCTATTTTACTGGCTCATGCTGATGATATAGCGATAGCTCAAAAGGTTATAGATAAAGCTCAGTATAGTACACACTTTAATTTTTCGGCAAGTACACTGGAGGAGATGGTGACCAGAAAGATAATACTAGAAGAAAAGAAAGAGGAATTTGAAAAGCAAATGCGTATCAAAGCAGAGTCTTTTTGCATACTCTTAGTGCATCCCGATAGTATGAAGTTTGTGTTTATTAATAAATAAATTATGCCGAGTAGTTTGCAACCCAAAGTAGCAATAGTTATTCTTAATTATAATACTCGCTCATTACTAGAGCGTTTTCTAGATGGCGTTTTGGCTACATCGTATGGTAATAAAGAAGTTTGGGTAGTAGATAATGCAAGTACAGATGATAGTGTTGCGTACCTGGAGCAGCATCACAAAGAAAATATACAACTACTCGTATCTCCAGAAAACTATGGATATGCAGGAGGGTATAACTGGGCACTTACACAGATAGAAGCAGATTACTATGTATTGCTGAATAGTGATGTAAGAGTGACTGAAAACTGGCTCTCCCCGCTAGTAGAGATGGCCATATCTGATAAGCAGATAGGTGCTATACAGCCAAAAATATTAGATGCTAAAGATCCAGATAAATTTGAGTATGCGGGAGCGTCAGGAGGATTTTTAGATAAATGGGGATACCCGTTTTGTAGAGGTAGAGTCTTTGATACTTTGGAAGAAGATAAAGGACAGTACGATGAAGCTATGGAGGTTTTTTGGGCTTCTGGTGCTTGTATGTTTGTACGAGCAGAATTGTATCATAGTGCAGGAGCATTAGATGCAGATTTCTTTGCTCATATGGAAGAGATAGATCTATGCTGGCGTATGCAGCGTATGGGTTACAAAGTGATGGTACAGCCACGGTCAGAGATTTTTCACCTTGGTGGCGGTACATTGGCCGAAGGTTCGGACCGTAAATATTTTTTAAACTTCAGGAATAATCTATTTCTTATAGCTAAAAATCATAGCTCACCATTTTGGTTTATGCTTATCCTTTGGAGAATGATACTGGATGGTATTTCCGCTTTCAAATTTTTAGTAGGAGGGCAGGCGTCATTATTCGTGGTGGTTATTAAAGCCCATTTTGCTTTTTGGGGAAGTCTTGGTCTAGTGCTACAGAAAAGAAAAGCTGTGAAAAATCTAGGAGATACTCCTGTTGCTCTTTATTCTAGATCTATCGTATGGCAGTATTTTGCTGCAGGTAAAAAGAAGTTTAGTGACTTATGAAATGCTGTATAGCAAGCTCGTAACCCTTCAGTCCTAAGCCATATATTCCACCTACACAGTATTGAGCAAGTAGCTCTGTATGTCTTTCGTTTTCTCGAGTATATATGTTAGAAATATGCACTCCCACTACAGGTGTTTTAATAGCAGCTACGGCATCTGCCAAGGCTACAGAAGTATGCGAGTATCCGCCAGCATTGAGCACTATCCCTCCATACTCTTCCTCTTGGGCATCATGCAGCTTGTTTATTAACTCACCTTCTACATTACTTTGAAAGTAATCTATTTTTAGTGTTGAAAATTGGTTTCTAACTTGCGTCAAGAAAGACTCAAAAGGGGTGTCTCCATATATGCCTGGTTCTCGCGTTCCAAGGAGATTTAAATTAGGGCCGTTTATTATGAGTATTTTCACTAGCGGTTGTTCTTTTGATGTTTCAAAGATATACCTTTGTTTGCTCAATCTCAGCATATGAGCGATCCTATAAAACACGAGTGTGGAGTAGCCTTTATTAGGCTAAGAAAACCACTAGAATTTTACAAAGAAAAGTACGGAACAGAACTGTATGGCCTTAAGAAACTTCAGCTGCTTATGAATAAGCAACTGAATAGAGGGCAAGACGGTTCTGGGTTAGCAGTCATAAAGCTAGACCCGGAGTACGGTAGCAGATATATAGCTCGTGAGCGTGCCATAGGAAATGGAGCAGTTTCTAAGCTTTTTGAACGTGTAAACAAGAAATATGCTAGTCTGGATCAAGAAAAAGCTCAAGATACCAAGTGGCTAAAGAAGAAATATCCTTATGCTGGGGAAGTATTGCTCGGGCATCTTAGATACGCTACACACGGGAAGAATAGTATAGAGAATATTCATCCATTTCTACGTCAGAATAACTGGATGAGTAGAAATCTAGTACTAGCGGGCAACTACAATGTGACCAACGTACAGGAGATGTATCAGCAGCTGATAGAATTGGGTCAGCATCCTAAGGAGATAAGTGACAATGTGACTATGCTCGAAAAAATAGGACATTTCTTAGATGATGAGAATGAACAATTATATAAGGAATGCAGAGACAATGGGATGGACAGTCTTGCTACTGCAGATTATATTAAAAATAATCTGGACATAGAAAATGTACTAAAGAACTCGTTCAAAAGTGTAGACGGAGGGTATAATATGGTAGGACTCATAGGTGATGGTAATGCATTTGTAATGCGAGATCCTAATGGCATACGTCCTAACTATTATTGGTCCAATGATGAAGTGATAGTGGTAGCAAGTGAGCGACCAGCTATACAGACAGCTTTTGACCTGCAGATGGGAGACATCAAGGAAGTAAAGCCTGGGAATGCACTTATCGTAAAAAGAGACGGAAGCTTTGAAGAGAAGCAAATCTTAGAACCTCAAGAACGTTTATCTTGTAGTTTTGAGCGAATCTACTTCTCTAGAGGAAGTGATGGAAAGATACACGAAGAGCGAAAACAACTAGGAAGGAAATTATCTCGAGAAATACTGAAGAGACTGGATTTTGATATTAGATCTACCGTATTTTCATACATACCTAATACTGCAGCTACATCCTACTATGGACTTATAGATGGAGTATATAAGTATCTAGATAAGTGGAAACGTGAGCAATTATTAAAGCTCGGTGGAGAAGCCAAAGCCTCTGAAATAGACAAACTACTTTCTGTGAAAATACGTAGAGAGAAGTTGCTTCTGAAAGATGCTAAAATACGGACATTCATAGCACAAGACGAAGGAAGAGATGAGCTAGTAGGAAATGGATACGACGTCACATATGAAGTGGTGAAACCTACGGATACCCTAGTAGTGGTAGATGATAGTATAGTTCGAGGCACTACACTCAAAAAGAGTATCCTTCGAATACTAGACAGACTAGGCCCTAAAAAAATAATTGTAGCATCTAGTGCACCCATCATTAAATATCCTGATTGTTATGGGATAGACATGAGTCGTATGAATGATTTTATTGCTTTTCAAGCGGTAAGAAGTCTTTTAGAAAAAGAAGGAGACCTGCAGTTTATGCAAGTAGTATTTTCTGCTTGTAAAGCAGAGTTGCTGAAACCTGTTGCTGAAATGGAGAACAAGGTGAAAATGCTTTATGATCGCTATACGGATAAAGAAATAGAAGCCGAGATAGGCAGACTAGTAACTCCTGAAGGGATGAAAGCGGAAGTAGAAATAGTCTATCAAACTATTGCAGGATTGCACGCTTCATGTCCTAATCACCTAGGCGATTGGTACTTCTCAGGAAACTATCCTACGCCAGGAGGCAATCAGGTAGTTAACAGAAGTTACGTATATTACATGAAGGGAAGTACTGCTAGAGCGTACTAAGAAATTTACTGAAGCTTCGGCTGGTATGTGAAACAGTGTGCAAGTACTAAACTACCACGCTACCTATCATACTATCCCCAAACCAATAGGGGATATCTTCTAATCCATTGGCAGGTTTCGTAACAATGAGATTTGCTTTTTTGCCTACTTGGATACTTCCTACTTCATTTTGCACTTCCATTGCGAAAGCTGCATTATACGTCAAAGCATTAAAAGCTTCTTCTGGTGTCAGTTTCATTTGACTACACGCTAGTCCAAAGGCAAGGTTCAAGTTACTGCTAGGCGAGGAGCCTGGATTGAAATCACTAGCTACAGCAAGTGGAATGTTTTTATCTATAAGCTGTCTTCCCGGAGTGTAAGGGATATCTAGAAACAGCGAACAAAGCGGAAGTCCAGTAGCTATGGTATTGGACGAAGCTAATGCAGAGTAATCACCCTCATTCATCACCTCTAGATGGTCTACAGATAGTGCACCCATTTCGCACGCCATCTTTACCGCACCAAAAGAGCTAAATTGATTCACGTGTACCTTGGCTTTCAGTCCATGCTTATCTCCGGCTTCTATTACTTGCTTTAGGTCGTCTAAACTAAAGTATCCTGTCTCACAAAAAATGTCAATATAATCCGCCAAGCCTTCTCCTGCTATGCGAGGTAACATCTCCTTGGTCACGAGATACATATAGGCATCCTTATTATTTTTAAATTCTGTAGGCAATGCGTGAGCACCTAGGAAGGTAGCTTTTATAGGAATAGGAGAGAGCGATTTTAATACGCGTATCACACGCAGCATTTTCATTTCGTCTTCTATATTAAGGCCATATCCACTTTTTATTTCTATGGCTCCAGTTCCTTGCTTTATCACGTTCCCCATTCGCTCCTGAGCCTCTTCATATAGCTGCTGCTCGCTCATAGCGTGCAGTTTTGCAGCACTATTCAGTATGCCGCCGCCAGCTTCCGCTATTTCTTGATAGCTTTTGCCATGCAGTCGCATCTTCATTTCTCCACTTCTGCTTTCTGCAAAGATTAAGTGTGTATGGCTGTCTACATACATAGGCAGCACTAGTCGGCCAGCACAGTCGTGGCTATCCATGGTGAGCTCTGGGCACTCACTCATAGGACCAAAAGATTCTATAATATTATTCCTAACTATCAGATAAGCATTCTCCAAGGTCTTTACTTCACCTTGTGCTTTTCCTTTTTTTATAGTATTAGAATTCTCAGTGATTCCGATGAGTTGTTTTATGTTTTTGAGTATGATATTCATTGGTTAGCTTTAAATAAGATTGGTCTTAATCTAATTATTTGTTCTCCTGCCCTAGTTCTACGGCTCTATGAAATGCAGCATAAGCAGCATCTTTTATGAGTGTGTTTACATTGTTATCTTCCATGGAGTCTATAGCTGCCTGTGTGGTGCCGCCCTTAGATGCCACCTTTTCTATCCATCCTTCAGGTTTTAGATCTGAGTTTTTGAATAGTTCTACTGCTCCTTCAAAAGTCTGGCTTACCAATACTTTAGAATCGTGCTGTGAGAATCCCATTTTCAAAGCTGCGTCTAACATAGATTGCATAAAATAGAATACATAGGCAGGACCGCTACCCGATATTCCAGTAGATTTATTAATGAAATCTTCATTTTTTACGTGTATAGAAGTGCCCGTAGAATCGAGTAAATTACGTACAGCTATTTGTTCTATTTTAGTCACTGCAGCGGTCTCTGTAAAAGCAGTCACCCCTTTGCTTACCTTGGCTGGCAGGTTAGGCATGGCTCGTACTACCTTCGTTAGTCCGGTAGCACTTGATATGTAGTCCAGAGTTACGCCTGCCATTAGAGACACCAATACCTGCTGTGAGCTTAGGAGTGGTTTTATCTCTTCAAAAAGGGCCTCGCAGTGGTACGGTTTTACGGCTAAAAATATAATATGTGCGTGTCTTACAGCCTTTGTTATATCGTCGTATACACAGAATCTAGAGTCCTCTTTGAGTTGCAGTCTTACGTCTTCACTTTTGTCATAGATAAGCAGGTGCTTATTCTTAATGTGGGGGGAGTCTACCATCCCTTCGGCAAAGGTGAGTCCCATGTTGCCGGCTCCTATCATTAGTACTTTCATCTTATAATCGTATAGTAGGTATATGCTCGTGAAATTCCAAATATTATATGTATAACTTAGAGAATAACTATTTTATACAAAGCAAAAAAACGCAGCTCTCATTAAAAGCTGCGTTTTCGGTATTGTGTTTATTCTTATGTCTCTACTTCGCAAAATTCACCGCTCTACGCTCTCGTATTACAGTTATTTTTACTTGTCCTGGGTAGATCATTTCCTTCATTATCTTCTGCGAGATATCAAAAGAAAGTAAATCTGCTTGCTTGTCGTCTAGTATGTTACTATCTACTATCACACGTAGTTCTCTACCTGCTTGTATAGCAAATGATTTCTCTACTCCTTCAAATCCAAGAGCAAGTTTCTCTAAGTCTTGTAGACGCTTGATGTAGTTCTCACTATCTTCTCTACGTGCACCTGGTCTAGATCCGCTTATAGCATCACACGCCTGTACGATAGGAGAGAAGAGGTTAGTCATTTCTATCTCGTCATGGTGAGCTCCTACAGCATTACATACTTCTGGATGCTCTCCGAACTTTTCGCACAGTTTCATTCCGAGTAATGCGTGTGGCATTTCACTATCACTATCAGGCACTTTACCTATATCGTGTAGCAGTCCTGCTCTTTTAGCTCGTTTAGCATCTAAGCCAAACTCTGCTGCCATAGTAGCACAGAGGTTAGCTACCTCTCTACTGTGTTTTAGTAGATTCTGTCCGTATGAAGAACGGAATCTCATACGACCTACCATACGGATAAGCTCTGGGTGAAGTCCGTTGACACCAAGATCGATTACTGTTTTTTCACCGTACTCGTTTATTTCTTGCTCTACGTCTTTTTTAGTTTTTTCTACTATTTCTTCTATACGAGCAGGGTGTATTCTGCCATCTGCTACTAGTCTGTGTAGTGATAGTCTAGCTATCTCTCTTCTTACTGGGTCAAATCCGGAAAGAATGATAGCTTCTGGAGTATCATCTACTATAATTTCTATACCTGTGGCTGCTTCTAGTGCTCTAATATTACGACCTTCTCTACCTATTATACGGCCTTTTATATCGTCATTATCAATATTGAATACTGTAACTGAGTTTTCTATAGCTTGCTCTGCTGCTGTACGCTGTATCGTTTGAAGAATCATTCGCTTTGCATCTTTATTAGCAGATAGCTTCGCTTCTTCTATTATTAGTTTTTGCTGGCTTAGAGCTTCTGTACGAGCATCTTTGGCTACAGCTTCTATCATTTGAGTTTTAGCATCTTCCTTACTCAATCCAGCTATTTTTTCTAGTTGAGAAATCTGTGCACTTATTTGATCTTTTAGCTCCTCTTGTTTTATCTTTACGATATCTACTTGGCTGTTTAGATTTTTCTTAACCTCGTCTAGCTCTTTTTCTTTTTGAGTGTTATGAGATATTTTAGCATCTAGACTTTGCTCTTTTCTTTTTACATCATTAAAACGCTCATCCAGCTCCTTGTCCTTATCTCTGGTAGACTGGTTATGGTCATTTTTAAGCTTGTGAAATTTCTCTTTTGCTTCTAGCTCACGCTCTCTCCTATAAGAGTCTGCTTTAGATTTAATAGATTCTGCTTTAGATTGTGCATTAGCCAGTATAGACTCAGCCTTAGCTTCAGATTCTATAGCTTTGGTACTTGTGTTTTTGCTAGCGATTACCCACGTTGCACCTACTCCTACGAGTAATGCTACTATGGCTGCTATAATTGTCATCATCATTTTTCTTTTTCTTTTTTAGTGTTAAAAAAATGACTAAACGTATGAAGAAGTGACTATCCGTATTCGTATTTTAAATATCGAGCAAATGCTCTAGTTCTTTAAGCTTAGCGTTTATGTTTTCTAAATTTAGGTCTTGGTTATCGCTTCCTTTCTCTTCAGATGCAAATTCTAAGGCTACCATAGAGAGAGCATCTTGCTTATCTTGTACCGAGAAGTTTTCGATATAGAATTTTGCCCTTTCATTTATTGTTTTGGCCGCATTACGCACACCTCCTTCTTCAGAGGTTTTGATGCGTAGCGGATAAAACCGATCACATATATTTACTTTTATGGATATCTCTTGTTCAGACATTTTAGTCTGTTTAATTGTTTTGGTTTATTGTTTTATTAACGTCAAGCATTGGTCTATCTCCTTAATTATCTGGTCTATTTGCGATTTAAACTCAGATGAATCTGTAGATGAGCCGGCACTCTCTGCAAGTTTACTAATTTTATTTGTTTCTTCAGTATTTAGTAAGATTTGCGTTTTAGTTTCTAGTTCGTGATTTAAATTCTTGTTTTCTATCTTCAGTTGCTCGTTAGCCTTTTCAAGTATTGTACACTTGCTTTTTAGCTGTTTTATGTGAAATTCTATATTTTCTAATCGAGCAAATAGTTCCATTATTTTCTAATAAGAGCGTTGAGGTTAGATTCAAAGTTAGCTATTAATTTTACCATTAATGCATCTATCTCTTTGTCTTCCATCGTTTTTTTTTGGTTATATAAAAAGAATGCTACGGCAAAAGATTTTTGGTTTTCTGCTAGCGGTTTGCCTTCGTACACATCAAACAGGAGCATGTCAGTAAGTACTTGCTGTAGCGTCTGTTTGGCTATTTTTTCTACTTCTTTGTAACTTACGGCCTTGTCTAGTACTAGAGATAGGTCTCTTCGTACTACTGGGAATATTGGAATATCTTGTAACTTGATAGTACTGTTTGCCAGTTTTAAACAAGCGTCCCAATCTATGTGTACAGAAATAGCTTCTTGTTTTAGTCCATGTGCTTTCATCTGCTGCTTGGTGATAGTACTTACTGTTACTAGTTTATCTAGTTGTTTCGGTGCTATATTTAGTTTCTTGAAAACATTGGCAACTACAGCTAATAAGTGGTCTGCCGTAGCTTTCTCACTCTTAGTACTCCAGTGTTCGGGGTGTCTATTTCCAGAGAAGGTAAGTTGTAGAGATTCTAGTTCTACGTATTTGCCTTCTCTCTTGAAGTACTTCTTTCCAAACTCATAAAATTTGAGATTAGAATTTTTACGATTCACATTGTAAGCTACAGAACTGAGTGCTGAGTTTACAAGCTCCATTCGCATTACGTTCATATCTTGGCTCAAAGGATTGAGCATATATACGGCTTCTGCCAATTGGTCTTCGCTGTATAGCTTACTTGCTACCAGCGAGTTATTCATTATCTCATTGAAACCTATGCTACTCAGGTATTTACTTACTTTGGTTTTAGTCTTGTTGGGTGAGCCTTTGGCTATCACAGAGGGTACGTAGTTTACTTTCTGTGGAATAGGAATGCTGTCAAAACCATATACACGCAGTATCTCTTCATAGATATCTACCGGCCTCTCCACGTCTGGTCTGTAGCGAGGTACTTCTAAAAATAGGTTACGATTGTTATTTGCTTTTATTTTAATCTCAAGGCTCTGAAGTATTCGAAGGGCATCATCTTCTGGAATTTCGTGTCCTACAAATTTATTTAACTCGTCTAGTTTTATTTCTATCTGCAGGGGCTCTATTATCTCTGGATAAACATCTACTACCTCTGAGGCTACTTCTCCACCAGCTTCTTCTAAGATAAGGTTTACTGCTCTTGTCAGAGCAAAGCTTACCATCTCTGGATCTGTGCCACGTTCAAATCTGTAGCTAGAGTCCGTATTTAGGCCAAAACTCTTAGCCGTTTTACGTACAGCCGCAGGATTAAAGTACGCACTCTCTATAAAAATAGTGCTAGTACTATTAGTGACACCAGAGTCTATTCCGCCGAGCACACCTGCTAGAGCAAGTGGTTTGTCAGCATCTGCTATAATAAGATGTTTTTCAGTTAGTTCTCGTTCTACTTCGTCTAGTGTGGTTAGTTTCTCTCCCTGCTTCGCATATCTGGCTACTATCTTATTGCCAGATAATCTGCTGTAGTCAAAGGCATGAAGTGGCTGGCCTATCTCATGTTGAATGAAATTGGTGATATCCACCACGTTATTTATAGGTTTTAGGTCTATAGATTTTAGTCTCTTTTTAAGCCAATTAGGTGATTCTTTTATTTCGACCCCTGTGATAGTGATGCCACTATATCTTGGTGTAGCCTTAGCATCCACTATGCTTACATCTACTCGCATCTGCCCACGAGCATCTATGCTTTCTATGCTTGGCTTTTTGTACTTTTCGCCTGTGAGTGCTTGTAGCTCACGAGCTACGCCCATATGAGAAATTGCATCACCTCTATTGGGTATGATGGCTATCTCAAGTTGGTGATCGGTTTCTACTTTATATATTTCTGTGAGAGGAGTGCCAGGAGTAAGGCTACTGTCTAGTACCTTGATGCCAGATTTATCTGAACCAAGCCCTATTTCATCTTCCCCGCATATCATCCCTTCAGATGCTTCTCCACGGATTTTAGCTTTTTTTATCTCAAAACTTCCTTCGTCCGAATAAAGGATAGTACCCACAGGAGCTACTATTACTTTTTGCCCGGCATCTACATTAGGAGCTCCGCACACAATGTTTAGTATAGTGCTATTTCCTATGTCTACGGTAGTCTTATTGAGCTTGTCTGCACCTGGGTGCTTCTCTTTAGTGAGTACGTGCCCTACCACTAGGCCCTTAAGTCCTCCTTTTATGGACTCCGTTTTTAGAATATGTTCTACCTCTAATCCACTCATAGTGAGTTTTTCACAGATTTCTTCTAAAGGTAATTCTAAGTTTATGAATCGTTTTAACCAGTTGTATGATATCTTCATGATATAAGCTAAGGGCGAAGATAATTCGCTATTTGTAAACTTAGGTTTTCAGCCAACCTTTTTATCCGATTTTTGTTAATCTTACATAATATTATGCCAATAAAAAAAATAATACAAGATACAGAAACTGAGGCGGGGAAAATTGATTACTGGGTGAATTACCTTACGGAATTAGGAGAAATATACTTGCCAAAAGTAGCTGCGGCCACGCTTACACTGGTTGTTGGGTGGTGGTTAATATCGAGGATTAATTATTGGTTCAAAAAAATACTGGTTAATAGAGAAGTCGAGATATCCTTGATTCCGTTTCTGTGCAGTTTAGTCAATGCTTTACTTAAGGTTTTACTTCTCGTTACCGTAGCTTCTATGGTAGGTATAGCTACGACTAGTTTTGTAGCAGTCTTAGGTGCTGCATCTTTGGCAGTAGGTTTAGCCTTGCAAGGGAGTTTGTCTAATTTTGCTGGAGGAGTTATTATACTCCTTTTTAAACCTTTTAAAGTCGGGGATTTGATTGAAAGTGATGGGATATTGGGTGTGGTGCAAAGTATTACCGTACTTAATACTATTCTAGCTACACCAGCTGATAATACAGCGATACTTCCTAACGGACAAGTAGCTAACAATAAGGTGCTTAACTACACCAAAGAAAATAATAGGCGAGTGGATCTTACGATAGGCATAGGCTATGATGAAGACGTAGATAAAGCCAAAGCAGTATTGCTTGAAGCTATGAGGAAAGTGCCTAAAGTATTAGAAAGTCCAGCTCCGTTTGTTGGAATTATTGGTTTTGGGGACAGTTCAGTGGATTTGGCCGTAAGGCCATACGCCAAATCGGGAGAGTATTGGGATGTGTACTTCGCAGCTAATGAGGCTATTAAAAAAGCTCTAGACGATAGTAATATAGAAATACCGTATCCGCATCAGGTGGAGATTAGGAAATAGCACCGTTGCACTGCAGCCATCGTACTCAAGATTGATTGCCTAGTTTATTGGTTTTATATCTGCATCACGTTTGCCTGCCTTAAGCTTAGAACTAATTAAGCATTTCCAGCACCAACTCTGGAGGTCTGCAAACCACAGCCTTATCTTCTGTTTCTACTATTGGGCGTTCTATAAGCTTTGGGTTAGCTACCATAGCATCTATGATTTGACTGTCAGTTAGGTCTTTGCCCTTGTAGTTCTCTTTCCAGATAGCCTCACCTTTCCGCACGAGTTCCATAGGTGAGATATCTATTTTATTGATTAATGCTGTAAGTTCAGCCTTAGTCAATGGATTATTGATGTAGTCTATTATCTCAACTCCATCCTGTGGAATCAAGGCTAGACATTGTCTGCTCTTAGAGCATCGGTTATTGTGGTAGATCTTCATATTTAAGTTTAAAATTAAGTCTAAGTTAAAGTTTAATTTTTACTCGCCGAAGGCGAGTAATTTTAAACTTAGATGTTAACTTAAACTTAGGCTTTTAAATTTGTCATCCTGAGTATTCGCTGCAAGCGAATGTATCGAAGGAAGGACAAATTTAACTCCCAGGAGCTCCCATTACAGTTGTATACTTCAATACGAGTTTTTTGTCTGGGAATATGCGTTTGTAGCAGCTTTGTATAGCAAGAGTAGCCTCGTGAAAACCGCAAAGAATTAGTTTTAATTTGCCTTCGTACTGATTGATATCGCCAATAGCAAATATTCCAGGCACGTTGGTTTGGTAGTCTTTGGTATCTACGAGTATAGCTTCTTTACCTAGATCTAGTCCCCATTCTTTTATAGGTCCTAGTTTTGGGCTTAGCCCAAATAAAGGTATGAAGTTTTCTGCGTCTATCTCAGTTACAGTTCCGTTGTTTTCGGTTACAGTTATCTTGTTTAGCTCATCTCCCCCGTCTAGTGCAGATATTTGAGCCTCAGTGATTAGGGTCATTTTGCCAGCGGCTACGAGATTTTCTACTTTTTCTACAGAGTCTAAAGCACCTCTAAAAGAAGTACGTCTGTGTACCAAAGTAACTTCACTAGCCACCTCTGCTAGGAATATTGCCCAGTCTAAAGCACTATCTCCACCACCAGCTATTACTACTTTCTTATCACGGAATTTTTCAGGATCTTTTATAATATAATCTACTCCGTGATCTTCGTATTTTTCTAGGTTTACTAACTCTGGTTTACGAGGAGCAAAACATCCCAGACCTCCTGCTATCAAAATGTTAGGAGCTTTGTGAGCGGTGCCTCTATTAGTAGTTACTATAAATTGGCCGTCATCTGTCTTTTCTATGCTCTCGGCTCTTTCTCCTAGGGTAAATCCAGGATTAAAAGGCTTCACTTGTTCCATTAGATTGTCTACCAACTCACCTGCCAATATGCTAGGAAATCCTGGGATATCATAGATTGGTTTCTTAGGATATATCTCTGCTAGCTGGCCTCCTGGCTGCGGAAGGTAGTCTATCAGGTGACACTTTAGCTTAAGTAGTCCTGCTTCGAAAATGGCAAAAAGTCCCGTAGGTCCTGCACCTATTATTATGATGTCTGTTTCTATCACGGGGCAAATGTAGTTTGATGAACTTCAATCTCAAACAGATTTATCAAATACAGCTATGATAAAAATCTATATGTAATAGGAGCCTTTGTTTTTGCGTTTGTAATTTGAACTTGAGTTTGATTATCATTGCCCTATTGAATTGGGACATCTCCATAGCCTACCCTTCGTGGTTTGTATTACTCTGTTTATTAGTAGGAGCTGGTTATGCAGCTATACTTTATTATAGGTCTAAAGACAGCGAGCGATTTGTAGAATATAAATGGGTGCAAATTTTGTTGCCCATTCTTCGATTTTTACTCGGTAGTATATTAGCATTTTTACTGCTGGGCCCTGTGCTTAAGTATGCAGGATTTATCACTCAGAAGCCTATCGTAGCTGTAGTAGTAGATGACTCTAAGTCTATGATTCAAAGTAGTGAGACTCTAGAAACTATCTCTAAGCAAGTGACCGACTTACAGACTAAGTTGTCCGAGAAGTATCAAGTAGATATCATTTCGTACAGCAATGTGCCACAGTTTACTACCATAGATAAATTTACTGCCACAGGTTCTGAAACCAATATTTCGCAAGCACTTAGATATACTAAGGAGCAGTACGTAAATCAAAACCTAGGTGGAGTAGTGCTACTCACAGACGGTATATATAATGGAGGAAGTAATCCGAGTTTCGTAGCAGAGAACTACAAGGTGCCCATCTATACTATAGGAGTGGGAGACACTGCGGTATATGCAGACATAGGTGTCAATAATGTTTCTCATAATTCTTTGGCGTATCTAGGAAATGAATTTCCCCTACGAGTAGAAGTGAAGGCTACTAAACTTGCAGGCAAGCAGGCCAATATGCAGGTGCTGCTAAATGGAAGCACGATCTTACAAAAGAGCATCTTCATAGATAAGGAGAATTTCTTTTACGAAGCGGATGTAGTGGCTAAAGCTCAGAAACTGGGTCAGAATAAAGTAGAAGTGCGACTTACTACCTTCGATAATGAAAAGAATAAAGGGAATAATACATACACACTATACGTAGATGTAATAGATGGTAAAAAGAAGGTCGCGATATGGGCAGATGCACCACATCCAGATCTGGGTATGCTACGTGCCGCGGTGAATACAAATGAAAATTATGAAGCATCCATATCTTTAAAGTCATATGAAGTGTCCTCAGAAATAGATTTAGTGATTTTACATAATTGGTTCACTACAAGAGCACAGTTAAATTTATATGAAAAGCTAAAAAGTTCAAGGATCCCGGTATTGCTTATAGTTGGAGATGATTTTGATAGTCGTATCTTTAATAACGGTAGTCAAGATATAAAATTTAGTGCATCTGGCAGAGGGACTAATGCTGCGTTACCATTAGTCAATGGAGGGTTTGAGTACTTTGAGTTAGAGGCTGACTTAGCTCAAAACATAAAGAAATGGCCTCCGCTCAAAGCAGCTTTTGGCAAGTACAAAGGATACCAGCCCAGCGATGTGTTGCTCTATCAGCAGATAGGGTCTGTGACTACACAGGAGCCGCTTATATTGCTAAATGCTAGCAATAAGTCAAGACTAGGAATAGTAGCAGGTACAGGAATTTGGCAGTGGAGACTGGTAGATTTTGAGAAAAATGAAACGCACGAAGGTGTGAATAGTCTAGTGACTAAAATGGTGCAATACCTGGCGGTAAAAGAAGATAAGAAACTGCTAAAAGTGTATTCTAGTGCTAAGCAATATGGAGTAGGAGAGGACGTTACCTTACTTGGCGAGTTATATAACCAGAGTCTAGATCCTATCAGCGGACAGGAGATTAATATAAATCTGAAAAATGCAGACGGCAAAGTGTATAAGCATACTATGACTGCTAGCGGAAGCCAGTACAGACTAGTGCTGCAAAACCTAGAAGCGGGTGCATACCAATACGGAGCTAAAGCTACTGTAGGAGGAGTTTCTCTTGCAGATAAAGGATACTTTACCATAGTAGGTCAGCAGAAGGAACTTGTGAATCTCACTGCAGATTTTAATATGCTCAGAGGATTATCGTCAGCTACGGGAGGCCAGTTTGTCTCGCTAGCTGGTTCAGAGATGCTAGGTAATACTCTTCTAGAAAATGAAAGCCTTAAATCTGTAATAGCAGAAGAGAGCAAGTTAGAAGACCTCATAAAATTCCAATGGATATTTTGGTTACTCCTATCGCTACTCAGTATAGAGTGGTTTGTCCGTAAGTGGGCTGGTGGGTATTGATTTAATTGTTAATTGTGAATTACAAAAAATTGCTACTCGTGTGTTTTATTGTTGGGGCAGTCTTTATATTACGGACTTGTTGTTTTTATGGTAAAGTGAAACTTCTTGATGAATTTGATTTTAGTCAAAATGAGTGGCTCCTAGTTAAAGGGTACGATGGAGATTCTGTACAGTATATTATTTCTGATCCTTTAAAGCTGGAGAGTCTAAAGGATGATTGGGTACTGTGTAATACAGATAGAAATTTTGCAACTACCGGAGGATATGTTGTAACTCTGTATGAAAATAAGACAATTGTGATGACATTAGACTTGATAATTGATAATTCGTCAGATTTACTTGTGGGTGGAATTTTAGCTCATTATCAAAGAGGTGCATTGGTATATAATAACTTAGACTGGTTGAAAGAAGGGGGATGGGTAAAGAGTAGCAATGAGGCGGTTCGAGGTATGTTATGCCAGTAGGAGTATCCCCTATGAAATTTTTAACTCCTAACCATTACTATTTCACAATTAAAATGTACTTTTGCAACCCTTAAATAGAAATATTTACAATTATAAAAGATGCGATTAACAGCAGAGACAAAATCAGAACTAATAGCACAGTACAGTGGAGACGCTAAAAACACTGGGCATGCAGAA
>Ga0307994_1000313_pt1 | contig 35620 bp, 29 predicted proteins | sample EllFjometagen261_FD_203171 | JGI IMG/M metagenome (GOLD analysis project Ga0307994, IMG submission 203171) | Marine microbial communities from Ellis Fjord, Antarctic Ocean - #261 | ecosystem: Environmental > Aquatic > Marine > Unclassified | place: Southern Ocean | collected 2014-11-02 | reverse complement strand
GTTTTGCTCGGCATCAATGTTAATGCCTTTGTCTTTAAGCAGTTTAATATACAGATTTTGTAAAGCAAAACTGGTTTGACCGTAATAATACTCTAAGACTCTTTCTTGCTCTTCTTTTGGCACATTTTTGCTTACAAAATCGGATATTCCATCAATACCTGAGGCGCGGTATAAGCTCATAAGTTGTTGCATAAGCTTGATTTGTAATTCATAGGTTTCATTCGCCATGCCTTCTGGTTGAACAAAACTTTCTTTAAATATGTCAAGCGATTTAACAGGATTATTAACCAAAGCTAAAAAGGTAAAGAAACGGTCATTTTTTCTTTTGATATCCGCTGGAATAAATAGATAACGGAAGGGCTCACTGGCAACCGTTCTAACACCCGTCATAAAGAACAAACGGCCTTCCTGTTCGCTAGGCATCATATAGTTTTCGTATTCCCAAGCTTTACCTTGTTCATCACGAACTTTAAAGACAATAGAGGGACCGTTGTTATGAAATTTCTTTCCTGTTTTTGCATTCTCTTCTTCAGAGACAGGCACCATATTGAATAATCGGAAATCGTTCACTTCAAGTTTAAATTTACCGATAGGCGTTTTAAGGGGTTCAACTTTGTCTACATTGGTTTCTAAGGTTAGTTGGTTGTCAACTGGTGACAGCAATGGGTGGACATTTAAGGTTAATTTTGAACCACCATCACCAAAGGAAGATTGATAAATGGCATAATTTTTATAGTAAAGCGGGCGGTTAACTTCAATAGTCTGAACAATCGGTTCATCCAGTTCTGGAGCCGTTAATATCAGATCAGATTGGTAGTTTTTCGGCATACCCGTATCATAATAATCAATACGGAAATCTTTAACCTCAATGTTGAACGGCAGTTTTTGAACTAAAAAACCGTCTTCGTATGGTAGAAAAAGAACATCGGTTTCTTGCCCTTCAGGAACGTTAACACTGCCTCGGAAGGACATGTTTTCAGGCCCTAACCAAGCAGTTTGTGGAATTTTACTAATCGGTACTGAGCGTGTTTCAGGAATTAAGTCGCCTACCATTTCACGATATTTAAGCAGTAAGTTACTGTCTAGCAGTGCACCAATACAGATAACAATAATAGAGACATGCGTAAATAAGTAACCTAAACGATTCCAACGTCCTTTTAAACCGGCAACGGTCACACTGCCGTCATCACGTTGATGAACTCTGGTTTTGTATCCCTTATGTTTTAAAAGTGCGACGGCACGAGTTTGCTCTGTTTCAAGTGACTCTGGGCTAGTGAAGCTGCTGTTGTTAGGTTGATGCTTTAACGCTTCTAATGAAAGTTTTTCGCTGTACTGCTTCATGTCTTTCATAAAACCAGGCCAATTGCGGCTGACACAAACACTGGTTGAGAGTAATAAGAAAACTAACACTAATACAAACCAAACCGCACCATAAACGTGAAATAGCCCTAGGCTGTTAAACACATCTGTCCAGAATGGCCCAAACTTAAGAATGTAATCTTGTGTTGTTTGGTTTTGTTGCAGCACTGTTCCAATTACAGAGGCAATAGAGAGCATTACCAAGAGTGTAATGGCTAAGTTCATAGAACCTAAAAAATCGCTAAGAATTCTTCCGCGTTTTTTTACTTTAGGTTTTAATGTAGGTTTTGTAGTGTTTGTAATATCTGCTTGATTCATAGGGTCTTTATTCAGTTTGTAAGCGGTTTAGGAAAACCCACTGATCCGATAATTTATTACGTTAAAAAAGATTGTAGAGTATATACTTATGCACATCATTGATAAAGTCTTAAAGAATCTTATATGCAACATCCTTTGTACCAAAAAGCCACTTACCTTAAAAGTGTTCCCACTTTAGCCCTTTGCCCAGAAGATGAAGGCTATGAAGTCTGTTTTGCTGGGCGCTCTAATGCGGGAAAATCCAGTGCGTTAAATGTCATTACCTCTCAACGAGGATTGGCTCGAATCAGTAAAACGCCGGGTAGAACCCAGTTGATTAACTTTTTTGAGTGCGATGAAGAGCGCCGTTTGGTGGATTTACCGGGTTACGGTTTTGCAAAAGTAAATATTAAAATAAAAAAGGCTTGGGAAGCAGGCCTGGCCGAGTACATTGAAAAACGTTCTGCTTTAAAAGGACTGATTCTGTTAATGGATTGCCGTATGCCTCCGACCGACATCGATATTACTATGCTGGATTGGACGTTAGACATCGGTATTCCGATTCATGTTTTGCTTACTAAGTCGGATAAGTTAAAAAAGGGCAACGCCCAATCTCAGCTTTTGGGATTGCAAAAAATGCTTAAGGTAAATTATCCGCACGCAACGGCGCAACTTTTTTCGTCGTTAAACCGGGATGGTTTAAATAAGGTTTGGAATAAGTTAGATGAGTGGATGGAGTACGAACGGCCTATTCAAGAGAAGACCTTTAAGCAAAAAGAAGCCAAAGTCTCGACCAATAAAAAGAAAAAGAGTAATGGGATTCGTCAGTTTTAAAGATTGATAAATTTTAAGTTCTTCACTTATTAAAAGTGATAAAAAAACCGCTCTGAAATTAATTCATGAGCGGTTTTTTTTGTTCTAACTGCTTAACTGTCGTTGTTAACAGGCCTGTTGACTTTAATCTAGAGTGATTTAAATCTTAGCAGGCCTGTCAACTTTCAATGAACGGTATTTATGCTGTTTGAAACAATTCAAATCTATCGCTAGAAACGATATCCTGCTTTAATTGTGAATGTACCTAAGTCGCCAATTTGGTTATAGCCGACTAAGATATCCATCACCATTAAGTTAACGTTCATTCCAGCGTTATAAGTGACTAAACCGATGGTTTCCTGTTTTAAGTTGACGCTGGTGTTGATGTTGTCAACGTTTGGATCAATATCAGAGTTTAGGTAACCCACTCCAATATAAGGTGTTAAGTTAGCAAAGCCCTTAGAAACCCCTAGGTTGACGCCGTAGCTTGAGAAATCCAGTGCGTCCATGCCAGACCCTTTAGAGTAGTGACCACTAATTGCCATCGCTGGGGTGGCGGTACCGCCTTCAATTAACGCATACTTTAGTTCCCCGCTCCAACTGCTAGCATCGCTGTCGTTTAAGGTATTGTAATTAAATGCCACATCAAACCCACCCGGCAACCCTTTATTTGCATGAACACTAAAAACACCGACCGTATTATCGTTTAACGTTTGGTTGTCTAGGTTGTATTGAGAATCGACGGCATTCACCGAAACCCCCACATCAAACCCTAATAAGCCAAGTTGTTCTGCTGGAAATACTTGCTTGTGCCCCAAAACATTAATGACACTTTCACCAAACGTTTTGAACTCAGATTGAGAGTTAAAGTTGAGGGTGCTGATATTATTGTCGGCCATAGCATTAGCGGAAACACCCAGAAGGGCGACCACCAATAAGGTTTGGTTAATTGCACGAGCGTGAAACATTGTTTTTATTCCTGTATAAACTTTAAATTCTGAGGTAATTATAAAGTACTTTTAGGGAAGGCTTAAGAATACTTATAAAGTGTGGTTTTAATTAGTGGGCTTGATCCCAGTTAATGCCTTCACCCATATCAACAATTAACGGCACGTTTAGCTCTAAAGCCGACTCCATTAATGCTTTTATATGGGGTTTAACTGCTTCCATGTCTTCATCGGCCACTTCAAACACCAATTCATCGTGTACTTGCATAATCATTTTGATATCAAATGGGCAGGTTTTAAGCCAGGCTTCCATATTAATCATGGCGGTTTTTATTATGTCTGCTGCGGTACCCTGCATAGGGGCGTTAATTGCAGTACGTTCTGCGTATTGGCGAAGCATGCCATTACTGGCGTTAATATCGGGTAAATACAATCGACGACCCATTAAGGTTTCAACAAACCCATTCGCTTTGGCGTTCTCTTTGGTGGTATCCATATAGGTTAAAACCCCTGGGTAACGAGAAAAATACAGATTAATGTACTCTTGCGCTAAGTTACGGCTCACGTTGAGCTGTTTGGCTAAACCAAAGGCTGACATTCCATAAATTAAACCGAAGTTAACTGCTTTTGCACTGCGGCGTTGGTCGGTGGTGACCTCATCAAGTGATACGCCAAATATCTCGGCTGCCGTGGCTTGGTGAATATCTTTCCCTTCTGAAAACGCATTGACCAACCCGGCATCACCCGATAAATGCGCCATGATTCTTAACTCGATTTGTGAGTAGTCGGCGGCAATTAACTGGTGACCCGGCGCGGCGATAAACGCTTGGCGAATACGACGACCTTCGGCTGAACGCACGGGAATGTTCTGTAAATTAGGATCGGTGGAAGATAATCGACCGGTTGAGGCTACTGCCTGCTGATAAGAGGTATGCACTCGCCCAGTTGAAGCGTTGATCTGTTTAGGAAGTGCGTCGGTATAGGTCGATTTTAGTTTCGCCATACTGCGATACTTTAAAATGAGTGTGGGCATTTCATGGCCCTGTTCTGCCAACTCGGCTAAAACGGGTTCGGCCGTTGAGGGCTGACCTTTTGGGGTTTTCTTTAGAATGGGCAGCTCTAAGTTTTCAAACAAAATAACCTGTAACTGTTTGGAAGAGTTAAGGTTAAAAACCTCTCCGGCAATTAAATGCGCTTTTTGTTCAAGGTCGGCTAATTTTTTAGTCAACTCATCACTCTGAATCGCCAGCATCTCGGTATCTAACAGTACGCCGTTACGTTCCATGTGTGCCAAAACAGGCAGTAAAGGCATTTCTATGTTGCTAAGTACCTTAGATAAGGTGGGTTCGGCTTCTATTTGTGGCCAAAGTGTTTGGTGAAGTTGCAGGGTGATATCGGCATCTTCGGCGGCATAGGGTGCCGCCACCTCAATATCAATTTGATTAAAGGTGAGTTGTTTTTTACCTTTACCGGCAATATCTTGAAAATGAATGGTGCGGTGGTTTAAATATTTGAGCGCTAAATCGTCCATGTTATGACGGGTGGCGACACTGTTAAAGGTGTAAGACTCCAGCATGGTGTCAAATTGAATACCTTGAAGCTCAATGTCGTGATTTTTTAGGACATGCCAGTCGTATTTAAGGTTTTGACCACATTTAGCAACATTAGGGTTTTCAAGGATGGGTTTTAATGTATTTAAAACCATAGTCATATCCAGTTGTGCGGGTGCACCTTCATAGTCATGAGCAAGCGGAATGTAGCAGGCCTGTCGGGTTTCATTTTCTTGAACCGCTAAACAAATCCCAACAATTTGCGCTTTCATGGTATCTAAGGAGGTGGTTTCCGTATCAATGGCAAACAGGTCGGCTTGGTTTAAACGTTCCATCCAAGCATCAAACTGAACTTGTGTAAACACGGTTTCATAAGGACTGGAGGTTGTCAGTTGGGTTTCTATTAGAGTTTTTTTAGCAGGGGTTATATCCGGTGATGAAGATCGGTTTTTAGTTAAGGTTTGGCTATGCGCTTTGGCACCGTTCGACTTGGAGAAAGGCGTATTGCCTTGCAACACTTGATTTAACCAAGATTTGAATTCGTATTCTGAAAACAGTTCCGCCAAACGTTCTAAGTCGGCAGGTTGGCGTTTAATATCCGCTAGGTTAATCGGTAATTCACAATCGAGTTTAATGGTGGTGAGTGTGCGAGACAAAGCCAACTGTTCTAAATTATTTCTTAAATTTTCACCGACTTTTCCGCCGATCATTGACGCGTTTTCAACTAATCGATCAATATTACCATGAGCGTGTAACCACTTTACCGCGGTCTTTGGTCCACACTTAGGTATACCGGGAATGTTATCGGCACTGTCGCCCATTAAGGCTAAATAATCGATGATTTGATCAGGGCGCACCCCAAACTTTTCAAGGACGGTGTCAGGTGTAGAAAGAGAGTCGTTCATAGTGTTAATGAGCGTTATGTGCTCATTCACCAATTGCGCCATGTCCTTATCACCAGTCGAAATCAGCGTGTCGTGTTTAGCGTCGGTCGCTTGTTGGGCAAGGGTACCAATCACATCATCGGCCTCAACTCCGCCAATGACCAGTAAAGGTAATCCAAATGCCGATACAATTTCGTGCAGAGGTTCAATTTGGCTTCTTAGTTCATCTGGCATCGGGGGTCTGTGCGCTTTATATTCGCTGTACATGTCATTACGAAATGTTTTGCCTTTGGCATCAAATACCACGGCAATTTTTTCAGGTTGATACTGTTCAAGCAGTTTACCCAACATATTCATCACACCATAAATAGCGCCGGTTGCCTGACCCTTTGAGTTGGTCAACGGCGGCATGGCATGAAAAGCACGAAAAAGGTAGGACGAGCCATCCACTAAAATAAAAGGACTATCAGGATTCGTGTTGAGTTGGGTATTCGGTTGAGTCATTTAACAGCCTGTTATGGTAAAATTTGCACAGAATTAAGCAGTTTGCATTTATGGCACTATTTTACCGAATAATTAACGTTTAAAGAGACTTTACTCTATGTCTGTCTACACAGTCGTTGAAGAACCCCAGCTGATTGAATTTTTAAAAGACTACCAAGTCGGCACCTTAGAATCCTATGAAGGCATCAGTGCAGGCATAGAGAATACCAATTACTTCGTTAATACCCAGTTAGACGGGATGACTCATCGGTTTGTTTTAACAATTTTTGAGCACCATGCGTTTGATGAACTGCCGTATTTTTTGAATATTATGGCATTTATGGCCGAGCATAAAATTCCGACAGCCCATCCTATCCCGACGTTATCAAGCGGCTATTTAAAAGAGTTGTGTGGCAAACCGGCTTCATTAGTAGAGCGTTTAACGGGAGGCGGGGTTGAAAATCCTTCGGTTAGCCAAAGCGGTGTTATGGGAATGCAATTAGCGCGTTTTCATAAAGCGGGTACCGATTTTGATCAGTTTAGAGCCAATGATCGTGGTTTAGATTGGATGCGAGCGACGTTCTCGACCCTTAAAGACCGGTTATCTGATGAAGAGAGAACCCTAATTTCTGATGAGCTGGCTTTTCAGACGAATACTGATTGGGCGCACTTACCGCAAGGCGTGATTCATGCCGATCTGTTTTGTGATAATGCCCTGTTTAATGGCGATGAATTATCAGGAATTATTGATTTGTATTACGCGTGTAATGCACCGCTATTATATGACTTGGCGGTTATGGTTAATGATTGGTGCCGCGTGCATGCTGACAGGCCTGCTGATATTGAATTTGATGCAAACAAGATACAAACGATGGTCTCACATTATCAAAATGAACGTGCGTTAACGGCAGAAGAGCAAGCGGCTTGGCCATCGGCTTTAAGGCTAGCCGCGTTGCGCTTCTTTTTGTCGCGATTAAAGGATAAGCTCTTCCCGCGTGAAGGTGAAATGACACAAATTAAAGATCCAGATGTCTTTAAACGGGTGTTAAGTATTCATCAAAACTCTGTTTTACCTCTTTAAAACTGAACAGGCTTGCTGAGTTTGCAATCACTCGAATTAACCCATGAGCAATCCGCTAATATTTCATTAGCGGTAACCGCGCTTAAAGCGGGAGAGGTGGTTGCCTACCCGACTGAAGCCGTGTATGGCTTAGGCTGTGATCCGTTTAATCAACAAGCCTTAGAAAAGTTGTTTCACGTGAAACAGCGCCCTATTGAAAAAGGCGTGATTTTAGTGGCGGCTTCGGTTGAACAAGTTTTACCGTACGTGGAATTAATGGATACCGATTGGCAGCAGTCGGTGTTAGACAGTTGGCCCGGCCCAGTGACGTGGGTGTTGCCTCTAAAAAAAGCGTTACCTGACTGGATAACCGGTGGCCGAAATACGGTGGCGATTCGGGTTTCGGATCATCCAATCGTACACGCGTTATGTTCAGCGTTTGATTCGCCGATTGTGTCGAGTAGTGCCAATTTAAGTGGTCATACGCCGGCTAAATCGTGTGCTGAAATTACGAAGGTGTTTGGCGATTCGTTATTGTGTGTGGAAGGTGCGCTGGGCAACTTAGATAAGCCAACTCAAATACGCGATGCAGTCAGTGGGCTGGTGTTACGTTAGAGGCATTAATGGATGAATGACAGGCAATAAAAAAGGGCTTACCCATTTTTTGAGTAAGCCCTTTTTGATAGTAACCGTGCGTAAATTAAGCTGACAAATAGTTTGCTTTGGTCTCTTCATACAAATCTACGAGCGCTTGAACGTGTGTTTCATCAAACTCACGCAGACCACTTAACACCATCGATTTATGGCCCTTACCGACCACCTCTCCGTTGTCCAAAACGTTAAATCTTAAGCTAACGGTTCCACGTTTGCCTTGAACGTCTAAATGACTGGAATCAAACGCTAAGCTTGGAGCGGTTAAATCTAAACGGTCAAACTCAAACGCCATGCTTTCATAAATAACCATTGGACGTGCCGGATTAATCATCACGTTGTGTTCTTTCATTAATGGCACAAGAATGTGTGGAAAGCTGTGGCCAGAAAAGGCCACATAAGCACGTGTAAACGATTCAATGATTGCCATGTCCAAGGTACTCGCGCCTTCACGCGTCACATCAAGATACTTTTTATCTTGGTTATCGATAATATTAAATTCGTTGTCAGCCTCTGTTGGAAAGTTTAATAGAACCCCTTTACCTACCATGCCAGTGTAGTTAAACACCATTTTAGAAGACAAACCGCTGTTGGCTAAAACCAATGCAAACAATAAATCACCCGGTACACAGAAGCGTTTTGATTCTGGATCGTGCAAAGGGTTAAAGTCTTGCGCGACTTCCTTGGCAAACCGACTGGCTTGTTCTGGTTGAATACTGATTAAGCCATTGGCGGTTTGATGAAACGAGTTTAGGTACATAAGGGTGTCCTGAATTAATTTTTAATAGCGGGTATTTTAACAAGACTAAAAGTGAATGCCATCCATTCTGTATCACACATTACCTTTTAGCTATTAAGTACAGGGGCTCCACGCGCTTTGCGTATTTTTTTAGGTCTTTAATGCGGGTATCGTGTGCTGGGTGAGTGCTTAATATTTCCGGTGTCGAACCCTTACTCATCTTACTCATTTTTTCCCAGACATTAACCGCTGCATACGGGTTAAAGCCTGCACGCGCTGCAAGCTCAACACCCATTCTATCCGCTTCAGTTTCGTGGGTTCGACTGTTGGGAAGGGTTAAGGTGACTTCTAACGCCATCGCGGTGGCATCAAGCATAGGGCCTTGAACACCCGTAAAAATTTGCAGAGCGGCTAAGCCTACTTGTGTTAATTGAGCTTGAGAAGCGCGTTCGCGACCATGCTCTCTAAGCGCATGGGCCATTTCATGCCCCATAATGGCCGCAATTTCATCGTCTGTTAAGTTGAGTTTATTGATGATGCCGGTATAAAAAGCAATTTTGCCACCCGGCATACACCATGCATTCAGTTGCTCGGATTTAATCAGGTTAATCTCCCAATCCCAACGCGGTGCATCTTTTCTAAAGATAACCGTTTGTGGAATTAGGCGGTTTCCAATAATTCGGATTCGTTCAACCGTGGCTTTATCGGTATTAAGCGTCTTCTTTTGTTTGGCCTCTTTAAGTATCGCTGCATAGGCTTTTTCTGCGCCTTGAGACATCTCTTGCTCTGAGACCATCATTAACTGTTGGCGCTCTATGCCTACCGCGCCTTGTTTGGTGGTTTGAGTGCCAACACAGGCCGTTAAACTGATTAGGGCAAGGCTTAAAGCTAGCGTTTTAATAAGGGGGTTCATGGGTTAGTTAGATCCAAAGACTTTTTTGAGAATTTCGGTACTTTGTTTAAGCGGGTTTTCTCGAATGGCCGCTTCCTCTTTGGCTAAATAATAGAACATACCGTCCATGCCTTTATCGGTGACGTGTTTCAGTAAATCCGCTTTTACATTCGGTACAAAGGGTAGGTCTTTATATTCAGAAATGGCCTTGTCGTAAGCGCTTATAGCACCCACTTCATTCAGGCTGTTTTCGATAATGGGGCGCATTTTACTTTGGAGGTCTTGTCCCGTTTTAGAACGTAAGTATTGGGTAGCAGAATCTTTTGGACCGTTGTAGATTGTTTGCACATCTTCAAAACTCATCTCTTTTACGGCATTAACAAACAACGCTTTAGCTTCGGGTGTTGCCGCTTCTGCGGCACGGTTAAGTTTGAGCTCTAAGTCGTCCATTAGGTTGCCCATACCGACTTTATCTAACATTGATTGAGCCGTCTTTAAGCTTTTTGGTAATGGAATATGAATCGCTTTGTCACTGTTAAACCCATCTTTAATGCTGAGTTGACTCACGACGGTTTCTGAACCTTGAGTGAGTGCCTCTTTAAATGCTTTTTGAATGTCTTCACTTGATAAAGATGAAAGACTTGGGGTCTTGCTTGGCAGAACATCGGGTGCTTGTTCTTGCACCTCTTTTAAGAGGTCTGCGCCTTTGTCCCACCAGCTACTAGAAGCAATAGAACTGTTGAGTGATAACAGAGCAGCAGTAGAAATAATAAGCAGAGATTTAGAATGCATATTGCACCTTTTGATTTAGTTATAATTTTTTTAAGAAGTTAAGTATAAACCATAAGTTTTCAAACGGTTAAATACAAGCATTGTCCCAGTTAACTTTCTGTGACCCTGTTTAAAGAACCTGATGATATGTGGTTCGTTTTCAGGTTAAAATAACGGTCACAAAATTTGAATAACAAACAAAAACTAGCAAAGACTAATAGGAATCCTCATGGCGGACACAGAACTGAACATTGAAGCAGTTAAACAATATCTTTTGTCATTACAGGATGATATTTGCAATCAACTCTCAGAAGAGGACAACGGCGCTGAATTTGTCGTTGATGCTTGGGAGCGTGAAGAAGATAAAGGTGTCATGGGATTAACGGGGGGCGGTCGTTCTCGTGTATTAGAAGGCGGAGAGGTCATTGAAAAAGGCGGCGTTAACTTCTCGCATGTTCGTGGCAAAACCTTACCAGCTTCTGCAACAGCGCATCGTCCAGAACTAGCAGGCCGCTCGTTTCAGGCGTTGGGTGTCTCTTTGGTGATTCATCCACGTAACCCTTATATTCCGACCTCACACGCCAATGTTCGTTTATTTATAGCCGAAAAAGCCGGTGAAGAAGCGGTTTGGTGGTTTGGTGGGGGCTTTGATTTAACGCCTTACTACCCATTTGACGATGATGTTGTGCATTGGCACCTGCAGTCTAAAGCGGCTTGTGATCCCTTTGGCCGTGATGTTTATCCTAAATATAAAAAGTGGTGTGACGAATACTTTTATTTAAAACACCGTGATGAAACACGTGGCGTGGGTGGATTGTTTTATGATGATTTAAACACCGAAACCTTTGGTTGGGGTTTTGAAAAATGTTTTGAATTTATGCAGTCAGTGGGTGATCACTTTATTAAAGCCTACCGTCCAATTGTTGCACGTCGTAAAGATGTGGATTATGGGGAGCGTCAAAAAGACTTTCAATTGTACCGCCGTGGTCGTTATGCCGAGTTTAACTTAGCATTTGACCGTGGAACCATCTTTGGACTTCAAACGGGTGGCCGAACCGAATCCATATTAATGTCAATGCCACCCATGGCGACTTGGAAATATAACTATCAGCCAGAACCTGGAACGGAAGAGGCCTTAGTGTATAACTATTTAACGCCAAAAGACTGGCTAGCAGATTTTAGCTAAGGTATCTTAATATGGATAAGTTACGAGTCGATAAATGGCTTTGGGCTGCCCGTTTTTTTAAAACACGAGGGGTGGCTTTAGAGGCTATAAAAGGCGGTAAAATTGAATTAAATGGCTCTAAACCTAAGCCCAGTAAAACCTTGTGTGCAGGTGACAAGCTTAAAATTACGCAAGTGCATCGCCAAGTTGAAGTGACAGTATTAATTGTTAGCGATAAACGTGGCGGGGCAGAGCAGGCGTTAAGCCTGTATCAACTAAACAGTGAAGTGTTGAATCAGCGCAAACCAACGGCCGATATGGCGTTAATTGGTTACAGAGAACGAGGTGCTGGACGGCCGACCAAGCGAGATAGACGTAAAATTGACGGCATTTAACCTGCACAGGTTTAAGGTTTGATTTCTTTTAAAAAGCTCGCGTTTGTGGGCTTTTGTTTTATTTAAAATACCAATTTTTTAGAAATGAGAGCGTCTTAAAGGATACGTAATGAGTTTATATCATGTTTTATACGATGCAGAGCGAGTTGAAGAGTTTGAAAAAGATATTCGACCTCTTTTAGAGGTGGACTGTGAATGTATCGCTTATAAAACCGGCGTTACGGGTTCTTTAACAAAGGACTCAAAAGTACTAGTTTGGCTAGGTGACGAGCCTTTGTATGAACTTTTACCCTTGGCTTCTGAACAGCAATGGGCGATTGGCTTTTTACCTCACCCTGATATGAACCGTGTGTATCGAAGTTTCTTCGTTTCTAAAAAAATGGATGAGGCATTAGAGGATATTAACGGGACCACTGAACCGGTTTCTGCAGATTTAATGTTTTGCAATCAACAGTTAGTGCTTGGATCGGTAATGTTTGGTGACTCTGATAATATGCGGCCTGCCGCAAGTATTGATAATCATGTGTGGAGCAAGTTAGCCAATCTCTTTTTCTTGACAAAAAATTTAAGCAAAACACATTTAACCGCTTACAAAATAGAGACCGAGAAAGGGTCTGTTGTGAATACCGCAGCGCTTGGCATTACGGTTGTTTATAGAACCAGCGGTAGCGACTTTACAAGGCGAATAGTTGAAGAGAATACGCAAGATGAAGCCTATTTAAATGCAATTATATTGGCACCCAGGAGCACCTCTGAGGTAATAAAGTTTTTGGTTAGTCGTTTATTCCTGAGTAAAGAGAGTGTTAAAAATCTAGCAACCTATTTAGGCCACATTAAAAGCCCGAATATTGCCATCACAAGCAATCAATTAACTTCATTTAGTCTTGATGGAAACCTTCATGAAGCAGAAAAGGTTGAGTTAACAGTTAAACCGAATGCGATTAAAATTCTAAGTCAAAAACTGCCTAAAAAACAGGCTGATGAACAGATAAAAGAGTCTGTTCGTGTCTCTTTTTTACCGAAAGGCCAATCGGTACAAGAACTTATAAAGCGCCCACTTCCTTGGATTCATCACGCAGATCCAGATGAAATTAAAGAGACGTTTTTAAATCTGAAAGAGAATGCGCGTACGTCAGAGTCGTATTTGGTGTTAATGGTATTATCGACGTTGTTAGCAACCGTTGGTTTGTTTGCAAACTCCGCCCCTGTGATTATTGGTGCGATGATTTTAGCCCCGTTAATGTCGCCTATTATTTCCCTGGCAATGGGTGTGTTGCGTCAGAGTAGCGATCTTGTTGTTACAAGTGGTAAAACCTTAGTCACCGGCATATTGGTTGCATTGGCGTTTGGTACCTTACTCACCCTGTTAATTCCTCTGCATACCATTAACAGTGAGATTGGAGCACGTTTGAGCCCCAATATATTGGATTTAGCCATTGCGATTATTTCTGGTATTGCTGCGGCCTATGCAAGTGCGCGCTCAGAAGTGGCTAAAAGCTTGGCGGGTGTGGCGATTGCGGTGGCATTGGTTCCCCCTTTAGCGGTATCGGGTATTGGTATTGGTTGGTTAGAGTGGGATGTCTTTTGGGGCGCTTTTTTACTGTTCATTACCAACTTTTTCGGCATTGTATTGGCAGCGGCCATGACCTTTTTAGTGATGGGTTTTAGCCCCTTCCATTTAGCAAAACGAGGCGTGGCTTGGTCAATGCTTATTGTTGCATTGGTGAGTGTACCGTTAGTTTTTGCTTTTAATACCATGGTTGATGAGCAACGGGCTAGGTATGCTTTAGATGGTTGGAAGAGCAATGGGATAGAAGTGAGGGTGATAAAAATTTTAAGCAATGACCCTATGTACATATCAGTTAAATTGGTATCAGAAAAAAAACTTTTAACCCACGATATCGATAAAATTAAAACGGATATGGAAGATGTCTTAGGTAGGAAAATTCAATTAGAAGCCACAACAGCGGTGGTTCGTTAAGACATAATTAAAGATTAACAAAAAAATACATTCATTTAACTTGGTTTGTTATTGTTGTATGATAAAAATTATTACTTACGAAAAGAGGGGTTTTTAAATGAATAAATCATTACTTTCAATCGCAATGGCTTCCGTTGCTCTTGTTTCCGCTAATGTATCTGCTTCGGGTCTTGATAATGTGGGGGTAGGGGTGAATTACGGTCTTTTTTCTGGACCCACTTTAGAGTTAACCTATCCGATTAATAATACCTTTCAGCTCCGTGGTGCTTTATCTAATGGCATGGGGTTAACGGAAACCACCAGCGACACTGATATTGACTATGATGTTGAAGCCGATGGCGGCATTCATCGTATTGCGGTTGATTACCATCCTTTTGAAGGATCGTTTTTCTTGTCGGGTGGTTATGCGGTGAATAATTTCAGTCTAGATGCATCTGGAAGCGGTTCCGTATCGGATACGATAGAAATCGGTAATGATGAGTATGATGTCGATTCTGATTTAACCCTAAACGGTAATTTAGATTGGGACAGTGGTCCAACTTTAAGTTTAGGTTGGGGACACTCTCCTGCAGAAGGTTGGGGTGCCATGTTTGAAGTAGGTGTCATTTTTACAGGGTCTGCAAAAGTATCGTTGTCTGGTAGTGGTACCGTCACTGATACGCAAACAAGTCAAACCTATGATGTTTCAGACAGTCAAGAAGTCCGTGATTCGTTAGATGCTGAAGAGAAGAAGATAGAAGAAGATGTTGGTGATTATAGTATTTTACCTATCTTACAAGCGGGTGTGACTTACCGCTTCTAAAAGACAAGACTACTATTATTAAAACCCGCCTTGTAGCGGGTTTTTTATGCCTTTTACAATTTATTAAGGCATAAAAAAACCCCATCATATTGACGGGGTTTTCAATTTAGCTAAACGAGCTAGGTTAAACGATTAAAGTTTTGCCATTGCCGCACGTTTTTTTGCAATAAGGTCTTGGATGATTGGCGTCATGATGATGTCCATCGCCTTAACCATCTGCGTACCAGAACAAATCATCGTTGTTTCATTCTGCAACCAAGCACCTTCGATTTGATCAACAATTAAGCTTAGATCTTCGATGTCTTTGTGACGAACGTGCGTGATAATCAATGAATCTTCTGGAGAAGGACCCATCGGCGCTACTTCAGTTTGCGTTGAGAACGGATCAGACGTATCCACTAGAGGAATACGCTGGAAGTTAACGTGTGTACGGTGAAACTGAGGAACGATTGTTTCCATGTAGTCGTCCATACGCTCCATAATGGTGTCACGTACTTGAGCGACAGTATAAGGACGTTCTGAAGTATCACGGTAGATTTTCTGCATCCACTCAATGTTTACCACCGGTGCAACACCGATACCTAGGTCAACGTGCTGTGCAACATCGTGCATACCCTCTGCTGGACCATGATCCTTACGTTTTACTGCACCATGAAGACCTTCGTAGAACATGATGTCTGTATCTTCTTCAATCTCTTCCCATGGCGTAAATTCACCCGGTTCTAAGTTTGTGCCTAAACGAGTATTATGCTCAACGGCTTCTTCTTCAGAGTGAATGTAATAACGTTTTTTACCGGTTGCGGTCTCTTTGTAAGAGGCAAATAACTCTTCTAGTTTACCGAATTCGTTTGCTGCTTCAGCAAAGTGGGTAAGCACAGGTCCGCCATTTGCTTTTGATTCTGCAACTTTTGCTCGCATTTCAGTACGAGTGTATTTATGAAAGCTATCACCTTCGATAATCGCGACATTTAGGTTCTCACGCTTAAAAATCGCTTCTACTGCACGTTTTACGAATGAAGTTCCGGCACCGGATGAACCAGTGACCGCTACGATAGGGTGTTGTACTGACATAAATTGTCTCCTAATGTTTCAAAGTAACCAGGCCTGGTTACTTTTATAAAGTTAAATTATTTATAGCTTTAGACTAATAGCTGAGTATTAGAAACTATTAGTACTTATTTTTCAAAATTAAATTATTTATAGCAAACGCATAAGAATTTGTTTTAGCGACCTTTATCGGCTTAAAGGTCTCTGATTTATACGTCTAAGTTTTCAACTTGCAGTGCATTGCGTTCAATAAATTTTCTACGTGGTTCTACTTCGTCGCCCATTAAGGTCGTAAAGACTTGATCTGCGGTAATGGCATCTTTAATGGTAACTTGTAATAAACGTCGAGCTTCGGCGTTCATGGTAGTTTCCCAAAGTTGCTCTGGGTTCATCTCACCCAAACCTTTGTAACGTTGGATGTTCTGTCCACGTTTGGCTTCATTAAATAGCCACTCGATGGCCGCTTTAAAGCTTTGGACTTCTTCTGTTTTTTCACCACGCTGAATGTACGCCGAAGAACTTAATAGACCTTGTAGTGATTTACCCAATTCCACTATTTGCACATATTCTTTAGCATTAAAGAATTCAGCATCGTAGGCTTGGGCACTTAAGGTTCCATGTTCACGCTGTTGTAAGCGCACTTGAAACTTCGCATCACTTTCCAGTTCGGTAGCCGGTTCAACGCTAATTTGGTACTCAATTTTGTCTTTTTCACCAATTGCAATAAGGTGCGGCAGAATTTGCTTGGTCCATGCGGTGGTTGCATCGAAGTCATTGAGCATTTCCATGGTCATTTCAGGTGCTTCAACCATCAAATTTAAAAAGTTCTTATTGTACCGACGCGCTAAACGACGAATGGTGTGCTCGCCTTTAAAGTATTGTTTAGATAAGGTTTCTAACGGAAGCCCTGTAATACTTGGCCCTTCTGAAGACACCCAAAGTGACGCTTTATCTATTGCAGATTGCAGTAAGTAGGCTTCAAGTTCAAGGTCGTCTTTAAGGTAGGTTTCTTGTTTGCCTTTTTTGACTTTATAAAGCGGTGGCTGGGCAATGTAAATGTAGCCTTTTTCAACCAACTCAGGGTATTGACGGTAGAAGAACGTTAATAGCAGGGTGCGGATGTGTGAACCATCCACGTCGGCATCGGTCATGATAATAATACGATGGTAACGTAACTTCTCTATTTTATATTCTTCGCCAATTCCACAGCCTAATGCGGTAATGAGCGTGCCCACTTCAGCAGAGGCTAACATTTTGTCAAAACGGGCTTTTTCAACGTTAAGAATTTTACCTTTAAGCGGTAAAATGGCTTGTGTGCGACGATCACGACCCTGTTTTGCGGAACCACCCGCAGAGTCACCCTCCACTAAGTACAGTTCAGAAAGCGCAGGATCTTTCTCTTGGCAATCGGCTAACTTTCCAGGCAGGCCTGCTATGTCGAGTGCGCCTTTACGACGCGTCATTTCACGGGCTTTACGCGCCGCTTCACGAGCACGCGCAGCATCCACAATTTTACCGAAGACCGCTTGGGCTTCTTTTGGGTTTTCTAGAAGGTATTCTGAAAGCTTCTCGTTCATGGCGGTTTCAACCGCAGTCTTTACTTCTGAAGAGACCAATTTGTCTTTGGTTTGGGAAGAGAACTTAGGATCAGGGACTTTAACTGAGATAACCGCGGCTAACCCTTCACGCGCATCGTCACCCGACACGTTAATTTTGTATTTTTTGGCTAAACCTGAACTTTCTGCATACGAATTCATCGAACGCGTTAACGCGGCTCTAAAACCAGAAAGGTGGGTTCCACCATCACGCTGAGGAATGTTGTTGGTAAAGCAGAAAATGGACTCTTTATACGCCTCTGACCATTGCATGGCCACTTCAACGGTAATGTCGTCTTTAACGGTTGAGAAATAGAAGGCTTTTTCGTTAATTAGGGTTTTATTGGTATTAATGTAATCAACGAAGGCTTTAATTCCACCTTCATACTGAAACACTTCGTGACGATCATCACGTTTATCAACCAGTTCAATATGCACACCCGAGTTTAAGAAAGACAGTTCTCTTAAACGCTTTAATAGGTAATCAAAGCTGAATTCAGTTTGAGTAAAGGTCTCTTTACTGGGTAAGAAACGAATTTCGGTACCGGTTTCAGAGGTCTCACTGATGGCTTTCATTGGTTCATCAGGCACACCGTGCGTGTAGGTTTGTTTCCACAGATGCCCTTCACGTTTAACGGTTAGAATCAATTTCTCTGAGAGTGCGTTTACAACGGAAACCCCCACACCATGCAGGCCACCAGAAACCTTGTAAGAGTTATCGTCAAACTTACCACCGGCATGCAGTACCGTCATAATGACTTCAGCCGCCGAGACGCCTTCTTCTTCGTGAATTCCTACCGGAATACCACGTCCGTTATCGGTTACCGAGACCGATCCATCTGTATGAATGGTGACTACGACTTTGTCACAGTGACCTGCGAGTGCTTCATCGATTCCGTTATCGACCACCTCAAACACCATGTGGTGTAAGCCGCTGCCGTCATCGGTGTCTCCGATGTACATTCCTGGACGTTTACGAACGGCATCTAAGCCTTTTAAAACCGTGATGGAGGAGGAGTCGTATTGCTTTTCTTCAGTCATAGAATTCAATGTCTTTTATTGTGATTTTTAATGCAAAAATTATCCATAGATTTTAGCACACCTAACGGCTAATTGCATACCTAAAAACTCGGCAAAATAGTGTTTAAATTCAATAGGTTAAACGTAATTAAAAAGCACTTTTCAAATAACCGAGCAGGCCTGCTTAATTAGAGGTTTAAATTTGCATTAAAAAGTAAGGTTATTTGTAGGGTAATTCAAGGTTTTATACGGTGTTTTGCGAAACTCATTACACTCAAGTAGCCAGTGATTTAGGTTCAATAAACACGATAAATGAGACAGTTAATTTAGCGAATTTCATTTATCACGAAAGTCAGCAGGCCTGTTGCTTTATTTAGACTGGCTAGAAGCAATTTGAATGGATTTTTCAGTTAATTTCCCAAGTTCAAGTGTCCATATTTTAGTGTTGTCTGGGCTAAGAATCGGGATTAAAGATTCAGACGTACTGGTAATTAAATGCTGAATATTTAATACCTGTAACAGCTCTAACAGCTTTAAGCGGTGGTTTTCATCGAGTTCGGCAGGCAGGTCATCAATTAACATAATAACGGGTTCGTTCACGACCTTTTCGTGCAAGCTGGCTTGGGCCAATAGTAGGGCACAAACAAAGAGTTTTTGTTGGCCACGAGAGAGGGTCGCCATGGCTTCTTGATTGCCAAATTTAAAGCGAATGTCGGCTCGGTGTGCGCCATATTGGGTGTGACCAACTTGGCTATCCTTATGGTAATTTTGTGTCATTAAAGACAGCAGGTCGTCCGTGCTTTTTGGCCAGCCAGCGCGATACTGACAAACAACAGCTTCAGTCACTTCAGGCATTAACGCTTCACAAAAAGTTGAAAGATACGGTTCTAAAGCTTCCAAGTAGTCTTGACGGATGACATCTATTTTTAGTGCGGTTTCAACCAACTGAATGTCCCATAACTGAACTTGTGCTTGTGGCAAGTGTCTTTTCAACGCATGGTTACGTTGCTTGAGTGCGCGTTGATAAAGCCGCCATTGCTGAAGGAAGTCAGCACTTTGATAAAAACAGCCCCAATCCATAAACTGGCGCCGTGCCTTAGGGCCTTCTTCTAATAAACGGTGGCTTTCTGGCGTAAGCAGTTGCACGGGAATTAAACTGGCAAGATGAATTTGGCCTTTGACGATTTCGCCGTCCACTTTTAGAACCGTATTGGTGGTGCTTTTTTGCATCCCAAGTTTATGCGTTTTATCGTGAGTATGACTTGAAGTCACTTGGCTGAAAATGACACTTTGTGGTTGGTCGTGTTGAATAAGGTGGTGGGATTTTGAAGTACGAAATGAGCGCCCAGTAGCTAATAACCAAATGGCCTCTATGATGGATGTTTTTCCAGCCGCATTGTCACCCACAAACAGATTAAGACCGCTGCTAAGCTGGCACTGAACTTGGGTGCAGTTTCTGAAGTTTTGCAGATGCAATTGGGAAATCTGGGTCATAAACTAGGGCTGCGAGTCGACTTAAAAATAGGTATTTTACAGCGTTTAAAACAAAACAGGCCTGCTTAAATCTAAATGTAAGCAGGCCTGTTGAGAATACGGTGGAATATGATGCGTTTTATTACAAACGCATTGGCATAACCACGTGCTGGCAGTGACACACGTCAGAGGTCGTTTCAATTAAACAACTGCTGTTCGAGTCTTTTAATTGAACGGTCACGCAGTCATCGTTCATAGAGTTCAATACATCTAGGATATAACTGACATTAAAGCCAATCTCCATATCAGGGCCGGCATAGTCAATGGCCATGTCTTCATGTGATTCATCTTGTTCGCTGTTTGAGGCATTCACCGCGAGCAAGTTGTTGTTTAGTAGAAGACGAATCCCTTTAAACTTATCGTTAGACAAAATAGACGCACGTTGCAGTAAGCTTCGCAACAATTCTCGGTCTGTTTGCACCATTTGGTCGTTAGTTGTTGGAATAACACGTTTAAAGTCAGGGAAACGGCCATCGACCAACTTACAAGTAAACACAGTTTCTTCAAATTGAACGGTTAGGTAGTTTTTAGCTAACGAAAACTGAATCAGCGAATCGTCATCCCCGATTAGCTTAGACAGCTCAAGTACGCCTTTACGCGGTAAGATTGCTTGAGTGGGTTCTAAGCCTTCCATCGCCAATTCGGTTGTGCAGGTTGATAGACGGTGACCATCGGTTGCCACAACACGCATTTGGTTATTGTTAATATCAAACAGCATACCGTTTAAATAAAAACGTACGTCTTGACTTGCCATAGCAAAGCTAGAGTGCTGAATGAGCTGTTTTAACTGGTGTTGAGACAGGGAGAACGACAGTTCCGCTTGTGTCAAATCAATCGTTGGGAAGTCATCAGCGGGCAGAGTAGATAGTTTAAAACGCGAACGTCCAGCTGAAACCGTGCAACGTGCGTCTTCAAAATCCATCACGATGGTTAAACCGTCAGGCAAAGAGCGCACAATATTAATCAACTTAATCGCCGGAAGCGTAATGGCAAACTGCTCCACATCACACGTTTCAAGCTCGGTCTGAGCACGCGTCTCAATTTCAAGATCAGACGCGGTGACGGTAAGCGTATTTTGATAAACGTGAAATAAAACGTTACCTAATATTGGCATGGTTTGACGTTTTTCTACCACGCCACCGACTGTTTGTAATACTTTTAAAAGGTTTTCGCGAGAAAGGCTGATTTTCATCTGAAGCACTCTTTACGTTGATTTAAATTTAGTTAGTTTTATATGGCTAGTTGTAAATAATAAATTTAATTTTGTTAAATTTACAGTCCCTTCTTTAAGAAGGCTTGTTATTAATTTGTGATGATACGAATTAAGCTATTAAAGTCGTCATCGATACGATGATCGGTTTCACGCAACTCTTTTATTTTACGCACCGCATGCAACACTGTTGTATGGTCTCGGCCACCAAAGGCATCGCCAATTTCTGGCAAGCTGTGATTAGTCAGCTCTTTGGCAATCGCCATAGCCACTTGTCTGGGGCGTGCAATATTACGCGAACGTCTTTTAGAGAGCATATCCGCCATACGCAACTTATAGTAATCGGCCACGGTCTTTTGAATGTTCTCAAGGGTAACCATTTTTTGTTGCAAAGCCAACAGGTCTTTAAGGGCTTCTTTGACCAATTCTACGGTTAAAGATTGCTGAGTAAACTGGGCAAATGCGCCGACACGTTTCAATGCACCCTCTAAATCACGCACATTGCCACGAAGACGTTTGGCGATAAAAAAGGCGACTTCGTCTGGAAGCGTAAAGCCAAACTCAGAGGATTTTTTAAGGAGTATGGCAACGCGCATTTCAAATTCTGGTGGTTCAACGGCAATGGTTAACCCCCAGCCAAAACGCGACTTAAGTCGATCCTCTAAGCCATCCACTTCTTTCGGGAAGCGGTCACTGGTTAAGATAACTTGTTTATTGCCTTCTAGAAGCGTGTTAAAGGTGTGAAAAAACTCTTCTTGAGACTGCTCTTTATTGGCAAAGAACTGAATATCATCAATGAGTAAGGCATCTAATGAGCGATAAAAGCGCTTAAATTCGTCAATCTTGTTATGACGAAGGGCGTTCACCATGTCGGCTACAAAGCGTTCGGAATGCAGATAAACAACACGCGCTTTCGGGTTGTCTTTCATCATCTGATTACCGATTGCATGCATTAAGTGAGTTTTACCTAAGCCAACCCCGCCATAAATAAAGAACGGGTTGTAAGCGCCCCCTGGGTTTTCAGAGACTTGTCGTGCAGCGGCGGCGGCTAATTGGTTGGCTTTACCCTCTACAAAGGTGTCAAAGGTAAAATTGGCGTTTAGGCCGTGCTTAATGTTCGAACCGGTGCTGTCTTTAGCTAAAGAGTGCTGTTTACTTGATTTTGAACCGGCTGGTTTTTTAGCGTCTTGAGGTTTGGTTTTCAGTGCTTGAGGAACGGTCGGTTCATCGTCGTAATGATCAATCACGTAATCGCCAATCTCTAGCTTTACGTCAGGCGTATTATTTGGCGCAGACATCGCCACAGCTTGACGAATATTGTTCATTAATTTTTTATTAACCCAGTCCAAAATAAAAGAAGAGGGGGCTAATAAACGAATCACAGACTCTTCTTCAATGGCTTGAAGAGGACGAATCCAGGTATGAAACTGTTGATCGTTTAAATCATTTTCTAAGTGCTTAAGGCATTGTGCCCACAAGTTAGACAATAGCGTTCCTTCATTCAAATACGGGTAAAAATTTTGTAGGAAGAATTATACCTGTGAATAACTTTTAATCATAGTCTATTTTTGTGGATAACTTTGTGGATAGTAGGTGTGGATAACTCGTGTTTTTAATGGGTTAACTGCTTGTTTTAATATGTCTTTTTCCGCTTGTTGAAAAAATTATGAAAATATCAACATTTTGGCCGCTAAGATCAATAGAAATACACCAAAAACACGCTTTAGTAATTTAATGGATACCTTTTGAGCGGCTTTAGCCCCAAGTGGCGCGGTTAGGACGCTTGCAGCTACGATGCCAAAAAAGGCTGGCCAATAGATATAACCGGTGGCGTAGTTGGGTAAGTTTTCGGCACTCATGCCTGCAATTAAAAAACCAATCGTACCCGCAAACGCAACGGGCAAACTGACGGCAGCAGAGGTTGCAATGGCTTGGTGCATGGTAATATTGTTCCAAACTAGATAAGGCGTCGTTAAGGTGCCCCCTCCAATTCCTACTAAGGAGGATAAACCGCCAATAATTGACCCTGCTACTGTATTAACTGGCAGGCCTGGTAACTCTCTGTGAGGGCTTGGTTTGAAATCTAGGAGCATATTCATAGCGATAAATAGTTCAATCACACCAAAAATAATTCCTAGTGTGCGTGATTCAAAAAATTGCGATGCCCAACCTCCAATAAATGCCCCTAATAAAACACCTGCCACAAGAAGTTTTACAATATCCCAGCGCACCCCTTTAAGGGCGTGATGTGCTCTAACCGATGAAAGCGAGGTAATTAGAATGGTGGCCAACGAGGTACCAATGGCTAAATGCACGATGTGTTCCGGGCTTGCAAAATGGTACCCAAATACAAGGGTTAAAACGGGCACAATAATTAAGCCACCGCCAATTCCGAGCAGGCCAGCTGCAAAGCCTACAAAAGCGCCTGTTACAAGGTAAATAAGGATTTCAGAGAGTATTATTTCAGGCATTTGAGCGTACTTTTTGGTTCGAGTGTGGGTTAAGAATAATTATAACGAGTTGCTTATGTAATAAGTATCAAATTTGGTTACCGCCATTTCCGAACAATACAGAGCGAGTTTTTAGTCAAGACGGTTTGGAGGCGGTGTGTTTTAGGAAGCGATCCGTTTAATGATTACGTGCGTAAGGCAAAACCTTGCCTTATAGTAACCGCCATAGATTATTGTTCTTTCCCGAAATTTAGACTTAAGTAAGTGATATTCTTTAAATAAATAACAAAAAGTATTTGTTTTATCGGCGCTAAATCTATATAATCCCCGTTTTTCCGCATTTCGGAAACTCAATCTTAAGGATAACTGACATGAAACGTACATTTCAACCAAGTACAATCAAACGTGCTCGTACTCACGGTTTCCGTGCTCGTATGGCGACTAAGAATGGTCGTAAAGTTATTGCAGCTCGTCGTGCGAAAGGACGTAAGCGCTTAACTCCATAGTGTTGGGTGTGCTATTTTGGTACACGCTGACATCAAGTCTGGTGAGTTTATGAATTCAAATATCGAGTTACCAACTCACTCGGACTTATCCCCTCTCCCTGCCTCTGAACCTACTAACGGGTTCTCTAAGTCTTTACGACTGTTAACACCCAATGATTTTAAACACGTTTTTGCGGACGCAGAAAAGTTTGCTAATCGCCATTGGACTTTAATTGTTCGACCAAATCAACAAGCCTATCCGAGACTCGGTTTAGCCTTAAGCAAGAAACAGCTTAAACTCGCGGTTTGGCGTAATCGTATAAAAAGACTCTCTAGAGAAGCATTTAGGCAACATAAAACAGAGCTAAGTGGGTATGATGTTGTGGTCTTAGGCCGCAGAGGGATGCAGGATATCGATGCTGAAACCCTGCACAAAAGCTTTTTACACCTCGTTGGTAAAATTAGAAAAAGCGGATTTAAAGATCGCGTTAAATAAAGACGTAAAATCTAACTAATAGACCCCGTTATATAGACATACATTAAAGGTTTTAACATGAATATGAGATCGTTTTGGTGGTTGGCTCTAGCCTTTACACTAACTTGGATTTGGCTTCAGTGGATGCAGTTTAGCTCCGCTAAAGTTGAGCAAGTTGCTGAGCAAACCGCAACCCAGTCAGAGACGCCGATGGCTAATTCAGGCACATCATCCTCGATGTCTGCGCCTTCTGCGGTTCCGGGCTCGATTCCTGGTGCGAATGCACCTGCGCCAACGGGTACGGCTGTTCCAGTTGCCCAGTCTGCGATGCAGCAGGGTCAGCGTATTCAGGTTAAAACTGATAACTTAGATCTAATTATCGATACCGCCGGTGGGGATATTCGTGAAGCTAGACTGTTAAATTACGGTGCAACCGAAGACCACTCTCAGCCTTATCAGTTGTTAAGCGACAAAGGGCCCTTGTTGTATGTGGTACAAAACGGACTTGCAATGCAGCCCGATGCTACCTTACCCGCGCCTAACCACAAGGCGATGTATCAAGCGAGTCAAACCGTTTATGAGATGACCGGTGATACATTGGTTGTGCCGATGACGTGGGAACAAGACGGAATTAAGGTTACTAAGACTTATACGTTTACCAAAGGTAAGTACTTGATTGATATCGGTTACCAAGTTGAAAACAGCACCTCAGAAACATGGGGCGGTAGCTTGTATTCGCAGTTGGTGCGTAACCGTTATAACCCTGACGATAACTTCATGATGTACACCTATACTGGGCCGGTTTTGTATGATGGCCAAGCGGATAGTAAATACGTTAAGCATTCGTTTGATGACTTAAATACGGACACCGTTAATGGTAAGTCTGTGATGGGTGGTTGGGGTGCAATGATTCAGCAGTACTTCTTAACGGCCATCGTTCCAAATCAAGAAGCACAGAACAACTACTATGCTAAACCGGTTGGCGACGACCGTTATGCAGTAGGTGTGGTTGAGCCATTGGTAGTGGTGCCTTCTGGTTCAACAGGCCTGCTCACTTCACAAGTTTATGTTGGCCCTGAAAAGCAAAATGTATTGGCTGATATTGCGCCTGGTTTAGAGCTTACGATTGATTACGGTGTGCTGACTATCTTAGCCGAGCCTATTTTCTGGGTACTCGATAAGATTCACAGCGTGGTCGGTAACTGGGGTGTGGCGATCATCCTGTTAACGGTTTTGATTAAGTTAATTTTCTATAAGCTATCAGAAACCTCTTACCGCTCTATGGCGCGTCTTAAAAAGTTTCAGCCTAAGTTAAAGCAGTTAAAAGAGAACTACGGCGACGATAAAGTCATCTTCCAGCAGAAGATGATGAAGCTGTATAAAGAAGAGAAAATTAATCCGCTGGGTGGGTGTTTGCCCATCTTTATTCAGATGCCGGTGTTTATTGCACTTTACTGGGTGCTGTTGTACTCCGTTGAGATGCGCCAAGCGCCGTTTATGTTGTGGATTCAAGATTTATCCGCGCAAGACCCTTACTACATTCTGCCAGTTGTCATGGGTATCACCATGTTTATTCAGCAGAAGCTAAACCCATCAGCGATGATGGATGAGATGCAGCAGAAAGTGATGAAGTTATTACCTTTTATCTTCACTATCTTCTTCCTGTTCTTCCCAGCTGGTTTAGTACTTTACTGGGTCGTCAACAACATTCTATCGGTTACACAGCAATGGTATATCACTCGTCAAATTGAGAGAGGCGATGATATTAAAGCGGCCAAAGACAATAAAATAGTTAAGGATTAGAGTATGCAATTATCTTATCAAAAACTCGGTACAGACCACCCAATGTACGGCAAAGTAGACTATTTGGTTGCAGATGGATCAACGCCAGTATGCTACAAAACCAAAGACGGCTACATGCCACTAGAAAGTGGTGCAGGCGCGCCCTCGGCTGAGGCTGCAAAAGCGCAAGTGCAAACTCGCCCTTTGTATGTGTTGTCTTTTAAAGTCAACGGCGAAAAAGAAGAGATAACGTTTGGTTCCATGAAAAAACTGGATAAAAGCCGAGCGAAATTAGAAGACAAGTTTTTTATTACCGACTTTAAAGTCACGGAATATAAAACGGTTGCTTAGCACGCTCTTCGTTATTCACTGTTAAATCATTAAGCGCCTTTACGGGCGTTTTTTGTTGGTAGAATTTAGCCAATCTTTTTACCCTTATTTGGAACCGATTATGGACTATGAAAATCATGACACCATTGCCGCTATTGCGACTGCCCCAGGACGAGGGGGCGTAGGCATTGTCCGTGTTTCTGGCAAGCACGCCTTGAGTATTGCAGAGCAGGTTCTAGATAAAGTACCTAAACCAAGATACGCGCATTACGCCCCGTTTTATGGGGCTGAAAAACAAATATTAGATCAAGGTATTGCCTTGTATTTTCCTGGCCCCAACTCGTTTACCGGTGAAGACGTGTTAGAGCTTCAAGGTCATGGCGGGCCCGTAGTTTTAGAGTGGTTATTGAGTCGAGTGGTAGAGCTGGGTGCCAGATTGGCCGAACCCGGTGAATTCTCAAAACAAGCGTTTATGAACGACAAGTTAGACTTGGCACAAGCCGAGGCTATTGCGGATTTGATAGAGGCTTCATCCGATCAAGCGGCGCGTTCGGCGTTGCGTTCATTGCAAGGTGAGTTTTCCGCACAGGTGAATCAGTTGGTTGAAGAATTGACTCAACTGCGCATTTTTGTAGAAGCGGCGATTGATTTCCCAGAGGAGGAAATTGATTATCTTTCTGATGGAAAAGTCGCCGGCCAGTTACAAGGTATTCTTGACCGTTTGCAGGCGGTGTTTGTTGCCGCGCAACAGGGCGTGTTATTGCGAGAAGGGATGTCTGTGGTGATTTTGGGTCGCCCTAATGCCGGTAAATCGAGTTTACTGAATGCCTTGTCGGGTCGTGAAAGTGCCATTGTGACCGACATTGCGGGCACAACCCGTGACATTGTCAAAGAAGAGATTAATATTGATGGTATGCCACTGCACATTCTGGATACCGCAGGTGTGCGCGTAGCCACTGATCAAGTGGAACAGATTGGAATTGAGCGTGCTTGGAAAGCCCTTGATGAGGCGGATCGTGTGTTGGTAATGCTGCAAGCCGGTGAGGCCATTCATGCCGAAGACCAAATTATTTTAGACCGCTTGCCAGTGCATATTCCGGTGACCTTGATTCGTAACAAGATTGATTTAATTAATCACAGCCCTATGGTGGAAGTAGACGGTGAACAAACGATTGTTTGGTTATCTGCGAAACAAAATATTGGGGTTGATTTGTTGCGCACGCATCTAAAAACGGCGATGGGCTTTGAGCAGACGGGCGAAGGTGTGTTTATGGCACGTAAGCGTCACATTGATGCCTTGCAAGCGGCCTTGCAGTGGACTCAGAATGGTCAGCAACAGCTCGAGATGTATGCGGCCGGTGAGTTGTTAGCGGAAGACTTGCGGTCGGCGCAAGAGGCGTTATCGCAAATTACTGGGCGCTTTACCTCCGATGATCTGTTGGGTCGAATTTTTACCTCTTTCTGCATCGGTAAGTAAGTAGTCAGGTAAGTAGATAGATTTAAACGACCATAACAAACCACAGGTTACTTCAATACGCTTAAAATGACTTATCCGTTTCACGTGAAACATTACAAAATTCATGCCGTCTTTAAGGGCAATAAGGAAACAATCATGCGATTCATAAAAACAGTCCTCATCAGTGCACTAAGCAGCGCTTTATTAACGGGGTGCAGTGAGCAAGTGACTGACGAGGTTGATTCAGTGGTTGCTCCAATGATTGCTCCGGTGGTTAAAACCGTCGAACTTTCAAATATTAGTGGCCAACCCCAATGGACGTTAACAGGAACCATTGCGGCACGTTACACCTCAGAATTAGCCTTTCGAGTCAGTGGAAAAATCAGCCAACGTTTAGTAAACAGTGGCGATGAGGTGAAAGCCGGGCAAACTCTCTTTAAGCTTGATCCTACCGATTACACCTTAGCGTTAAACGTGACCTTAGCCAATATTCGTGCGACTGAATCTGAAATTAATAACGCCCAGTTAGAACTTGAACGGTTTAAAACCCTGCTAAAACGTGACTTAATTCCACAACAAACCGTTGACCAAGCAGAAAGTACCTTAACTGTCTTAAAAGAGCGTTTAAAGTCGCAAAACCTCCAAGAACAGCAAGCTAAAAACCAACTGGAATACACCTTTTTAAAGTCAGCAGGCCTGGGTAAGGTTTTATCGGTGCAAGCCGAGCAAGGCGAAGTGGTTTCGGCAGGCCAACCTTTGGCTATGATGGCACTCTCTGGTTCAAGAGAGGTGATTGTTCAGGTACCAGAGAATCGCATTGCAGAACTTCCAAAAACCGCTCATGTAAAGATTTACGGTTCAGACACACTCTATAACGTCTACTTGCGTGAACGCGCCGGTGAAGCGGAGAGTCAAAGTCGAACTTGGACGGCGCGTTATGAGTTTAGAGAAAACGATGATGATAAAACACAGCAGAAAGCACAACAAAAAACACTGGACGAACTCAGTTTAGGGCAAACCGCCACCGTAGTATTTGATTCAAAGGGGTCACAGTTACGTGTCCCCAATACCGCACTGTATGAACAGGGGGATTACACCTCTATTTGGCAGGTTAAAGACGGCTTGGTCAATCGCGTACCAGTTAAAGTGAAAACCCTTTCTGAGCGTTGGGCTTGGGTAGAGGGCGATTTTAGTCAAGTTTCTACGATTGTTTCATTAGGTGTACACCAGTTAAATGAAGGTCAAGCGGTTAGGGAGTCAGCAGAATGAATCGCTGGAACGTCTCTGCTTACGCAGTCAAAGAGCGCTCGTTAACGCTCTATTTTATTCTGGTGGTGGCCATTGCGGGTATTTATGCGTTTTTACATATGGGTCGTGCCGAAGACCCCTCGTTTGACGTGAATACCATGGTCGTCTCAGCGACGTGGCCAGGTGCGACCGCAATTGAGATGCAGAATCAAGTGGCCGATCCATTAGAAAAACGGTTAGAAGAGATTCAATACTTTGATCGAGTCGAAACGAAAGCCAGAGCAGGGCGAGTTGATCTTTTAATTACCTTTGCTGAGCATACCCCAAAAGGGTTAACGCAAGACCTTTACTATCAAGTGCGTAAGCGTTTGTCGGACGAGGCTCAGTTTTTGCCAAGTGGCGTAAGTGGCCTGTTTTTTAACGATGACTTTGAAGACGTCTATTTTACTTTGTATGGTTTGACCGCGCCAAACTGGCCACAAGAAAAGTTAGTGCTCGAAGCGGATAAGATGCAGATTGCACTGCGCCGTGTTGAAGGGGTTAAAAAAGTCGATTTGTTGGGGGAACAGCCTCAGCGAATTTTTATTGATTTAGACAAGCAGCAGATTTCACAAATGGGCTTGGCAGCTCAGCAAGTTCAACAAGCCATTAATGGTCATTTGGCGGTCACCGCCTCAGGATTTGTTGAAACGGAAGGCCCTCGTTTATATGTGCGAACGGGTCAGGGTGTGAACCAAAAAACCGATACGGTTGATCAAATTAAACAGTTGCCACTGATTATTGGTGACACTCAGGTGCTTGTGCAAGACATTGCCACTGTTTACCGTGGCTACCAAACGCCCCCCAGTTTTGTGATTCGTAGCAAAGGCGAGCAAGCCTTATTGGTGGGGGTGGTTATGAACCCCTCTACCAACGGCCTTGTCTTAGAAGAAAACTTAAAAACGTTTGAAGCCGAATACCAAGCCCAACTGCCTCTGGGCATTCATCTAGATAAAGTCACCAATCAAGCCGATGCGATTCACAGCGCGGTTTCGACCTTTGAAATTAAGTTTGTGACGGCGCTGTTTGTGGTCTTAATAGTGAGCTTAATTACCTTAGGGTTACGTGCCGGTTTAATTGTCTCTTTAGCCGTGCCATTGACCTTAGCGATGACGTTTATTTTTATGTTTATGCAGGGCTTAAACTTTGACCGCATTACCTTAGGCGCATTAATTATCTCGTTAGGGTTACTGGTTGATGACGCCATTATTGCCATTGAGATGATGTTGGTGAAAATGGAAGAGGGCATGGACAAGGTTAAAGCCGCCGCCCACTCTTGGAACGTCACGGCTGCCCCGATGTTGGTGGGGACTTTAGTGACCGTGGTCGGGTTTTTGCCGATTGGTTTGGCGCAGTCTCGCGTGGGCGACTACGCCGGAAACATCTTTTGGGTGTTGGGTATTACACTGATTGCCTCTTGGATTGTGGCGGTCTACTTTACGCCGTATTTGGGGGTAAAAATCCTCTCGAATAAAAATCACGTAGAAACCTCTGAACCATCGTCAAACTCTGCCGAAGGCGAACCACCGGTGGCTAAAAAAGATATTTACGACACCAAAATTTACCGTTTTTTAAAGCGGGTGGTTACGGAGTGTGTGCGACATAAAATCTGGATTGTAGCGATTACGGTTTTGGTTTTTGTGGTCGCTGTGCTGGGCATGAAAAACGCCGTGGTAAATCAGTTTTTTCCAAGCTCAGATCGTCCCGAGTTAATGGTCGATATTTATTTGCCAGAGGGCACGGGGTTTAATGTCACCGATGCGGTCAGTCAGCGTGTTGAAGCGTTGGTTAATGAGTATGACGAAGTAAAATCTGTGTCAGCATACGTTGGTCGGGGTGCGCCTCGCTTCTTCTTGGCGCTTAACCCAGAGCTTCCCAACCCGGCGTTTGCCAAAATCATTGTGGTCACCCACGATAAAGATGCCCGTGATGCGTTGCAAACCAAGTTAATGGCCAAAATTGAAGAAGGTCTGTTTCCAGAAGCGCGCGTACGTGTGCATCCGCTACTTTTTGGTCCACCCGTTACTTGGCCGGTTACCTTTAGAGTGGTTGGCTCTGATGCCAATGAGTTGCGTCGCATTGCCAACCAGTTGCGCGACTTAATCGCCGAGCAAGACTTTACCATCGACCCGCATTTACAGTGGGGACAACGTGCGCCCATTTTGAATTTAGACATGGATAAAGTCCGTCTTGCTCAATTGGGCTTAACCAGTAAAGAGGTGGCGGACCAGTTGCAGGCGCAATTACAAAACAGCCCGGTCGCACAAATTAGAGAGCACATTCGTACTGTGAACGTGGTGTTGCGTGCTAGTGAAGAGACCCGGGCTAAAGTCGGTGAGTTGGGCAGTTTAATTATTAAAACCCCACAAGGTGTTTCGTTGCCGCTTGAGCAGTTAGGGCAAATTAAAGTCGGGTATGAAGACCCGTTATTAGAACGCCGTAATCGCGAACTTTATCTATCGGTAAACAGTGAAGTGGTGAGCGGGATGCAACCGCCAGATGCCACCAAGCTGATACAAGATAAAATGCAACCACTAATCGATTCGTTGCCTTATGGCTACCGCATTGATGTGGGTGGATCGGTGGAAGAGTCCAGTAAAGCGGAAGCTTCTATTCAAGCGATGATGCCGTTAATGCTATTGGCCATGACATTACTCATTATGTTATTGGTTAAGTCGTTCAGCACGTTGTTTATGGTGATGGTCACCGCACCGTTAGGGTTAATTGGTGCCGTGTCTGCCATGTTGCTGTTTGATCAGCCGTTTGGGTTTGTAGCCAACTTAGGCTTGATTGGTTTGGCGGGAATTTTAATGCGCAACACCCTGATTTTAACCGGTCAGATTGACGATAACGTCAAGCAAGGGTTGCCATTGGGCGAAGCCGTGATTGATGCCACCATTCGTCGTGCGCGCCCGGTGGTCTTAACTGCGGTGGCCGCCATGTTGGCGTTTATTCCGTTAACCACCTCCACGTTTTGGGGGCCCATGGCGTTCGTGTTAATTGGCGGTATTGGCATAGGAACGCTGTTAACCCTTCTGTTCTTACCGGCACTTTATAGCCTTTGGTTCAGAGTGAAGTTGAGTCCTTAGCGTGTCTTATCCGATTCCAGCTGAACAGGCCTGCTCAGAAATTGAGATTAAAAAAAGTCGGTTTATCGCCTATGCGTCTCACATTATTGATAGAGAAGCGGGCATGACTTGGCTAGCTGAGATTAAAGCCGAGTATCCTGACGCTCGTCACCACTGTTGGGCGTATCAAATTGGTAACCCAAGTTGTGCCACCAACGCGGGCATGGGCGACGATGGGGAACCCAGTGGCACGGCCGGCAAGCCTATTTTGAATGTACTGCAACACAAAAAAATCGGCGATATTATGATTATTGTTGTGCGCTATTTTGGTGGCATTAAGTTGGGTGCGGGTGGTTTAACGCGTGCTTACGGTCAAGCGGCACAAGCGGTGATGGACGTGTTGCAAACGCAACAAGAGGTGCCAAAAACTGAAATAAAAGTCATCTGTGACTTTGCCCAAGAACAACCACTCAGGCATTGGTTAAGTCTGGTTGAAGGCGAAATTTTAAACGTTGATTATCAGCAACAGGTTACGGTCAATATTCAACTCCCCGATGACCAGGTTGAAAGCCTTTCTGCGACCTTAACGGCTAATCAATGTGAGTTTAAAACGCTTGATAAATAAGGTTTAAATAGGGTTTAAATAAGTTGGCAGGCCTGTTCACTTTTTAGCCTTGTAACAATCTAGCTTTATGCCATAACCGCGATGGTCGTAATTACGCCCACAAAGTAGATAATTAAGGTGAGTTGCATCATTCGTTTGTTGGCTTCACGACTGTTTAAGGCTTTATCAAATCGAGGGCGTTGGCGTAAAAATCGAAACCCACCCCACAACGCGCCAAGCGCTAAAGCGGTGAGTAAAATGCCTAAAATGAGCGTGGTTAACATGGGACTTGGTTCCTAATTTCAATTTTATGAAACATTATAAAGCCCTGTTTATGCGCTAGGTTAAAGATTCATGACAGTGTTAAACTGTTTTGAGCGTGAAATAATATAAGGAGAATACTGGAATGCGTAGGAGGTCAAAAGTAAACCTGCCTTTGAAAGCTTCAATTTTTAGGTCAATCTTTGCTTTAAGTCTCGCTTCGGTCTTGGTCGTTCCGGTTCAAGCCGATTGGCAGATGCCAAAAGTAACCAGTTTGAAAGCGGTGGGCGAACAGGCTCAATCGGCCAACATTCCCGTGGTGATTTTCTTCAGCCGAGAGCGTTGTGGCGCGTGTGACCTCTTAAAAGAGAATGCATTGTTGCCTTTAGTGGAGAACGGTTTACTGGAAGGCTACGTTGAAATTGTCGAAATTGAAGCCAATGCAAAAGCAACGGTATTGGATTTTGATGGCGTGGCCGTGCCAAATAGTGAAATGGCTGCCTTATATAACGTCAGCACCTTTCCGAATATGGTGTTTACCGATGGCACCGGCGAAGACCTAGAGATTAGAATGAAAAATTCAGGCGCTTACGACTATTTTAGTTTCTATTTTAAAGCACGTATTAATCAAGCCCTAGAAAAACTAGAGAACCCTTTACGGATTGAGTAACGGGATGAGTAACGGGCTTAACAACCAATTTGTTTATTGCGTCTTTGCTTAGCGCTAGGCTTACGCTAAGATACGACACATATTTACACAAAATGATAAAAATAAAGGAGCAGGTTATGGGATCAAATGTATCAGTATCAAGTGGAGGCACGCTCTCTACAATAGGTAAACTGCCTTGGATGTTGTTTATTGTGTTGTTTTTAATTGCCACCGAGTACTTTCAAATTTCGTTGGAAGGCACGGTGGGCTATGTGTTTATTTCAATTGCGGTGGCAATTCTGTTTATAGAGATGTTTAAGTCAGGCGATGTGGGTGCCTTTGCTTTTTTATTGGATCAATTCTGGGCGGTATTAACCGTGGTGTTGGCAACAGGCCTGCTGAGTTATTTATGGTTTGTTCAAGGTCAAGAGCCTAACTTTTTTCATTGGATTGGCTTTGCGATTATTATCGCCGATGCCCTGCTAAACCCATTTAACGCATTTAGAACCGCGTTGCGTAACTTTGATGTGCCGGGCTAATTCAGCAAAACCCTTAACGTTTTAAACTCGGCTTTTAAACGTTCAGCCAAATAAAGCCTAGTTCAAACAATTCCAGATAAGTCCAGATAAGCGATGTGTTTATTTGGGCTTTTTTTGGTTTTGGTGTGACAAAAACTTAACCGTTGCCACACGGTTATTTAATAACGCATTCCTGCTATAATTTGACCATCACGTTTAACAGGAATAGACCATTGAAAACCACCCACTCCACCGCCGAACAAAGTCTTTTAGGCCAATCCACCGCCTATTGCAATACCTATGATTCAAGCATTCTGTTTCCGATTCCACGCCAAGAAAAACGCGATGAACTTGGGTTTGATTTAAACAGTTTACCGTTTCAAGGGTTGGATATTTGGACGGCCTTTGAAGTCTCTTGGTTAAACCCAAAAGGCAAACCCGTTGTGGTGATTGCTGAGTTTGCGTTTCCGGCGGATTCCCCTAATTTGGTGGAGTCTAAATCGTTTAAGTTGTATTTAAACTCGTTTAACGGCACCCGTTTTGAATCTCAAGAAGTGGTCGTCGAAACGTGGATTAAAGACTTATCGGCGGCGTGTGGTGCAGAGGTTTCAGTGGATGTGCGGTCGCTGATCTATGAAGAGACCCTGCTGGGCGCTTTACCGGGTGATAACTTGGATGAATTGGATATTGACGTCACCGATTACCAAGTGAAACCGCAATTACTTTCTGCTGAAGGCGACGTGGTGGAAGAGACGGTAAACAGCCACCTTTTAAAATCCAACTGTTTGGTCACCGGTCAACCCGATTGGGGTTCGGTGGTGGTGCGTTATAAAGGCCCGCAAATCAATCACGAGAACTTACTCAAGTACCTAATTTCGTTTCGTGAACACAATGAGTTTCATGAACAGTGCGTTGAACGCATTTTTACCGACCTGCAAAAACACTGTAATCCAACGCAATTAACGGTTTATGCCCGTTATGTTCGTCGTGGTGGATTAGACATTAACCCGTACCGTTCAAACTTTGAAGACGAGTTTGATATTTCACGCACGGTGCGTCAG
>Ga0307994_1000311_pt1 | contig 35656 bp, 39 predicted proteins | sample EllFjometagen261_FD_203171 | JGI IMG/M metagenome (GOLD analysis project Ga0307994, IMG submission 203171) | Marine microbial communities from Ellis Fjord, Antarctic Ocean - #261 | ecosystem: Environmental > Aquatic > Marine > Unclassified | place: Southern Ocean | collected 2014-11-02 | reverse complement strand
ATTCATTCAACAACTTCAATCCCTTGGCGTCTCCGCTTCGTTCCTGCCGCTGCACCGTAGCGCATCACTGCCCTTCCGGTAAATGGGGTTCTAGTGTTAGACACCGATGCCCGCAACCCCTTTTTTTGGATAAAGCTGATCTTTTTTACACTTATCAAAAAAAACAATACAAACAACAATTTACCTCACTCTTTGCGAGAACCAATCGCCGAAAACATAAGATCAGCAAAAGGTGCAATTCGAGGTAAATTCCTAGCAAGCTCTAGATATAGCCTAATACCAAGTCGCACCCCCAATATCAGCCTTATCAAATATGAATCACTCGGTTGTCACTACACTGTGTCGTGGAAAATCGAACCAGTGATGCAACCTACCAACATGATCACTTCACTGACGTGCGAGCTTCCTAGTGAAAATTGGCAAACGATACGCCAACAAAAACAATATGATCGCCATATAGATCAGTGGCTCTAACTGGATACCTTTCGCAATCATGATGAAGTGCACACCACCAAGAGCTGCGGCCACATAGGTCAGTTGATGTAAGCGACGCCATTTGACCCCCAGGCGTTTAACAGACCAATTGTTGGACGTGACCGCTAATGGGATCATCACGACGAAACCAACCATTCCAATAGTGATATAAGGACGCTTAAGAATGTCCGCCCAAATTTGGCTCAGGATACCAACATCAAGAACCAACCAAACCAACAGATGCAGGGCCACGTAGGTAAAGGCCAAAACCCCAATCGCACGGCGGAACTTGATCAAGTTCAGCCCAACGACCCTGCGCAATGGTGTAATCGCTAAACCAACAATGATCAGCTTAAGCGCCAGCTCACCCAACTCATGCTCAAACGCCTTGATCGGCTCACGGCCCAGCCCACCCGTTCGGGCAAGATAGAGAAACAAAGGTACGGGGATCAGCCCCACTATATACACAAGCCATGTTGGCACTTTGCGCAGGAGTTGATTGATCCGGTCCATGTTAGTGTCCTTACATGTCAAAGCGATAGTATACATGCGCGAAGGGCCGGAACCATCTACGTTCCAGCCCAATATTTCAGCTTAGATTTGTTTTGAAAGGTCCATGCCTTCATACATGCTGGCCACTTCATCCTCATAGCCATTGAACATCAATGTCGGGACACGCTTTGCGAACAAACCGCCGCCGATCACACGTTCACTGGCTTGGGACCAACGCGGGTGTGAAACATTTGGGTTCACATTGCTATAGAACCCATACTCACGTGCGTTGGCTTTGTTCCAACTGGTTGGCGGCTGTTTGTCCGTGATTGTAATCTTCACAATAGATTTGATGGATTTAAATCCATATTTCCATGGCACAACCAAACGCAGCGGTGCACCGTTCTGGTTGGGCAGGTCTTTACCATATATACCAGTCGCCATCAGCGTCAGCGGGTTCATTGCCTCATCTAAGCGCAGACCCTCAACATACGGCCAATCCAGTGACTGGAACCTTTGGCCCCGCATTTCCTCTGGGCGGTATAGTGTTTCAAAGGCCACGTATTTCGCGCCTTCTTGAACGCCAGCAACCTCTAACAAATCTGCCAACTCAAATCCGTTCCACGGAACAACCATCGACCACGCCTCAACACAGCGGAAACGGTAAATCCTCTCTTCGATCGTCATCGCCGCTTTGATATCGTCGATGTCGTATTTGCCAGGGTTCTTAACCATCCCGTCAATTTCAACGGTCCATGGAGTTGTCGTTAGCTCGCCTGCATATTCCGAAGGGTCGGTTTTTCCCGTCCCGAATTCATAGAAGTTGTTGTACTGTGTGATATCTTCCCAAGAGTTCGGCGTTAGCGCCTCTTGTGCGTTTGACACCCCAGCAACACCAGCCAATCCAAATCCTGCAGCGACCCCCGCGATCAATTGGCGGCGATTAAGAAACGCGACCTGTGGGGTGACATCGGTTTGGCTAAGTGTGTTGGTCCAACGATTGGCCATAGGGACGGCTCCTTTGATGCATTTTGTTTCTTATGCCTCAAAGTCAGAAGTGTTTCATCTTATTCCAAGCCTGTTCACGCAGAGTTTGGAGACTGTAACAATCATAGTCCTGCGATAATCATCTCACGAATTTTGGTCGCCTTCACGAAATGATCCAATTGGTGACACTCGATCCACCATGTTGCTGCTTCCATCAACAACTCCGGTTCATCGTTCTTGTTCTTGAAGAACGCGCAAAAAGATGGGCCAACACCTTCGCCCTAAGGGCTAATCTTTGCGTCACATACGCTGACTGCCCTGTCTCTCAAGCTTTGGCGCATGCCTGTTTCGTCTGTGGATGTGCGCTTGGGTACAATTAATTCATCGGAACCGATCGTCCGTTGTCTTGCATCAGACGCACATTACGACGACGCAGCAGACGTGGCTCATTTACTCCTACAGAGTGGGCGATCACTTCAACCTTGTGAATAATGTCGGTCACATAACGAGCCACACGCTTATACTTTTCACTGACCACCAATCCTTTTTGGAAACGTGGGTCATGCGTCGTGATTCCCGTGGGACAGGTGTTTTTGTTATACTTCAATGCTTGGATGCACCCAAGGCTGAACATAAAGCCACGCGCGGATGTGACGAAATCAGTACCCACTGCCAGCGCCCATGCGATGTCAGCGGGGTTGACCAACTTACCACGCGCGATCAGGCGCACTCGACTGCTTAGCCCTGCCTTGTCACGAATGTTGGCAACCAACGGCAGTGCCTTGCGCACCGACATACCCACCAAATCAATCAGCGGCATGGGTGCAGCACCCTTTCCGCCTTCGCCGCCATCAATGGTGATAAAGTCAGGGGCCGTTTCAACGCCGCGTTTTACGATATTATCGAACAGATCCTGCACGGCACTCGCTGCACCAACCACCGTTTTAATACGGACTGGTTTCCCAGTCAATTTGCGGATGTGCCCACTCAGATCCAGCAGCTTATCCCAGCTATTAACTTCAGCATGGCGGTTCGGGGAAATACCGTCTTGGCCCACGTTAAGCCCACGAATTTTCGCGATCTCTTCAGTCACCTTTTCACCGGGTAGGATGCCGCCCTTACCGGGCTTTGCACCTTGGGCTAGCTTCAATTTAAACATGCGAACGGTTTCATGCGCTGCAACTTCGCGCAGTTTGTCGTCGCTTAGCTTGCCGTCCAAATCGAGTACACCAAACTTCGCTGTTCCGATTTAGAATACAACGTCACATCCGCCTTCAAGGTGGAATGGACTTAGACCACCCTCGCCCGTGTTCATCCAAATGCCGGCTTCCTTCGCGCCCGTGCTCAGGGCCTGCTCTGCCGGTTTGGAAATCACGCCATAGCTCATACCAGAAATGTTAAAGAATGACTTCGCAACAAACGGTGTGTGCGTGTCACCGCCAATGGTCATCGGTTAGGTTTGAGCGAACTGGTCATCAAGAGGCGGAAACAGCGCATTGGCAAAGATCAGGGTGCCGACGACACCAACAAAAGCAAAAATCTCTACCACAGACATGGCAAAACCCATCGGCAAACTCCTTTGATTAAATATGCCTCTTTGTATTGCGATTGCGGATCCAGCCCAAGAGAGCAGCGTTCACGTCTGTAACAGCGCTCTGAAACATTGACCCCAGTTACGGCTCTAAAATAGAAAAGGGGCTAAGCAATCTGCCAGGCCCCTCTTTTTCCGCACAGCGCTTAGTTTAATGCACCGTCGCCTCATCCGGCTTCGGCCGATTAGACGCGCCAACGCGGCCGCCAATCATCAATCCGTCGACGCCAGCATTTACTTCAATTACCGATCCATCAGCGATGTCACCCGACAACAACATTTCCGCCAGTTGGTTCTGCAACGCCATCTGGATTACCCGCTTCAACGGGCGTGCGCCAAACACGGGATCATAGCCCTCATCCGCCAACCATTTGAGCGCACCATCATCCAGCTCAAGACTGATCTTGCGATCTGCCAAACGCTTCAACAAACGCGCCATTTGAATGGTCACGATCCCGTCCATGTCTGCGCGGTTGAGGCGATCAAAGATGATCGTTTCATCCAAACGGTTCAGGAACTCAGGACGGAAATGAGCACGCACAGCATCCATCACATCACGCTTGGCTTCCCCAACATCAGCACCATCAGGCAGCAGACTTAGCGCCTGCGTCCCAAGGTTTGAGGTCAAAATGATAAGCGTCTGTTTGAAATCGACAGTGCGTCCCTGACCATCAGTCAGCATACCATCGTCCAAAACCTGCAACAGAATGTTGAACACATCGGGATGCGCCTTTTCGACCTCATCAAACAGGACAACCTGATAGGGACGACGGCGCACGGCCTCAGTCAAAACGCCACCTTCCTCATATCCAACATAACCAGGAGGGGCGCCGATCAGACGTGACACCGCGTGCTTCTCCATGAACTCAGACATATCGATGCGCACCATGGCACTGTCATCATCAAACAGGAACTCTGCCACCGCTTTGGTCAGCTCCGTCTTGCCCACACCAGTTGGGCCTAGGAACAAAAACGAACCAAGTGGTCTGTTCTCGTCATTCAGCCCAGCGCGGGCACGACGTACGGCATTGGACAAGGCACGAACCGCAGACGACTGTCCGATGACACGACCATGCAAATGATCCTCCATCCGCAACAGTTTTTCACGGTCACCTTCCAACATTTTCGAGGTCGGAATGCCGGTCCAACGTTCCACGACGCTGGCGATTTGTTCGGCGCGCACGGCTTCTGCCACCATCGTTTCGCTTTCAGAACCTTCCGCCTCAACCAACAAACTCTCTAGCTCTGGAATAACGCCATAAGACAACTCACCCGCGCGGCCCAAATTGCTTTCGCGTTTGGCGATTTCCAATTCGGCACGCGCATGGTCCAGCTGTTCTTTCAGATCACGGGCACCCGCCAGCTTGTCACGTTCGGCCTGCCACTGCGCTGTCATTTCAGCACTGCGTTCTTGCAGCTCAGCCAAGTCCTTAACTAAGGTCTTCAAGCGATCCTTTGAGGCCGCGTCATCTTCAAGATGCAGCGCTTGTTCCTCGATCTGCTTTTGCATAATGTCACGATCCAGCGCGTCCAACTCCTCGGGCTTACTGTCGACCTCCATGCGCAAACGGCTGGCGGCTTCGTCCATCAAATCGATGGCTTTGTCCGGCAGAAAACGATCCGTAATATAACGTTGGCTTAGCGTCGCCGCAGCAACCAATGCGCCATCAGAAATACGGACACCGTGGTGCAACTCATACTTCTCTTTAATACCGCGCAAAATCGAAACGGTATCTTCGACCGTTGGTTCAGCCACCACAACAGGCTGGAAACGACGGGCAAGGGCAGCGTCCTTTTCTACATACTTGCGATACTCATCCAAGGTGGTCGCGCCAATACAGTGCAATTCACCACGGGCAAGGGTGGGTTTAATCAGGTTCGCCGCATCCATTGCGCCTTCACCTTTGCCTGCACCTACAAGGGTGTGCATTTCATCGATGAACAAGACCACTTGGCCAGCGGCTTCGGTCACCTCAGTCAGAACCGCCTTCAGGCGTTCCTCAAAATCACCGCGATATTTAGCACCGGCAATCAGGGCCCCCATGTCCAAAGACAACAAGCGTTTACCACGCAAAGATTCAGGTACATCCCCATTCACAATGCGCAGGGCCAAACCCTCGGCAATTGCGGTTTTACCCACACCTGGCTCACCAATCAAAACTGGGTTGTTCTTTGTACGACGGCTAAGCACCTGCATGGCGCGACGAATTTCCTCATCACGCCCAATAATAGGATCGATCTTTCCCTCTTCTGCGCGGGCCGTCAGGTCTTGGGCGTACTTTTTCAACGCCTCATAGCCATCTTCTGCACTTGCAGTATCTGCAGTTCGACCCTTGCGAATATCGTTGATCGCCCCATTCAACGCTTGCGCGTTCACCTTACCATCGATCAATGCAGTCTTAGCGCCGGACTTAACCATGCACAGCGCCATCAACATACGCTCTACCGGTACAAAACTGTCGCCCACTTTTTTTGCAACCGCTTCGGCCTCGGCCAAAACCTTGCCCGTTGCGCTGTCCATATAAATCTGCGCCGCATCGCCTGTGACCTTTGGCTGCTTGCCCAGCAACGTTTCAACCGCCTGAGCCACGATTGCAGGCTGGCCACCCGCAGCAGTAATCAAATTGCTTGCCAGTCCCTGATCGTCATCCATCAGTGCTTTTAAAATGTGTTCTGGGGTCAATCGCTGATGGCTTTCGCGCGTTGCAATTGTTTGGGCCGCTTGAATAAAACCGCGTGACCGTTCCGTGAACTTACTAAGGTCCATAGAGTATCTCCTTTTCAAAGCGCCTGCTTTTGTTGTACCCGCTTGGCAGCATATAACGTATCAGGCCTCGGGTGTTATTTGGGCACAAGAATTGCAGCATCAAGGGTAACTGAAAATAAATTACTGCAGCAAATCAAATCAATTTCCCCCTATTTTGATGAAAATTAAACCGAGTATCTAGCAACGATAACGACTTACGGAAGCAACCTTTGCATATCTCAAGTGTAAAATTTCCTCGGATCACAGGCCGAACCGCCCTTTGCCTTTTATCTACGGATACAGGGGCCGTCACTTTGCATTGTCGCAGCATCTTACCCATCAGTGCTGATGAAGAGCCACATAGAAGCGAATGGTTCAAAGACGCATTGCGCCAGCAACGCCAAATGCTCGAAATTCGCAGTGGCGAAAACAAAATTTACGTCTGCCAAGATCCTTTAATTGATTTAGGCGTCACAGACATGTGATTGGGTCGAACTCCCATTCCCCCTAAAAATGACGGAAATCGTCCCCACAACAGTATCACCATATTATGTAAACAATTACAGGTGACTCAGATGCAAAACCAAGCAGTGGAATTGAACAGCGTAATCTACAATGCCGCAAACCAACGCTTTGAAGCCTTTACAACGGTATATGCAGGTCTGTCGTCGGCGCACCCACTTAGCTTTCCCTCTCCCATGGTGCGCGCAGGACGCACGCAGCCACGCAAAGTGGTGGATGCATTCGAAATGCTGCGCCAGCTCGCAGCCTAGAAACTCTCCCCAATCTCTGCTGACAATGACATCCATTATTGTTCGGATGTCGATTTCAGGCAGAGTGTATTTCTATCCCCTTATTCAGTACCCCGAATGGACTTGAAGCCACGGATCGTTTACGGACCTTTTCAGCTTAAGCACCAAAATATGGGGATTGAAGATGACAGACGATAGATTGATCGTGGCGCTAGACGTGCCAAACGCACACGCAGCTTTGGAAATGACCCAACAGATCGGTGATGCGGTTAACTTCTACAAAATCGGTTTAGGCATGCTGACCACTGGTGGTCTAGCGCTGGCAAACGAACTGATCCAAGAACACGACAAACGCGTCTTCCTTGATATGAAGCTGTTCGACATCGCCGCGACCGTTGAATCCGCTGTGCGCGGACTGGCCCAATTTGATCTCGACTTCCTCACCGTACACGGCGATCCCCATGTGGTGAATGCTGCCAAACAAGGCGCGGCAGGCAGCAATCTGAAAATCTTTGGCGTCACAATCTTGACGTCACTCGACCGCGCAGACCTAGACAACTGCCTTCTGCAACCCGGTGACATCAAAGACTTGGTTATCACCCGCGCCGCCAAAGCATTTGAAGCAGGCGCTGATGGCGTCATCGCATCCCCACAAGAAGCGGCATTGATCCGCGCCCTTCCCGAAGCCGAAGGTCGCTTGATCGTAACACCGGGCGTACGCCCAGCAGGTGCTGCTCTTGGTGACCAGAAACGGGTCGCGACACCATATGACGCAATCAACGATGGGGCAGATCATATTGTTGTTGGCCGCCCAATTTGGACGGCGACCAGCCCAGCGCAAGCAGCCAAAGATATCATTGCAAGTCTACCTAAAACCTAACCATTCATTTTAGGAATGATCACAGCAAACCACATTGTGTTGATAGGTCAGGTATTACTTACTAGGTAATTTCGCGCTAAAGTAGTGTGAAGGGGGGTAGGTGATACTCCCCGACGAACCTGGCCTTCCTTAAGTTCGTCAACTCCACTCGCTCATCGAGCGGGGGCCTTTCAGAAAAACCACCTGTCCCCATCCGGATAAGAAAATCGTTTACCCCACACCACCGCAGCAGGATCAACGTGAATATTCAGCTCTTCATAGATTTCGCACAGCACACAGTCCAAAGGTGTCTCGCAGCCTTCACGTCCACCCCCTAGCATATCTCAATGATTGGATGACGGAATGCTAGGTTTGTTATCACGCAGGATCACAGCCAGCTTATTGCCAACAAACAACGCTAATTTGGCACCGTGGAACCCTTTAAGCTCAATCGCCATGTTCATTAACCTATCCACGCCTTAAACTAGCATCGACCCTATCAGATAAGATTTCAAATGCCTGCCCTTTGTCGCGATTGTATGACTGAATTTGAAAGCGGACGGCGTTGCCCGTCTTGCGTCAGTCCGCGCATCGTTTCGCACGCTGAACTGAACACTCTGACCGTCGCGCATATGGACTGTGATGCATTCTACGCCTCTGTCGAAAAACGCGATGATCCCAGCCTGACCGACAAACCCGTTATCATTGGTGGTGGCCATCGCGGCGTAGTTTCCACTGCCTGCTATGTGGCCCGCATTCGGGGTGTGAAATCTGCGATGCCAATGTTTCAGGCGCTTAAACTGTGTCCAGATGCGGTGATCATCAAACCAAGGATGGAAGCCTACGTTGAGGCATCACGTGCGATCCGCCTGATGATGGAGGAAATGACCCCAGCCATCGAACCTCTATCTTTGGATGAAGCGTTCATGGACCTTGGCGGCACCGCCCGTCTGCACGGCGCACCACCCGCGGTAATGCTCGCGCGATTGATCAAGCGGATGCGTGATGAATTGGGCCTTAGCGGTTCTATTGGTCTTAGCCACAACAAGTTCCTCGCCAAAGTTGCCTCTGACCTGAACAAACCACGCGGTTTCTCTATTATTGGCAAGGCAGAGACCGATGACTTCTTGCGCGACAAACCTGTCAAAATGATTTGGGGTGTCGGTAAGGTCATGCAAGCTTCCCTTGAAAAGGCCGGCATCCGCACCTTTGCCGATTTGCTGCGTTGGGAACGAAGCGATTTGGTTACGCGCTATGGCTCCATGGGCGATCGGCTTTGGCACCTCGCAAGGGGCCAAGACAAACGTCGCATTTCTGCCCATGAACCCGTCAAATCGATTTCAAAGGAAACCACCTTTAACGTCGACACCTCAGACCCTGAGATTTTGGACGGACATATCTGGCGACTGGCAGAACAAGTCTCGGATCGGGCCAAGGCAAAATCATTGGCAGGGCGTGTTGTCACGCTGAAATTAAAACGCGCCGATCACACCAGTCTGACACGGCGGCTGGCATTGCACGGCTCAACCCAGATGGCGGATGTAGTCTACCGAACCGCCAAAAACCTGTTTGATCAGGTGGGTGACCAAGGCCCCTACCGATTGATCGGTTGTGGTCTATCCCATTTGATGGATGCTAACGGTTCCGAACTTGCACCCGATCTATTAGACTCGGATGCAGGAAAACGAAGCGCAGCAGAACGCGCGACCGATAAGATCCGCGAACGCTTTGGCCCTAATGCGATCAAAAAAGGTAGGTCTTTGCGTTAAAGCTTGCCGGTGCGGTAAAGATTGATCCGCAGACCACCGTTAGAAACTGATGGCAGCGGATCAAGGAATTTAAGCCCAGTGATTTTAGCCAAAGAAGGTTCACTTGTCACCATCCCAACGCGCCAGCCACGGAACCGTTCTTTTAGAACCGTGCCCAGACCTGCGTAGACCGAATACAAAATCTTTTTATTGCCGATCCGTGCACCATAGGGCGGGTTGATCATAACCAAACCCTTTGGGCCTTCTGGTGCCACAGCGTCTTGCAACGGATGTGTGTTGAAGGTTGTGATGTCATCAACACCGCCACGCTCAGCGTTTGCTGTACTCATGCGCACCGCACCTGCATCACGGTCCGATCCATAAAACTGTAAATCAGTCTCGCGTGACGTTTGCGCATCTTTCAAAGCGGCCCACGCCACAGGATCAAAGCTGTTGAACTGCTCAAACCCGAAGTTGCGTGTACGACCGGGGGCCAGTCCTTTGGCGACCTCGGCGGCTTCCAACACAAACGTGCCAGACCCACACATGATATCGACCACAGGTTCAGACCCGTCATAACTACATTGGCGCAAGAACATCGCGGCCAAGGTTTCGCGCATCGGGGCTTTGTTGACTGCAACCTTATGGCCGCGCTTGTGCAGCAGCTCGCCCGAAGTATCGACACTGATCGTACACAGGTCGTCCTCGATCCGAACCATGATCTTAAGCTCAGCCTCTTTCGAGACAACCGCGCCCAGCTCTTCCTTAATCGCCGTTTCGATCCGCTGCGTTGCGGCACCGGCATGATAAATTTTGGATTTACGGCACACCACGTCAACACGCACAGGAATGTTGGGGCTTAATGTCTCACCCCAAGGAAACTTGCGGGCACGTTTGTCCAGCTGGGCCAAATGCATTACACGGAACGATCCGATACGGGCCAACACACGGTTCGCACCGCGCATTACCAAATTGGCGCGCCAGACCTCAGGCCAACCGCCTGTAATCGTGACACCACCGTTGGATGCCACGGGATTGGCAAAGCCATGCTGCAGGGCTTCTTCAGCCAATACGCTTTCAAGCCCGGGAGCCGTCGCTAAAAATATCTCGAAATCTGTGTCCATGGCATCGCTTTATCCGCAACCGCCCAAAACCGCGAGGTCTTATTCCGCAGCCAAGGGCACACGCCCCTGGCCAATCGCAGCCGCCTTTTTAATTACACCACGAAGCGCGGCTTGCACCTGCTCAAAATCACTATTCGGGCGGATCAACTGTTCGTTCATATATAGAGAGCGATCGATTTCGACCTGAACAGCATGCTGTCCTTTATTCGGGCGACCGTAAGCTTGGGTAATGTAGGCACCCGCAAACGGCGTATTGCGCGTCACGACAAACCCCGCCGCAACAAATGCTGTCTCAAGGCGATCAACCACTTCAGCCGTTGCAGAAGACCCAAAGCGATCCCCCAACACAACATCAGGACGCCGCATGCCACCTTTGGCAACACCGTCCATCGCTTCATGAGGCATCGAATGGCAATCAATCAAAACTGACTGAGAAAATCGCTGATGCGCGCTGTCCAACAGCTTTTGCAACATCTCATGATAGGGACGCCAGTACAGCGTGATCCGGCGTTGCGCCTCTGCTTCGCTGATTTTTCCACGATAAATCGCACGACCGCCCGCGACAACACGGGGAATCACCCCTAAACCTGACGCAATGCGTGGATTCTGACCAACGCGGCGCACGCCTTCAATCAACGCAGGGTCCAATTCATCAGCACTGCGATTCAAATCAACGAAAGCACGCGGCGCACCTGCCTTCAAAAAGCTGGCCCCAAATTGCGGCGCACAGTCAAAAAGCCTGTCTACAAAGGCATCTTCAGAGCTTCTGATGAAATGTTCGTCCAAAACTGTCTTATGCAAAAAGGACCACGGATAGTCCCGCCCACTGTGGGGTGAGGCAAAAACAACACAAGATGTGTGCTTTTCAGGGTGCAATACTTCGTAAGCAAACTTAGGCATATTGGGTCCTTTGATGCTTTTACCATATAGTATGAATGACATAAGCCAAAAGCCCTTGATCCCTGCAACGACTCCTTTTATACGCCCCCTACCGGCGCGGATTTTCGCGCCCCTTTCTATTAGGGGTGTTCAAGTTCAAAGCGGTAGAGTGGGCGATTAGCTCAGCGGTAGAGCACTTCATTGACATTGAAGGGGTCACAAGTTCGATCCTTGTATCGCCCACCACTTGTTTGATTGTCCGGCTTATGTCAGACACCCGCCTAACCGCCTAACTTTGTTGGGCACTTGATTTAACCGGCGCGGTTCGCGCCAAGACTTAGAAAGGTTCGTTCCAATGAAGGTACGCAACTCACTTCGCTCGCTTAAGAGCCGCCACCGCGACTGCCGTATCGTACGTCGTAAAGGCCGCGTTTACGTGATCAACAAAACAAACCCACGCTTCAAAGCACGCCAAGGTTAATCGTTAGATTGTCCTAGCTTTTTCAAGCTAGAGTTTAAAAAGGCCATCCTTTCGAGGGTGGCTTTTTTCGTTTGGGGAATAGGTCACTGAAAAAGGTAGCTTATAAATCTTCAAGAACCCGAACGGACCAATAGGCACCTGTCACATCTTTGCTCACATCCTTGACGCGCAGCATGGATATGATCCGACGATATGGGCGTAGCGCCTTGCCCAGCGCAGACAGATTAACCAAAATACTAATCCTATATTCAGAAATGTATATGTTTAACAGGTGGTTGAGGTCTTTAAACGGCTCTTCACAAAACTCCGTGCAAGACGACAATAGCAACCAAACATCACGCGCTTGAGCATCTTCTAGCGACATCCGTGCTGTTGGATCTTCTTCCAGATCAAGGAAATGAAGAGTGTCATCCGCGTCTACAGTCATGTCCTTTAGAAACGGACGGCCATGCGAAAGACCCGCGGCATGAACCGCAACCAATCCACGTATTGCGCGTTCTAGGATCAAAAATTTTAGCTGCGCATCCGTCATTCCCAACAACACACCGCGCAACTGTTTACCCGTGTCTGACAAAACAACACTGCCCTCTGTCAACGCCAACACCTTCGGAACGGGCAAGGACGCTGCGCCAAAAATCTCTAACCGCTTTGCCTCTTGGCGGATTGCACCCATACCACCCAAAGCACCCGTAGGATGTAAGACCTTTGGCATAATATGCTGCAAAATCTTGTGAAGAATCACAAAGCGACTTGAACGCGTTTCCTCAGGCCGTTTGATCCACGCAGGTTGCCCATCAAAAACGGTCTGTTCAACACGTGGCAATAAAGGGGGCGTTTCCATCAGCTTAAATATCCTCTGATATTTGCGGTGCCCCATGTTTATTTGCACCGCGCATGATGAGCAACCTAACAGGTGCCACTGCATGCGAGCTTCACCAAAACTTGACCCGACCCTCTGCTCAGGCTAGGCCCCGTTCGAACCTAATTTCATCGGAGCCATGCAAATGTCTAACCCTTCGCTACTTATTCTCGCCGGTGACGGCATCGGTCCAGAAGTTATGGACCAAGTTAAACGCATCATCACATGGTACGGCGATAAGCGCGATTTGAACTTTGATGTCTCTGAAGATCTTGTTGGTGGTTGCGCATATGACGCCCACGGCACTCCTCTTCATGACAATACAATGGCCAAAGCCCTTGAAGCAGACGCGGTTCTTTTGGGCGCCGTTGGCGGCCCGAAATATGACGAACTTGATTTCTCTGTGAAACCAGAGCGCGGCTTGTTGCGCCTTCGCAAAGAGATGGACCTGTTTTCAAACCTACGTCCGGCGCAGTGCTTTGACGCATTGGCTGACTTTTCTTCTTTGAAGAAAGAATTGGTTGCTGGTCTGGACATCATGATCGTACGTGAATTGACCTCTGGCGTTTACTTCGGTGAGCCACGTGGGATTTTCAACGAGGGCAACGAGCGCGTTGGCATCAACACACAGCGATACACAGAGTCTGAAATTGACCGCGTTGCGCGTTCCGCATTCGAACTGGCCCGCCGCCGTGGCAACAAAGTATGTTCCATGGAGAAAGCCAACGTTATGGAAAGTGGCATCCTATGGCGCGAAGTTGTGCAAAAAGTGCACGACGAAGATTATCCGGATGTTGAGCTATCCCACATGTACGCCGACAACGGCGCGATGCAGTTGGTGCGCGCCCCTAAACAGTTCGACGTCATTTTGACCGACAACTTGTTTGGCGACATTCTATCTGATTGCGCTGCAATGCTGACAGGCTCACTTGGCATGTTGCCATCAGCATCCCTTGGCGCACCTGGTGACAACGGTCGTCCAAAAGCATTGTACGAACCAGTGCACGGTTCAGCCCCAGACATCACTGGCCAAGGCAAAGCAAACCCAATCGCTTGCACCCTCAGCTTTGCAATGGCGCTTCGCTATTCCTTTGACCAAGGCGACGAGGCAACACGCCTTGAAGCAGCGGTTGAAAAGGTTTTAGCCGACGGTGTTCGCACTGCAGACTTGATGGGTCCAGAAGACGGCACACCAGTATCTACCACTGAAATGGGTGACGCGATTTTGGCAGCGCTTGACGCGAGCCTCTAAGCTAAATTGATTTAATTATTTTACGGCCCGGTGGTTCAACAGAACCGTCGGGCCGTTTGCGTTTCGTGGCAGGATCAACCGATAGGTCACTTACGCAATACCGACAGGATACACACGTAATACCGACGTCAAAATTTACCTCAAGAAGCTGTTTTTTCTGCCCAAGACCTGATTCGGCACCGTATGAAATCATCATCTCTTCCCGTTTTCCTAGATAAAATCTGCGGATTTTAAGTTATAATTTCACAATTTCTTATCAGCTACTGTTGCAACTCTCAAAATTCCAAGCCATATTCGACACTTCTTCGGGGTAAAGCGTCACCACAAACTGAGTGACCCAAAAAAATAAACTTTTTGCTATAATTTCACGCAATAATTTGCCTATGATGCGGCCTATGAAGCACACCCTCGAAGGTGCGCCGCTAAAAAATATTAATGGGAGACTACTATGAAACTCAATCTACTCGGCTCTGTTGCCGTTGTATCCGCTGGCATGTTCGGCACATCTGCACTAGCTGATTGCGGCAAAGTATCCATCACTGAAATGGACTGGGCCTCATCTGCTGTTGTGACTGCCGTTTCGAAGTTCCTAATGGAACAAGGTTACGGTTGTGAGGTACAAGTTGTGCCGTCATCAACAGTTCCAGCATTGGTATCACTAGCTGAGACTGGAGAGCCCGATTTATTGACAGAAGTTTGGGCTAATTCAACACCATCATATGAGCCACTATTGGCCGAAGGCAAACTAGTTGAACTAACCAGTGTTCTTTCTGATGGTGGCGTCGAAGCGTGGTGGATACCAGCTTACTTGGCAGAAACGAACCCAGAACTGACAACATGGGAGGGCATCATGGCTAACCCAGCTGCAGTTGGTGGTAGATTCAATGATTGCCCGTCTGGCTGGGCTTGCGACATTATTAATAATAATAACTTGATTGCTTTGAAAGCAGAAGAAGGTGGTCTAGAGCGCTTCCAGCATGGCTCTGGTGAAACTCTTCAATCATCCATTGCCGCTGCATATGCAGATAAAGCGCCATGGCTGGGCTACTACTGGGCACCTACGGCAGTCTTAGGTAAATACCCAATGGTTGCGGTGACTGTCGGTGAATATAATGCTGAAGCACACACGTGCAACGGATCTGTTGACTGTGCAAACCCATCGTTTTCAGCATACCCAGCAGCTAAAGTTGTAACCGCAGCATCACAAGCATTCGTTGATCGGGAACCGGCAGTTGCTGAGTTGATGAGAAACGTTAGCTTCACAAACTCTCAAATGGGGGAAGTTCTCGCTTGGCGTCTGGATAACAACGCGTCTTACGACGAAGCCGCCGTTTACTTCCTTAGCTCAAACAAGGACGTTTGGGGATCATGGTTGAACGACGAAGCCAAAGGCAAATTGGCTGCCCTACTTAAATAAACAATAATACGAGCCCGCAGCCTGAAACATGGCTGCGGGCCTTTCTTTTTTGGGGGGACGCAAATGGCGACCTACGATTGGTTTTTTAACGCGCTTGGACTGCGTGACTGGTGCGATGCAGGTACGTCCGAAGCGCCAATGTCTATGGCTGACTTACTCGCCGAGACAGGCAATGCGGTCGAAGAACCGTTCTATGCAATTCCGTTCCCGTCATTGGACGCGTTGAACAAAGCTTGTGGTCAAATCACACAGACCCGCGATATTGTAAAAGGTTTGGAAGAAGGCTTTTTAGCCATCCGCCCTGCTTTGCGCACTATTCTTGATCCTATTACGCAGCCACTTTCATGGATGCTGGACGGTACATTGTACCTGTTCACCCAAACCCCTTGGTTCCTGATCATGGCGATGCTTTTGCTTGTCACATGGTATGCGACACGTTCCGTTTCAGTGATGTTATTCAACGCTTTTTGCCTAAGCTTCTTTGCGTTCGTTGATCACTTTGAGCCAGCGATGGAGACCCTCGCCGTTATTTTAGTCTGTACGGTTATATCAGCCATATTCGGTATCCCAATCGGTATCGCGATGTCGAAATCAAATAGGCTTCAACGCATGGTCATTCCTGTTTTGGACCTGCTCCAAACCTTGCCAACCTTCGTTTATTTGATCCCTCTGATCTTCTTGTTCCCAATCGGTGAATCACGACTCTATGGAATCGCGATTACGCTTTACGCCATTGTGCCAATCATCCGTTTGACCGACCTAGGCATCCGCCTTGTCGACCAAGATGTGATCGAAGCAGGCAATGCCTTCGGGATGAATGCCCGTCAGAAATTATCAAAAGTCGAACTGCCACTGGCGCTACCGAATATCATGGCAGGTTTGAACCAAACCATCATGATGAGTTTGGCGATGGTTGTGATCGCATCCATGGTTACAGCACCCGGTCTGGGCGTTCTTGTTCTACGCGGCATTCGTAACTTGGAGTTGGGTGTCGGTCTTATGGCAGGTATCTGTATCGTTCTGCTTGCTGTTATGTTGGACCGCACATCAAAAGCTGCTTTGTCACGGATTGACCGTGCCAAAAGCAAAACATCGTAAGGGGCGCGCACATGCTAAAGAATACACCAAAAATTAAACTGCGCGGCCTTTTCAAGATCTTTGGCGCTGACGACAAATCAGTTTTGCCACATGTTCAAAATGGCATGAGCAAAGAGGAATTGCTCGAAAAGCACAAGCACGTTTTGGGCCTTCAGTCGATCGACGTGAATATGCAAGCTGGTGAAATCACTGTTGTGATGGGCCTTTCCGGTTCGGGGAAATCTACCCTCATTCGTCACCTTAACCGTCTGATCGAGCCCACTTCTGGTGAGATCGTTGTAGATGGTGAAGACGTTACACAACTGTCCCAAGCCGATCTTCGCACTTTGCGCCAAGAGAAGATGTCGATGGTATTCCAGAAGTTCGCGCTTCTGCCACACCGTACAGTCCAGCAGAATGCAGCCATGTCATTGGACGTACGTGGAATGGACAAAGAAACCCAAGACACTGAGGCCCGCAAATGGCTAGAGCGTGTTGGGTTGGGTGGTTATGAAGACCACTATCCATCACAACTGTCAGGCGGAATGCAGCAACGTGTGGGCATCGCCCGTGCGCTAACCGCAAACACTGACATCATGTTGATGGACGAAGCATTTTCTGCCCTCGATCCTTTGATCCGCACAGACATGCAAGACTTGTTGCTTGAGCTACAGCTTGAGCTGAAGAAAACGATCATCTTCATTACGCACGACTTGGACGAAGCGTTGAAATTGGCGGACCATCTTGTGATCCTCAAAGACGGTGCTGTTGTTCAACAGGGCGAGCCACAAGGCATTCTGCTGAACCCAGCAGATCCCTACATCGAGGACTTTGTAAGCGATATTAACCGCGCTCGCGTTCTGCGTATTCGTTCCATTACGAACCCGTTGAAGAGCAAAAAATTTGCTGGTGACGTTGAGGCCGATGACAATCTTGAATCTCTGATTGCACTGTCAGAGGGCGATACCGCATTGACCTACCGCGTAATGAGCGACGGCGAACCAATCGGCGAGTTGAACATGCGGGATCTGGTCAAAGCACTGGTCCCACGCATCTCAAGCACGCAAGCGGCTTAGTACATCTAGCAGAGTGGGCTTTGGTTCGCTCTGCACCACCTCTCTCTATTGTTGTCCGTTGAAGACAAACAGCGTTTCGCCATTGATCTGATAGGTATTGATCAACGCAGCCGACTTTTCGCTGACCAACCATTCTTCAAGTTTCAGCGCCATCTCATACTGCACAGTCGGGTGCTTTTCTGGATTGACCGGTAAGTAGGCGTATTGGTTGAACAGCACTGGGTCGCCTGAGAACAGCAGCGCCAAATCCCCCTTGTTCTTGAAATTCAGCCAGCTCGCCCGATCCGAGATTATGTAGGCATTAAGGGCAGACGCGGTATTTAACGCAGCGCCCATCCCTGCCCCGACCGCGTTGTACCATGTGCCAAATGTAGCTGGCTCTAGTTCAGCGATCTGCCATATCTTCAATTCCGCTTTGTGCGTTCCACTGTCATCACCGCGGCTGACATATGTAGCCTGAGCATCCGCTATTCTTTGCAGGCTTTTGGCCGCGCCGCTCGTTGCCGCGATCTGTACCTTATCCGATTTAGGGCCAATCAGCACAAAATCATTGTACATGATTTCGCGGCGGTGCGTGCCGAACCCATCCGCAACAAATGCCTCTTCAGGGGCACGTGAATGGACTAAGATCGCGTCAACATCCCCCGCTTCGCCCAGCCTCAATGCTTGGCCCGTGCCGACGACCAGCAACTGTAGGTCTATTCCAAGGTCCGCTTCGATCTCAGGAAGCAGGACATCAGCCAACCCTGAATTTTCAAACGACGTCGTTACTGCAAGTTTCAAGATATCCGACTGTGCACAACTGGCAGAACATAGGGACCCTGCAAAAACGAGAGAGCGTATCATTCGAGGATATCTCCTTTGAGGAACGCCTGAAGGTCAGGTGTTTGGGGGGCATCAAACACATCGGGTGCCAAACCTGTTTCAGCGATACGCCCTGATTTCATAAAAATGACATCAGCGGCAAGGCGGCGCGCCTGCCCCATATCATGGGTGGCCATTATAACACGTGTCCCAGCTGTTGCAGTTTCGAGCAAAAGCGTTTCGATTTCGCGGGTCGATTGACCATCTAGATTGGAACATGGTTCGTCCAAAAATAAAACTTCGGGATTACGGATCAAAGCCCGCGCGATCGCTAATTTTTGCCGCTCCCCACCAGACAAGCGGGTTGCTGACCGGTTTGCAACTTTACCGAGGCCAATACGTTCAATCCAATATTCGACAGCTGCATTGATTTCTAGTTTTGGGAGGTTGATCAAGCTCAAGGGATAACTAAGGTTTTCAGCAACCGTCCGGCGCAAGACAACAGGTGACTGGAAGACATAAGCATGGTTTGCGTGATCTGGCTGCGCCCAATCAACAGTGCCTTCAGAAATGTGTTCAATCCCATGCATCACACGCAGTAGCGTCGTCTTACCTGATCCATTAGGGCCGATCACCATTGTAGGGCCACCTTGATCAATCACCAGATCGATTGGGCCTAAAACAGTTTTACCATGGCGCCGAACACTTAAATTTGAAAGGATCAAAGGAAACATATTGTTCACCACCTCCCCTCCCTTTCTGTACGTGACAACCAGTGGATTGAGATATTAACAAACAGCGCGAGACCAATAAGAACAAAGCCAAGACCCAGCGCTAAGGCAAAGTCACCCTTTCCCGTTTCCAGCGCAATCGCTGTCGTCAGAACACGCGTGGCATGTTCGATGTTGCCACCTACAATCATGATCGCACCGACCTCACCAATGGCGCGGCCGAAACCAGCAAGTCCCGCAGTCAAAAGATTTCTTCTCCCATCCCAAATCAGTGTTTTAATCCGCTGCCATTTACTGGTGTTCAGCGAAATAAGAAGGTCATGATATTCTGCCCAAAGTTCGCGCGTGGCTTGGTGCGAAATTGAGGCTATAATTGGGGTGATAATCACAATCTGGACAATGATCATGGCCCATGGCGTGAACAACAAACCGAAGACACCAAAGGGGCCTGAGCGGGACAAAAGGATATAAAAGATCAAGCCAACAACGACCGGTGGCAATCCCATAAGTGCATTCATTATCGAGATAACGAGCCGTCTGTACTTGAACCGTTTCACCGCGAGGAACGCACCAAAAGGCATCGCAACAGCAGAGGCGATGATAACAGCCGTCAAACTGACCTTTAATGATCGCAAGCTGATTTCCCATAGCTCCGCGTCAAACGTCAAAATAAGACGCAGCGCGGCAAGCAATCCTTGGGTTATATCGTTCATCTAGGTCAGTACCTGCCGAGGGAATTCTGACGCTAGGGTATAGGGTTCTTAGATACAAGAACAGGCGCGGAATGACCCACGCCTGTTCAAGAACTAAATTGTCGTTAGCTTTATTGCCAATCAGCAATTGCAAAGATTTTTTGTGCAACTGGAAGGTTCTTCGCCACAGCACTTAGATCAACATCATCCGCCTTGAAGAGACCCAGTTTTGCAACCGAATCGCTAAGTCCAACACCGGCTACCGCTGGATATTCGTCGTTACCAGCAGAGAAGTATTTCTGAGCCTGATCTGATGCCAAGTACTCAAGGAACTTAACCGCGTTATCACGGTTCGGAGCATTTTTAGCCACACCAGCGCCTGATAGGTTCATGTGCGCACCTTCAGCTTCTTGTGAGGGAAACACCCAACCGATCATATCAATGTCAGCCGTTACACCCTTTACATCGCGGCGCAGTGCGCGGGCGAAATAGTATGTGTTAGAGATAGAAATTTCACATTCACCAGAAACCAGCCCCCGCAACTGATCCGTATCACCGCCCTGGGGTTTACGAGCAAAGTTAGCGACAAAGCCTTTTGCCCACTCAGTTGCTGCTTCTTCACCATGATTTTCTATCACAGAAGACAACAGCGTTTGCGAATAAACATTGGTTGAAGAACGGTGACATACCATACCTTTGTAGGCCAGATCAGCCAGATCAAGATAAGATGCAGGTGGTTTAATCACATCATTTTTATCAAAGAAGATAATCCGTGCACGTTGTGAGAAGCCAAACCATTGATTGTCAGAATCTTGTAGCTTGCTTGGAATACGCACCTCTAAAACTGTGCTGTCGGTCGATTGCAAAATACCAGCGTCTTTTGCACGTTCTAGGCGGGACGTATCCACAGTGATCAAAACATCAGCCGGAGAATTCAGACCTTCGGCCTTCATGCGTGCAATCAACTCATCCGCTTTACCCTCGATACGGTTGACGGTGATGCCTGTCTGCTCAGTGAACTCAGAATAGAGGCGTTCGTCAGTGTCGTAGTGACGTGAGGAATAGAGATTAACTTCACTCTCCGCAAAAGCGGCTGAGCCACTGGACGCGATCAAGGCTGTGACAAGTACTGGTAGTTTCAATTTCATGGACATGATGTCCTCCAAGATTAACTTACAGTTTTAGTCAACTAACTAATTTCATGGGTAATGCAAGGTTCTTTACTAAATTAGTCAGAATTAAATTCTCATCACGTCAAGCGTCCTTTGAAGGTCCCGATTGAAATTTTCGATGTTTCAAGTGCGCCACGCACAGCCTTGGCCATCTGAACTGCCGTCGATCCATCCCCATGCAAGCAAATCGTATCGATAGGCGTTGGGATATGTTTGCCACTTTTTGTAATGATTGCTTGGGCCTGCACCATCTCTACCACCCGTTTTCCTGCAAGTTCAGCATCATGGATGACCGCCCCCTGTTTGCTTCGATCAACAAGCGTTGCGTCGTCATTGTAGGCACGATCGGCGAAAATTTCGCAAGCGTAAGCGCAACCCAAAGATTGCACAGCTTTCACCTGTTCTGTCGCTGCCAAAACCATAATTATTAAATTTGGGTCAACCGATAATGCAGCCTCATACAGTGCGTATGCCATTGATTCGTCTTCACACGTCATGTTCGACATCGCGCCATGTAATTTCAAATGTCGGACCTTTGTACCCAACGCACATGCCATTCCAAGTGATCCACCCACCTGAACACGAATAGAGTTTTGCAACGAAGCAATAGGAACTTGCATTCTGCGCCGACCAAATCCCTGCAAATCGGGAAAGCCTGGATGCGTACCGATCCCTACACCATTGTCACGCGCAAGCGCCATAGTTGCGGACATTACATCTGGATCACCAGCATGTGCACCGCAAGCTATGTTGGCTGATGATACAATATTGAGCAAAGCTGCATCATCACCCATTTTCCACGGACCAAAGCTTTCACCCATGTCAGCATTCAGATCGACTTGGTTCATTTAAAATTATCCTTCATCTAAGGGAGCGTTCTTGGCAGAAATTGCACCGCTGATCAGCTGATAACTGAGCAAATCTTGGATCGTTGTTACGTCTCGGATCAACGGCTTAATTGATTTACGTAGACCAGAAAGTACTGCACTGGAGCGGGCCTGAATCGCAGCACCCTCTTTAAATGTTAACAATTCAAATTTAAGGGAACTGCCAATCGGTGCTTGCGAAACTTTGTTTAGATCACAAGGTAAGATCGTCCCAAGGCGAGGGTAACCACCTGTCGTTTGGCACTCATGCATCAAGACAAATGGCGTCCCATCTCCAGTAATCTGAATGTCACCTGCAATGGTCACTTCGGAAACGATGTTCAATTGTCCGCCTGATTGAAAACCTTCACCATCAAAGTCCATCCGAATACCTTGGCGGTTTCCACGTGGATCACGGCGAAAATCAGTTTTGGTGAAACGGGTAATCGTCCTGCCTTCGAATTTGTCGCTTTGCATGCTACGTACGAAACGGATTTTACCGCCGTCTAAGCGTTGCTCAGGAACCACATAAAAACCCGTATCAGTTGATGCATCACTACCGACAGGCAATATATCTCCTTTCGCAATCAACCGCCCTAAACCTGCAGACATATGACAGCCTTGCGTCCCCAGATAAGACGGGGTGGCAAAACCACCCCCAACATGCAGATATCCAAAGTTCCCGCGTCTCGCGGCTCCAATCTTCAAAACACTGCACGCCGGTAATAGATGACTCGCATTCCACTGAACTGTGGCGCCATCGATTGTCGCATCCATAACAGCACCAGACAGAGCAATTCGAATGTCGCTGGTGGCCTCAAAAACGCCCCCTATACCAGCCATCTCCAACACCGCACATGAGGGCATTTGACCAAGCAAAGCTGCCCCTTCATGCAGCGCCGCAGGGTCAGACGCGCCACCACGGGTCAATCCCGCCGACATAAAGCCAGTGCGACCCGAATCTTGGATCGCAGCTGCTGGCCCAATACTGCGGACAATCAAGGTTCGGTTCATTTAAGCATCTCAGTTTGGGCACCACCATTGCCAGATTGATCACTGGATTCTATCTTCAAGAACTCTGCTTCGGTCACGGGATCAAATATCATCTCGTCACCAGGTGACAATGGAAAGGGTCTCTCAGACTTAGGCCGGAAGGACAAAAATCCTGTCACACCAACATGGCGCCAACCCGTTGGGGTTGCATATGGAAAAAGGCAGAATTGGCGCACGGCTGTGACCAAAGATCCCGCAGGAACATTAGGCGTAATTTTCGTTTGTCTTGGGATATTCCAATACTCAGGCAACGTACCTAGATAAGGCTGACCCGGTGCAAAACCGATCGTCAGAACTCGCATCGATGTCGTAGATAAATCTGTGATCGCCTGCTCGATAGTTTGCCCTGCTAGCTCCGCAGCTTCTGTCAGTTGCGGAGCACGATCAGTGCCAAACAACGTCGGGACTCGCCATAGTGTCCGCCCAGACGGAAGCGGCGCAGCCAACCAGTCCCTACTATCAACTAAATTCTGTAGCCGCTCGATGATCGGCTCAAGTCGATGAACAGACAAATCGATCTTTAAAAAGGTTGAAACAAGAGTTGAGTTGCTTTCTTCTAGCTCTTCCCACTCCGCAGAGCGTGCTGCAGCGAGGAACGCTATCGCTGCCCGATTGGCCGGTTCTGACAATACACCAGAGAACGTGACAATGATCCCAGCCAAACCAACAGTTTTAATCTGCGGCCATGTCTCTTGAATTTCAAAATTCTCTGTCATCAGGTTCTTCATTTCGGTGCTTTGATTTTAGACTAGGTTGCCGTCGACCCCGCCGCAAGCAACGCGTGGCCTCTTACACGTATCCAGTCTACAAATACGCTAGACAGAAGGAACGCATATGGCCAACCCACTCTTTGACAAACTGTTCGCACCCCACATCGGGTCGACAGCGACATTCCTAATTTTGCCAAACGGTGATCAAATTAGTTATAATAGTTTCTTGGGTCAAACCGCACAGTACGCCAACGTGATACGGGACTCCGGTCTTGAGGTTGGTGACAGGTTGGCTGTTCAAATCGAAAAATCACCCGAAGCGCTTGCTGTATATGCGGCTTGCGCCTTAACCGGTACCGTTTTCTTGCCCCTTAATACCGCTTATGCGCCCGCCGAATTATCTTATTTTCTAAACGATAGTAGTGCGCGTCTATTTCTGTGTGATCCCAAAAATTATTCGGCCTTGAAGGCAATTACGCAGACAGCGGGTGCACAAATTCTAACGCTTGGGTCGAATGGTGAAGGCAGCTTTGCCGATGCAGCTAGTACCAAACCAAAAACATGTAGAATCGCACAGCGCAGTTCACGTGACCTTGCTGCCCTTTTGTACACCTCTGGAACAACCGGTCGTTCAAAAGGCGCAATGCTGAGCCAAGGCAACTTACTTTCGAATGCAGAGGCGCTGACTGAGTTGTGGCAATTTACGGCACACGACACCTTATTGCATGCTCTGCCAATCTTTCACACTCACGGCTTGTTTGTTGCAACCAATGTGACGTTATCAGCGGGCGGGGCAATGATGTTCCTACCTAAATTCGACGTGGAGCAAATGATCCGTGGGTTGCCCGAGTGCACAACAATGATGGGAGTTCCCACGTTTTATACTCGGCTTTTAGACCACCAAAAATTTGATAAGAATCTAACAGAACACATGCGGCTATTTATTTCTGGGTCCGCTCCCATGCTCTCCGAGACTCATGCGATGTTTACAAAAAAGACTGGCCACAAAGTCTTAGAACGTTACGGGATGACCGAAACCAACATGAGTACGTCAAACCCATACTTTGGCGAACGGCGGGCAGGCAGTGTCGGCTTCCCTCTGCCTGGGATAGATCTCAAAATAACAGACCCTGATACCGGCATAGTTGTCCCACAAGGCGGCATTGGCGAGATCGAAGTGCGAGGCGCAAATGTATTCCAAGGCTACTGGAACATGCCCAAAAAAACCGCTGAAGAATTGCGCACTGATGGCTTTTTCATCACTGGTGATTTGGCACGCATGGATGAAGATGGCTACGTTACCATTGTTGGACGAAGCAAGGACTTAATCATTTCAGGTGGCTTCAACATTTATCCCAAAGAACTCGAAATGATCTTGAATGATCAAACGGGCGTATTGGAAAGCGCAGTAATTGCAGTGTCACATGCCGATATGGGGGAAGCAGCATTGGCTATACTGGTTGGCAAAGGAGCTGGGCCTAATATTGATCAAATCCAAGCACTGATGAAACGCGATGTCGCGCGCTTTAAGCACCCACGAGATTTCATCGTTATCGATGAACTCCCTCGAAACGCGATGGGAAAAGTACAGAAAAACGTTTTGCGCGAAACATATGCAAATTGGTTTAATTCAGACCCCGTTTAGTCGAAGCCAACCATCTTCAAAGGTGACTTTAGAGACACCAGCAAGATCAATCATACGATGTAACTCTGCCTCAAAGGCTTTTGCACGCGCAGACGTCCATTTAACGCCCTCTTCTGGCCACAACGCTTTCACATGCAAGCAATCTCGATCCCGAAACGCTTTCATATCAACGCGGGCGACCAAGCGGTCTCGTTCAAGCAGTGGGAAAACATAGTAGCCGTATTTACGTCTGGCTTTCGGCACGAACATTTCAACAGTATACTGGAATCCAAACAAGTGTGCAGCGCGTTTGCGATCACGAAGAGCTGGGTCAAACGGGCTAAGGACGCGTAAGCGACTTGTGGGTTCCGCATTTAGTCCCGCATCATCTGGCAAAGAGGGTCGCGCAAAGGCTGACTTTGCCGTTCCATCTGCACCCTCGACTTGGACCTGAATAATGTCGCCACGCTCTAATGCTGCGATACACCAGGCTTTGGCTTCAGCCGTGGTGACATGCGCCCAGAATGCTGCAATTTCTGCATGTGTTGCAAAGCCTAGCCGATCCAAAGCGCCGTTGCAGCACCAATCTATTGCTCCCTCAACATCGGGTGCGTTGGTTGGGTCAGACAACGTTGCCTCAAGTACACGTTCTGTCAAATCGTAACGCTTTTTGAAGCCCTCGCGCCCAACCACAGACAATGCTCCAGTTCGCCAAAGATATTCCAAAGCGGTCTTTGAGGGATGCCAGTCCCACCAACCACCGGATCCACGCGCTTCTTCTTTTCCAACATCCGACGAGCTCAGCGGACCTTGCTCCCGAATTTGGTCTAAAACGACTTGCAACTGCGCCTCGAAGCCATCGCGTCGCCAGTTCTTCCACTGCTTTTGCAGTTTGATCGCGTCACGCTCACGCCGCATCTGCCAATAGGGGTAGAACTCAACAGGTATGACGGCTGCGTCATGTGTCCAGTGCTCAAAAAGACCTTTGTCCTGCTCATATAACGTTTTTAATGCATTAGGCATGTAACGCGCTTTGCGGGTGAACAGGATCAGATCATGCGCACGTGCAACCGTATTGATACTATCGAGTTGCACAAAACCAAGGCCACGAACAACCTCAAGCATTTCGTTTGGGCCCGCGTCACCTTGCGGTGTGTCGATCAACAGATGCCGGCCCATAAAGACCCGGCGTGCCATAGGATTGGTAAGCTCGAACCCTGTCACACCAAATCAAACTCTGCGATCGCGGCGCAGTGTATCGCCATAGCTGATTGTAGGAGACATCGTTTGTAGGACAGGTTCGTCATCTGTGTCTTCTGCATTTCGATCCAAGATGATTTGAGCTGCAGCGCGGCCAATCTCTAGCCTGCATGCATCCATCGTTGCCAATTTGCGTGGCAACCCTTGCAACAATTCAACGTCATTGAAACCGGCAAGACCAATTTGACCCGGCACATCGATCCCTTGGTCCAAAAGATACAGCAATCCACCTGCACCGATCATGTCGTTTGAGAAATACAAGAAATCCAAATCTGGATTTCGTTCCAGCATCGACTGAGTCATCTCGCGACCTTTGGCCAAAGCGGATCCACCCGAATAAAAATCACGGTCTCGGATTTCAATCCCAGCTTTGGCAAGGCCTTCAGTAAAACCCTCAAAACGTTTACGAGCACGGTGATCCAACGGCATTTTTGTGCCCATGAATCCAATGTTTTTATAACCTTGCTTTTGAATAGCCTGTGCCATTTCAAGCCCAGCACGGCGGTGCGAAATGCCAACCATTGAGTCGATCGGAAGGCCATCAGCATCCATAATTTCAACGACGGGAATACCAGAATTGCGCATCATTGCGCGCGCTGCGTCCGAATGCTCAAGTCCCGCCAGTATCACACCAGATGGACGCCAAGACAGCATCTCATACAAAACGCGTTCTTCTTTTTCGGGCATATAGTCTGTTACGCCAACCACAGGCTGCAACGGCGTATTTTCTAACACCTGATTAATACCCGTCAAAACCTCTGGGAAAACCATGTTAGAAAGTGATGGAATAATAACAGCAACCAGATTTACACGCTGAGACGCCAATGACCCAGCGATCTGATTGGGGACGTACCCCAGCTCTTTAGTGGCCGCTAAGACACGCTTCCTTGTCGTCTCACTAACGTCACCGCGCTTACGGAGCACACGGCTTACGGTCATTTCTGAAACGCCCGATGCCTCAGAGACATCGCGCAGAGTGAGGGGGCGCTTATTACGAGGGGTCACAGCATATTCCTGAAATTGTTAGATCATTGTTAACGCACCAAGCCCACAAGTATCAAGTTCACTGAAAACAACATGACATTCTTTGCACTACCAATTAGATAAAGATTGGTGGTTTCGTGGCTCAACTGGATAGAGCAGCCCCCTCAAGGGGCAGGCATATATATTACCACACCGTATTTATTATTATAAACAATATGTTATGTTGTTTACATTCTAATAACATCTCAAAAAGTGTAGTGATTTTTTAAGTTTTTGTGTAGTGATTTTAACCTTAGTAACGAGATTGCACCTTCAAACGCCTTAGCTGCATTGAAGTGCCCCATTTGCAAAATAACCGTAACCCATTGTATTAAAATGTGTATCTGGATTTTGGGTATAAAGCACAACAAACAAGTAATACTCTTAGCAAAACTGGTTCTCTCTAAACGCCTGCATAGTGGTAAGTATCGCTTCTTTAAGGTGGCAAGCTTCGCTTAAGTTCTTTAAGGTGGTCTGGCTCTGATCCTATTTTCAGGCTTTCTATTTCTTCTGTTTTGTATTGCTAGTATTATAACTCCCATCGAGATCAAAAACACGCCACGATACCCTGCACCATCCGAAGTTACGTTATAAAAAAAAGCCATTATCGTGATAATCAAACCAAGCGTAAAGGCTAACCACCCAAGCGTTAATAACAGAACATTTATTCGCATTAGGATAACTCCGCTTGCTTCTATGGCCTATGCTCAATGAGTAAATAAGGGCTTCACACTGCTAGGACTACACTCCCTAAGCATTAAAGCAACCCAGACAGGCATTCTAGTGCGGTCTGTAGAGGGGTTTAGCTCGTTTAGGCAGTCTTCTGTTGAGTGTCTGGCTGTAATGGGCCTGCAGACCGCATTGAATCTCATAGTGATCCAACATCAAAGCTTTAACGTATCTGTTATGTATTCTCATTCCCTAAGAGTACCACTTATGGCTGGGCCTTTATGGCCTGGCCATTTTTTTGTTCAGTATCTGAACACTAAAAGCCGTTGCATTAATCGCAGAGGCGCAGATCTTAATGATACTGTTGTTACTGAGCAGATCACAGAAGTTTATCTTTCCTCCATGACATCCTCATGTTGGCAGACTTGATCTTACCATCCCAAAGAAGAGTGTGATCTGCTCATTTTTTTGCATCAAGTGTGGAGCCTGTAAGCATCATACTCTTCTAGAGGTATTAAACCTGGTAGCTGTTGTAGGAGGCGACACCATAGCCCATGAGGTACGCCAGAGAGCCAGATTCGTAGCTTTGGCGTGATGGGTAACATTACGTATCAAGTCGTACTGGAGGGGTAACACAGCTGGTCCGAGCTAGGTCACAAGCGACCTAGGGAGACTTCGCCTGCGAAACCAACAGGCGTTTGGTGCAGACTCAGCAGCTCTAGACAGATCATACAAGCGTGGTGTCGCAGCTATTGGCGATATTGGTGAGTGAAGGGTGCCTAACCAGAATGAGCCTCCTGAGGCCACAACATTTTTTAGAGTATCATATTGAAACGAAGATTTAGGCTAACTATCTGTTAATATGTACTCTCTTCCCCATGGGTACTACTTTGGCTGGGCCTTTACGGCCTGGCCATTTTTTGTTTGGGCTCTGGGCTGGACGCCATGTCAAAGCCCACAAGGAAAAGCTTTGTTCAGATTAGCTAGGCCGTCCTTCCATCGTTCCTAGTTAGTTTCCAAGCTAAACAGTCCTTGCAGTAATGCTGTAGAACCCTAAGCTTGTCTGAATAAACAGCCATCTCAAAGCGAGAAACTATCATGTTTAACGATGATGTTCAGGCCATTTGCCCAGTCTGCAACGGACGGACAGTAAGCTACGATGCGACTAAGATTGCCTGCCTTGAGTGTAAGTTTGAGGAAGCCTTTGGTATTTCCTCTGATACTCCCTCTGCCAGCGTTAAGGCTCTCAAGTCGGATCAGATGGTTATAGTTTTACAGCGGTGGCAATTCGCAGGCTAGTAACTTCAGGAAGCGTGGGTACTGATTATGAAGCGAACACTAACAGCACTGACTTTAGCCGCAAGCATGTTTGCCAATGGTGCATCAGCGTTTAATCCTGATGATCTACAGAAGCTGAAGGATACCAATTCATGTGTGCAATGTAATCTTCAGGGAGCTAATCTTCAGGGAGTCAATCTTCAGGATGCTAATCTTCAGGATGCTGATCTGAGGGGCGCTAATCTGAGGGGTGCTTTTCTGAGGGGTGCTAATCTGAGGGGTGCTACTCTGTGGGATGCTAATCTTCAGGATGTTGATTTAAGCAGTGCTGTTCTGAGGGATGCTAGGCTCATTGGCGCAATTATGAATGGCGTAATCCTCTGCAATACAACCATGCCAGACGGTTCAGTGATCTACAGTGGATGCTGAGTGACAGGGCATACTGTTTAGTTCCTGCTCCAGTTAGTCTCCCTGCCAAAAACCTTGAGTGTGTATTTCTGCATATACATAGTACCCACGCACCCCATGTGGCCCACGCCCCATGCCCGCCTCATTCAAGCCAATCTATCTGCCGTACAATGATGCAGCATAGGCGTTTGTGTGAGACTTGGCAGGGACCCTGCGGGCAGAAAACCGACAGCAGCTGTAAAACATTACATCCTTGATGATGAGAGTTCCCACTGATACCTACGGGTTATCTCACTACCTACAAGGACTGCTATTCCCATGATGTTCTCACCTGCGAAAGCTGCAACCAAAGCTGGCGTTAGTCGTAAGACTATTATGAACAGCATCAAAAGTTTGGACTTACCTGCGCATAGGAACAATCAGAACTACTGGATGATTAGGCCTACTGATTTAGCTAACTGGATTAGGGACCGTGAGAAGCGAAGCCCTAAAGCTACCGGTGAAAATAATAGTGGCATCCCACCTTTAGCTCCCACTCCCCAGCATGAACTAGTCACCCTCAAGGCCCAGCTAGAGCTAAGTTTTGTGAAGCAAAAGCTAGAGGCATCAGAGCATGCCAATGACAAGTTGAAACAGGAGGTCTTTGAAATTAAGGCTGAGCTTAAAGAAAGCCGTGATCAGATGACCAAAGTGTGGCGTGAAATGACTGATAAGCTGGTCAGCCTAGCGAGGCCGCACAAAAGACGAGGTCCATTCGTATTGGCTGAAGACATGCGAGTAGATGGCTACAATGATAATATCACGAACCTGTTCATAAACTAAGCATAAAACTTGGCTGGTCACATTACGCGATCTACTGGGTGTCAGTCGTCAAAGGTGTAGCTGTAACGTGTTTTGTGCATTGGCTAATGAGCTAACCTGCTGAGGTCACACCTTGGCTGTTTAATGCTGCTGGTGGCAAACTAAATCGCTGTAAAACTCTGCTTATATAACTCAGCCAATGTGTGCACGAAGTCTTGCAGCCATAGTTTAATTTCCAGATTCTGTATTACTCCACCTTCCATCTTAGGCATCAGAAGCGATTAGTAATGCGATGAAAGATAGCAATACAATTACTTATCGCTTTTCAAATGATGGTGCCAATAAAAAACGGCCCCATGGGAGGATGGGACCGCTTCTAAACAACCAAAACACGATCTGGGAGGAAAGCATCGTTCGGTATCTATGTGTTGCGAATGACGCGATTTTGTTTGAACAGCGGTGGCATCAAGGGAGGAGAGATGCCACCGCTAGTACAGGCGTTCAAGGGAGGAGATATCACGCCCGATTTCGGAATTCTTAATTTGTGTATGCTGCTTCCCAAGCGATGCGGCGTACTTCAGAGCGGGAGATGCCCAAGTCTGCCAATTCGCGGTTGCTCAGGGCACCCAATTCATTCATCGTGGTCTTATACACACGACGTCTTGCGTGGCGCTCTGCAGTGGCTGCAAATGCTGTTGATACTGCAAACATTAGGCGTTCAATCAAAGTTGCGTTGGCGGCTGTATCTGTAAAGTATGTCATGTCTTGTCCTTTCGGGACGGCGTCGTAATCGTTGATGTTGAATGATAAATAATCGATCTCAGTGTTGAAACAACAGACAGATTAGCATTGCCGCTATGCATAATTTGCAACTCTAGTTGCTTCAAACATTTGTGCAGTTAACATCAAACACCTAAACATTTTACTAAGGGCTATCAGGGATTCGATGCTTTAGTTCATGTCTGCCATAGCTGAGGCACGGGTAGCGGCTATGAAGTAAGCACAAGCTGCAGGTACCGCTCACGCAAAAGCCTCATGGTCTCATGGCCTCAAAAATACCGTGGACGCGAACCTTCGCATGCAACTGAACAGTTTGTGTTGATTAAAGAACTATCACAGCAGAGCGTAGGCAATAATGAAGTTGCTAGACAGGTAGGCTTATCGGAGTTCGCCGTGTCCAGAACACTTAAAGATGTTGTCTCCACATATAGGAAGCTAAACAAATGGCGAGTTGTGGAATAAAACGAACCCACTTTTGAAACAGGACCAAAATAGATGAAATACATTGACGAAGTTTGTGCCGTCTTAGCTGACGAAGCAGAGCGCCGTTACTTAAGTAGCAAAGGTGCATTGCAGAGCCTAATGGAACAGGTGGCATCTTCCGAAGCACCTTATTCAAAGTTAAATGAGCAGACCGAGAATGCGCACAAAGAGTATCTTAGGGCGTCAAAAGAATATCTTGCCATAGCATTTAAGAAGAGGTTTTTAGAGCGCTGAATATACAAACTGCACGTGATGGAAAGTGGTATGGCAAGACAGTGTTAAATGCAGCGAATAGACTTTGAGGTGAAAACTAGTTGCGGATAGCCTCATTGGCTGGCCCTTATTTCTTTTTGCTCTTCCATGTCCCGCCGTATTGGTAAGTGTCCTCATACTTAGATTTGACATCTGTCAGACACTTCCCACAGAGAAACACCCAAGCAGTTAAATCTTGGCATCGACACCGATACAGGACTTCCTTTGCATCCTTGCAAATATTACAGTCCTTTGTTCGTACTCTCATGCCATCACACCATCTATTGCTGTCCCAATAATCACGTCAGACCAGCATACGTAAACCGTATGATTTGCGAAGCTATGTGTTTGATGATCTGACCCATGCATTTATCGCATAACGGAAAGTACGTATTGTTTGATGTGACCATTAAAACAGTTTGCTAGGTGCTGTTCGAAACACAAAGGAGATTGTCATGTTTAGAAACTTTTTCAATGCACTCATCGTAGCACGTCAAGCAACTGCAGCTAGGCAGGTTATGGACTACATGTCTGACCGCCAACTAAACGATTTAGGCTATGATCGCAGTACTTTTGTTGCAGTCCAGACAGCAATATTAATTGCTGAATTAGCTGCTAAAGATGGCGCTACTCAAAACTCTGTTCCAGTAAATGCTAATCTAGTTGGAGCTTTGTAGCTTCAGATTTTCTGCTACTTAAAAAGGTAAGACATGGTGAAAAACCAAAGCAATCAAGTTGAGAAACAGATAAAAAGCATGATCAAAAAGCAAGTAATCGCACTGTTTGCATTTCTTGGCTGTGCATTGGTTGGCGGCTTGGCAATGGCGCTCAACCTGAACACTATTATGTCATCAGACAATCCAATGCTAATTGTAGTTCTTTGCCAAGTACCATTGGGTGTTTCTGGCGTCTATTTGGGCATGGTATTGATGCAGGCGGGTCGCAAAGAAAAACTACGCAGTGAAGACTAAGCAGAGCTACTACGGCTTAAACGTGGCTGGTCACATTACGCGATCTACTGGGTGTCGTTCATTAAGGGCGTAGGTGTCACGTGTCTTGTACTTTGGCTGACTTGTTAAATCACTGAAGTTACGATCACGTAAACCTTGGCAACTAAGGCGATGGCAATAATCGTGAGGCAAATCTTATTCATGCTGATCACTCATCGTACTCTTCTATGAAACTCCAGTCAGATATTTCATCTATACGACGCATCAAGTCTAATGTGTCAGATGCTGGCATTTTCGCACCATAGTCTCGGTGTATCGCACTAGATTGCTTTAATTTATGATCATAAAGGTACTCAGCAATATCAGTCCTCACGCCTGCTTTTGGTGCCCTATCCTTGAATGTATGTCGCAACGAATAAGGGCCAAGCAGTTTTGGGTCTCTGGGTCGCAGGTTTTTCACATGAGACTTTAGCACCTTAGAACGCTTACTTGCTGAATGGGTTCCATAACAAAGATTCAGGAACAGTCGCTGCATCTCAAAACCGCTGCCTTCACCTTTATTGAAGTGATTCCGCACATAACCTCTGAAATCATCCAATAGTGCACCGACTATAGGCACTGCACGGTCAAGCCTATCTTTGCCAGTGATGCTATCTTGGGTGCTTCTAAACACGATGTACGGTACGGCGGCGTCTAATTTAACATCTGATCTTTGTAACTTTGCAGCCTCAATAGTGGGGGCTCCACAATACGCCATAATCTTGCCAATCATCTGCACCTCTGGATCAGGCTCATTAGCAATGCTCGCACAAAAGAACTCAAACTCGCTTGGTATCATGGGACGTCTAATCTTCGCAGACGTCTTCGCTGCTGCTTTACTATCACTAACAGCAAAAGCAAAAGGGTCCCCTTCCACCCTCTGTTTAGCATTGTGTTTGTTCCAACTATTCCAGACGGCTCTCAAAATGGTTACGTTCTTTGCGTTAGTAGAATCCGAAACTCCTGCCCCATCAACAAACGCTTCTACATCTTGAGTATCTATTTCCTTCAACGGAGTACGTATCCCGTCAGATAAATGGGTGCTGAAGCGAATACACAGTTTTTCTGTAGCTTTCCTGTGCTTTACAAGTTGTTCAGGAGTCCGCGGTTTCTTTGATCTGGCATATTTCTTGATTTAACTATCGGTGGCGTTTTGCCATGTCGGAGAGGGCACTAGGTTTTCGCCCATCATAATTCTGTACCTGATCACTTCTGGATCAGACTCATCACACTTTAACTGCGGTGGAAAATAGTCCTCAGCGTCACAGTCTAGTTCTGAGTTCAAGAGTTCCCCCTTGTAACCGCTCTGGACCATATACTTTTCATGTAGCCATAGTCGGAGATGATCTCGATTCATCTGGAACTGAACAAGCTTACCTACGTTTGTATCTTCGTATGCTCTTGTCTCTCCAAAGTAGTCTGCAGGCGTTACCTCACCTCTATTCAAAGCCATTCGCATAATAGCTATCTCACCAAAGTCTCTTACGAACCGTGCAACATCTTCAAGATCAGATTGAGCGTTGAGAACAGGAACAATATCAGGGTGATCACCTGCTAACTTCATATCTTCGTTTATGTCGCGCAACATCTTAGCAGGAAGTCTTGCACTGACATTCCTTGAATAACCAACAGTAGCAACACGCTCATCAAACCATTTATTAAGACGATCAACTTCCACCTGAGCAACGACCGAAGATTTGGTTTTGAGCGATCTAACAATCTCACTTTTGTTAGAGAAGATATAGCGCACATCTTCGGGTAAACGGGGTCTATAGCCGTGCACTTTAGTTTTAGCAGTTACTGTCAATTGTTGTATGTCATGCAGCATACCTTTGTGTAGTTTTTTGCCGCTTTTTGTGTAGCGTTTTTTAAATTACTTACTCAATTCACGCCTATATATAGCCTAAGAATTATACCTAAACACTTGACTTAATTAAATAAAAAAGATAACAAATCATTACAAGGCTCCGTGGCTCAACTGGATAGAGCAGCCCCCTCCTAAGGGGCAGGTTACTGGTTCGAATCCAGTCGGGGTCACCAAATATTGTGCTATTCCTGGGTAGTTACAACAACATGTTGTAAAAAGATTTGACAAAAACCACCAAAATCTAATTTACAATCTGTTTGCAAAATCTGGTGGAACAGCTATTGATATTGCTTCAATAAACGGCAGCTCAGTTAAGCGCCATTGGGAGGAGAAAAGTGAACGTGGTGCTTACATTCGCAAGGCTGGTAAGCTCGCCTGTG
>Ga0307994_1000309_pt1 | contig 35712 bp, 39 predicted proteins | sample EllFjometagen261_FD_203171 | JGI IMG/M metagenome (GOLD analysis project Ga0307994, IMG submission 203171) | Marine microbial communities from Ellis Fjord, Antarctic Ocean - #261 | ecosystem: Environmental > Aquatic > Marine > Unclassified | place: Southern Ocean | collected 2014-11-02 | reverse complement strand
CCTCGCTCGCATCGCGGATTGCCCCATGAGCAAGCTCGACGAGCTGCTGCCATGGAACTGGGCCACTCAAAACGCCGCCATAGCAGCATAAAATCCGATCCGCCCGCGCGTCTCACCGGATGGATACATTTGGGAAGCGTTCGTCTCAGGATCATTGAAGTCACTAAACCATGAGGGGGATGCGGAATTAGCGGTTGCCGCGTTCGCCAACGCTTGGCCCTGCCTGAATACGGCCATTGCCCAAGAGCCAGCCGTAAATCTCGTCGCGGCGAGTCTTCTCGCCACGGGCCATATCATCGGACCCGACGAATGCGGCCTTGCCGGAGTTGTAGTTGCGGCAATGCCTGTCGGCTAACCAGAGTGGTGAGTTTCCAGACGGTGCAAGACCCGCTGCACGGTACAAGGATGCCACTTGCCCCCGGACGAGGTGCGTATGCCGTTCAAGGTCAGATAGTCCCCAATCCCCGCTAGCGTCCGAATACCAGCTTCCTGCGCAGCCCGAACATGCGGCCTTACGGTCTCAGCAAAATCCAACGCCGATTTGCGGTTCTGCGCCGCCAAGACATGGCCGTTTCGCCCGAGCACGACTCCCCGAGCCTTAGCGGCAGCCAGTGCAGCCCGAGTGCGATCACGGATCATCTGGCGTTCGTGTTCGGCAAATACAGCCAGCATTTGGAGCAGCAGCCTGTTGGCGTCAGGCATATCGCAGCATTTGATCTCGACGTTGGCATCAAGAAGCAGGGCCACGAACGATAGGGATCGAGACAGCCGGTCGAGCCGGGCAATGAGAATGGTGGCCTTCGTCTTGCGACACAGGGCCAGCGCCTTGGCAAGCTGAGGGCGGTTAGACTTCGCGCCGGATTCTACTTCTACGAACTCAGCGACCAACACCCCAGCAGTCTGTGCGGCATAGCGGACTACCGCTTCCCTCTGCGCTTCGATCCCGAGGCCAGATATCTCCTGCCTGCCAGTAGATACGCGAAGATAGACAACATAATCGGTCACGGGCGTTTTCGGTTAAGGGTGGATTGTGTGTTAAACTTGCAGAATTTGCTTTGAAAACAATCCCAAACCGGCAGTCAGGCGACTTTTCCAACTGTTATGCGGATACAGGCCCAGCGACGGGGCATGATTGGATCAGCAAACTTACGCTACTGGTAGCTAGCGCTTGCGTCCAGACCGACCAAGTGTGGCCAGGTCCGACCAAATCATCGTTTTGCACCTTCAGAGCCGACGCAAACGCCTTTCTGTTTGCTTCGTTCAGATTTAGGATTTCGCTTGCCCGCTCGGCGCTGTGGCTCATGCATATCGAATGGAATTTAGGCCACAGTGTCACGCTGGCAGGCATTTGGGTTTTGACGTATCCTACTCGCAGCTTTTTGAACTGATCCGGGAGATGACAAAGGGAGGGTAGGTCGGTCAAACAATGCTTCGGCACGATGATTTCGATCCGTGTCACGGGACAATCTCCAAACGGGGGCTTTTGCCCGATGGCTTGGCGTTCCCGTACCTTGTCATAGATTCTGACCCTCAACGTGCCCATCGGGTTATCGGGATGAACAGCCTTTAATGGCCCCCACTGATCGGATTTCTGCTTGAAGGGGTGCTTTTTGCCAAAGATGTATAGGGTCTCAAGGTCTCCGTCATGACCAAGATAGGATAGCCTCTTGCCCTGTGTGGAGTGAAATGCGGCCACCTCGGATATATGTAGACCGACCACATCGACGGCCAAATCGGCTTTGGTGATTTCAGCCTTTGCCAATGCCTTTGGCACGTCGAATGTCAGGGCCAAGAACTCCGAAAGGTCGCTCATGCCCTTCTGCCCCAGCTTCCTGGGGTTGAAGGCTAGCTTCAACCGGGCACTCCCCTTTTTTCGCAAAATCTCGAACCAAACTCTCGTGTCACGTTTCCCAAAGGCCATCGTTGCGGACTTCAACGCGCCACTCTTCAGGTATTGACCCTTCGACAGGTTTTCACTGAGTTTGAACGGGGGGTTGTTGATGGTAGCATCAAGCAAGGCGATCAGGGATTCGACGTCCATGGACTTCGCCGTGGCCGAGGGAAAAACATCACCAGTTATCGGGATTATGATAGATAGATTGTCTATCTGAGGAAGGGATATCCAAACTTCCCTACCATCTGTCATTACCTTTTTGATCGGGTAAAGCGTTTCATTCGGCTGTGGATCAGGATAATTTCCCTTGTTATAGGAAATTTCGCTCGGATCGTTTATCTGAACAGCCAACCTAGCTAGCCTCCGACGCGTGGCAGGCTAAATCCAATTGCGGCCCGCGCTTTGTAACACGTTCGGCACAGGCTGATGCATAACAGAAACAATGGTGCTCCGCCACTCAAAAGAACCTTTTCCCTGCCAGCTTCTGACAGACCACGACGACAGCCATGGCGCTATTCACCGTGAATTTTCTTGACGTACGGCCCACCCAAAAGCTCCACAGGATCAAATCCGTAATCCAGCTTCAACGTGCATTCCCGGTATACCCGTTTAATCAAAGACGCATCAGCCCCGTATTTCGTAGTTTGCGCCGGCTGCCCTTGCCCTGCAGTTTGGCCTAGCAGATAAGCGATTTCAACGTCGTAGACGCCGGCTGACCTGAGTTGCCCCGCCACCGTGTGCCGCCAGACGTGGGTTGATCGTCCAGGCTTATGCAGGCCAGCCGATCTCAGATATCGAGACCAAAATTTCGACATACCGGCTGACTTTTTGCCAGACGCACCCAATGGAAATTCATCGAACAGCCTCCCATGCGGGTTTCGCTTTTTCCTGGCTTCGACAAATTCCCGGATGCCTAGCGCGATCAATGCCGGAGCAATGGGAATTGCGCGGCGAGACGCTTCTGTCTTTATCGATTTTGTGCTGGCCCCACCCTCATCCTCTTCGCGCACCCAAAAAAAAGGAATCTCGCCTTCGAACGAGAAGTCGGAAGCCAGCAGCTGTGAAATTTCGCCTGCTCGCGTGCCGGAAAATGCTTGAAGCACCGCCGACCACCAATGGCCATCTCTAACGCGGTAATTGCCGCTAGTGAAACGGTGCCTAGACGATTGGCGGCCTTGAAAAACCGGCTGATTGAAAAATTGCCTGACTTCCTCAGGGGAAAACGAGTCTGGCGACTTTGCCTTTTCGCCCCGCCGGACTTTGACATCCAGCGTGGCGGCGGGATCGAGCGAGATGTAACCATCCTGCAAAGCCCATTCGAAAAGATTTTTCACGAAGTAAAAATAGCGCCGATGAGTCACGCCCTTGATCCTTTGAAGTGGATCAGCCGTCTGATGTTCACGCAGACGCTTGGTCTGCCCGGTCCGTGTCTTGGCACACCCGCCAAGCAATTCGCGGAATTCCCGCACGTGATGAATCTGTATCTCACCGAGAGATGTCTCAGGACCAAACTCAGTTGTCAGCCACCCTAAGACCCGTTTTGTCTCACACTGCTTGGAAACGCTGTACCCTTGATCCTCAAGGTTGATCAGAAACATTGCCACAGCCTGTCCGAGCGTCAGGCATTGCGGCATTCCGGCAAACGGCATTGGGATAGTGTCCAACAGGTCTACATTCAGCAGCCTTTCGCGCCTTTGAACCCTCCCTGTTCCCACCGGTTGGCTACCATGAGTCGGCGGATATGCTTGCAACCCCATCGGCGAATTCAGGGCTTCTTGATCAAAAACCGGATCATCGGCCTGAAAGGGAAGCCCTGGCCGTTCAATTCGGCTGGACAGTAAACGGAGTTCCTGTCGTTCCAGTCTAGCGGCAAGGGTCAAAGCGGTTTTGGCCAAATCGGGTGCTAAGCTGTCAAACTCAAAACCGACGGCGCGTAACATCGCCCTCGCAGTAGCCTCGACTTCGCCATCAAACTTGTTGTTTTGGAACTGGAAATCCAGCGCCTCCAAACGTCCAGCGTTCATCTCCAAATTGTAAGCTGTAGTGTCCGCAGGATTGGCGGACACGTCTTCCAAGGGGCCATGATTGGTGATCAGGCTGGAAAAATACCGGTCCGCGGCGGCTTCAATATCCACCCTTGATAAGCTGCGCTCTGCCATCATCCGGTCCATAAGCTTCCCGAACCACCGCTGGGCATCAGCGCATCGACGCTTTGCTTCCGACAAATCTTTGGTGTGCAGGGATCGACGGATTTCTGCGATGCCGAGCTTCCCCTGCAGGTGCTTCGGTATCCCCAACCTGACGACATAAACCGCCCCTCTCCGGGATAGATTCGCTGGTCGCCGACCACTCATATTGCGGCCATTCGGAACAGTAAATCGGAACAGTGTTCCAGCGCCACAACCGGCTGGAAACCCCAGGATAAGTGAGAAAGCCGGGTTTGAAAAGACTGGCGCGCCCTACAGGAATCGAACCTGTGGCCTCAAGATTAGAAGTCTCGCGCTCTATCCAGCTGAGCTAAGGGCGCGCGCCTTGTTTACGGCGGAAAGCCGTGGTTTTCGGGTAGTGCGGGGGATCGTCGGTGTCAACGGAAACGGAACACAGCGGCAACGAGCGGCACAGTGTGGCACAGGATTGACACAAAAGCTGACACAATGGGACCGCTGCCATACTGGTTGACGCGATGAGAACACAGTGAGAACAAAGGCGCATGCCGCGCCGCCGATTCGCCATTGTCACTTATGACCCTGACCGGATCGAGAAGATCGAGACGAACGCCGATGGCCAGAGCTTTTCGTGGATCGTGCTCCGCGCGCTGCAAGGGTACGATTACCCCAAGGAACGCGGCATCATCAACATCACGCTGATGGATCAGTTGCCGAAGCGCCGCTAGGTGGTTCAACACCTTTGGCCGCTATCTCCTGCTTGGCGATTGCCACCTGCTCGCGGACTAGGTCTATAATAAGCGCCGTCATTTCAGTAAGATCAGTCATCATGCTGGGGCGTTGCCTACCATCGTGCATTCTCTGCAGAATCTCGCAATAGTGTTCACGGTGCTGCAGGCGGATTAATTCTAGGACTGTCGTCGAGCCTGGCAGCCACTGGCCGAGCTTCAAGCATAACACGTAGTAGCTTAAAGCACGCGCTGTTCGCCCGTTTCCTTCGCAAAATGGATGGACATGGTTAATCCCCCAGAGGCAATAGGCTGCGGCCTCAAAGGGCGACCAGTTGGCCCAATTAGCATGAAGGGTGTTCAGAAACCCTTCCATTTCGTTGTAGACTAAGCTCCAATCTGAGGGATCATGCTGTCCAACCTTTACATTGTAATGTTGCCGATATCGGCCAGGTTGAGGGGAGATGTACCGGGTTGCGTAGGCGTTCAGAATGCAAATGAACTCATGATCGATTTCCAGCCCGCCGACGTGCATATAGATGACGTAGGACGTTTGCAGGAAGTCAAACTGACGCGCTCGATTGCGACTGCTGACAAAGTTCCCGACTTCGCTTTTCTGATCGACTATAAACGACACAGGCGCACCTCAAAAAAAGCCCGGCAAACGCCGGGCTCCTTTGAAGTGGAAACTGATGGAAGCCGTCAAGACATTTCTGCGTTCTCGATTGCCTTCTTCACAGATTCTTTCGTGTCGTTGTCATCTGATGAACCGTTGCCATAGACGAAGCTGACACGCTGGGCCTCGACATCAGCGGCCGTCATTCGATAGCCTTTCAGACTATCAAGCGCCTGCATAAGATCTTCGGGCATGGTTGGTTCTCCTTTGGCCATTATAATGTACCAACGGCTCACAGGATCGGGCGTTCCGGTTACAAATCGGTTAATGTTTGCACAGAACCCTGACCCTGCAAACTCTATCGGCAGCTGCTAGCGCCGCCATATTCAATTGTTTGCTGGACAACGCAAGACTCCGACGCGAACCCCCAACGAAAAAATTTTGTCAACCTTGCAGTTCAAGTGCTTGCCATGGCGATAAATCGGCCGCGGGTCGCCACACCTATTTGAAATCATGGCTTATTGTGTTCTGGCGGCTTTGTAGAGCTACCAAGCGGCAAGTTCGCATCGATCGCCGACACACCGCTCGCCCAGGCCTGCAGCGCGATCAGGCGATCAATGCTGCCCTGTGCGTCGATCATTCGGGCAACAAGGTCTTCACAGTCGGCGGCACCAAGAGCTCGGCAGGTGGCGTCGGGATCGCCGGGCAGGACCGCTGCTGCGCCACCACCGTCACCGGTTTCAAGGGTTGCGAGTTGTGCGCGCAGGCGGTCAGCGCGAGCAGCATAAGTGCGGGTGCGAGTTTCCAGTTCACGAATAGTCCTTTCGTTGATGGCGGCGGCCTCAGCCTTGACCCGCTCGGCGTTCTGGCGGTCGAGTTCGCGCGCGGCTTCGCGGCCCTTGCGGACGTTCTCAATGGTGGCGAGATGGGCGGCGCGTTCCTCGGCGATGATGCCGTTCGCTTCCGCCAATTCATCGGTGAGGCTCCGGTGATCTATACCCCACGCCCGGAACATGAGCAGGAGGGCGATGGCGAGGCCGATGACGGCGGCCTGCCACGGGTATTCCCGGATGAGGTTGAGCACCCAGGAGAAGAATGCCCCGGCCAGCTTCCCAATCCATTTGCCGAATTTCAGTAGCGCCAGCAGCAGTTCCATATCAGCCTCCCTTGATCGATTTAATGATGCCGGCGAGCGCCTGTCCGCCGAACAAGAACGCGACCAGCCAATAGAGCGCGTCGGGATAGGCTTTCAGCAGTGCGGCCATTGCGGCGGCCATCCGTAAACCGGCACCGGGCACGAAAGCCTCGACAAAGCCGACAATGACAACCCCGAACCCCATAGTGACAACTCCGAGCGCCCAGAGCAGGGCAGGACGGGCAAGGCGGATGATAGCGGCCTGCCAATATGGGACAGCGACATCGAGCGCGAACGGATCGTCGGTGGCGGCATTGCCTTCCGGGTTGTTGTCGGTCATCCCTCAATCCTCCGCTTGATCTTGCCCGCGGCCATCCCGCGAGAGGTTCGATCGGCCCATGCGCGCAGGGCCTTGATCTCCGCCGTGACGCGCTCGGGCGAATTGTTCTTGAATGGCGGATAGGTCAGCAGGGACCGGATCTCCCGCAATTCCGCCTGCTCGACGTTGCGCCCATACAGCGCGACCGATACCGCGACCTCGATCGCATGGCCGCGCAGTTCCATTTGCCGTTGGAGCAGTTTGGGCACCCAGAGCGCCACCGCGAATGCCGCCAGCAGCAGCGGCCAGAACATCAGGTGGACGGCCGCAGCGGCGAACGGCGCGGCGAACGCGATACCCCAGCGCCATTTGAAGCCCCACTCATATCGCTCCTGCGCCCAGACCGCGGCGGGGTCCGGTGCGGCCCGCGCGATCTTGATCGTGAAGGGCCCGTTCTGCCCGTTGAAGCCGAGCGCGTGAGGATCGCCCTCGACCAGCCAGGTCGGGGGAAAATAGCTGATGATCATGGTGCTGCCCCTTGAGGGCTCAGCGCATGGCTGCGGCGAGCTTGTGGTCGTATCTGTTTTTGGCGAACGCCGGCCCATTATACCGGCGGGCAAAACCCACATTGTCGGCGGGGTTCGTGCTCAGGCGGCGCAGGTGCGGGATCAGGCCGTTCGTTTCGATGAAGCGGGCGAGCATGTCGTAATGCGCAAACTCGGTGTCGCGCAGGCTCCATGCCATTTCGACCGGGCCTGCATAGCCCAGATGCTTCCAGTGGGCTCCCATGACTTGGAACTTGCCAAACGATGCGCTCTCAAACGCCACCACGGGATTGCGCAGCGCCATGTCGGCCAGCTTTTCCCAGCTGTCGTTGATGCCGTCGCGATCTGCGTCGAGCGTGTAGCCGCCGGGCGCCGGGTTGGAGAGGAACGGGATCTTTACGCGCAGCCTGCGCCACGCATAATGCCGCTCGTAAAGCGCCTTGGGCTGGCCCTGGTCATTCCACCCGCCGCCGTTGCTCTCGACCTTAGCGACCGCCTGCACCTGCTTGAGCGATGCGCCCAGGCGATCGGCGATCATCTGCACCTGCGCGGTGGTGATCTTGGAGGCATCGCGGTTGGTGAACCCGGCGATGATGCCCGCGCGCGTCTTGGGCCCGGGCTTGCCATCCTCCACCAGCCCGGTCAGCGCGTGCCTGTTCAGGAACCTTTGCAGGTCCAGCAGTGTCGTGATCATATCATTCTCCGTTGAATGGCGGGCCGGTATCGTTGACCCTCGCCTGCAGTTCGCCGCGCACCTTTGGGTTGCCGTGCGCCAGAAGGACGCCTTCAAGGTTCTGGATCCGGGCGATCAGCCGCGTTTCCATTGCGTCACAGCGGCGGCGTTCCTCTCGCAGCTCATCCTCAAGCGCATCGACGCGCGCTTTGGAATCGATCTTCACCACCTCGATCAGCTCTTTTTGAGCCTCTATCTGCGCAGTGTGGTTTTTTGTCAGGAAGTTGCGAAGCCAGATGCCGGCGCCGACGAACAAGGTTGAGGCGGCGGTCCACCCTGCAGCGAATGCCGAGGCCAGCCTGCCGCCGTCTTCTCCCATAAGGTCCATGATCAGGCTGCTTCCAGTGCGGCGAGGCGGGCCTCGAGATCAGCCTGGATCGCCGCCTGCGCAGCGATAAGCCAGAACGCCAGCTGGTCGGGCCGAACGCCATAGCGATCACCAGCTTCCAGTGTGACGCGGGTTTCTCCGGTCGGCTCGCCATCCTCGCCCCGCATCGGCTCGGCCTGCTCATCCCACTGGTCATAGCAGGCCCAGGCGTAGCGGCTCCAATCGAGCCCTTCGTCTTCCATGATCGCGAAGGCCTGCTGGGCGCGAACGCCGAAGTGCAGGCGGGCATCCTCGCCCTTCTCGGCGACGGCATCGTTCCACTGGTAGATGCCGAGTTCGGCGATGATGCGCCTGGCGGCGCGCAGCTCGGCGGCGTTCAGTTCGCCGCGCCAGTGCTTGTCGCGCTCGTCCGAGGTGTTGATCGTGCCGGTCGCAGCGAAAACTGTGGTGACGCGCCTTGCGGCTTCGCCGAACGAAACGGTGTTATCTGCGGCAGGTCGAAGATTTCCGCTTGAACCGACTATTGCCCACAATTCGGTGAAGACGTTTGATGCACGAGTTCCGAAACGGATAGTATCAATGTTCTGGCAGAACAATTGCAGGCCAAGGCTGTCCGGCGTACCAATGCCATAATCGTTTGTGAAGAAGGTGATACTGTAGCCAATGTCTTGGCGGATGTTGCCCACTAGATGAAGTGGCGCAATGGGCGACGTGGTGCCTATACCTACATTGCCTGAAGCATTGATGATCATCCTGGCCGAGCCACCGGTCGCGAAGCCGATCGTATTGGTTCCGAAGCGATAGATCCCAGTATCCTGGTCCGCGGCGAAGCGGAACGCTGGGACGCTTACTGTTCCATCAGGGAACAGGCCATCGCCGATACCGTCACGCACGGTGGCGAACGAACCCAGCAGGCTGCTCGTCTCGGCGATGAGGTCAGCGATGCGGCCGCGCAGGGGTGCGATTGCATAGGCCTGCCCGCTCGCCGTGCTGCCGAGATAGGCCGGGCTGATCGTCAGTGACGTGTCCGACACGATATTGGTAATTTCATAGGTCCGGCCATCAGGGGCGATAAGCCCTTCCCCAATGCTGGCGTTGGCGATGAACGCCGTGCCGCTGCCAGTGACCGTTGCGTTGCCGTTGGTGAGGGAAATCGTTCCCGAGCGATACCAAGCCAATGTGATGCTCCTTTACGTGATCTGTTCGGTGCTGATGAGGGTGACTGTCTGGTTGAGGGTGTCCTCAAGGCTGACAGTCGACGTGAGGCCATCAACCGAACGGCTGATGATGGTGGCGCGATAGCTGAATGTGCCCGTGCCGCTGGTGGTGTCAGTGAAGCTCGCAGCCTGGTTGATCTGGATCGTCGCGCTGCCCGGCTCTGATGGGCCGAAACCGTCGAAGCCCGTCGCTGTGCCGTTGAAGGTGTAATCGCCCACCGTTGCCCAGGTGCCGCCGTTGACGCTTCGCTCGACGCGGAGAACGGCTTGCACCGCCCCTGTGTAGACAAACGCATCGGTGATCTGGACATTGCGGAAATAGGTGTAGCCGATGCTCACCTGCTTGGATCCGCCATCGGTGACGAAAGGCCCGACGATGATCTGCGCGTTGCTGGCCAGCGACGTGCCGGTGCCGCTGTTCTTGTAGAAGTTGCTGCCCAGGCGCAGGCCATATTCGCCGTCGCCGGTCACATCGAGGAAGAACAGCGCGTCGGCCTCGTTGCAATCTTCAATCGGCTGGCTCGGCCCGAACCACATCACGAACTGGCTATCGACGCCGAACCCGGCGCCCATCACCAGCATGTTGACGCCGTTGTCCATCACGACCTTGCCGTTCTGCAGGCGCAGGCCGTCCTCGTCGGCGCCGAGATAGACCTCCCCGGTATCGGGATCGACCACCTCGAAATTGTCGGCGACGATGGTAAAGTTGCCTTCCTCGCCATCGTTGTTCTGCACATATCCGGTGACGCGACCGTTCACATCGAGGCGCACACCTTGCCGGGCCTCTAGCCCGTCGATGCTTTCGGCGAACGAGGCAATGCTGGCCTCGGCATCATCCACCCGCGACGAAACGGTTTCGACCGTCCCGGCGATGATGCTGTCGCCTTCCTGCCAGAGCACCCGTTCAGAAGTGATCGCGCCGGAAATCTCTATCGTGCGCGCCGCCGCCTCTGCAGCATCACCGGCCTCGCGCGCCTCAACCTCATCAGCAAGATCGCCCTCAAGGTTGTCGACACGGCCAACCGCGCTGCTGATATCGCCTTCCAGATCACCCCGGGTGGTCGAAATCTCGCCTTCGAGGTCGGTGCGCGTCGTCGAGATTGATGTTTCCAGATCGGTCCGCGTTGTCGTGACATTCAGGCTGAGACTGTCGATGCTCTGGACCAGCGTGGAATTGTTCTCGATGACCACCCGATCGAGTTCGCGAATCGAGCCCTCGGCCTCGCCGATGCGCAGCGCCAACCCAACAACACGGCTGACAACGCCGCTGATCTCGCTGCTGAGCAACGCGGTGATTTCCTCGCGGACAAAGCCAAGCTGTTGCCCGGTCTGCCGTGATGTCTTGTCGGTGTAGAGAAGCCCCCCAAGAACCTGGTCCACCAGCTTGTCGAGTTCCGTGCGCGATCCGCGCGACACCGAGGCCTCGCGGCTGATGCCTGCCAGTATCTCGCCATCACGGTCGACGCTGGCCTGCTCGACTTCCTCGACGCGGGCATCGATTGTGGCAATGGCACCTTCGCGCGCCTCCCGCTCGGCAGCGATATCTTCAAGGGTCTGCGCACGCTCGGCCTCAAGCGCGGCGATCCGGGCTTCTTCTTCTGCGGTCAGCGCTTCGCCACGCGCTGCAGCTTCGGCCTCGATCTGCCCGATGAGCGTGTCGGTCGCGGAATTGATCGCATCGACCCGCGCCTGCTCCTCGTCGCTGAGCGCAGTTGCGAGGTCTGTGATGCTGGCATTGACCTCGGAGATAGCAAGGCTGCGCGCGCCCTCCTCATCAACGATAGCCTGCTGCACTTCGTCGATATTGGCCTGCAGGGTGCCGACCTCATCTTCCAGCGATACGCCCAGGTTGAATATCTGGCTGGCGAGTGCGCTGGTTTGTGATGCGCGTGCCAGGCTTTCGGTTGCAATCGACGCCTCAGCCGCACCAACGCGCACCTGCAGCGCCAGCCGGAAAGCTGCCTCTGCCGTGTCGCCGTCGATGATGCGCGCGGTCAGTTCCTGCCGGGCCGCCGCAATAGCGGTTACCTGCTCGCGCTGGTTGCGATCACCCTGCAGCAGTGCGCGCAGATCCTGCTCAGCATTGGCGTCCTGCGCCTTCTCGACCATACGGACAGAGGACACCGCATTAACGATCGAGGCGGTGTCACCGATCGCGGTCAGTGTGGTTTCGGCGCTGGTGACCCGTGTTGCCAGTGCGTCGAACGTGGTGGTGTCGACCTTGGTGGTGATCGTGCCTTCCAGAGCATCGATCGCTTCCTCGGCGGTGGTGACCCGGCCTTCGACCAGGCTCAATTCCGTTACCGTGGCCAGCGTGGTGACTGTGGCATTGAGGCCGTCGATATCGACCTCGGCGGCACCGATGCGCAGGAAGATATCGGTCAGCTCGGCAATCTGGCTCGGGTCGATCACCGCAAGCGCGATCTGCTCGTTCACATAGCTGTTCGTCGCGCGCAGAAGGATGCTGGATTCGGCAGCGTTCAACCTGATCTCTGCCGTCCCGACCCGTTCCTTGGTCTGTTCGATCGCATGAATGCGGACCTGCCCCGTAGCGGGATCGACATAGAAGCCGGCGTCGGTGAATGTCGCGCGCGTCCGCGATGCCTCATCGAGCGCGACTGCCAGCGCGGTTGCCACCTGATCGATGTCATCCTCGGCCCGGCGGAACGCATCTTGGCTCACCGCATTGAGATCGGGCAAGTGAAGCTGCCCCAGCGACACCGGCGCCACATCGGGCAGCGGGCGGTATTGCAGGCGCCCTGCCGCGGTCAATTCGATCTCGCTGTTCAGCAGTTCACCGGGATCGCGATAGTTGCCGTCGCCATCCTTGATGTTGCCGGGCTGTCCGCTGCCAGGAACCGGCACGACCGCGCCTTCCGTCGCGCCGGGCTCGGCGGGCTGCAGTTCCTCGACGTTCTGATCGTCGGCGAACACGACATCCACCGCGCGCGGCGTGATCGCCCCGTACTTCACAAGATCGCGGTCTTCCTGCGTCTGGGTCAGGATCGGCGATGGCGGCGGATCGGCCACTTTGCCGAGCGCAAAATCGTGCTTGGCGGGTGTCTCGCTCTTGACCACCAGCTTGACCGCCAGCGTCTGCGGGTCGAGGTCGCGCGCGATGATGACCGCCTGCCCCTCATAGCCCAGCAGCGACGAATTGATCGTGATCGTCTCGCCAGGCTTGTAGAACCGCCAGGCGGCTTTGCACTTGAGTTCGATTGGCCCGATCTCGCGGCTGTCCACCAGCGCGTAGCACGCCAGTTCACCCGCCTGAGCCGGATCCTTGACCAGGTTCAGCGCCCATGTCTGGGTGAGGGGCTGGTCATCTTCGGTGCGATAGGTCGATCCGATGATCTCGTCGGCGGTTATCTGCTCCCAGTTGTGCGCGGGGCTGACATACTGGGGACGAATGCCGTTCATCCGCTCACGGATGGTCTGAACGGCCGTTGCACTGCCGCCTTCCTCGAGCAGATCGTCATCTGTCAGGGTGGCCAGCGGTACGCGCGGGCGATGCCAGTCGAACGACAGCAGCGCGCCAGCCTGCAACCAGCGGCCGCCGCCGGCAGCGCAGATGTCGTCGAGGTTCTGCACCCGCTGCTGGCGCACATCCGCGCCGCGACCGCCCTCGTAGATCGTGCCGTGAATGGTCCAGTCGACCGTGTCGCAGTCGTTTGCCCAGTCGACGATGGCCGCCCAGTCGATCGCATCGCCGCTCAGGCCAAGCCCGAAGATGCGGACCCCGTTCTGATAGCGGCCGTACGCATAGGTGCCCGCATGCAGGGGAGGAGATGCCGAATAGACATAGGTGGACTCGACGCCCAGGCGGCACGAGCCCGACCCACCGGGATAGGTACTGTCGAGGCGCGGATCATATACCTTTTCGCCACGCCAGATCGCACCGTGCAGCGGGACGCCGGACGCAAAGACCTTACCGTCCTTGTCGAACTTGTAGTTGCCGCCGATCGCCGCGCAGCCGGAAAGCTTGTGGGCGGATGACCAGCCAGGCGCGGCGCCGAATGGCGGGGTAAGCGCGCCACCCTCGGGTCGCGCCCCAAGCTGCGAGGTGCTGCTGTAGAAGCCGGAATAATAGCCGCCGACCGATCCGAAATCGAACTGTTCTTCAACCAGCGCCTCGACAGGGCCGACGCCGGAGAAGACCTTCACTTCCCACAGGAACGGGTTCGGCACCTTCTTGAGCGTGGCGCCATAGCCGACACGGTGGCGCAGGATGCCGGCGCTGTAACTCTCGCCGATCATGTACGGGCGCGGCGGCTCTGCGTCGATGATGAGGCGGGTGGTGGACCCGCGCGCTGTTGGCTTGGGTGCGGTGATCTGCGCGCCGAGAGTTGCGACACCAGCGGTCAGACTGGCGACCGTTGCGATTGTTGTGGCTGTTGCGGCGATCGAGGCCGCAGTTGCAGCGCCTGCGGCGGTTGCGGCTGTGAATAGGCCTGCGCCCGCTGCTGCGCCCACCCCGGTCGCGACAAGTGCGACTGCACCCGCGATCAAGGCGACTTTCCGAAGCGTCTTGCTCATAGCCGCCAAGCCCCGGTTGCTGCACTCATATCAACCTCCATGATCGTGCAGCCCGCCGCGTCCTCGTGCCAGCCAAGAAACTTCACCTTGTCGCCCTTGACGGCCAGCGCGTGCCAGCCATCGTCACCCGGCAGCGCCATGATGTCGCCCACGCGCGCGAAGGCAGGCGGAATGCGCGGAAACATGCTGTCCAGAAGGTCTGGCAGAGTCGCAAAGCCGGTTTCGAGCAGCGCCTTTTTGGCGGACAGGGCGGTACGGAAACGCGGCACGACTGGCAGTTTGTGGCCCATCTGCGCGGCGTGGAAGCGCACCAGATGAATGCAGGTCGCTGCTTTCGACCAGTCAAACGGCTTGTCTTCAAAACGCTGCTGGGTGGCGATGACCGCCGCGCGGCGCAGTTCGATCTCGTTCATCGCTGGTTCGGAGCCCCTATACCGTCGAATGACCCGCCCACGCCCCCAAAGCCGCCGGCGAAATAAACAGACCCGCGCGGCGGGGACTCAACGCCCCAGGCAATCGGGATCGACAAGCCGCTGGCATTGTCGTGTCCCAGCTCGCCCGGGTAGAGCGCCTTGTGGAATGAGATCGACAGGCCGTTGCCGGTATCCTTGAAAAACATCGCCTCAAGCTCCGGCACCGCCGTGATTTGCAATGTCAGCTGGCGATAGGCGAAGCTGGTCTGCGGCTGATCGACAAAGCCTATGAAGCGCAGTTCGGGGGTGCCGATGACCGCGCCCGTCGTCGTGTCGTATTCGGCCAGCCAGAGCCAAACCCGGCTTCTCTGGACTGCACCCGAAGATAAAGCCGAAACTGCGGCGACGCTCGGCGGTGAAAATGTCAGGTCAAGCGCCGGGATTTCATCACCGATCCCCTCGGCAATCGTATCGACAGCCGCCAGGGACCCCACAACCTCATCATACGACGTGTAGGTCTCGCCATCGAACACCGTTGATCCACCATCCGTCAGCAGCACAGTGTGACCCGGCAGTTCGATCTTGAGCAGACCGGTGATGCCGACCATCAGCGGACCTCCTCGATCGTGAACTCGATGCGGATAAGTTCGTCATCAGGCAGTTGCCACTGCCAGGAGTCACCCTCGACAATGCCCTCAACCATCGGCTGAGCCAGGTTGATGACCGCGTTGTCTGGCATCGGGTCGCGCAGCAGTTCGTTCAGCTCGATCTGCAGCTGACCGGCACCATTGGCCGTGCCGCCGATTCCGACGCTGTGCAGATAGTGCCTGCCGTCCTTGACGATCGAGAGAAAGAAGCCCTCGCTGCAGACATACCCGGGCGTGAGCCCATCGATGTTGATGATGCGCCCCGTCGTAACAGCGCCGTTGAGCAGAGGAGAGCCCGGAGAACCCTGGCTTTTAAGAAGCGGATACTTGACCCGCAGTCCAGCCTGCTTTCCCGCGATCAGACGAGCCACCATGATGTCGCCTTGCGCAGGCAGATACGGTCCAAAACTGAAAGCGACCTTGTAGCGCCCGCCCTTTCGGTTGATTCGCGCGAGGGACTGCACGCCACGTTGGGTAAAGCCCGCATCCATGAACATCGGCACAGCATTGTTCGGATTGGCAAAGCTCGGCAGTTCGATCATCGCACGCGCCTCCGCGAAGACCGGGCCGCATTCGAGGCGGCCATTTCGGACCCCAGCTGTCCGCCCTGGACAGCGATGCCCGGCGTTGCAGCACTGACCACGCCAGCGCTGATTTGCTGGACTATCACGTCGAACATATCGCCCTTGACAACCTTGACCTGCACTCCCGCACTTGATGCTGAGCCCACCGCTGCGCGCTGCACATTCAGCAACTCGCCGCTCGACACCCGCGCGATCGGGTTGCCGTTCAGGCTGAGGGTGTTCGTGTCGATTCCGGGGAAGCCCTTGATCGTGCCCCAACCGCCCGAATTGAACCGTGGCAGCGCCGCGGTCGACCTTGTTGCCCGCGCAGCTGCGTTGCCCACAGCCGAGCCTGCGCTGCTGACAGACGCAAAGCCTCCAGCGCCACTGATCGCCCCCGCAATACCAAGCGCACCCTTCAGCACACCGAACAGGCCACCACCGCCTCGGCTGCCACCGCTGACCAGATCGGCCAACCCATCGGCCAGACGGTCCAGAACGCGCGCCAGCGCATCAAATGCCCGGGTCTCGATCCAGTTCTTGAAGAAGCCTCCCAGATCGCCGTTCATTGCCGCCTGCAGGCCAGACCGAAAGGTATCGCGGAACGTACCGGTCAGGGCCGCGCGGGATCGCTCAGCGCCCTCCTGCATGGCTTTGGCCTGCGCCTCTTCTGGCCGCATACCGCCCGACCGAAGCTCATCTTCGCGATCGAGCCTGCGGCGACGCTCTTCAAGCGCGATGATGCGCAGCGGATCATCGCCACGAAGCCTTGCCAGCTCGATCTGGCGAGCATCTTCCTGTTCTCCGAGACGACGCGCGACCTGTTCGGCTCGCGCCTTCTCCAGAACCCTCAAATCATCGACAGCATCCCTCTCCGCTTCAGCGGCAGAGCGTCTCTCGCCCTTCCAAAACGCAATTCGCTTTTCGAGATACTCTTCGTCCTTTAGAAATCTCAACGCCTCATAATCATTGCGCAGCTCGGCCAGCTGAATGTCAAATTCACGCTCTGCGGTTGCTATTGATCGCAATTGCGCTTCCGCCTGCGCCTGCTCCAGCTCAAGCATGTTCTTTTCCGCAGCCAGTTTTGCTGCTGCAGTATCCAGCCCCGCGCGCTCGAATTTAGCGACTTCCGCCTTCAGATCGATTTGCCGCTGGATCGAACGTTCGGCATCGGTATCGCCTTTTGCGCGCGCCACCGCCAGCGCCTGCTCCAGACGGATTTCCTCTTTTCGCGCTGCAAGCTCTTCGGGGCTCGGGCCGGATTGTCCTCCGCCACCCTTGCGACCTTTAGAACCACCGCCAGAGCCGGGCACAGCGTAACGTCCACCACCAGTCATATCGGCAGATTCCAGTGCCCGCCCCGAACGGGACTGAACGAAATTGATCATTCCTCCAGCCCCGCCGCTCCGCGTGCCGCGGCCACCGGCAGAAGGCAGGGCCGAACCATCCCCGGTCAGCCGGGCCATCAGATCAAGCGCACCAGCCAGCCAGGGCATCACGCCCCGGATGAGGTTGGCAATGCGCGTCGCAGCCCGCGCGACGACATTCCCCGCTGCCTGCCACGCGGCCGCCCAATCACCCTGCAGCAGGGCCGATACGGTCTGCACAATGCCGCGAACATATTCCGCGATGCCCTGAACCAGATCCAGGAAGTTAGCGATCGCGCCGATGACGCCAGTGCCGAACGCAAGAACCACCGCTTCTGCGAACCTCCCGAGATGGTCAGAGATGGTGGCCAGCACCTGCCCCACCTCACTTTGCGCGATCTGGTCAAATAGGGCTCCGATCTCAGCGAAGGCCGCACCGAATTCCTGCACCACGCGCTGCGCCGCCGGACCCAGAAAATCGCGCACCATATTGCCGATCTTGGTCAACGCTGATCCGATGCTATCGCTGAACGTCATAACCGCGGCGAGCGCGAGGCCCCAGGGCCCCAGAAAACGGGTAGCACCCGTGGCGAGCAACCCAAGCCCGCGCCCAACCAGCCCGATCTCGCCAGCCAGCTTGCCCAGCACAACCACTGCCGTGCCCAGCGGATTGATCAGTGCGGAAACCACCAGAAACACCGGCCCCATGTTTGCCAGGAACAGCGGCAACACCGTGGCGGCCAGTGCGCCGATCGCCAGCGCAACGGGGCCAATCGCTGCTGCGAAAATGCCGAACGCTACCGCGGCATCCTTTACACCGGGCGGCAGCTCTTTCACCCATCGGACCGCATCCTGCGCCCAGCCCACCAGGCGCTCCGCGTGCTTCATCAACCCCTGGCCGATTTCCTCGCCCAGTTCCTTTATGTCGGCCCGCAACGCGCGCACGCGATTGGCAAAGCCATCAGCAGTCCGCGCAACATCGCCATTGGCATCGGCCAGGCCCTGCTGGATCAGCACTGCCCGCACCATGATCTTGCCCTGTTCGGTCAGCTCCTCGCCGACCTTGATCATTCCAAGTTCGAGCGCCTTGGACTTCACCGCGGTTTCACTCAGATAAACGCCGAAATCGCGCAGTGGTTCGCTTTCACCAGACAGACCCGATCGGATCTTGGCCAGGGCCTCATCAAAGCTGGTATTGTAAAAGCTGGCGGCGTCCTGTGCGAGCACGGTAAACTTCTGCGACAGGCGGGCAGCCGCCGCTTCGGTCGGTGCGGCCTGCTTGAACAACTGGCCCATCGCCAGCGCACCAGCCTTCATTTCACTGGTGGCGCGGCCCATGGCATTGCCCGTCTGGTCAGCCCAGCGATTCATGGCGGCAGCGCTGGTGCCAAACGTATAGTCGAACGCGCTCTGCAGCTCCTCCAGGTTGCTGGCAGCGTTGACTGTGAACCCCGCCAGCGCGACCATCGGCGCGGTGATCCCTACCGTCATACGCTGGCCAAAGCGGTTGAACGCTTCTGCCATATCCCGGCCCAGCGTCAGGATCTTCCCGAACGACATCTCGATATGGCGCGTGCCACGGTCGAAATCCTGCAGGTCCCACTCCAGGGCCGCGTTCAGCGATGCAATCGGTCCCGGCATATGGTTTTCCCAAACAAAAAGGCCCGCCGGTTGCCCGGCAGGCCTTGAATTGAAACTTCGTCTTCGTGTCAGTCGAGCAGCTTCAGCCCGATGCGATGGACCCGCCCGGAGTGGCGGCCATAGATTCCGGCATACGTCAGCTGCCGCCCGAACGCACTCTGCGAAACATGGCGGCGGTCGGTGCTGGTGCACCACCAGACATAATGCCTGTAAAGAGCGGTCGCTTCCACCTTGTGACCGGTGACGAAAGTAGTGCAGGCAGACATCCAGTCACCCACAGTCTCTTCAATCGCGTACCCGGTGATCGTCAGCGGCGCAGCCTTTGGCGAAACATCCGGCAGACCCAGATCAACCCACAGTCGTTTCGCCGCGCTCCTGCCGTACAGCAGCCGTGCTTCGCGAACCATCCGCATCCGCTCGGCCATCGCGTCAAAGTCCAGCGCCGGGATATCCCGGACCGGCTCTTCTTCTGCCGCCTCAAGAACATGATGCTCCAGCGCGTTGAACGCCTCGATGAACGCCAGCTTCCATTCCAGCGCCTTCTCGCCGGTGAAGCCCATGGCGACCAGACAGAACCCGTCACGGTCCATTTCGAAAACCCTGACTGGTCTCGGCGCCGCCGAGGCATCGTGCATTTCCTCCGACAGCGTAAAATTGCGCTGTCGCAGTTCGGGCTTGCGGTCGAGGATCACATCGATCGCGCGCAGCACATCCTTGTGCTGCTTTTCGAATGCGTCGGCGACAAGGCGGCTGTTCGTCCGCGCACCTGCTGGCGTGATGGCAACCAGCGCGTTCATGCCAACATCTCCCGTTCAAACGGGCGGTCCGCAAAATACTCTGCCGCTGGCCCATTGCACAGCATCATGCAGGCATCGATGCCATCATGCAGTAGACCAATCAGGTCACCGACCTCGGTATTGACGTCGCGCCGGTTCATCAAAACCCCGGCAAGGGTGCGCAACTTGTCGAGCCGGGTTTCCATATCATCCAGCCTGTCGGCAGGCGAATGGGATACACTACGCAAAATTCCCGCTGACATTCCGTGCAGCGGAATGATAACGGTCGAAACAGCCTGAGGCATGGGTCAACTCCATGTTGATGGTTAGAGGCGGCAGCGGTGTTTCAGCACCTTGCCGCCTCGTTTGTAATTACAAACACTATTGCCCGCCGTCAACCTGCAATGTAGACATTGCGGATGCAGCATATCCGAACCTTCCAGATGCGTGTCGACGATGAATTCCTGCGTCAGCTTGACAACTGGCGTAGGCTGCAGCCCGAGATACCGTCGCGCGCCGAGGCGATCCGGCGGCTTGTAAGGGAAGCCGCAGAGGCAACAGAAACTAAAACTTAACTGATGGAAAGCCGGTGAACGGCTTTATAGAACACATGCCAGCAGTAGTCTTATTCCTGCGCGTCGGCAGAAGTGTATCAGCAATATAGGTGTATTGACCAGTTTTCCGATCAATTTTCGCCAAAAAGTCGATACGGACACCGGGTTCCGATGCTGAATACGCCCGCAACACTATCCTATCAGCGAACACTTCTTTTATCGGTAGAACCTTTTCGCATGGCTTGTAGCAGTATTGGCCTGATTTTATGTCTATGATCAAGTCGACTATTGCACTTACTTTTGATCTTTGCTCGTTTTCGATGGTTTCTGTGGTTGTCCCAACACATTCAAGATCGAACTGATCCGCCGCCATCGCAGGCGAGGCCGCCAAAGCCAAAACCAATCCCAGACCGATTCTCATCATCCACTCCCTGGCTGAAAGCCGATAATGTGCCTCAGCCAGCTCAGACCGTCACCCGCCTTTCTGTTTCGATGCTCGCTTTTCTCCAGCGCGCAACCAGGCACCCCATGCCCGCGCGTTCGCCGCGCTTTCATCGGGTGTGAACGTTTCGGCAGGCTTGGGCTGCTCGCCTTCGCCGCCGATCATGTTTTCAAGTTTTGGGTAATGAGCAGGCGGGCATTGGCTGAGCATCCCGGCGAGCCATGCCGACATGACATGGTTTCGGAACTCCGCTTCGAAACGCGCCTTTGCGCCCCATAGCGACAGGATCGTGCTACGCGGTGTCTGGTGCCAGAATGCCGACGGGTCGTAACCCGCCTGACACCAGGTCTGGAATATTACTTCCCAGTCCCATCCGGCTTTGCCAGGCGACCCTTTCCCGCCTGTCCCGCCGAAGCGCCGATGGGTGCGCTGTCGGGCATCTGGCCGCCACGCAGAGCCTTCATCACCGCTTCGCGCACTGCCGGGTTTTCCGACATGAACATCTCTACCACCAGGTCTTCGGTGATCAGCGGGTGATTATCCTTCAACCCGCCATAGACCAGTGCGACGATCGTCTGCAGCCGCGGATTTCTTCCGGTGTCGAGTGCCGCCTTCATCTCGTCGACAGCATCGAGCACCGAGAAACCCAAAACATCTTCAGCATGATAGAAGGCGCGATTGCCGAGTTTCAGGTGATATTCGTGGCCTTCGAACGTGAAGGTCGCGCTACCCTCAAGGGGACTTGCCATTGCCTGAGTCCTTTAAACGGTGGTCGCGGCCTGCGCGATGACTCCGGGCTGACCCGTCAGCGTCGCTGTCCGAATGGCGCCCAGAGGCGCATCATCGGGCACATAGCTCATCAGGAACATGGTGCCCGTGTTGTCCTGCGTGGTGCCATCTTCTTCGACGGTCACGATCTTGAACGGACGCTTTTCACGGCTTGCCAGATGCTCGAGCAACAGCAGGTCAGTCGCGCTGCCGGGCTCATACTTGATCGTCGCGGTCAGTTCTCCGACATCGCCATGGCCAGGGATGTAGCTCTTCACCTTGCCGCTGCTGTGGTCCGTGTTCTCGACCTTGCCGATCGAGAGCGTCGGCCGATTGACGCTCATCAGGCCGACGATCTTGGTCAGCGTATCCGATGCGTTCGTCAGGTGCAGTTCAGTGCCGTCCGAAAGGACGCCGTCACCAGTTGCCATATCAACTTTCCTTTATGCAGAGGTGTAGGGGATCATCATGTCGCGGACTGTCCAGAAGACCCTGATCCCACCGTCCAGGTCTTCAGCATTCATGTCCCGTTCGAACACCAGCTTGGCACGGTGGAAGCGGATGCCACCAACCGTCGCCGGAATTTCAAGCTCTTGCGTTATCGCCCGCGCGACCTGCTTGGCGGCCAGCCAGGTCAGGCCGAAACACTCGAAGCGAACACGTGGATCGTGCAGCCCCTGCGGACCGTCCTGATCGTACATCCGCCCGGGCGACACCGTCTGGATATGCACCGCCGGAAAAGCCGTGGCCTGGTCCGATCGACGCTCCCCGACATCAATGGTCGGCCGCCCGTTAAACACGCCGGCCAGAGCCGCCACCGTACTGGCAGCGCGCAGCCGTTCAACCAGCGCCTCTTCCATATCAGTTGGCCTGAAGGATCAGGCGACCAGCGCCCTTGCCCAGAATGTCCACAATCTCATCGCGGTGTTGTTCAAACGCCGGGGCAAGAAACGGCTGCGCAGCCATCTTCACAGTTCCCGCTTCGACAAACCAGCCGTGAAAGGCCTGCCCCGCCAGGACTCCGACATAAACCCCGGCGCTGCGCCGACCGCCGCGGGCAGGCGCAGCTTGCAGATGGTCGCCGACCACGATTGACTCGCGGAGGTCGCCCGACAGGACTGGAACCAGCATGCGAGCCGTTTCAGCCACCGGCTCAAGCGCCTTCATCGCCTCGGGCTTGATTGTGTCGTCAGTCACCGCCGCACCGATATTCCGGACCGCAGAGATAGCATGCTCAACACCGCTGAGCGCAAATTCAATCATCCGCCTGATCCACCACGGGCTTGCGCCGGCGCCGTACCGCACTGGCCGTTTCGACATGGCCGGTGGCGATCAATGTCGCTGGCGAAGGGTGGCTGTATATATCGCCGACAGCCTTGAACCGCTTGTCACCATGGTCATTCGCATGTTCGATCTTGGTCTTTACCAGCATGTCAGGTCCCCGCGATCAGGCTGGTGCGGCGCACCGCCGTGAATTCAATGGCACTGCGATCGACGGGGTTGATGCTGGCGATGTCCCAGTCCGAACCGCCGAACTGGATGAAATCGCCGACCGTCACGCCGCGAAGCGCAGCATTGGTGTCGACATTGAACGTGGCCGACTGGCTGGCGCCCTCGATCGCAGCCTCTCGGCGCTCAGCCCCCTTGCCGTAGAAGATTGCAGCCCAGGCTGGCGCGATCAGCGTGGACGAACCCGCAACGGGCTCACCCGCGGCATTCTCCGTCGCCGCGCCCTTGCGCCGAAACTCCACCTTGTTGAACCGGCGCGACCGTGGCGTTTTCATATCACCGGCATCCGCACCTGGTCACAGTAGAACTTGAAGCCGGGCTGCGCGACGATGGTCACCTCGCCGGAAAGCATATCTTCCCAGTTCTCGAACATCTGGACCAGCATCATCCGCACCGCCATCACCAGAACGGGAGGGCGGTTCGCATTCGTGTATCCAGCGGTGAAGGTCACGGTGACAGGGCCGTATGTCGTCGGCCAGGCGGCGTTGAGCGCGGGCAAAAGCCCCCCCAGCACATCAAGCCGCCAACTGCCTGCATCCATGTCCACGGGGCTGCCATCGCTGCCAACGTAGCTGATGCCCGTGACCTCCACCGTCGCCGCAGGACCAACACCCATGCGCATTCCCGGGCCGAAACCCTCGAACTTGGCGACCATGCCCGTCGTGCGACCAAGCCGCACATTGGTGTATTGCTCAACCGCCTGGATGGCGGCATCGCGGCAGAACGAAATCTTGTCGTCTTCGTCATCGTGCAGGATCCGAAGATGCGCCTTCGCATCCGCCAGCGACAGGATGCCCTCACCATAACCCTCGACGATGTCGACAGGAGTCAGGGTGAAAAGCATGATGCCACCAGCGAATGTGAGGAAAGCAGGATCAGGCGACGGGCGCAGCGATGGCAGGGTTGCCCTTCACCACCATGATACCGGCGATGATGCTGGTGCCGCTGTTCTTGGTGGCAACCGTGCGGATGTACCGCTTCGGCCCCTTGTAGCCCACCTTGTAGACACTGTCCGCCGCCAGACTGGCAGGGAAGGTGCCCAGCAGATCGGCAGCCGCCACATCGGTGAAATCGCCCGAGGTGGTCGTGTTCGATTCCTGCAGTTTCACGGTGAAGTCACCAGCGCTGGCAATGGCGCCGGTATTGATCAGCACCTCTGCGGCATTGAAACCCTGCAGGTCGATCGCCGCAGAAGTCGCGGTGGCGGACTGGACCGCCGGGATGAGAGCGGCGACCAGCGCCATGTTGTTGTGAAGGTCCTTCATGTCGATGTCCTTTTGCATGAAGCCACCGGGCCAGCTCGCGCGGGCCCGGTGGGGAAGGGAATGTGATCCTTGGCCTGTCAGGTCAGGATCAGGTCGAGCACTTCAGCAGCTTGATCGCCTCGAAGTTGACGACGCCGCCACCAACACGCTTGGTGGTGTAGAACTTGACGTTACCCTTGGAGGTGATGTCATCACGGATGACCGTGATTCCCTTGCGATCGGTGATCAGATACCCGCGCTGAAAGTTGCCGAAGGCAACCGGGAACGCGTTGGCCCCCAAAGCGGACATGTTGTCATCGGTCTCGACAGGCTTGCCGAGGATGGTGGCAGGCATGTCAACAGTCGGCGGAGACCACAGATAGTTGTCATCGCTGCCCTTGAACTTGCGGATCGTGCCGAGCACGGCATCCGACGTCAGGAAGCTGGCACCGTTGCGGTAGCCGGCCTTCAGCGAATAGAACAGATCGATGATGGCATCGGCGGGCTTCGAGGTGGCGAAAGCTGCCGCAGCACCCGTGACCGTGAAGCCGAGCTTGCCCCAGGCATAACTGGCATTGGCGACGGTGTCGTATGCCAAGATACCGCGTGGCTTGTTCACGCCATTGCCGCTGATGAAGGCCAGGCCCTCCTCTTCGGCAAATTCGACCGAGACCTCGTCCGCCAGCCAGGCCGCGACATCGACGATGCCATCGTCCAGCATGCGCTGGGTGGTCACCGGCTCGGCATAGATTTCACCGGCAGCGATCGTGATCTTCGACAGAGTCGGGGTCGAGGTAGATGCGCGAGCTTCTTCCTCGCCAACCCATCCCGACGTGGTTCCGCCCAGGTTGACCAGCTTCGAATACTCGTCGGAGCTGACCTGAACGACGCGGGCGAGACCACGCATTGCCGAGACGGTCGCGAGCACGCGATCGACGGTGCCTTCCATCTCGGTCGGCACCAGGAAGCCGCCATCGGGGTCCGACTGGGTGGTCAGCTTGGCTTTCATCTGCAACTGCTTCAGGGCCTCGGGATCTCCCCCGCGGCGGAACCAGCGGTTGAAGGCATCCGAGTGAGCACGCACGTCGGCATCGATCGGCTGGCTGCCACCACCGCCCACGCGCAGCGCATCAAGCGCAGCCTTTGCATCGTTGATCGCCGTGGTCAGAGTCCCGATTTCGGCGTTGATGCGCTCGACCTTTTCGGTCTGCACACAGTCCGCCAGGCCCTTCTTGATGTCGGCCAGTTCCTTGTCACGCTCATCCTTGAACGCCTGGAAGGTCTGCTGCATTTCAGCGATGATGGTGGGCAGGTTGCCCGCATCGGCGCGCACGCCGAGGATCCCGCGCGCACGCGAGTTCAATGCAATCGTCATGTTGATATCTCCGTTTAGGACTTCATGGCTTCGATCAGCTGCTTGAGAGCAGCTTCGGTGACACCTGCATCGCGCGCGGTGGATGGGGCTGCATCACGCTGGCCCCCGAGAGCCGAGATCATCGATTGACGATCGCGACGAGAAAATCCTGCCCGTGCCAGGGCAGCTTCGGTCTGCCGCTTGGCCATAAGGGCGCTGTCCTTTTTTGCGGCAGCGGGCTTGCCTGCAGGCACCGCTGACGCGACTTCGTCAGCCAGCCCCATCTGCACGGCCTCACTTGGTCCGATGTACGATTCGCCGTCCATCATGGTGACGATCTCGGCGCGGGACATACCACTGCGCGCTTCGTAAATGTCGGCAAGGCCTGCATCGAAACCTTCGAACACATCGGCCGCAGACCGCAGATCATGGCGATTGCCGATCACGACGCTCCAGCAATTGTGGATCATCAGCGAAGAACCTAGCGACATGCTGATATGGTCGCCGGCCATCGCAATGGTGGACGCTGCGGATGCGGCAATCCCGACGACGTTGACCGTCACCTTGGCCGGATGGGCGCGCAGCAGGTTATAAATGGCGATGCCTTCGAACATGTCGCCGCCGGGGCTGTTGATGTTGACCTGCACATCACCTTGACCAATTTCCTTTAGCCGGGCAGCAACGCGCTGGGCGGTGACCCCGCCACCAGTCCACCAGTCCTCGCCGATCACATCCAGCATATCGATGGTGTTGGCATCGCTTCCAGCAAGTGCCAGCGGCTGTTCAGCCCACTTTGCCAGCAGATCGCTGGGCACGTCCCAGTCAAGGCTCTGCGGGCGTTCAAAGATGCGCGCTTCAGGCAGGTTACGCAGGCTCATTTAGACTGTTCCCTTGGCTGCCGCCTGCCATGTTTGGCGGATCATAATAGACATCGCCGCCGGGGCGGGGGTTCTCATCTTCCAGTTCGAGGACCTTGTTCGGGCTGAAAACACCCCACTGCATGGCCTTCACATATGCTTCCCAGCGGCTCTTCAGATCGCCCTTGACCAAGGCATTACGATTGAACTTGGCGTACACGCCAGGGTTGCGGGTAGGGTCGAGACAATCCAGATTGATCGTCTCTTCCCACATCGTCAGGTGGTCTTCGAGCGTGTACGTCACAAACCCTTGCGACTGCTGCTCGATACCACTGCCCCAGCTGGTCGCCTTCTCGGTGTCGCCGATCATGTGCGGCGGAACACCGAAGAACATGGCGATGTCGCTCCGCGAGAATTTGCGCCCCTCGATCCACTGCGCATCCTCGGCCGTCAGCGCCATCCGCTCCAGGCTCATCCCCTCTTCCAGGATGATTGTCTCGCCTTCACGGGCGCCGCCATTGCGGAATTCGCTCATGCCTTCCCGCAGGCTCGCGTGAGCCTCTTGGCTCAACTTCCCCGGATGTTTCAGCGCAGTCGAGACATTGGCACCATTGCGGAACACAGCACCCCCATGCCGCTCCATCGCCAGCGCCAGGCCAATGGTCTCGCGCGCATAGGTTATCGGCGAGACGCCATTGATCCCGTCAAGCGTCAATCCGATGAGGTGTAGCACTTCGGGCTGGGTGAAAGTCAGCAGCCGACCGTCCTTCCGGGTGTACCGATACTCCAGCTCCAGTGTGTCGAGCTGCTTCACCGTCACTCTGTCCGGGTGTAGCGGGATCAGGGCGACCACACTTCCAGACGCATCCCGGCTAATCAGCGCGAATGCTTGCCCGCGCAACAGAACATGCGCCTGCATCATCCTTTTGAACTGGGCAGGCTTTTGCCAGATGTTGGGCTTCCGGTTCAGAACCAGAGAAATCGCCAGGTCGCTCGCATCCTCGCGGACACCATCATTCACGCGCCGCTTTATCTGCAGCGGCAACGTCGCGACAGCTCCGGCAATGATCCGCACACAGGCATAAACCGCCGCAACGCGCATCGCGGTTTGTGCGTTGACAGCTTCTCCAGCGCCGCTCACCGCGCCGCCGCGTAGCGCCTCTTCCAGTTCGCTCGAGCTGGTAATGACCAGACCACCACCCGCCGACGTGATCGCCGCACGCGGCTGCATGGCGCCAGAATCCTGCGGCGTTTCCATAAGCCATCGCGTGAAGCGATTGATAATACTCACACCGCCTCCCTTAGACCTTCAACAGCCCGCGCTCTTCGTAGACCGACCGACCCGACCCCGCCGCTTCCGGGTTCCGCTCGAGCAGCTTCACCGCGTTGAAACCCGCTATCAGTGGGTCAATCTTGCACTTGCCGGCAGCTTCCTTGGTGATCAGCACGGCGTTGCCGCGCTGTTCTGCCTTGGCATTGCCGACACAGAACGCCATCAGCCGCCCACCAAGGTGAGCCGCTGTCCTGTTCTGCAGCTTGCGTTCCATGCTCCACACCGCCGACGAGAGCCTGAAACCCTGGCCGATCGCGGTCATTTGCTCCTCGGTGATCTCCCGATCACTCAGTTCGTCGAGCAGCACGCCCACCCCTTGCGGGTCCAGTCCGATCGCGGACTTTTCCGGCAGCAGACCGGTGGCCGCGACCTTCTCGACGATATCGGCTACGCCCTTGATATCTTCATCGCCATCATCCCAGAATGTCAGGTCGCCATCGTCGGAAAAGCCCTGAAGCTCGGCAGCGATCACCTTGCGGAGTTCCAGGACCGAGCGGTGCGCCCAGGCATGAAACCAGAAAAGCCAGCGTTGCGTGTCACGTTCACGCCCTGCAACGCACAGACCGAGCAGATCGTCCAGACCACCGCCGTCGATACCGACCACGGCGACCTCGCACCGCTCGAGCAGTTCATCCAGCGACTGGATACTGTTGTCCACCGCCTGTTCCCAATGGTCAGCCCCGCGCCATCGTTCGCTGTGCAGGCCCAGCCCGATCTCGATGTTCAGATGCTGGGAGGCCCAGCGCCTTATTTCCTCTTCGCCCTTTTCCTTCGCGCTGGCGTAGTCCGCCTCGAGCAGCGACAGGTGGCAGGACCGCCCAAGATTGGGCAGCACCATGTGCCAGGTCTTGCTGTTCTCCCATGGCCGTTTGCGGTCAGTCTGGACCTCTTCCGGAAACTCGTACAGCACCGGCAACATGTTGGCCGCCACGCCGGTTACTCGGCCATCGCGGATCGCCCGGGCAATCTGCAGCTCGTTGCGGAACACGCCCGCCGGTGGCTGGTCGGACTGGGTGGTGATCATCACCATGAACCCGTCCAGCTTCGCCACCAGACCGCCGCGCAGCTGACCCAGCACCCGCGCCGCGTAGGGCATCTTGCCCAGAATGTGCACCTCGTCGATCAGCAGCCCCTTGGGGATGCCGCCCGTCGCGACCTTCTCGTCGAAGGTCTGGATCTTCAGGAACGATTGCGTCCGCAGATCGACGATGGTCTTCAGGTGAGCCCTGATCTGGAACCGCTTGCGCAGCACCGGATCGGCATCAATCATCCCCGCGGCCTGGTCGAAACCGCGCTGCGCGATCTCCTGTGTCGGCCCGAGCATGTAGTATGGCTGCCGAGGGACCGGGTCCATCAGCAGCGCCGTGACCATGATGGCACCGCCACCGGTGGTCTTCGAATTCTTCTTCGGCACCAGCACCAGCGCTTCACGCACCCGCCTGATGCCTTCTGCGTCGACCGAGCCGAACAGCGCGGCGACAACATCGCGCTGCCAGTCGCCTGCCGCATCCCGCAAGCGGGGCTGGTCGGCGACATCCGGCAGGCGCAGATTGTTGAAAATCCCCACCGCACGCCGGACCAGGTCCGGATCAAGCGGCAGGTCCGGCACCAGGCTGCGGCCGTCGATCAGCCGCTGCTTCCAGTCCGGGCATGAGAAGTCCCAGGGATCCACAGCCGCTGCAGCGGTCAGCTGTTCAGCAGGCCGTCCCATTCACTGCCTTCCCCGGCTGTGCGGGCATCCAGCAACCGCTGATCCTTCTTGCCGATCGGCGCAGGCTTGGCCGGACGCGCCGGCAACCGCATACGGTCCAGGTCGCCCTTGTCGATCCGCGCAAACAGTTCCTTGACCGCAGCGGGCTTGCCCGCCTCGGCCAGCGTCCACAGCATCTGCAGCAGCTTGGCCTTGGCGGCAGCGGCAGCGGCAGCCCGCTTGTCGCACTCCGGAAAGTAATGCTTCCGCAGCGTCTTGGTGCAGATGTTCAGCGCGGCAGCCGCCGCATCCTCATCTTCACCGGTTGCGAATAACAGATTGATTTTGTTGGCATTTTCAGTGGTGCGCACATGCGCCGGGCGCCCGCGCATCGTCCGACGCACAGGTATCGGGTGCCCGAACAGGTCGAACTCCCCCGAAAAATTGCCAGCCACTGAAAAAAACCTCCAAATGAGAGACACGGTGGTCGGCGCGCGGTGAACCCTGCAGACTTTCGACCACCCCCCGGTCAGCCAGCTTGCCCGACCGCCCGTTTGGCACGCTCCCGTGCCGTCTTGCGTTGATGACAGACGTGGCAGAGCAGCTGGACGTTGTTCTGGTCCAGCTTGGCACCGCCATCCTTGAGCTCGACGATATGATCGCCGACAATTCGTTTGCCCGATCCGCAGGTGACACAGAACGCACCACGCTCACGCTTGATGTCGCGCACCAGGTCACGCCACTCGGGCGAATGATAGAAGCTGTCCGCCACCTTAGGCAGCGGCTTCACCTTGGGCGGCACCGGCTTCAACCGTGAAGGTATCTGCCTCAGCCTGCCCATCGATCCTCCGAACGTCACCGACCAAAGCAGAACGGGCGCCCCGATTGCTCGAGCCGCCCGTTCAAGTTTGCAAGAGAGGAAGCGTACCAAAGGAAGGACATCCAGTGCGACCCGTGCGCACTTCCCCAGCACATCAACAGGAATACCCCAAACGCTGCGGAAACGGACAAACATTATTCATCTGCGGGAAGCGAGAACCGCTTGACACGTTCCGCAGGCAGAAATCCTAGGCTTGCGCCAATACGCCAGCAGATGCCGCCATCGCCACCTTCCTGATCGCCCGCTCATAACGCTTGCGAAGGCTGTCACTGGTCACCGCACGATCACCGAACACGCGCCACACATCGGCCCAGGCGAACCCACCACCCTCATGCTCGCGCTTCTGCCGCAGCACGATGCCGACCAGCCTGCGATGCGCAGGAGGCACCACCAGCACCAGCGCGCCCTCTCCGGTGACCCAGCGCTCCACATGGCCCACCTGCGCCCGCGTCAGGCCCGGACCGCGCGGGACGGCATCACCGTCGCCATAGTCGCCCAGCCATGTCGCCCGGATGATCTCGGGCCAGCCAGAGCGCGACCCGGCAGACAGGAAGCCCCGCTCCCGGTCGGGCATCCGGCCCAGATACTCCATCGCATCCATCAGCGCCGCCTCGACCTCATCGAAGCCAAGAAGATCAGCCCCATCTATTTCTTTATGAAACACCACATATCCCCTTGGAAGACAGATCAGACAGTAAGATAGTTCACCAACCTACGCACATGCGGGCGCGCACACATGACTGGAACCCGCAAAAACTGTCTGACAATCCGCCAACTGTCTGACGCTGGCTCTAGCAGCGGCTTTCAGCAGGGTGACAGTTGCAGACAGTCAGACGGATCAGCCATCGCCAACAGGGTCCGTCACCCCCTCAGACACCGCCCGACCACCCCGATCAGGCCCCGCCGCGCGGCCAAATACCAGACAGTCAGGCAAACTGTCTGAAACTGTCTGACACAAGATGTTGTGGTCGGCCTTCATGGCTCAATCATCCCACCCAGGCATCGGCCCAGCATCGCGCGGATCGGGCACGCCGAGGCCATCATCGGCCACCACCGGCCTTGCCGCCTGGAACAGCTCGTCACCGCCCCGCAGGCGGCATCCACGGCGATGCACGCGCCCACCATGGGACTTGAACTTGATCAGCTGCTTGTCGCCCAGCGCGCGCCCAAAGGACGTGCTGTTCATGATCCCGCGATCATCCACCCCGTTGTCGGCGCAGAATGCCTTGTAGCTGTCGAACAGCTCCTGCGCCGGCGTCACACACTTGGGGTCGCTGGTATCGACATGGTCGGCAAACCACTCACCAAAAGGGTTCGATGCCCGCCGGTAATCGTCGGTCGCCTCCCGCACGCTCGGCGGCGGCTTCAACTCGCCGGTGTTCAGCCAGGTCAACACACCATCGACCAGCCACCGCAGAACCCCGGCCTTCTCCGCCAGCAGGTCCTCCATGATGCGCTTGTTGATCGCCTCATCCTTGAACTGGTGCGGAAACATGATGACGATGATGCGCCGCCAGATGCCGTCGTCATCGCCGCTCACACGCGGCTTGCGATTGCACTGGAAGAAGATCTTGCACCGCGGGTCGAAGGTGAACGGCGCGCCGTGCAGCTCGCGCGCCTGAATCGGCTCGCCGCCGGTGATGTCCTTGATCCGGCTTTCGTCCAGCATCCCGCCCACCTTGGGCTCTGCCGTGGTCACCAGGCGGGTGTCACCGGCCAACCGCGCCAGATCGGGCGTGGCATCGGCGCCAGAGCGCAGCGCGCCCGCCATGAAGGTCTGCACGTCGCTCTTGGTGGCATAGCCGCCCAATGTCTCGCGCAGCACGTTCATGCAGGTCGACTTGCCGTCACCGCCCTTGCCCTGCAGGATGAAGATCACCTGCTCGCGGATGCTGCCCGTGGCTCCATAGCCCGCACAGGCCTGAAAGAACGCCCGCACTGCCGGGTCAGGCAGCACGGTCGCCATGTGCGCGTCCCAGGTCGGGCAACCGGCATCCGGGTGCATCGCATCCAGCCACTCGGCATCGGCAACCCGGCTGATCATGTCCGCGGGGTCATGCGGATCCCGGCGCACCTTCCATTGGCCATCGCTCTCGAAGAACCGCAAGGTCCCATTGGCCACGTTGATCGCCAGCGGATCACGGTCAAAGTCGTCGCGCGTGGCAAACATCAGGTTCTGCGCCTGCATCAGCATCGCCGCCGTCTTGTTGGCGTTGCCGCTCATCACGGCATGCTTGAACAGCGCCGTCGCGCGCTCTTCCCACCGGCCCACCTGGTCCTTCTGCACCCGCCCATCCTCGATTTCGGCCAGTATCGCACCAGCCTCGGCGCTGATATGCAACGCGACCTCGTGCGCGGTCAGGTGGGCGAGCCGCTTGCCGTCTTCACGGCTCCAACGGCGGCCGTCATAGCCCTGCCAGTGATCATCCACCCACAACAGCTTGCCGCCCGCCAGATCGCGCAGACGCCGGGCATTGCCCAGGTCAGAAAGCTCGTACCACGCCATTTTCAGCGGGTCGGCCACCGGAACCGCGATAGGACCCTGCACATCATTCATCGTGTTACGCTCCGGTTTTCGTTATCATTTCCGCCATCGATCGCACGGCGGGCGGCAGCGGCCTGGTCGGCCAGCGCGCGCACGGTCTGGGTGCGCTTGGTCAGCTTCTTCGCCGCCTGCGGATCGCCGACAAACTGCGCCATCAGCGCCTTATCGCGGGCCTGCGCCATCAGCGCGTCCAGCCCGATTCCCCCCATGCCCACCGCTTCGGAATACAGCTCGATCAGGCTCAACCGCTCGAGCAGCGCATCCTGCCCATGCTTGTCGGCAAAAGCGCGCTGCTTGATCACGTCCATCACCGCACCGGGGCTGAACCCGAACGCCTTCGCCTCGGACTTCACATCGGCGATATCGGCGTTGATCGACTTGCGATCCTCGATCAGCCGCTCGATTCGCTCCACAAAGGCGCGCAGCTGCGCCTCGGCATGGTCTGCCCCACTGCTCACGCCGCACCTCGAAGAACATCGTTGAAATCCGCACCCATCCGGGGCCGGATCGCTTCCACCGGCCACGCCCCGGCACGCCGCCAGTGCTGCACCGCCAGTGTCGCGCAGATGCGCGCGCGCTCTGCCCCGCTGACATCGCCGACGCCGCTCTTCTCGCCACGCGCCCGCTGGATTCGCCGGTGCAGCAACGGCTTCATGTCGGCATCGATCGCCACGATCACATGGCCCGGCTGCGCCACCACCATCGGTGGCCGCTCCGCATCGGCCTGCAAGTTCCACAGCGGAAGCGCCCCGTCGCGCGCCCGCACCGCGCCGCCTTCCAGATTGCCCAGCGACAGCGCCGCCGCCATGCGCCCTGCCCTGCCATCCATGCAGGCAGCAGAAATCGTGCTTTCGATGCCCTCACCCACCAGCAATGGCCTGCGATCCCCTTCCGGCGCATCCACCGGCCCCAGCCACACGCCGCCGCCGGCAACGTCGCCAAACATCTTGCGCGTCGGCACCGCGCGCCCGTCGCGGGTCTTGCCCAGAGCAGCCTTGGCGCGCCCGTGCGGTGCCAGATAGGTCACATGAACCCCCATCGGCACCCGCACACGGGCACCGGATGGCCCCTCGATCCGTTCGATCAGCGCCAGCATCGCCGGATGCGTCCCCATCAGCGCCTCGGGCCGTTCATGCACAGCCCAGGACCACACCGGGCAGCGCGGGTGATAGCGCAGCGCGCAAAGCGCCTGCCGCACAAGCGGGTGGGCAAGGTCCAGCCCGCGCGCCGCCAGCCAGTTCTCTACGATCTCACCCTCGGCAGGAAAAGACGTGCACCACATCCACTGCGCACATTCGATCGTCGGCACACGCAACGCATCGCGCTCCGGCGCAGCCCGCTCCAGCTCGGCACGCGGCGTCGCGCTCTCGCGCGCAAGAGTGACCCCCGCCTCATCGGAAAGCCGCCGCACCGCCTCGACAAAATCGACGCCCTGGTGCTGCATCACGAAGTCAATTACCCCGCCATGCGCCGAGCAGCCAAAACAGTGATACATCGCCTTGTCGTCGTTCACGGTGAAGCTGGGCGTGCGCTCCTGATGGAACGGGCAAAGCCCCACAAACTCCCGCCCCCGCCGCGCCAACTTGACCACCTGGCCGACCACGCGCGACACCGGCACCCGCGCCTTGATATCGGCAATCGCCGAAGGATCGATGCGCCCACTCATGCTGCCATCTCCCGCTCGCCCGCGCCGATCAGCGGGGCCCATTGCGCGGCCATGGCCGCTGCGATTCCGTGATAGGTCTGGCTGCGCCGGCGTGCCCGGTCAGGCCCCGGCGGTTCGCGGTGGCACCGAGACCACGCCTTGTGCTCTGCCGTTCCCGGCGCAGGCGGCGTCAGCATGTCGGTGGGCACCAGACGCGGCAGTTCGATCAGCTCGAGGCCGGTGTTCTTGAAGAACGGCTCGCCGAAGAAATAGGGGTGCACGAACTGGACAGGCCCACGCTCGACCAGCGCGATCGCATGGCCATGCATCACCGGGTTCTCGATCGCGCGGCGCGGGATCTGCGCTGCATCGCGCAGCCGCCGATAGAACGCCGCCGCCGCTTCCAGCTCGGCCCAGCGCGCCGGGTTGCGCCCATTCGCCTTGCGCCCGCCGAGGTAAAGATGCTTCGCCCCGCTGTTGCACAGGATCGTGCACGGCGGGTGCGCCACCATCAGCAGGTCCCAGCCATCATCCAAATGATCGAGCACATCGCCGGTGATGTGCCTGTTGCTGCCGTCATCGGCAGGCATGGTGTCGCATGACCATGCATCGCACCCCTGCGCCTCGAAAGCGCGCCGAACGACGCCGCTGCGCTCGCACGCGACCAGAACACGCCCCGCCATCACTCTTCCTCGTCCAGCAGATTGGCGATCATCACCGGCTCTTCGCTGATGATGTCGAGCAGGCGGCACGCCAGCACGGCCACCGGCATGTTGCGCTGCGCCGCGATCGGCAGCAGCCGGTCAAACAGCGTGCGATCCAGATCGAAGGTGCGGGTCACCGGCGACATCGGCGTGTCGAGCTTGTCCAGGCACGACGGGCACACGAAAAGCTGGTGCCACTTGGTCAGCGTCTGCACCGCGCGGGTGCCGCAGCGACCGCAGGTGCTGCGAAAGGCCATCGCCGTCATGCCACTGCCCCGAACAGGTCTATCTGGCGCGCAGAAGCCGCCAACCGCCGCCCCGATGGCCGCAACGCGCCAATCTTCAGGCGCTTCTCTGCCATGGCCGCATATTCAGGATTGAGCTCGATCAGGATGGCATCACGGCCCAGCGCCTGGGCGACCAGGCCGGTGGTGCCGCTGCCGCCAAACGGATCGATCACCGTGCCGCCGCGCGGGCATCCACCCAGAATGCATGGCACCACCAGGTCCGGCGGAAAGGTGGCAAAATGGGCATCGTGATACGCCGCCGTCGCGATGTCCCACA